>ERZ772946.654-NODE-654-length-12194-cov-3.18576_pt1 | contig 12194 bp, 10 predicted proteins | sample MGYA00511680_ERZ772946 | MGnify/ENA primary metagenome ERZ772946 (study PRJEB29015, sample SAMEA2737918) | human oral metagenome | biome: human oral; feature: human-associated habitat; material: dental | place: China | collected 2016 ... | reverse complement strand
CATTTTGAAAAAGTATAGTCTAAAGATTCTTCTTCTTTACCAAACACAATGCTATCATAGTGAACGTTGGGCGAATAAATAGGTTCGTCGGTAGATTTTTTAACTACTTTATTTTTGAATAAGCCAAAGAAAGACGTGCGATGAGATACAAACTCTTTCAGCATTTGATTGCTGATTTCTCCCGTTCCTGCTTGATAGTAAATATCTAAACTCGTCTTTGTTTTGAAGTAACTCACTAGCTCATTCATTACTTCTTCATTAAGAGTAATCTTCAATTGCTTTAATTTTCGAACTAAAATCTCTTTTCCTTCAGCAGCAACAGCTTTTGTTTCTTCTTTTAAAGCATTTTTTATCTTACTACGTGCTTTAGCAGTTGTAGCATAGTTTAGCCAGTTCTTAGTGGGTTTTGCATTTTCAGCAGTGATAATTTCTACTGTTTCACCGCTCTTTAATACATAGTTTAAGGGCACTAATTTATTGTTTACTTTGGCTCCACGTGTTTTTAAACCCACTCCTGTATGTATTGAAAAAGCAAAATCAAGTGGTGTAGCACCTTTCGGGAGAGATTTTATCTCACCATTAGGGGTAAAGACGAAAATCTCTTTAGAATACAAGTTGAGTTTGAAATCTTCTACAAAGTCTACAGCATTTGCCTCGCTGTTTTCAAAGACTTCTTGCAACCTATTAAGCCACATTTCGATGCCTTCTTCTTTTTGGTCGCCGTGTTTATACTTAAAATGGGCTGCATAACCTTTTTCGGCGATTTCGTGCATACGTTCGCTGCGTATTTGCACCTCTACCCATTTGCCTTTTGGACCCATTACGGTAATGTGTAAGGCTTCATAACCTGTAGATTTGGGTGAGGAAATCCAATCGCGCAATCGGGTGGGATTGGGACGGAAGTGGTCGGTAACAATAGAGTATATTTTCCAAGCCAAAAACTTTTCTTCGGCTGGTTCACTTTTATAGATGATGCGAATCGCAAATTTATCGTAAACTTCTTCAAAACTCACGCCTTGCGATTCCATTTTTCTGTAAATAGAATAGATTGATTTGGGTCGCCCTTTGATGGAATAATCAATTTTTTGTTGCGTCAAAGAAGTTTCTACGATTTTGGTAAACGCCTCAATGTATTCCTGTTGTTCTTCTTTGGATTCCTCCATTTTGTTTAGGATACTATTGTAGCGCTCGGGGTCAGTGTATTTAAGGGCGAGATCTTCTAATTCTGTTTTGATGTTATACAAACCAATGCGGTGAGCAATAGGTGCATAAATATAGAGTGTTTCCGAAGCTATTTTGGCTTGTTTGTATTCTGCCATCGAATCCATCGTTTGCATATTGTGGAGTCTGTCAGCAATTTTGATGAGAATCACACGCACATCGTCGTTCATCGTGAGGAGGAGCTTTCGGAAGTTCTCGGCTTGTAAAGAGATATCATTTTCACGGCTCATACTCGAAATTTTGGTAAGTCCTTCCACAATATGTGCTACAGTGTTACCAAAAAGTCGTTCTATATCTTCAATCGTATAGTCGGTATCTTCTACTACATCGTGTAACAAAGCCGACGCAATGGCTACAGCGTCTAATCCTATTTGCGAAGCGACAATTTTAGCTACGGCAATAGGGTGAAAAATGTAAGGTTCCCCACTTTTTCGGCGTTGGTTTTTGTGCGCATCAACAGCGGTGTCAAACGCTAAGCGAATGAGCTTTTTATCTTCATCGCTAAGGGTTTGATAGCTGATACGCAAGAGTTCTTTATACTCGCGCGCAATGGCTTTGTTTTCTTCTTCTAAGTCGGTGTTTGTTTCCATAAATAAAAATGAATGTAGAAATTCCAACTTTGGCAAAGTTTCAAACTTTGCCAAAGTTTTAGAGCTATTTTTTTATTTAATCGTAGCCGATAATTTACGGAGCTTGATAGCTGTAAGGATTTTTTTAGTATACAATGGGAAGTCGGCACCGAGAAGCCAACCAAAATATCCTGGTTCTTCGTCAAAAATATCTTCTACACGTTTGCCTTTGTGTTTCCCAAAGGTAAAGATTTCCTCACCTTTGTCATTATAACCAATAAAACCAGCAAAGTCGGCTATTTGTTTGCGATAAGTAAACTCGCTGAGCTTTTTGATGTTGTTCTCTAAGCTGTCATAACGGTCGAGCTGGGCTTTGAGGATTTCATAAGTGGCATTAGTATCTGCCGAAGCCGTATGCGCATCAATAAGGTCTTTACCACAATAGAACTTATAGGCTGCTGAGAGGGTGCGCTGTTCCATTTTGTGAAAAATAGTTTGTACATCTACCGATACGCGGTTTCCCAAATCAAAATCTACTTCAGCACGCAGCATTTCTTCGGCAAGCAAAGGAATATCAAATCGGTCGGAATTGTAGCCAGCAAGGTCAGAATCTTTTATCATATTATGTATTTGCTTGGCAAGCTCTTTAAAAGTAGGCTCACCCGCAACGCGTTCATCGGTAATACCGTGCACATCTGAGGCAGCTTTTGGGATAGGAATAGTAGGATTTACGAGCCAGGTTTTACTTTCCTTATTGCCATTAGGGTAGACTTTTAAAATAGATATTTCAACGATACGGTCTTTGGTAATATCAATGCCCGTAGTTTCAAGGTCAAAAAAACAAATAGGTTTTGATAGTTTTAGTTCCACGATTTTAGTGAATAGTTAAAAGTGAATAATTTTAAAAATGGTAATTATTAATTTTCTATTTGAGCAGAGAGTCCAGCATCAAGAAGCGCGGTGCAAAGAGGTTTTAGATATTCATAACTTCCTGTTTTTACATCGCATTTTCCCTTGAAATGCACAATAATAGCACATTGCTCGGCTTGCTCAAAAGTGTGATGACAAACCTCTACTAAGGTATCGATAACGTGATCAAAAGTATTGACATCATCATTGTATAAAATGAGATGACATTCATCATCTATAAGCTCCATCACGTCTTCCTCAGTAAAGGTTTCTTCTTGGTAATTATTTTGTAACATAATTTGCTTTTATAATGATACAAAAGTATGGTAAATAAATGAATTGTGCAAATGTTTACTTTAATATTTCTTATTGTAAAGCATTTATTATCTAAACGATACAATATTTGGTAATCGTTGAGAAAAACTATGCAATCTAAAATCGTCGTTGGTAATCCCTGTAAATTTAAAGATATTCCTACCCGTTCCAGGTATATTAGGGTAATACCCAAATGAAAACTCTATAGCACCAAAGGGTAAGTAGTCATTAGATATATAGAACCCCAAAGATACTTTAGAATAGACTTCAGTTTTTAAAAAAGCTGTATTATTTCTACCTATAAAACCTGCATCGGCTGATAGGAATGGGCTGAACCTAAAACCTAATAACTGAAAAGGTGCATAAACTTGTGTTTGAGAAGTAAAAATTAGTTTACGCGTGCCATATACTTCACTACTATTGAAACCTAAAATACCATTAGAATCATTTAAGTTAATATTATTGCGTTGGTATATACTTCCATTGAATCCTATTACGAATGAAGAGCGTAAAAACTGACGAAAATGCCAATCGCCTATTGTAAATAACTTAGTAAAATAGGTGCCTTGTCCTCGTAGAATAGTTTCTTTACTATTACCATTTTCAAAAAAGGATCCTACTTCAAAATTTATAGAGTGATAACCCTTTCTGTTATAGTTTGCTGAGGTAAATCCGATTCCAAGATATGGTAATGTTATCTTATTTTTCCATAAAATACCTGAAGTGAGAAATATAGAATGTCCTATCCCTACATCCTCAATATCACCATTGCGAAAAATATAACGTTCTTTTATGAATCCTGTACTATTTAAGCTAAATTGAGTGAGATATAAATTTTCATTGCTGTAATATTGTTTTGGATCTATATCTAAAGAAGGTTTTTCGTAATAACTGATATTGCGAAATCTTGCTGCTGCAATAAAATTGTGAATAAGTTTAGAATCTCCTTTTTTAATAGGTTTTACCCAACTACCAAAAGCATCAAAAGTTCGCGTCATTAACGTAGGGGTATAAATAGAATCGCGATACCTAATACCTTCATCTTTAAAACGATTCTCATAATAACCTAAACGTCCCGACCAACGTGCTAAAGGTGAATAGAGAGGCCGTTCTACTTGTATATTTTTTGAAAACTCATTCTCATAATCGGAATAATAGCCTGTTCGTACATTGATATAAGAATTTCTGATATTTCTCACTACATAATTGAATCCTTTACCATTATTTCCAATTCCTGAAAAGTATTGTTGATAAGTAAGCGAAAGTTCGTGTCCTATCCCGAAGAGATTCTGCTCGGTAAGTCGTGTCCAGCCTCTACTGCCTGCCAAGTCGCCGTCGACGTATATAGACCAGCTATCGAGCACATTCACTTGCACATCTACTGAATCGGAGGTTTGACTCACAGGGTTAGCACGCACTTGTGCCCTACGGATATACCGCTGATTGCGCAATACGCGCTCGGTTTCACTCAGCAAAAGGGTATCTAAGGGCTTGTCCTTTTTAAACAGAAGAAACTTACGTACCGTGCTTTCGCGGGTTTTCACGTGAAGTGCATTGCCAAAACGCTCCAAACGAGTGTTAGGTACTTTGCTTAAATCTTTCTCGTCAAACCCAAAAGGGTCTAAGGTAGTAATAACGATATTTCTAATGATTTTCCCTTGATAAGAAGGGGCTTTTATATGGGTAACCGTAGTAGTAACAGTAGCTGTGGGGGTGAGTGTTCTACCGGTTGCTTTTTCCTCAATTACAATAAGATTGTTGAGATTTTTAGTGAGCTTATATTTGCTAAAGAAGTTTTTGATTCTCTCATAAAATACTCTGTTTTTAGCTTCTCTTTCAGGTGAAATGCCTTCTAATAGCGAGTCTTTTACCTTTAAAGTATCTATTTCTTGAGAAAGAAGATAATTCATTCCCAAGAGAAATAGAGCTATAAGAGTAAAGGTTTTTCTCATTTTCTTTTTTGCTGAAAGAACTGTTTTAACAAGGCTGTAGCTTCCTGGCTTAAAATGCCAGTAACTACTTCGGTTTTTGGGTGCAGTTTGCCCCCCATTACGCTGTAGCCTCTATGGGTATCGGGGGCAGCATAGACCAAACGCGATAACTGACTCCAATACAAAGCACCTGCACACATTGCACAAGGCTCTAACGTGAGGTACATAGTGCAACTTGTGAGGTATTTACCTCCCAGATAGTGAGCTGCCATAGTAATGGCTTGCATTTCGGCGTGCGCTGTCACATCGTTAAGGCGCTCGGTAAGGTTATGGGCTTTGGCGATAATTCTGTTATCAATGGTGATAATGGCTCCTACGGGAATCTCGTCTTCCTCGAAAGCTAATTGAGCTTCTTCTAAAGCCTTTTGCATAAAGTATTCGTCAGTATTCATTGAAATAAAAATTACTTTGGCAAAGTACAAAAACTCTGCCAAAGTAATAAGATTTTAGTGTATGAGAATTATTATTTGTTTCCTCCAAAGAGGTTACCTATACCTCCCATTATATCATCCATTACATTGCCATCTTTGTTCTTGTCGAAGAAAGAAGTAATCATTTCACCAATATTACCACCTTTACCTGAGAAAAAGTTAGAAATCATTGGAGTTAAATTCTCAAAAATTTTACTCACACCATCTAATGAAACGCCTGTTTTCTCACTGATAGCGTTCAAAGTAGACGATTTACCATCGCCAGTGAGTTTGTTTAGGATATCATTGCCTTCAGCATTGCCAAACATAGATTTTAATGAATCTACTACAGAGCTTACTTTATCAGCACCAATACCTGTTTTCTCGCTCAATCCTTTCACGAGTTGTTGGAGGTTATCACCTCCTAAAAAATCTAAAATTCCTGCCATAGTATAAATTATTTTAATAAGGTTGCAATTTGTGAAGCTAATTCAAAACCTATACGGTTTTGAGCTTCGTTAGTAGACGCCCCTATGTGTGGGGTGAGTGATATTTGAGGATGCATTAGTACTTGTATAGCGGGGTTAGGTTCGTTCTCAAACACATCTAAACCTGCAAAAGCTACCTTGCCGTGCTCCAAGGCTTCTATAAGAGCTACCTCATTTAAGGCACCTCCTCTTGCCAAGTTTATTACACCTACCCCTTCTTTCATCAGGTTAAATTCAGGAGTGTCAAGCACATAACCTCCTTGAGCTGGACTATTATTGAGGGTGATAAAGTCAGATTCCATCAATAAACGTTCTTTTTCTACCGTTTTGATGGTGAATGGTAAGGTTTGTCCATTGAAAAAATCAAGTGTTACTACTGCTTCTTTCACTTTAGGGTCATAAGCTAATACATTCATTCCTAACCCTATAGCAATACGAGCTACTGCTTGCCCACTACGTCCAAAACCTATAATACCTATGGTTTTACCACGCAGTTCAGCACCATTGGTATAGTTTTTTTTCAGTTCGTTGAACTGAGTATCACCTTCTAAAGGCATATTGCGGTTAGCATCGTGCAAAAAGCGCACTCCAGTAAAAAGGTGGGCAAATACGAGTTCTGCTACCGAGTTAGCTGAAGAAGCAGGAGTATTGATTACGTGTAGATTTTTGCTTTGAGCATAATCTACATCTATGTTGTCCATACCTACTCCTCCCCTACCGATGAGCTTCAGTGAAGGGCAACCATCGATAATATCCTTGCGTACTTGAGTAGCTGAACGCACTAAAAGTACATCAATGGCGTGTTTGTTTATATAATCTATCAATTGGTTTTGAGCTACTTTTGTAGTGCTTACATCAAACCCTTCTTTCTCTAATGCTTCTTTTCCTGAATCGGAAATACCATCATTTGCTAATATTTTTATTGCCATTATTATCTGTCTATTTAAATATACTATATTTTTATTTATTTTTTATTCTTCGCTTTTTACTCTTCTTTGTACTACTTCAAAGATACGTTCACCATCACATTTTAATGTTTTAGATGGAAATTTAAGAATAAGAGCATAGTCGTGAGTTGCCATTAGTATAGTGCGCCCTGAGGCATTAATTTCCTTGAGTACTTGCATTACTTCAACGCTGGTTTCAGGGTCTAAATTACCTGTAGGCTCATCGGCTAAAATAAGTTCTGGATTGTTCAATAAGGCACGTGCAATAGCTACCCTTTGTTGTTCACCTCCTGAGAGTTCGTGAGGAAATTTAAATCCAGCATTCTGCATTTTTACCTTGGCGAGTACTTCCTCAATACGTTTATCTATTTTGGTTTTGTCTGTCCACCCTGTAGCTTTTAGAACAAAAGCGAGATTATCATATACACTTCTATCCGTAAGCAGTTTAAAATCTTGGAATACTACTCCTAACTTACGACGAAGCAGAGGAATTTCATCTTCTGTAAGATTTTTAAGATTAAAACCTACTACTTTTCCTTGTCCTTTAGTAAGGGGTAAATCACCATAAAGTAACTTGATTAAGCTACTTTTCCCTGAGCCTGTCTTACCGATGAGATATACTAATTCTCCTTTTCCAACAGTGAGATTCACATTGGATAAAATAAGATTATTTTTCTGATATACAGACACTTCTTTTAAATGTAATACTGGATTTTCCATTGATATAAATACTGAAAGTTGTGTGTTTTACTTTAAAAAATTCTTGCAAAGGTAGTAAAATTATTTAGATAACAGAAATATAAGCACACTTTTATTCATCAAAAACGATAACACGATCTGCTTGACTATATGCCCAAGGCGCTCCATTATTTTCTATATTAGTCATCATTACATTGAGTTCGGCAGGAGCTGCTGATTGTTCCATTACTAAATATTGTCTCATATCCATAATAATAGATAGTGGGTTAATTCCTACAGGACAGACTTCTACGCAAGCATTGCAAGTAGTGCAAGCCCATAATTCTTCAGGAGTAATATAATCACCTAACAATTGTTTGCCGTCAGGTTGAAAAGAGCCGTGCTTGTCGATATTGCGACCTATTTCTTCTAATCGGTCACGAGTTTTCATCATAATAGCACGAGGAGAAAGTTTTTTACCTGTGAGATTCGCTGGACACTCATCAGTACAACGCCCACACTCGGTGCAAGTATAAGCATTCATCAGTTGTATCCACGTAAGATCGGTTACGTCCGAAGCTCCAAACTTATCTGGAGGGTTAGTATCTTGAGGCGTTGCAAAAGAATCGGCATTAGGGTCTAACATTAATTTCACCTCTCGTGTTACCACAGGGTTTACCTTAGAAGTGCCTAACGGACGTACAGAAGCGAAATAAGTATTAGGAAATGCTAATAGAATATGTAGGTGTTTAGAATAATATAAGTAGTTTAAAAAACACAATATCCCAATGATATGTAACCACCAACAACTGCGTTCTATGATAATAAGAGTTCCTACAGAAACATTTTGTAATAAAGGGCGTAGCCATTGACTTATGGGGAAAGTTCCTGCTTGTATATAATGAGGTACTTGTAGTGCTTGTAATTGGGCATCGGCAGCATTCATCAGCAAGAAAAGGCTCATCATTACCATTTCGGCATAGAGGATATTACTTGCATCTTTTTTAGCCCAACCTTTGAGTTCTGCTTTGTGAAATCGAGGTATTTTTAGTATATGTCTTCGTATCCAAAATACAGCTACTGAAACAATTACTAAAAGAGCTAATATCTCAAAAGAAGCTATCAGAGAATTATAAAATTTCCCTAAAGGAGCAAATACTCTATGAGTACCCAAAATACCGTCTATGAGAATTTCTAATAACTCAATATTGATAATTAAAAAACCTGCATATACAACAATATGTAGTATTCCTACTATGGGGCGTACTAACATTTTTTGTTGCCCTAAGGCAAGCCATAACATATTTTTGAGTCGCTCTTTGTGATTTCCAGAGGTATCTTCAGCTTTTCCTAAACGGATATTCCTAATAAGTTTGCGTATATTATAAATAAAAAAGCCTCCTCCTATACAGAGAAGTATTAAAAATACTATGTTAGGAAGGAAGCTCATCAATATGTTTATTCAGCTTTTTCTTCGTCGTTTGGTTCGTATACTTTAGCTTTTTTACCAAAAACAGAGAAGTGAAGGTAACGTTTAGGATTCAAACGCAAATCTTGTAATAGTAGTTCAAGTTGTTTAGCCGATTTATCCAAATCTTTATAGAGAGCCTCATCTTTTAGCAGTTTACCAATAGTGCCTTTACCTCCTTCTACATCAGCTAAAAGAGTGTTGAGATTAGTAAGTGTAGTTTGAGCATTGGTAATTACTTTGTTGAGTTCAGCTTCTGAAAGCTGTCCTGATACTTTTGATAAATCGGTAGTGATTTTATTAGCATTGGTTAAAGTAGCATTCAAATTAGTTTGATTAGCAACTAACATTTTGTTAAGGGTAGCTGAGGCTTGATTGAGATTGCGCATAGTTGCACTGAGTTCAGTTATTGCATTTTTCAAATCGTTAGTAGTTTTAGCATCTAAAATACTATTAACTCCTGTAAGGGTAGTATCAGCTTGCCCTAAAAGGTGATTGAGTTTATCTTGTGTAGGTTTGATTGACGATGAGAGAGAAGCTAACATATCTTCTTGTACACGTGCTTCTAATACATCACCTGATACAGCTGTGGGTGCGTTATCAAAAGCAGGAATAATTTGTAATCCTGCTCCTCCAAGTAAACTATTGTAGAGTTCAGCTACACTATTTTTAGAGAATTTGAAATCATCTGAACACTCCATAGTAATTTTTATCTTAGCACTTTTCTCTTCTAAGTCTACCGCTTCTACGCTTCCCACTTTCACTCCATTCACAGTGATTTGTGTACCAGTTTTCAATCCACCTGAATGAGGAAAATAAGCGTAATAAGTATTCGTTTTATGAAATAATGACTTAGACTTCAAGAAGTTGAAGCCAACATAGAAAGCGACAATTCCCGCTACTACTATAATTGCTGTTTTTATTTCTCTGGATAATTTCATTTGTTTCTATTTTGAATAAGGTTTATTTTTCTAATTGTTTAGCTTTTTCTACTGTAATACGTTTTTTTTGATAAAATGCTACGATATAGGCATCTTTATAGCCTTTTTTTTTTGCTTTGTTCAGTAGTTCAAGGGCTTCTCGGTGTTTAGAAGTATTTCCATAATAATACACATATACATTGTTATCTTTTTCAACTGATATAGGCGAGAGTCCTTTAAAATTAAAAGACTTAGTTTCTAAACGTTTTGGACTTGATGATATTTGTATTTTATAACTCAATTCGTTATTGTTTGTTCTATTATTGGAAACATCAGTTTGTTTAGAGCTACGCCCTATTCCTCTCGTTTGAGAAATACTATCATCAGGAGCTACATACGAACTTTTTCCTTGTACCCATTTTTTATAAGTAAGAATCGCTTCTGCTATATTTTCAGCGAACTCTTCTTGTCCTTTAGCCGAAGTGAGAAACTTGCGTTCTTCATTATTAGTCAAAAAAGCAGTTTCTATTAGGATACTAGGCATATAGGTTTGATGTAAGACGATAAAACCTGCTTGGCGAACCCCACGATTAGTGCGTTTCATTACTCCTGTAAGTTGATTTTGTACTATTTTAGCCAGCTGAATACTCTGTTCTAAAAATTCCTCTTGCATAATAGAAACACCTATCACTGATTCTGGAGAGTTGATGTTGTATTTGGCGTATTTCTTTTTGTAATCTTCTTCTAAATAAATTACTGAGTTTTCGGCTTTAGCAACCTCAAAGTTTTGCTCATTGGCGTGTAGCCCTAATACATAGGTTTCTGCTCCATCTACTTGAGTTTCGTGAGCATTACAATGTACAGAAACAAACACATCAGCTTTATTTCTATTGGCAATAGCACCACGCTCATAAAGGTCAATCAACTCATCGGTTTTACGTGTGTAGATAACCTTTATATCAGGATAGGCTTCTAACTTTTTGCCTACTAATAATACTATTTTCAGTACTACATCTTTTTCGTAAATGTTTTTGTTTACTACCTTACCAGGGTCTTTACCTCCGTGTCCAGCATCTAAAACTACTTTAAATACAGGTGTTTTTTGAGATAGTCCCAACATTGGTAATGCACATAGTACCCATAAGAAGATATAATGGACAAATTTCATCAATTCTTACATTTTCATTTAAATAGGCGGCAAAGGTAAGATTTTTACCTTAATACACCAAAATTGAACAGATATTTAACTGATTATTAACGATTGAAATTCTTCTTCACTAATCATTTTCACTCCTAATTGTTCAGCTTTCTCTTTTTTGCTAGGCCCCATATTATCGCCTACTATCACGTAATTAGTTTTTGATGAGATAGATGACCCTACTTTACCCCCGTGTTGTTCAATGAGGGCTTTGAGTTCATCTCGAGAATATAAGTGAAAGACTCCAGAAACTACAAAAGTAAGTCCTTTAAGGGTATCTGTTTGTCCTTCAGTAGATTCCTCTGAAAGAGCAAATTGCAATCCATAGTCTTTGAGTCTATCAATAAGTTTACGATTATAGTCGTCTGCAAAGAAGTTTACTATACTGCTAGCTATTTGGTTCCCTATTTCATCTACTTCCACCAACTGTTCGACAGTAGCATTTTCTAGGGCTTCAATTGTTTTGTAGTGGCGTGCCAGCTTCTTGGCAACAGTCTCACCTACATACCTAATCCCCAAAGCAAAAAGTACGCGTTCAAAAGGTATTCCTTTTGATTTCTGAATACCTTTAACAATATTCTCAGCACTCTTTTGTGCCATACGCTCTAAGGGGAGCAATTTCTCTACGGTTACCTCATAGAGGTCAGCATAAGTATGGATAATACCAGCACGGAAGAGTTGTTCTACTGTCTCTTCACCTAAGCCTTCTATATCCATTGCTTTGCGTGAGATAAAATGCTGAATCTTACCTGTAATCTGGGGCGGACAACTATAAGCATTAGGACAGTAGTGTTGCGCTTCGCCTTCGTTGCGCACCAATTCAGTACCACATTCAGGACAATGGGTGATATATTGCACGGGTTGAGCATCTGCCTCGCGCTTATCTAAGTTCACGCCTACAATTTTAGGGATAATTTCCCCGCCTTTTTCTACATATACCGAGTCGCCTATGCGAATATCGAGCTTTTCAATCTGGTCAGCATTATGCAATGAAGCCCGTTTTACTACGGTTCCCGCTAGTAACACGGGTTTGAGATTTGCCACCGGAGTAATAGCTCCCGTACGTCCCACTTGGTAGGA
>ERZ772946.652-NODE-652-length-12207-cov-3.72753_pt1 | contig 12207 bp, 16 predicted proteins | sample MGYA00511680_ERZ772946 | MGnify/ENA primary metagenome ERZ772946 (study PRJEB29015, sample SAMEA2737918) | human oral metagenome | biome: human oral; feature: human-associated habitat; material: dental | place: China | collected 2016 ... | reverse complement strand
TAGGAGGTGAATTGTAATTTTATAATTCACAAATCAGCTAATTTACAAATTATTACTACCTTTGCACTACTTATTAATTAAATATACAATGGAAAACAACAGACAGAAAAAAATAGCAGGCATTATTCAAGAAGAATTAGCCAAAGTGTTGCAGCAATCCATACGCGATGCAGGGCAACAAAACTTACTCGTTTCGGTAACTAAAGTAAATGTAACCGTAGATTTATCGGTGGCTAAAGTATACCTCAGCGTATTCCCTGAGGCAAAAGCTGCCGAGGTGCTCAAAGGGGTAACTTCTAACGCCCCCCTTATCAAACACGAACTCTCACAAATCACCAAAAACCAGTTCCGCCGTATGCCGGAATTATTCTTCTATATAGACGACTCATTGCAATACATCGAGGGCATTGAACAATCACTCAAAGAAGAAGAAAACCCTATTGAGAACAGAGCTTTGCTCTACAAGAGAAAAATGACATAATTCTTGGGGGTAGCTATGAGGGAGAAATTGCAACAACTCATTGAAAGGTTTGTAGGGAAAGAACCTTTTTCTTCACAAACTGCCCTTAATAAAGAGCTGCATATTGAGGGTGATGATGCTGAAGATTTGTTGGTCGCATTCAGTGAGGCTTTTGAGGTAGACATCAGCAACTTCCCTTTTGATGATTATTTTTATAGTGAATCAAAGGTTTCATACCTTTGGTTTATAAAGTTTTTGGGCTTAGGAAAGGAAAAGAAGCCTTTTTACATATATCAGTTAGAAACAGCTATCAAAATCAAGAGATTACTATGAGAACACTTCTATTTTGCTTATTTTTAGTGACTTTTACTGTTTTCGGACAGAAAATGAGAACTGATCTTCAAGAAGAAAATTTAAAAGGAAAGGTAAAAACAACAGTTACTACCTACTATAAGGTTATTTATAAAAATGGAAAAGTAGTGCTTGATAACAATTCTAAAAACAATTCCTCAAAAGAGGCTTTCTACAACAAAGATGGTAACCTACTAACTTTTAAAGAAATAGCTAATATTATTTCTTTAGAAAAATACCTCTACAACGAAAAAGGTAGGAAATTAAAAAAACAAGAGTCTAATAATGGTGGAATGTTAACGCTCGCTTCGGAGTATAGTTATACACAAGGGAAATATATTGAAAAAATATATTTGGGAGACCTCTGTTGTATTGATACTTACAAATACAACGCACAAGGAGACCCTATCGAGAAAAAATCTATAGGAGTGGGGGAATGCAAGCAAGATATCGATTATAGCGTTAGTCTGAAATACGATTCTTCAAGAAGATTGATTGTCGCTAATTTATCAGGAGGACAGCGGATTACTAAATGCACTTATAACAAAGAGGGACATTTAGAAAAAGAAATACTCTATGAAGATGGTGATTTGATAGAGACCACACAATACCAATACATTTCTTTTGACACACATAAGAATTGGACAAAGCGCATTATATATTTAACTGACTATGAAGGAATAAAAAAACCTTTTAGAATAGAGACTCGTGTATTGACATATTATGAATAATATGCTTTTAGAACGCTTATTACAAGAACAAACATCTCAATTGAAGGGCGGTATCTACCACCGCACTCAAATAGATTTTTGCTATAATTCTAATCATATAGAAGGTAGCCAACTCACTCGCGAACAAACGCGTTATATCTTTGAAACTAATACTATTGGCATTGCCCAGCAAGCTGTAAATGTAGACGACATCGTAGAGGCTATCAACCATTTTAGAGCTTTTGATATAATGTTACACTCTGCTACTGAACCTCTCTCTCAAGCAATGATCAAATCATTTCACAGCATTCTTAAAGCAGGCACTTCCGATAGTAGAAAAGATTGGTTTGCAGTAGGTGATTATAAAAAACTACCTAACGAAGTAGGGAGCAATGCCACCACACTACCTGAAAATGTAGAAAAAGAAATGACGCTCCTACTAAGCAATTATCACCAAAAACCAACGAAAACTTTTCGTGATTTGATTGATTTTCATTGGCAATTTGAAAATATTCACCCCTTTCAAGACGGCAACGGACGTGTAGGGCGATTACTCCTCTTCAAAGAATGCTTAGCCAACAATATAACCCCTTTTATCATTACTGAAAATCTGCGTTTGTTCTACTATCGCGGTTTGCAAAATTGGCAACAAATAGAAGGGTATTTGCTCGATACTTGTCTCACAGCACAAGATGAATACAAAGCACTAATAGAATATTTCAGAGTTTAATTAATTACCTAAACTAAAAATGGAAATACAAAAAGGAGAAATCATACTTTATCAGCGTGAAGATGGTTCAGCCCAACTCAATGTAAGGGTTGAAGGGGATACGGTATGGCTCACGCAGGAACAGATGTCGCTATTATTTGGCAAAGGACGTACTACAATCACTGAACATATTTCTCATATTTTTGAGGAAGGAGAATTAGATGAAAAAGAGGTATGTCGGAAATTCCGACATACCACTCAACACGGTGCTATAGAAGGAAAAACTCAAGAAAAAGAAGTAAAACATTACAATTTAGATGTTATTATTTCAGTTGGCTATCGTGTTAGGTCAGTACAAGGTACGCGCTTTCGCCAATGGGCAACACAACGACTAAAAGAATACATCGTAAAAGGCTTTACAATGGACGATGAGCGCCTCAAAGGCAACGGAGGAGGTGATTATTGGAAAGAACTACTCAATAGAATTCGTGATATTCGTTCAAGTGAAAAAGCTCTATACCGCCAAGTACTCGATTTGTATGCTACCAGCAGAGATTACGACCCTAAAAGTGAAACAACCCTCACTTTCTTCAAAATAGTACAAAACAAACTACATTACGCTAGCAGTCAGCAAACATCAGCTGAACTTATTTATCACAGAGCTGATAGCACCAAAGACTTTATGGGACTCACTACTTTCAAAGGCGCTTTACCCACCTTAAATGAAGCTAAAATCGCTAAAAACTATCTTACCGAAGAAGAATTATTTCGCTTAAACCGTCTTGTTTCAGCTTTTTTTGACTTGGCTGAACTCAAAGCTCAAACACAAAGCCCTATGTATATGCAGGATTGGATTGAAGAACTAGATAAATTTTCAGCCAATTATGGCAAAGGTGTATTACAAGGAGCAGGCACTATTAGTCACGACGAAGCCGAGAAAAAAGCAACTCAAGAATACCGCGCTTATGAAGCCAGAACTCTTTCTCCTATTGAAGAATCATACTTAGAGAGTTTAAAAGCATTAGAAAAGAACACAACTAAATTATTAAAACACAAAAAATGAGTTGATTTAGCTATTTGCCAATTAGCAAATTATTTCTACCTTTGCCCCAATTATTACTCACACCCCAGCTGTGAGCCCTCGCTGGCTTTACCTATTACTTGTTACCTGTTACCTAAAAAATGTCTCCCATTCTCTACATAGCAAGGCGTTATATGTTCGCCAAAAGTTCACAGAACGTTATCAACATCATCAATAGGGTTACTGCCTTTGTAGTGGTGCTGGGTGGTGCTGCCCTATTTATCGTGCTCGCAGGATTTGCCGGTCTCAAAGAATTTACCCTCTCTTTCACCTCTACCTTCGACCCCGACCTGAAAATATTCCCCAAAACAGGCAAATACCTATCAATTACCAAACAAGACACTCTAAACTTACGCCAACTCTCCTCGGTTGCTCACTTCACTAAAGTATTAGAAGAACAGGTATTCCTCACTCATAACCAAAAGAACCATATCGCCTATATCAAAGGGGTAGATACTGAGTATCCATTGGTAAATGCAGTGGACAGCATCCTCGTATTAGGCAACTGGGATCTCACTCCCCCCAGTGTAATTGTAGGAGGCACCATCTTCAATAACTTAGGCTTGAACCTCGCCGATGGCTCTTCTCCCTTGCAAATAGTCGTCCCAAAAGCAGGAAAAGGAAGTATCCTAAACGACCCTATGCCTTACCGACAAGCCTTTTCGGTTGTGCAAGGCATCTACCAACTTACGGAAGATTTAGATAAAAAATACGTATTTTCGTCCTTAGATGAGGCGCAGTTTTTGTTGGGAGCAAACAAAAATCAAGTATCGGCTATAGAAGTGAAATTAGCCCCTAATGCCAATGAAAAAGAAGTAATTGCGCAGCTCACACAGCTCTTTCACGAGCCCATAATTGTAAAAACCCGCGTACAACTAAACGATGCGCTTTACCGTATGCTCAACACCGAAAATATAGCGGTATATCTCATCTTTATTTTAGTGCTTATCATTGCACTTTTCAATCTTGTAGGAGCAATTATTATGATGATTTTGGATAAAAAGGAAGATTTACAAACACTCTATGCCCTCGGAATGAACGAAAAACAAATGCGACAGATATTCTTCTGGCAAGGCACTATGGCATCGGTATTAGGTGCCGTATTAGGGATTGTATTAGGAGCGACAATTGTGCTATTACAACAACATTTTGAGTTTGTGAAGATAAGTCCTACCCTCCCCTACCCCGTTGCTATTACAGCGCTAAATATAGTAATTGTTTTTGCAACAATAGTAATATTAGGTGTTTTAGCTTCGTTAGTAGCCTCATCACGCGTGCGTGTGAAATAAAATATTATTCGGATTGCTTTATGCAATAGTAAGTGTTGGCTATATAACAGCCATATTACGCAACTATAGAACTGATGATTTTATGGAAGCTTACTTACCTAATTTCATCGTACTCATTGCAATGTATTTAATTGTCCCTATTTTAGAACCTACATCTTACCAAAGCAACAATATATTGCGAAACATATTTCAGTTTGTTAAAAATAGGGTTTTCTTCTTTGGTTACTTCGGTCTTACTAGTGCTTATTTAGGAGCTACTCTTTGGAACTTTGAGTGGTATGAAATACTGCCTAAACACTTAGCATTTTCTTTACTTACTATCTTTATTTTAGAATGCTTGCGACAATTTATTACAAAACGCTATAATAGTCAATATTATATCATTACTTGTTGTTTTATAATGCTAATCATTCTCCTTGCCAGACTCATTTGTTTTTAATACATCAACTTATAAAAACCCTTTTTTAAAAGATTGATTAAGTATGATTTTTAGAGCTTTTGTGTATTTACTTTTAGCTATCTCCATTGAAAAACAATACTAAAATAATATTTGCAATGAAGAATAAACTACAAAAAGTATTATTAATATTAGTTGTAATTCTCTTCCCTTTTGTGTTACTTAAATTACCCAATGAAGCCTTTGCAAGCAAGGTATTAGATCCTATTTTCTTTTTGGTATTATCAATCCATCTCATCATAATTCTCTATGATAATTTAAAAAAGAAAAATAAGTAATCTTTTGCAACTATAAAGAAAAAAGAGCGTTAGCTCGCTTTGATTATAGACTTTATCAAAGTCTTTCTATTTTAGCAAAGTGTAGCGACATAAAAGCAACTTCTTTGCTAACTCTTCTGCAAATTTGTCAATTTCCTAATTATTCGTACTTTTGCCGTAAATATTTAAAACAATCAAGGTTATGAACAGCAGAAAAATCGTTCTTATCGTAATGATGTCTCTTTCATTGTGCTTTTCTGGCTATTGCTTAATGGAATATCTCAACAACAAAATGCATTTCTTAACCATTATCTCTGGTTTGTTATTTTTTGTAACATTCTTAACTTCTTACCTCAGAATTGACAAATTGACAAATCAACAAATTGACAGTTTATGATTAAAAAATGGATTGGCTCTTTCGCCTTATGGGTGATGGGCTGGAAAATAGAACTACAGGGCGATCTAAAAAACCTCAATCGCTGTGTGTTGGTAGTAGCGCCTCATACTACCAATTGGGAATTCGTTCTCGGTATTTTGGCGTATTGGAAGTTTGAAAAACCTATCAAACTCATTATCAAAGATGCCCACACCAAAGCGTGGTACGGCTGGATCGTACGCAAATTGGGCGGCATAGGCATCAACCGCTCTCAGCACAACCACCTCATCGAGTTTATCACCCAACGCTTTAAAGAAGAAGATTTTAGCTTGGTGGTAACCCCCGAAGGTACGCGCTCTCGCGTGAACAAATGGCGTATGGGCTTCTACCATATCGCTCTTTCTGCCCAAGTGCCTGTGGTTTTGGGGGCTGGCGATTTTAAGAAAAAAACAATCTACATAGGCAAAACCATCTCCCTTACCGACCTGCAAACGCGCTCTCAAGAGAGTATTATGCAGGAAATTTACGATTTTTACAAGGATATCAATCCAAAATACCCCGAACAGTGGAACCCCCTATCCCCTATTTCCTAACCCCTATCCCCTAACCTCTAACAATGGACTTTGAGCGCATTAAAGAAAAATTAGCGATCCTCGCCGATGCTGCCAAATACGATGTTTCTTGCTCCAGTAGCGGAAGCTCGCGCAAGGCAGTGAAAGGTGAATTGGGCAACGCAGCCAATTTTGGCATCTGCCACTCGTTTACCGAGGACGGCAGGTGTATTTCTCTGCTCAAAATATTGCTTACCAACCATTGTATCTACGATTGTGTGTACTGCGTATCGCGACGCAGCAACGACATACAGCGCGCTGCTTTTAGCGTGCAAGAGGTGGTAGACCTTACTATCAACTTTTACCGCCGAAATTATATAGAGGGCTTGTTCCTCAGCTCGGGAGTGTTCAAAGACCCCGATACTACAATGGAACGATTGGTGCGCGTGGCTAAAAAGTTGCGTTTAGAAGAGCGTTTCAATGGTTATATCCACCTAAAAACGATTCCAGGGGCGAGTGAAGCCCTCGTTCACGAGGCAGGACTCTATGCCGACCGCCTTTCTATCAACCTCGAAATCCCCACCAAAGAAGGACTCAAGTTGCTTGCCCCCGAAAAAGATCACCAGCAGATGATCACCCCAATGCAGCAGCTGAAAAATGAATTGGCTATTCACTCTATTGAAAAGAAGAAATTCAAGCATACACCAAAATTTGCTCCCGCCGGACAAACTACCCAAATGATTATAGGCGCTACTAATGAAACTGACCAGAAGATAATAAAAGTCGCCAGTTATATGTATGATAAGTTAGAGATGAAGCGGGTGTACTATTCGGGATATGTACCGGTATTGCAAGACAGCCGATTGCCGTCTATTCACTCTCAGGTGCCTATAGTGCGTGAAAATCGTCTCTATCAAGCTGATTGGTTAATGCGTTACTATGGCTTTGCCCCCGATGAGATTTTAGATACACGTCAGCCCTTTCTCGATTTAGAAATAGACCCCAAACTCGCTTGGGCTTTGCGCCACCCACACCTCTTTCCGGTAGATGTAAACACCGCACCTCGTGAGATGCTTTTGCGCATTCCAGGGGTAGGCGTGCGGTCGGTACAGAAGATACTCACAGCGCGCACCTTCCAAAAACTCACCTATTACAGTCTCAAACAGATAGGAGTAACCCTCAGCCGAGCCAAATACTTTATCACTTGCAGCGGGGCAACCCCTTTAGCAGGCACTATGGAGCCCACAAAACTCCGCCATTTGCTCATTGCCAACAGCCATAACAAGCACAAAGAACTCTTCAACGGACAGTTATCGCTGTTTTAAATTCTTCTCTCATTATTTATCTCTCATCATTCGTTCTATAATAGTTCAAAATAAGAAATATAAGTTCAAAATAAGAAATAATTAGTGTTGTATATCTTTTTTATCCGTGGTATTTTTGCCCCGTTTAATTCATAAAATTTCAAATAATGAAAAGATTATCAACATTTTTCACGGTGCTTTCACTTATAGCACTTACGATTATCGGTTGCTCCAAAGACGATGGAGGGAGCGACAACAACGGCAATAACAGTGGTAATGGCACTGGGAACGGTAATGGCAACAGCAATACTGGTCAGACTGTAACAGCTATTACCCCCGACTTTCTCAACGGAACGTGGTCACACGTAGAATTTGAGTATGACGGAGTGAAGTTCTCTAACAATGCTAACCACCTAACTGAATGGAATTGTGTTAAAAAAGGGTCTTTTGTTTTTACCAAAAATCAAGTTACTCTTATTACCAATCAGTATGACGATGAGGACAATACTTGTACTGAAAATCGAGGCACTTTTAATTATACAGTAGAAAATGGCAAGGTTTATCTTGTAATTCAAGGGAAGAAAGAACTTTTAGATATTACTAAAGCTGGGGATAACATCATAGTTTCAGTAAAAGATGAAGATGGTAAAACTACTAAACGCACCCTTACTAAAACCTCTTCTAATAGTACAGCACCAGCTGCGAAAAAAGCTACTGCAAAAATCACTGTATCAGGGGTTACTAATGGCGTAAAAGTAATCGTAGCTAATAGTACTTTTAAATCAAGCCACGTAGCTGTAAAAGAGGCTACTGTAAGCAATGGTAGTGCTACTATTGATGTATCAGAATATATAGGTAGAAAGCTGTATTTCATTGTAGAAAAAGACAATGAATATCTTTCTACTGAAGTAGAAAAAACAATTGCTGAAGGCGATAATACCATCGCTCTTACAGCTACTGCAAAGAATTATACTGTAAAGATAAAAGTAGTAAGCAATGGTACTGCTGTAAGTGGTAAAAAGGTGTATGCTGCTGATTCTTATACTTTTCAAGCTCTCAGTTATGGACTTAAAACGGGTAATGGCAATGAAAATCTTTTAACTTCTACTAAAAATGCTACTACCAATGTACAAGGTATAGCTACTTTCAGCAACTTCCGTCCTACATACAACAATCAAAAATATACATTTTTTGTAGTTACTTCTTCTTCACCTTACTACAAAGAAGTAGAACTCGCTATTGATGGTACTGCTAAAGAAAGTACTATTACTCTTGCAGGAAGCCAAGCACAAACAAGAAAAGTAAACGTTGAATTCTTGGTAAGAGATAGTAATGAATACCTAAACAATGTAAAAATAACTATTGAAGGGCAAACAAAAAGCACTAACACAATAGGTAGTGTTAAAGGTTATGTAGTTTTTGAACTTGAACAAAACAAAAGTTTTAGCTATACTGCTACTACCCCTTGTGGTCATACTAAAACAGGTAGTTTTACTACTAATGCTTATAGCAATATGGTTCAAGTAACCCTCAACACTACTGAAAACTGTAACAATCAAGCAAAAGGAACACTTATCATTAAAAACACTTCTAAAAATCCATATACTGTAAAAGTAGGAAATAGTACTTTTGTAATGGAAGGAAAAACAACAAGAACTTTTGAGGTAGCATTAGAAACTTATACCGTAAGCTGGAAACAAAACAAAGGTTATGCTTTTTATCCTACTGAAGGCTCTTACGATGCTGAATTTAGTAGAAACAACAGAGAAATTACAGTTTCTTTCCCCTAATCAATTTCGTAACTAATTAATTTTCATAAACCAATGAAGAAATTTTTAATTCTTGGTACAGCACTGCTAATGTTAAGTGCTTGTCGTACCACTAAAACAGATGTAGGGCAGTTTCGCGAAACCCCTACCGAAGATTATGTGTATGCCAAAGGTAAACAAGTATGGCTTTTTTGGGGACTACTTCCTATAGGACGGACTAAAGTAAATACACCCTCTTCAGGTAACTGTCAAGTAGTTACTCGTACTAACCTTGCTGATTTTTTGATTAGTGGAATTACAGTTGGTATTGTAACCACTGAAACTATCAAAATCAAAGCAAAACGTGAGAATGCTCCTCAACAAGCTCAACCTCAGAATGCAGGTAACACAACTATTGAAATACACAATCACAGTAATAACTAATAATCCACAAAACAATGAAGAAATTTTTAATATACACAACAGTATTGTTACTTACAGCAATCACCACATTTGCGTGTAGTAAAGACAAGGATGAAGACAAAGCGACTTCTGCTACTATTCAATTAGTAGACCTTTTAGGTAAACCTGTAAAAGGAGTGAGAGTATACGCTTACGATCAAGATACTTGGAATATGATGGGCGACGAAACACTTCACGCTACCTTCCAAGTAGTTTCTGATGATGCGGGTAACGCTACTTTTACCAATCTTGATAAAGGAACGCAATTCACAAGTGTTAATAATGAGACTAATACCTTTACTTTTTCAGCGCACTATACACTTAACAATAGTAGTAAAACTAAAAGAGTTTCTATTACTTTGAAAAAAGGAGATAACAAAACTGAAAAGTTGGTACTCAACTAAAACGATAAAAAGCTACCTTAGGGCAGCTTTTTTTATTATTTATTAAGCATCTCTTTGAGCATTACTATTTGCTCTTTCAGGGAAGCTATAGTTTCTTCGTATTGAGCTATTAATTTTTCGGGAATTTGATTCAAATGATATTCTCCATTACAAGTGCCAGAAGAATTATTATTGATGTTGAACACTTTTTTATCGTCGAAACCTAAAACTTTCATCGGGTCTACTTGCAAAATAGCGCATATTTCGTTGAGGCGCGTAATGGTAAGTTGCGTCTCTCCTGATTCAATCTTTGAATAAGCGCGTGTAGAAATTCCTAACTGAGCCGCGACAAAGTCTTGAGAAACTCTTTTTACTTCGCGTGCTTGCTTTATCTTTACTTCTGGTTGTTCAATCATCTTAATATCATTTTAATAATCAGTAGGCAAAAGTATAAATAATTTTCCTATTAAACAAAAAAAGTCGCTTAGTGAGGTACTTAGCGACTTTTTTTATTATTTATCCAGAATAGGTATGTACACTCATTTGTGCTGTTGGTAAGTAGTTTACACCAAACCAGCAAACAAGGAGCAGTATAAAGGCGATTCCTACAATAAGGAAACTCTGGAATGGTTTCTTTTCTTTGTGATTGTACTTGTGGTGGAGATATACCAAATAGCCGAGCCAAGTGATAAATGCCCAAGTTTCTTTAGGGTCCCACGTCCAATAGTGTCCCCAAGCTTCTTTTGCCCAAAGGGCTCCAAAAAGCAATCCAAAGGTGAGGAATACATAACCTATTTTTACAAGTTGATCGATAACAATGAAAATTGATTGTACTTCTTGTCCTTTTTTATAGCGATAAATGCCATAGAAAGCGGTGAGTGATGCCATTCCTAACATTGCATAAGCAAATATATACACAATTACGTGTGGAATGAACCACACGCTCTGCAAGGCAGGCATTAGGGCTTTGTTCATTGTATCGGGGTGGGTGTAGGTAATTACTACAAACACAATCCCCATTACAGCCGAATAGCTGAGCATCCACTTTTGACGATAAAGCCAATAGATAGCACAGCCTATGAGCCCCATAAAGAATGCGTACCAAACGCGCGTTTCGGCAAGGGTGCGCAATGGTGGACGGTCTAAGTTTTGCCATAAGGCAACGATAAAACCTCCTATGGTTAGGGTGGCTACTAAATGAGCTGTAATACTGAGGTTTCTAAGGCTTTTGCTTTTGCTGTAGATAAGCGTACCAGAAAGTAGCCATAGGGCTACTGAAATGTATGTTATAAGATTGAAATAATGCCACATAGTTTAGAAAATAGGAATTAGGAGTTAGGAATTAGATGTTTGTTTTTTAGTTTTTACTTCAAAGAGTAGGGCAATACCGCCAGCAAGTAGCAAGAAAATTCCTACATAAACGACAGGTAACCAAGGGTCGGAGATGAGTTCGACGACACTGAGTTCTGACCAGCGTCCCATACGTTCATCGTAACTCAATTGGTAAATGCGCCAACCACCTACGCTGATAGGGTGGTTTACTTCTATTTTTTCTTCGAGTACTTCGTTTATATGATCTTTTTGATATATCAATACATCGGATTGGAATTTGCGTGCTTCGGCAGGAGCCATTACTAAGGTATGTTCATCATCTAAATGAATGGCACGGGGTGAGAATTGGAAGTTACCAGCTGAAATCCAATCGGTTTTCTTTTTATGAGTACGGAGGTCTTCTACGGTTACTTTGGCTGCATTGGTAGCACCCCACATTGTGTGATTGACATAAGTACTATCGGTATCGGGGATTGCTTTTTCGAGGTATTGGAGAAGGGTAATTTTCCAGTTCAGCAGGGTCATACTCTCACCTTGTTTTTCGAGCATAAAGCCTATAGGTTTTTCGTGAGGCAGTGCCGATCCTGTGCTATCGATAACAAATAGTTTATTAGGGTAGATATCGATACTAAACTCTTTGAGTTCCATAGCGATAGGAAGTTGTACTACGCGATTATCATCGGTAGTAGCGCGCCATTCGAGTTTATCCTTATAGAGGTTCATTTTCAGGCGAATGA
>ERZ772946.643-NODE-643-length-12332-cov-2.25356_pt1 | contig 12332 bp, 13 predicted proteins | sample MGYA00511680_ERZ772946 | MGnify/ENA primary metagenome ERZ772946 (study PRJEB29015, sample SAMEA2737918) | human oral metagenome | biome: human oral; feature: human-associated habitat; material: dental | place: China | collected 2016 ... | reverse complement strand
CCCGACGCTTAATCGGCAAAAACGAAACAGAATCCGGTCGACCAATCGATGCGTGGTTTGGATATCAAAGTATCTCGAACCGTATCGTGAAATCACCGGAGTTACTTGGTACGACGTCATCGTTACTACGTCTCGCGACCAAACGCGCGCTCGAGGCTTATGACAAGTAAACTTCAATGATGTAAAAAGGCAGAGGGAGGGAGTGTAAACTCCCTCCCTTATGCCGATGATTTAATTGCAATTAAACAGGAAGGGCTTTATGCTTGAAAATGAAGAAACCGTGGTGACGGTAGCTAACGTCATCCAGTTAACCTTCGACGTCATCAAGGAAGCAGAAGGCAACGCTTTTGAATTCCCAGAAGACCGAAAAGGAAATGACGCTTTGGTATTACAAGATATCAAAGATGCCTTTGACCGTTATTTGAAGGGGGTGGTGCCATGCTAAGACGGGATGTCGTGGAGTTATCCATTCGTATCAAAGAAGAAAAACCAACTGTTACTGTTCGCGCACCCTTTGGGTCACCGATTCGCGATTTAAACGTCCTAGCAAGACACCCATGGAAAGAACAGTTAAAAACCCCAGAGCGTACTGACCCATTAACGCATGAGTTAGTGACAGCATCGACGGCTCAGTTACCGGGGATGTCTTTGACTCATGATGTTCGTGAATCCGAGGTCATCGAGATGTACGCAAAGACCTTGTTTAGACGTTTAAACGTATTGCGTGATGAAATTATCCCACTTGTGGAAACGGTGGCTTCTCGCGTGAATCAAAACGTATTAGAAGAAATCCCAACGACTTGGGCAATCGAAACGTTACCGTTCCAAGGGTTATATCGTAGTGAACGCTTTGCGGAGTTTCTAAAAGACTACCCGGCGACGGTCATTCGTGATGCAACTACGCTTTCTGGATTAAGTGACCGTACGGAAGAAGAAATCGCGGCTTTATTAAATACCGGTTCTACCGCGTTAAATGAACTCGTGGTGGAAATCGTCGCAAGTTATCCAGCTAACTGGTTAAAAGAAGTGTACGATCGTTATTTCAAAGCCGGCGCACCAACTAAAATCAATACCCGTTTTAACCCATTCATGTCTTGGGGTGTGTTAGATGAAATCATCGTGGTTCACATCCTAGCGCGTGTGATTGCGGCGAAAGGCTTAGTGGATGCCACCATCGCGATGCCATTAAATACGTTCAAAACAGCATTAGCCGAAATGATTGTAGCCACTGGTTCTACTATCAATCGTTGTTTAGGTCAGTTACTTGACTTCGCTAACCACGGCATGGTTATCTTAACCGTTGACCGTAATACCTCGACTGTGTATGTCGTTGATGATAACTACAACACGTTCTTAACCGAAGGGGGTAGTCCTGAAGTCATCACCGGTGCCGTCTTACTTGGCGAAACCTCACTAAACATCGCGCAGTTACTGAAACGTAAAGACGAGTTTGAAACCGCTGCACGTCGTGATTTTGAAACGAAGACCTTAGCCATTCAAAATAACGTCATCCCACGTATCGCTTCTGTGTTGCCGGCCATCATCAAAGAACAGTTTGATGGGTTACGTGCAGAAACACTTGCGTTATTTGTTTCACCGGGTGACTTCCGTGGGTTAAGTCGTGGACAACAGGTCACACCAACGACCACGGGGGATTTGGGTGTTATTCTTGCAAGCCTTGTGCCAGAAGCCAAACAAGGCAACGACATTCGTCGTATCTGTAAGTTCCTTATCGTCGACTTATGTTTAGCGCATTTAGAATTAGGTCGATTGTTAGACCGTATCGATAGATCTGTGGAATTGGCGAAAGAAAAAGGTCAAGTCTTGGGTGTCCGTCAAGCGTGTTACTTCGCCGTAGTTGATGAGCTCGTCGAGCAAATCGTCCAAACAGGTTGTGAAGTCGATGCGTTGAAACAAGGTGGTGAAGTCGGTGTAAAACGTTTCGTTTATCAACGCTAGGAGAAAATAAATGGACATCACCTCATTGACCCGTGACGCGGATCATTTTAAGTCATTTTTATTCGTGACGAAAGATGACAGGCTCGTGACCAAGGAAGCCTTTACGATTTGCTTTCCTGCGTTATACGAGAACCACCAGTTAGCCGTCATCTCCGATGAGGTGATGGTCTTAGGTATCTTCGCACTTATCCAAGGAAATAAGTACTGTATCAACAAGGTGATGGCAAACCTGCCACTCACCCCTGTGGATATCACCCGAGAAAAAATCAACGAAGAAGAACACATCTTCCTGCATTTTGAACCGGGTAGTACTGTCTGTCGTAATATCAACGTGATGCAAGAGCAACCGATGGCGTATTACGTCTACGACTATTTCATCGCTAACGGTTGGATACCTTGGTATCTTAACTACAAAGATGTGGTGACACTATTTGATACTTGCACGAAACACTGTGGTATCAAACTGGGTGAGACCACCTCGGTGATGGAGATGATAGGTGCCACCATCGCACGTAATCCACAAGAACCCCGTAAGATGTTCCGTACTGGCATGAAGTCCAACGCAGAACTTGCCAAAAGCAATCCGTTTTACGTGGCACTGGCTAATGTGCAGTTTGGTGCCGCAGATACCACTTCAAAACTCCTCGGGTCTTATTTCAACGATGGCTTAAATTCAGCTATCATGTATAAGACAAAACGTGTCGGCCAAATCGAAGAAGTCTTAAGAGCCTAATTATGACCAATGAAGAACGCCAGGTCATCGACGATTATCTTCAAATCCACCTCGGTCCAAAGGGACCGAGGTTGGTAGAAATCGCTGAAAGAGCGTTAAACAACCAGCGAAACCTTTACCACGTCTCGGTAGATGCCAACTTAAAGTTCTTCTACCCGCGTGTCTCGAAAAAACTCTATCCGAACGAAACAACACAAATCCCACGTACATCAACCTCTCCTTCCTTAATCCAATGTATATTGGGTTATGGTGGGTTCTATCAAGACACCCGTTACCGAGATGATAACTTCAATGGGATTTATCATGTCTACTGCCCAGAATGGGAAGTCGCGTTTAGACCGTCTAAATCACTTGTAGGCGATGTCAAGTACACAGACGAACATTGGTTGCTCTATTATCAAAAAGAGCACTACAAGCGTCCCTGTACGCATCACGCGGAGTTTTTCGTTAAACGCATCAGTTCTCTCTTAAAAGGAGAGGACCACATCGATGAGTACGAGGTCTTTTTAAAAGTCGATAAAGACAATTTTGAAGTCCTCCCGGGTAAAGGCCTTAAACGCGGTTTCTATCGCTTGACCTTACAAAACTTTAAAACCCCTGATTACGATTACCGTCTAGATGAGAATCTATTTATCGAACTCATCGACAGTAAGCAATACCAGTGGAGTTACGCTATCCGAACTAACAAGATAGGAAAATAACCTAACCATGGCACAACTCACCTTTACCAACACCGCTTTGATGGGCACCAATAAAGTCGGTGATTTAAAATGCGACGAAAACGGTTACTACTACGTCTGCTTAGGTGCTCTTGAACACCCCAATAGCTACGGGGCCACTTATGATTTAAACCCAGCCAAAGAACTCCTTGCACCCAATAGTCCTTTCATGCGTCAAATCAAGAAAGGGCAACTTTGGGGTGAATATGGACACCCTGAGAAGGATGGCTTAACTAACGAAGAATACCTCCAACGTATCTACACCGTGCGTGAGAAGTTCCAATCCCACCACATCCGTGAAGTCGTTATTGACGAGAGTGCGATGGAAGTCAATGGTCGTAAGTTTATTGCTATCTACGGTTGGATTAAACCCTCTGGCCCTTATGCGAGTTATTTGGAAAAACAACTCCAGGACAAAGACCAATGCGTGAGCTTTTCCATCCGCTCTATCACTAACGATAAAGTCAAGAATGGAAAACTGACTAAAGCCTTAGTAACTATCATCACGTGGGACTATGTGACTGAACCGGGTCTTGATGTCGCCACTAAATGGAACTCTCCAGCCCTTGAAGAGCTTAATAGCTTCCAATTTAGTACGGCACAGTTGAAGTCATTACTGGCACAACAACAAGCCTCTGGTCTTGGCATGGAGTCTTCTTCCATGAAGATCATGGCAACCTTACGTCGTGTCGAAGCGGCCGAGCTTCCAAAAGACAATACACCAAGTTGGGTGAACTGGTAATCCGTCAAAAAGAGGAGAGCGTTTTGCTCTCCTCCTATGCCATCTCTTTAATCCCTCTCAAAACACCTCTAAATCGCTCATAGACGAAGTTTATCACATAACTGATACAATCTATCGTCTTTTCATTAAACACCTCTCAAATCGCTTTATATCGCGTTTAATCAATCTATCAATTTTTTACTCCCACATTATCTTAGTGGAGGAAGAATCTGCTTCCTCTTTAATTTAGTAAGTGTCATAAGACACAGTTGATAACAACCCTCGAATATTTAAAATGGAGTTATCCCATGGAAAACAGTGTTACGTTAACATTCCGTATCTTCACGGACATCGATCAACGATCGACTCTTATACAACTTCACGCGATGACAAAAGCTATCGTCTTTGAAGCAATCCTTCGTCAACGTGCTTATTTAAGGGGACGTTACCCAACAGGTCAAGTCGAAGACTTTGGCTACTTTGATCGTTTCGGTTTCCTCGATGAGTTCATGGAAGATAAAGGGTTCATTAAACCTTTCGACCAACTCCACGTTTCTTTACTCCTTGGTGCGGTAAAGATAGCAGAGAACATCATCACACAACCCGAACACTTTAATAAAGAAACTAAGAAAAAGATCCCTGGTCTTTACCAGTTTGCTTCAAAAGGTGGCGTGTCTTTTGCTTTCAATGCGATTGTCAATAACCGGATGGATAGCCCTTCCTTCACACCAGTGACCGTCACTGAAAAAAGAGAAGGTACTTTCTTCCCCGATTGCTACTTTGAGTTCCCCCACCTAGGTGAACTAAAAGCAACCGTTTACGGTAAGGAATATAGCACTCAGGACATTAATACGATCTTCGAAGACTACAAACCGCTCTACGGACGTTTCATTGAAGTCGTCCAAACCAGCAAAAATGAGAACTTCTGGTCACTCGCTGTGACTTTCATCCGTAAAGAGGTATTCAAAGGCATCGACATAAAGCTTCAGCATGTCAACCTCGATGTCGAACCGGTGGCGTTCCCGGCGGCTTACAGCCTGCGCAAGAAGCGGCTTGCCGAGGAAAAAAATCGCGATCACACCTCTTGCAAAAACGATCCTCTTTCTCTCAAGTAAGAAAGATCCGATCTTTGCTTATCTTGTGTGAAACCTTCCTTTAGGAAGTCTTTTCAGATCTTCTCTTCTTAGTGCGTAAGCTAAGTTCCCCTTAGCAAAAGCACTTAATGGCTTCTTCAGCATATTAGCGAAGCGCTTATCTGAAGAAGCCTTCAGTGCAAAAGTAAGATCAAAAAAGGGAGAGCCTAGGCTCTCCCTCCTTTCTTTTTTTCAAAAAAACCCCAACTGATTTAATTTCCCTTTTGGGTATTCAGCAAGTCTCTTAGTTGGTTAACAAGAAGAATTAATTAATTTGACATTCAGTAATCGGATAATCATCAAATGCATATAGGAAACGAACGATGTCACACCATCACGCTACTGGACTCTCTTCGGAGTCCAAGATGATGTGGGACTCGAAATCCTAAGCAAGACTAACATAGGACAACATCGCTTCGCGCCTTTATTTTATTTGCTTCCTAAATGTTTTCTTTTACATACCATGTTTACCCTAGGTGACGAAATACATACATCCGATCAAATCAGATCGATCCAACAAAGCAAAAGATCGATCCAAAAGATGGTCTGTACACACTTTTACACCATAGGAGATCACCATGTCTGATTTTGATCGTGTCTCAGGTTACTTTGAGAATGGACACTTTGTGCCAACCAATACGTTTACCCAAGATCCTAACCAACAATGGGATCAAAACGTATCCACCGATAAAACCACTTCATTAAGCATTCCTGCTTCTGCCGGAGGACATCGGAAAGAAGATTCTTCGATAAGAGATACCCACTGGGTAAGACGATCATTTTTAAACTTTCGTAAGACACCTTACGATATCGCAAGAGGCAGAGCATCGCCAGCTAACCGTGCATTCACGGATACCACACTTGGTGGAGACTTTGCGATTAATCCTGCTTATCAATATACTCGCTTTGCTGATCTGAAAGCAAGACAGATAGCCGATGTAGGGATGGGGATAGGACGATTTTATTACGAGCAGATCTGGCAAAACCGTCATGATATCCATATCCGCTTTGGCTTCCAAGCCTTTACTTCAGGACTGACCTTTTTCTCTCGTTGGTACGACTATACCGCCGATAGACTCTCCAGAACAGGGAGAGGACCCTCTTGGCTCTTTTCGCTTGGTAAAGTAGCTGGGTGGTATATCGCTTGGACGATGCCAAGTTATGTCATCACTGTTAACCTATTAAAGTTTGCTTTAGCTTATGGTGGACAGTCTCGTTATTGTTATTTAAAAACCGGGATGACACATTACTGGGCGGCTGTAAACAACTTAGTCAATGCCGTTGCTGCTAACATGGCCATCACCCTTCCTGTCTCTGAACGAGCACAGATAGAGTCTACCCATCTTGCCAAACAAGCACAAACCAACAATACCTCTTCCATCGCAGGATCGGATAGAGGCTCTTGGATGAAAACCTATATGGAAACGCTTCCTTCTATCTATCAAGATAGTTCCGATGGAGGTTTTCAGATCGACATGATGAAGATAGCCACACGTGCTCAACGCCTGCACAATATGGCACAGCAACATCTACTCAATCGTATCGATGCCAACTTTGAATCACAGCCTAACGCAAAACAAGCAGCGAAATGGTTGACTGATAGAGCAGATAACGAGTTCCTGACTATCATCAATGAAACAGGATCACTTTCTAAACCACAGTATCGTAAAAATGCCGATGGAGGTGAGTTTTCTTTTACTAACATGTTGCAATATGCTTGGAACAGCGTCTCAGGCTTCATGACAGAATCTAACAACAACGCCCATTCCACTGAACTTAATGAAACTGAAAAGAACAATAAAAAAGCTTCTACTGACCTTGAAGTAGAAGAGTCTATCAACGCGTTTTATGGGAAGAAAGATGGGGATGTGGATCAAAGCTTAGCCGCCCTTTGGAAAGCGCAACAAGATAACGGTGCAGACTGGATTTCATTTCGTGTCTCAGCGACCAAATCGATCTCCGAATCTTTCTCTAACTCTGCTTCTGAATCCGAGATAGCCGGTGTGTTTAATAACTTCGCCAAAGCTAGACAGAAGATCAACTTTAATTTTGCAGGTGGGTCATTTCTTGGTGATGGGGTCAAGTCTGTGATTAATGGCGTGATGGATGGGATCGCCGGTGTGTTAGAAGGCGTAGGATTAGGTGGGCTTAATGGTGTCTTGATGGGGGCCTCTATTGATATCCCGAAACAATGGGAATCATCCACAGCTTCATTACCAAGACTCTCTTATGACATCCAGCTCAGAACCCCTTATGCCCATCCATTAGCGGTATTCCAAGCTTGTATCGTCCCAACCCTTTGTTTAGTTGCTGGAACGCTTCCTATCTCTAGAGGACGTAATGCTTTTGGGACACCGTTTTATTGCGAGGTGTATGATAAAGGAGCATGGCAAGTGAAGATGGGTTGTATCGGTTCACTTTCCATTACCCGTGGTGTAGGTAATGTGCCTTGGTCACGTGAACGTCTTCCACTCGGCGTGGATATCTCTTTTGAGATCTTAGATATGTCTACGGTGATGTCTGTTCCTATTACTTCACGTCAAGGTGTCACCGATTTAGTTTCAGATATCGCCACACCAGGTAAAATCTTTGATGAGCTTTCAGTTGGTTCAGATACCCCATTGGACGATTACCTCTTTGCACTCTCCGGTCTTGGTTTAACTGAACAGATTTACAACACCAACCGGATGTCACGTAACTGGGGTAAATGGTTACGTAACGTACAGTCTTCCTTTAGCATGGATTACCTCATGTCGGGTATTGTTAACCATACGCCTGCTTCGGTATTCCAAGTATTCCACCAAGGAACAGCAAGACGTTAAGAAAACAAAATCTATTGTTTTTTGACACTCACATTATCTAACTGGACAGAGGTTTTATTCTCTTAACCCAAGCAAGAATACGGGACAGTCATTTCGACTGTCCCTTTCTTTTTCTCTGTATTTATTTACAGGAACCCTTAAGGATGTGTAGAGTGTCTACACCCCTTGAATTTAAATTAACGTTAATTAACATAAGGAGGACATATGTCCGAACTCAAAAAGTCTGTACAAGATGTGGTGGATAATTTAAAAGGTAAGTTATCCGTTGAAAATGGCGTTATCACAGCAGCCGACGATACAGTCGATGCGGTATTAAAACCATTCTTAGAAGCACACAACTTAACCGAAAAACAAGTGATTGCTGTACAAGACCATCTCTCCGCGGTAGCCGCTGGTTATGCTTACGCGGCAGCGGATGTGGTCTCTGAAGCGATGAAAAAAGACAAAAAACTTGAAACGGTTTCCGGTGAAATCAAAGTGGGTCGTTCCACTATCTCTGCGTCTTACGCACGTGAACGTCAATACCGTAACCCACAAGATGCCTCTAAACCAATCGTGAAGAAATTGGTGTTAGAAGAACTTTCCATTGATACCAAACAAGTGATGTCTAAAGATGCGGTGAAGAAACAAATTGCTCACTTCGCAGACCGTCTATCTGATTAATTTTCCGGTGCATTAGCAGATGAGGCTTTATTTTTTTTTTATTTTTAAGGAAATAACATGGCTTTTGAATTACGTTCTGTTCCCAATAAAGAAATCCTTATCCCTTCTATCACCGAAGATAACTTTGCTTACTTGAAAGCGATTCCGGAAGAGTCTATCGAAGATGAAGCAAAGCTTAATGCTCGTGTGCGTAACTTCGTTTCGTTAAAAGCGCTTCTACAAGAAACCGGCGTACCTAATTTCTTAGCGGATAAAGATTTCAGCGATTTTGATATCGATGACCAAGCTTTTATCCAATGGGTCAAAGATAACAAAGTCATCTTCCCTTACACAAAGGTGTATCACCCAGCAACCGGTAAAATTCGTTACCTCATCCGTCTTATCAACGATGAAGTCATCGCTGACCTTTATGCGGAAAAGCTTTCTGATTTGTACATCAAAGCGTATCTCTTTAACCACACCTTACGTGTGAACTCTAACCGTCAAGCGGAAATCGTGTTTATTGACCGCTGGGTAGTGGTGCAAAGTTATGAAAGCTTTGAGGCGATGCAAAACGCGCTAGAAGCGTTCCAGAGCAAAGTTGCAGAGCAAGCCGATAAATATGTCGAAGCACAACAACAAATGCAACAGGAAGCGAATGAGAGCGTTTTAGAGGCATCTAGAGATCCTTTAGAAGATGAAGATTCTTCTGACTGGGAAGAAGAGTGCGAAGAGGAAGAAGAACAGGTAGAAATGGAGAAGTAAACTATGCTTATCCAATACCTACTTTACTGGGCTGTCGGTCTTACTATCGTACTTGAGTTGGTCTCGATTTACCATGTGGTAAGAGGAGAGTTTGATGAGGCAGGACAGTTCTTCATTGGTTTAGGTCAAGTGATGGCGTTGATGTTTGTTTTCATGTATTACGCAATCGAGTGGTATAAAACGAACTCTCCGACAGAGATCAGTCCTGATTTCTATATCGCTACGACGTTATTCCTTGGAATAACGTCGCTGATAGTCATCCTTTACATCATCAAACGAGCACTGTACGGTTTACTGCAACGATTCTTCTAAGGAGATTAAGATGGACGCATTTGATTTGCTTATTATCTTAATCATCTTTGATATCGTGGTTTTTGTTGAAACTTATTATATCCTAAACTGTCATCGGTATCGTGACCCATTTACGGCAAACCTTATCGCGACGTTTGTTGTTAGTACTCTTTCATCGGCGCTGATATTTTATTTTGTTTCAGAGACCACGTTATATCAACTCCCAGACTTACTCAAAGCCAATCAGTTTGGGTTGTATGGTCTAGCGCTGATATTGCTGGTTAATCTCCCTGTCTTTGTTTTTAACCACGCGATAAGACGCTTATTGACAAGGAGTTAAGACGATGATTTCCAGTTTCTTATCTAATTTCGCATTGAGTTGGGCACTGGCAACAATGATATCAAAGCCTCATCTTAAACAAGACGGGTATAAACTATGGGCGGTGGTTGCATTTAACGTGGTTGTTCTTTTGACTTTAACTGCCTATATTCCGATTGTTTTCGTAAAGTCTTTTGATGTTCAGTGGAGAGAGATGACTGAGGTAGATGCTATCTTGTTCTATTATTTCAGTTTAGCTTGTTGGGCAATCCTCGTCCTACCACAAGCTCTTATCACGATACGTGAAACCCAGAAGAAGTACTAAGCGCATAAGAGAGGTAGCCTAGGCTACCTCTTTTTTTTTTGTTTATTTACGACACTGATATTCCAAAAAGAGTGCGATTGATATCAATGTCATCTCATAAAGGAATAACACGGTCATAATTATCTCACGAAAGAAAAGGAGCATCCCTAAAGATGCTCCGTTTCATTATTGACCTGAGCCGTTGTTAAACGGTTGAGTCGTTTGCGGTTGAGGGTTTTTGAATTCCCCAAAACCTTGTGTGGCTTCTTCTTTTGACATTTCGTCGATTTGCGCGAAGAAGCCTACTGGGCTGTTACGACCACTGAAGGATTCGCGTGCTTCACGTACCATGCTATCCATCGCATCTTCATAGCTGTCGCCGATAAATGCTTTACGCATAGATGGGTTAAGACCGAATTTACCCGCAGAGTTTAATACCGCCTGTGCGAAGTTATCAACACCTTCACCCACTTGTTGTACACCCGTGAATTTGACATTGATCTCTAAACGCTCACCAGCGGCTGTTAAGTCTTTACGACCTAAGATATCACCAGCATTATCCGGCTTCATGTCGGTAATCAACCACGCTTTGTTCACGGTACGGAAGTATTCATCCGCTTCGAAGAACAACATCGTTGCACCATTGAAGTCTGGTGTATAGCTGATAGACATCGGCGAGCTGTTAAATGCTGGGAAGGCGACTAAGCCCGGGATTTGTGTATCTGGGTTACCGAGACACAAGGTAATCCAACCTTCCAAGAAACGGTTGATTGGCATCCCTTTACGGTCAATGAACTTCATGGTAACTTCAGAACGCTCACGATAAACACGAGCTTTCTCTTCCATTTGCTCGTTCGGACCAAAGTTGGTTTGTACCCACTCAACTTTCACAGATTTATTCAATCCATCAAAGCTTTCTACCGCAGTTTCCACCAACACTTTTAATGTGGTTACCCACATCTCAGGGTCAGGAAGATAACCAAACGCACGCGGTGCCTCAAGCAACAAACACCAGGTTTGTTGAGAGACATAAATCGCATTCGCAGCTACCGTACGTAAATCTGTACTGATCCCGTTTTGACCGGCTGCGGTCAAGTTGATCATTTGACGGGTAGACCCCATCGCATAACCCTTACCGCTGGTCATCATGGCGCGTTCGCCACTTAAGGTTCTGTCTTGGTTATTCGGGGTACGAACTGGTACAGAACCCAAACTATCATTTGTTCTTGCCATTAGCTACGTTCTCCGATACGGTGCGCGATAAGTGTATTACGAGCCACTGTGCGCATGTTAGGTAATTCCACATCTACGTAGCAAGACCATGACCAAGCGCGGTCTTTATCTTGTTTCGTAAAGGTAGTACGAGGGGTGATGATCACACGACCATCAAAGACATCACGACATCTGTCTGCGATCAACTTATCAGAACGAGCAATGAATTGCTCATCTGTATAACGTGTTGAACCGGTTAACTCTGTCCATACTTCGAAACAGACGTAACTGATTTCACACAAGATTTGCATGTTGATATCGGAGTTTAATACCGAGGTATCGTCTTTATAAGCCGTTTGTACCGCAGGACAGAACGGAGTATTACGACGTTTGTTTTGGAACCATACGCCACCGGCTGCCCACATTTGTTCACGTAAGCTACCAAATACGGCAGTTGTATTAACGTTCTTCAACAGTTTCAATACGTTGTTTGGTGATTCATCGTAACCTTTACCTGCACGTAACACCCCTTCTGGTGAGCCCATGTAAGCAGAACGCATTTCTTGGATTTCAATCGTCGCTGGGACTTCTTGTGTCCAATCAGAGTTCATTAATACACCGATATCGGTTGGGAACACTGCACGCATCACAGAGGTACCATAGATGGTAGACTCAGGATAGTTTTCTGCTTTTAACAATAAGCTTTTCAGAC
>ERZ772946.642-NODE-642-length-12340-cov-40.8358_pt1 | contig 12340 bp, 12 predicted proteins | sample MGYA00511680_ERZ772946 | MGnify/ENA primary metagenome ERZ772946 (study PRJEB29015, sample SAMEA2737918) | human oral metagenome | biome: human oral; feature: human-associated habitat; material: dental | place: China | collected 2016 ... | reverse complement strand
TCCTGGGCCTTGCGGGTGTCGCGGTTGTCGGCGGGTACCTGCTGCTGCGGGCTCGTCGCTCGAAGAACTGAACACGCGATGAGCCGGTCATCCGGCTCTGAGCACTGACGGAGGGGTGGGACGCCGGCGCGTCCCACCCCTCCGTGCTCTCCTGGGCGGCGGCGCTGACCGCCTCTGCAGCGCGGCCCGACCTTCCTCAGGCGCAGAACGCCAGGCGGTGTCCAAAACGGACACAAAGGCCCAGAACGGGACGGAACCGGCGCGAAGAAACCGCATGATTCCAACGTTTTGTTTCACGGGCTGGCGACATCGGGGCTCCTTTGTATCCGATTTGGACACCGGCTCCTTCCAGCACCCCTGCAAAGCAGTCAGGTTCGAGGGTGAGAGTCCGTGAGAGCCTGTTCGTATGCGCCGAGCAGACGCCGGACGTTCTTGGGCGAGCGGAAGAGGTGGGCGCTCTCCTGCCTGCTCGCGTACTCGTCCGCCGGCACGAGGACCGCTCGGCCGCTACTCGAGACGACACGACCGCCTTCACTATCAGTAGTGGTAGCGAACTTGGAGAATCACCAGGTCATCACCAGCAACGAGGTACACGAGGCGATGCTCGTCAGTGATCCTTCGCGACCACGCACCCGAGGCGCCGTACTTGAGCCGCCCAGGTTTACCGATACCTCCGAAGGGATCGCGAAGGGCCGCATCGATGAGCGTGTTGACCCGTTTGAGGATCCGGCGGTCCGCCTTCTGCCAGTGCCTATAGTCCTCCCAAGCATACGGGTCCCATACGAGACGCATCAGTCCTCCTGGTCGAGGTCATGCATCTCCGTCTGGCCCGCACGAGCCCGGTCATACGCATCAAGAAGGCGTCGTGCGTTCTCAGGTGATCGGAACAGGTAGGCGGTCTCCTGCCAAGCAGCATACTCGTCGGCGGGCATAAGAACAGCACGGCCCTTACGTGAAACAATCTCAACGGCGTCATGATCGGCGTTGACTCGCTCGATGAGCGGGTACAACGTCTTGCGCGCCTCGCTTGCACTGATAGACATCAGAGCACCTCCTCCCTCAGTCGTACCAGAATACGGTACCACCTGAGACGATACGCTGTAGGCTCTCTTACTCCCTCACACGGTCCGAGCAGCCACCTACTGCACCTCAACGGCCTCAGGAGCAGTCACCGGGACACTTCCTGCGAGGAGCTATCACTGAGGAGGTGCGGATGATGTCGAGCTCGTCGACTGCCACCGACACCGACCAGATCGACCCGATTCACCCGGGCGAGGTCATTATGGAGGACTTCATCGAGGAGTTCGGGATCACCCAGAACAAGCTCGCCACGACCATCGGCGTGCCCCCGAGCCGCATCGACGAGATCGTGCACGGCAAGCGCGGTATCACCGCGGACACCGCTGTACGACTGGCCAAGTACTTCGGCACATCTGCCGAGTTCTGGATGAACCTGCAGAGCCACTACGAGCTCAGGCTTGAGCACCGGGCCCTGCGCGAGCAGCTGGACAGCATCGTGCCGCCGCAGTCGGTGGCGTAGGCACCACAAACGGCGTACGTGACCGAGGCTCATACTCGGCGAGCGGGCACCTGCTACTGCGGGCGTCGCTCGAAGAACTGAACACGCGATGAGCCGGTCATCCGGCTCTGAGCACTGACTGAGGGGTGGGACGCGCCAGCGCGTCCCACCCCTCACTGCGCGCCTTCACGCCGAGAGTCCGTCCTCAGATTCCTCACAACCCGTATCCCGTTCACGAGACGGGCTATTAATCGCCTTGTAGGATAACAACAATCGCAGGTCAGCTTCTGCGTGATGACACGACCACGCCAGGCGAGCGCTCACACGGCACATACTCGCTGGCAGCACAGGAGGTGACGCCGAGAATAAACCAGACAGTCACCGGGAATACCATTCGTGTAACTTGTAGAAGGAGAACAATGAGCCCTTTGACACGACGTTCACTGATCACCACCCTCGGACTGGGCGCCGGAGCCACAGCCGCAGGCCTACTCGCACCCACCACGGCGTTCGCAAACACTCCATCGCGTTCCTTCAGCACCCTTGTCTTCGATGAGCAGTTCACGGAAGGCACAGACTTCAACGCCGCACGGTGGCGGGAGAAGGAACCTAAGGGCGACACCTACATGGACTACGACTGGGGCGTCATCACGCATGACACCCACAGCGTGAGTGGCGGAGCGGGCCACCTGTTCTGGCGCAAGCGCTCAACTCCCAAGACCGGCTGGCAGAACAAGCACGACACGGGCAAAACCGTTCGTCACGTCAACGAGGCATCGCTGACCTCCGAAGGGCTCTTCTCCTTCGTGTATGGCTCCGTCGAGGTACGGGCGCGCTTCCCTCAGAGCCACCTCGGCCTGTGGGCCGGAATCTGGCTGAGGCCGGACGGGGCCGCGAATGGCGGAGAGATCGACATCGTCGAGACCTACGGGGGCGGCCGAGCCAAAGGAGTCGCCGAGTCGACGGTCCACTTCGACCAGTCCGGGAAGAACAAGAGCGGCAAGGGCATCAGCAACAAGCCGAACTTGAGCGCCTGGCACACCTACCGGATGGAGAAGACTCCGGAACGCATCACGTTCTTCTTCGACAACCAGCGATTCCACGAGGTACTGCGGTCCAGCGACCAGCAGGCCTTCGATCGCTGCTTCGGCGCCAACACCCCCTACCACCTCCTTCTCATCACGCAGACGGGGAGCCACTACTGGGGGCAGCTGGACACCAGGAACTTCAAGGAAGCGCAGTTCGACATCGACTACCTGCAGGTCCGCTCCATGGACTAGCCGGTCAATGAAGGGGGTGGGGTGCGCCGGCACCCCACCCCCGCCTTGCCGTTCTTCACCCTTGCCCGCTCACTCGACGTCGAGGGGGCCGTTGATGTGGAGGGTCTCGACGTCGAAGCGCCGGTTGACTCGCGAGGCGGTGGAGTCGTCGATGCGGCCGGCGAAGCGCAGGCTCTGTACGCGCTCGCGCAGGTGCTCGATGACGGCGAGCCGCAGGGCGCTCTCCTGGTCACCGTAGACGCTCGCCTCCTCCTCTGCGTTGGCGTTGCTCACGGAGTCGTGACGACGTGCGTAGTCGGCGCGCACCGCGTCGATGGCTGCGTCGTCGTCGACGCCTGCGCGTTCGGCGATGGCATCGAGCTGGCTGATGGTGTCGGCGAGGATGTCGGCGAGGGCTTCGGTCTCCTGCGACTCGGCTGACTCGGCGGTCTGCATGCCGGCCGAGGGCCTGGCGTTGGCCCAGCGGACCACGTAGGGCAGGGCGAGGCCCTGGATGAGGAGGGACAGGAGGGTCGCGCCGGCGACGACGAGGATGATGAGGTTGCGCTCGGCGTAGGCGGCGCCGTCGAAGGAGACGGGGATGGACAACGCCATCGCAAGTGAGATCGCGCCGCGGAAGCCGGCGACCGTGGAGACGACGCGGCCGCGGAAATTGGTGCGGCGCAGGCGCTGCTCGGGGCGGCGGTCGAGGGCGCGGATGGAGTAGATGATGAGGTGCTGGCCTGCGAATCTTCCCGCGACCATGGCGATGTAGATGATGGGGATGAGGATGAGGCCGCGCACGAGGTCGGCTCGCGGGAGGTCTGCTGCGATCCCGGGGAGCGCGACGCCCACCATGACGAAGAGAATCGTGTTGAGGATGTGGGTGAGGATCGTCCAGAAGGGGATGCCGAGGACTCGCGAGCCCAGGGACATGTGCGGGGCGGCGAAGCGGGAGATGACGATTCCGCAGGTGACGACGGCGAGCACGTCTGAGCCGCCGATCTCCTCGGCGATGAAGAAGGTGAGGAACGGGGTGGCCAGGGCGGTGATTGTCGCCAGCATGGGGTCGTCGGTGATGGTGCGGACCCGGATGCCGATCTTCGTGACTGCCGCGCCGACGAGGACTCCTGCACCGATTCCTCCCCCGAAGGACAGGAGGAGCTGTTGTGCGACGAGCCCAGCGGTGACGCCGGAGGAGTCTTGCGCGGCTTGGAGGGCGATGGCGAAGATGACCAGGGCGGTGCCGTCGTTGAGGAGTGACTCGGCTTGGAGGATGGTGCGGCCGTTGGGGTTGATGCCTCGTCCCAGGCTGGAGACGGCGGTGGCGTCGGTGGGGCCGAGGCAGGCACCGATGAGGAGGGCGGCTCCCACGCTCAGACCCGTGAGGACGCCGATGAGGGTGATGAGGGCTGCCGTGATGGCGACGAGGACCGTGGCGCTGAGGATGATGCCGCGCAGGCTTCGCCGCATGCGGTTGAGGGAGACGGACAGCGACTCCCAGTACAGGAGGATCGGCAGGAAGATCGTGAGCACCACGGTGCTGGGCAGGGACATCTCCTCCCCCACCGGGAGTAGTGCGACGCCCACACCGGCGGCGATGAGAAGTACCGGGGCGATGAGGCGGAACCTGTTGGCGATCGCGTAGGCGACAACAGAGGCGCCGATGAGGGCGACGATCATCTCGATGGTCATGAGGCTGCCGGGTTCCCTTACTGGGATGAGTGTGCGGGCGGGCTGCGGCCGGTCCGGGAGAGGGGCGTAGTCAGCCAAGCTCGGGGCCAGGCCCGTGTCAGGTCCAGGCCAGGCTAGGCCGCGCGCAGCCTACAGACGCTTCCTTCAGTGCCCCTGGGGATAGTCGATTCGCCTCACGAGACGCCGTTTCAATCCTTGGCGTGCGCGGCTCGGGTGAGGGCTTCCAGGCGAGGCTCGATGGACTCCGCCATCATGGTGACCTCCCGCTCGGGGACTCGGTTCGCCCGCGCCTGGCCCCGCCATCCTGACAGGGACGCAGTGATGCGTCCGATCCGCTCCCGCGCCTCCGATTGAGTGAGCCGGTAGTCGTTTGCGATAGCCAGGAGCCCGTCGATCTCGTCGGGCATCGCGTCTGCTCCCATGATCGACGTCGCTCGGGGCCGGCTGGGGTCGGGGTTCGGGTTGACGTCGAAGACGGGGCTGAGTCTCCAGAGCCCACGGTCGGCGAGGAACCCATGGTTGCGCAGGTGGTCGTCAGTGTTGCCGAGGGCGATGCTCGCGATGATTCGGTCGTAGAACTCATGGAGGTCTTGGACGGGCGAGCGGGAGAGGTCGCGAATCGCCTCGGCGAGGTCGGCGTAGTCCTTCTGGTCTCCGTCGGACGATCCAGTGGCTGTCATGGCACTGATGTAGCCGATACGCGCGCCATCACGGGATCTGTCGAATCTCCGCAGGATCAGGATGCTTCGATTGCCCACTTGGGTGAGCTGGTGCTGGGGTGCGCGAACGCCCGCGGTCTTAAGGAGGTCGAGAGCGGTGGCTTCCCAGGCCATGACGTCCCAGGAGTCGCTGGAGTGAGGAAACTTCGCAATGGCGAGGCCGCCATCATCGAGTCGGACCGAGGCCTTGGGCCGCGCACCGCCGAGGCCCGTCGTGCCTGTGTCGAGAAGTCGTTTGACGGCGCCGGAGGGGTCATCGTCGGAGGCCAGTTCGTCGCTGGCGTGCAGAAGCTCAGGCAGAGCGACGAGCCGCGGAACGCGCGAGGGCTCTCCGAGGAACTCGTCGCTCCCGGGGGCCCGGAAGCGTAGGGCGCCCTGTCGGGTGTCGTCGCTGACGCCGAGGAGGAAGTCGAGGTCGTCCAGCTGACGGGGAACGCGTCCCTCATCGCGGGCTCGCGATCGTTCGGCCTTGCGGATGAGGTTGCGGCCCCAGCGGTCAGGCGCGCTGTCAGCAAAGGCTCCAACGAGCCCGGGATGGTATTGAGCACCGGGTACCAGGCGCAGGGCAGGGTCGATGTTCATCCCACCGTCGGCGAGGTAGGTGGGGTCGTAGAGAAAGGTGGTGGAGACCTGGCCGCGCGATCGGGTGACGTGCGCTTGGCCGACCAGGCGGTGGGAGCCGTTGGCATCGGAGACGATCTCGATAGTGGTCATCGGGCGCGCTTTCTGGTGAGGCGGCCGGCGCGGAGGCGGCCGATGTCGCTGGCCAGGGGATCTGCCGCGTCGACAAGCTGGTCGAGGATGCCCAGGGCGCGCAGCACCTGGGTGACGCTGTTGAAGCTGACGTTGGGGTTGCCCGACTCGATCTTGCGCAGGGTGTCACGGGTGATGCCCGCTCGCTCGGAGACCTGCTGCGCGGTCAGGCCGAGCACCATGCGCCACCCGCGCACGTGCTCTCCGAACTCCGTCACCTGACGATGGATCCTGTAGCCCGACATGTCCCTCCGTTCACTATGACAACCATAGTAGCCCGAAATGAGGGTTATGGCGATGTTTCTCGTCGTATCGTTCAGCAAGCGTGGAGTGGACAACGGTTGCGGCAACTGCGGATCGTCCCTCAGACGCCTGGGCCGCTCGCCGGCGGGCTGTCCAGATCATCCAGCGGCGCGAGTTCAGCGCCTGACCCTAAGCGTGCCGCAGATCCTCGTCGCCGAGATGGTCCTTCACATAGTGCTTGCGGGCAGACCGATGGATATCAGGCAGCGACATGGGCCCATTGCTTGACAGCGGCTCGCACAGCCTCCGAGCGGTTCGTAATCCCCTCATCCGCGGCGCGCTTCAGCAACGCGGCAAGAAGGTCCTCGTCGAGTCGGACAGTCACAACCGTGCCGGGCCCTCGCCCGACTGGGGGCCGCCCAGGAGTCGGACAGGGCAGCTGCTGAAGGTCGTAACCAGCCTCAGCCTCGTCAGCCCAAGCTTGGATCTGCTCGTCGCTCACGCAACGTCCGTGGAGAAGGTGCTCACCCACGGCAATATCGTGTACGAAACTCGGTCACAGGGTCTTCCCCTCTACCGCCACACTCAACAGCCAGACACCGCCACTGAATGAGGCGAAAACCCCACCCTCTGACGTGGGGTGCGGGTCCCGCACCGGCTCATGACGCCTGCTGACGTCGCGCTGGCTCGAGACTCAAACACCGAGTGGGACAAGAGCCGCGAGGCCGAGCCGGTGTGGGACCCGGTCACCCATCCGGGTTCATGGAGAACGGTATGGGTCTACTCCAAGAAGCGCGCGGCCCGGGACAACCAGCCCCTGACCGCTCAGGCCAACCGCGCCCGGGCCGTCATCGCCGGCGAGAAACGTCTTAAGGGTACGCGGTTCGTCACCGTCCACGCCGGTGACGCCACCTTGGATGAGGCCTCCATCGCCAGAGCCAGGTCCCTGGTCAGCCTCAAGGGCTACGTCACCAACATCCCTGCACTCTTGATGGACGCTGGTGAGGTCGTCTCCTCCTACCACGAGCTGTGGCACGCCCGGGCAGTCCTTCGCCGATGAGCAAGCACGACCTGAGAGCCCGCCCCGTCTTCCACCACACCCGAGACGCCATCGAGGCCCACCTGACCGTGGTCATGGCCTCCCTGGCCGTAGCCCGCTACCTCCAGGACGCCACCGGGATCAGCATCAAACGCGTCATCCGCCCCCTCAAACCCCTCCAAGAAGTCACCATCAACCTCAACAACCACCACCTCACGCCGCCTCCTTGCCCGTTACCTTGTTGGTGGTCCCGGGTGGTCCGGGGCTGGGCCAGTTGCTGCGGACATAATGTCTTGCCCCTGTCCATAGATGATCCGTGAGTGCCCCTATGTGGTGTGTCAAGCGGCGGCAGGTAGTTTCGTGACTGGTTGTGGGTCATAGAGGGCTCCATCTCGGATCCTGCCTCCACACACCAACCACAAAACCACCAAAATACTACCCAAAACCCACAATGCAATATTCAACGCCACATCGCAGCACCACATAAACAAGTCTCTAACCATCCACGCAGACTGGGGCGATACTCCACTTGAACGGACCGGAATTATTTTCACCACACACCCCACTCGGAGTAGTGGCCACCACAAGCTCTCTTTTCACATCTTGAGAACATCGCATGCATTGCTTATGGTAATTGGAGTATTCACGCCACTCATGGCAGTTCGCATGCTTATTGTTGCTAAGAACCACATAACGTGCACCAAGAACGAAGGGAGCCTCACTATTAGCGACCCATATGTCCTTATGATCATTGTTAGCAGATGCATGATGGGGGGCACTCATTATACCCACAAGATGCCAGGGAACAAAAGGCTCTCCGGGGAACTTGCCCGACACTCTACCCTGGGTGTCACTCCACACAATAATGCCATCTTGACATTTCATATTTTCTTCAACTGTAGGCCACAGAAAAACGCTAAGTGCTCGAGAATTCTGAATCGTGAGACTCGAGGATAAAGTAAATGCATACAAAGCATCAGCACACTCACCATGTGGAGAATTCACGTCCCCAAAAGACTTGCAGTCTGGAATGGTGTCTCGAGCATCCAGTATGGTCGCCACACCCCTGATCCCCTCGCTCTTCCAACACGGAGAGGCGTCTTCTTCAACCTTGCAAACTGAATCCCCGCAATTTGATTGCAGGAACTCATTCTCTAGTTCATATTCGAACCACCTTACACCAACCCCCAGCCTCTCGGCAGTATCTATGACCGCAGCGATCGTTTTGCGAGCCCTAACAGTGCTTTTACAGATTTTTTTTGCCATCTTTTCGGGTATTGTTGTCATCATCTTTTTAGGTATTGACTTTTTGCCAGCATCTACTCGCCACGGATTGATACAATCGGTGAAATACTCAATCAAGCAATCCTTCAGATAGTCGTCCACTTTCTGTGGCAACGCCCTTTCTAGTTCAACAAGATTATGTTTTCCTTTGATAGGACGCCCTCCACCACCCCAGATTGAATCAGTAATCAACTGATCAATCTCTTCAGAGCTACTTGTATTTATACGTAGATTTTTTTCTCCTAGATGGGAGGCTGGACTACCATCAAAAGAGTCGGCAATTGGATTGCTCGCGCCGCCAGATTTCTGGGCGCTGATCGCTAAACCATCCTTAGCAAGGCACTCCATAGACTTTGCAAGACGCAACCAATCCAAGGGGAGCCAAAATTCATTAATATCACCATAATTTTCACTTACACAACAACTCCGTTCATGCTCGACATACAACTGTCTTGCATGATCATCTGTAAAATCATTCGCGTAGTCGCTATCGGAATTTGATGCCGAATTTATCGATTCCTCAAATTTTTCTAGAGTTCGGCGATTAACGTGGTCAGAATCACTATGTGTGAATATAGTTATGTTAGGTCTAAACAACCCTGCTCGCCTTCCAAGGCAATAACCTAGATCTATCGCAACTCTAACGCCTTGCCCTGACCATAACCAACTTTCACCTGGATACCAACGTTCTCCCTTTTCTCCTGCTCCAGTTTTCAAATCGGGCCCCGACACGCCTGTTTGCATTTCTAGATACATACTATTTTCACCATTGCCTAATCGATAAAATAACTCGATCCTCTGGCTGCAGGCAGGGCAGAGGACCTTAACCATAAACCAACTGATTGCGAACACTATCGGTAAAATTTAAGTATTTACCCCAACTATCGTCGCACTTCATAGATGTAAACAAACTTAAATCATCCGCGAATCGGCTCAGTTCAGTCTTTAACTACACATTAAACCTAAACTCCACTATGTTACACCGAGCAGGTTTGTCAGCCGCACTCAAATCGGCGCGAACCTGATGCCCCTCAGAATCCCGGACGGTCTTGGAGAACACCAGTTGCTGGACGCATCTTGCCACCCTACAACGACTCAATGCTTGACGACGTCATGGTGTCAGAACCCATACAGGTGCTGACGGGCATTGAAGGCTGCTGGCCCGCCCTCGAGAATGTTCTCCGCCAGAGAGCGGATGGTTCGGTCATCAAGCGAGCCAACACCCGAATCAGACGGGCGCCCATGATCCCCATCGTTTTCGAGGACCACGATGAGCTCTGCGTCGCCAAGCACGGGTACGTTTGCATTATGGGTGCTCGCGATGATCTGCCGCTTACCTTTCAGTTCACGTAGGTGCCGGACCACTCCCTTATAGATGAAATTGTTGTCAAGGTCGTCTTCTGGCTGGTCGATGATCAGAGGCGCGTCGGAAGCACTGAGAAGAAGTAGAAGCAAAGCGGTGGCTCGCTGCCCCTTCGAGAGCTGATCGAGGCTCCGGAGCCCCTGCAGTCTGTCGATCATGAGTAGCACCTCGACTCCGAGGCTTAACGTCAGCTCTTCCAGCTCGCGGGCCAGTTCCTCTCCAACCCCGAGCAGGTTCGACGCCTGCGCCCCCCGAATCCCCAACTTGGCGAGTTCTTCAGTGCCAGCCCTGATCGCCTCGGCGAGCGCTTGCGGGGAGAATGTCGGTTCTTGGATAGCCGCGACTATCTGCGTCCTCTGACCGGAGACCTTAGCTTTAATCAAGTCGACGACGTGTGAGCGGTCCTTGGCCGGCAAGGGCTTCACCACCACAACGCCCCCCGCGGCATTGTTCGCAGACCTGATCGCCTCGAGCAGGCGCTCGGTCGCGTCCGTCTCGTGAGCACGGAGCTCGTCAAGCATGCCGCTGCGCGCTTCGAGCAATTCCCGGATCACCTTGGCGTTTGCATCCAGGCGAGGCGCTGCGGTTTTAATCGACGCCAGCCTCTTCTTGGCTGCGATGTATTTACCAGGATCAAGCCCCTCATCAGCGAGAGATCGGAGCACCTCTCCGTAGCCCTCCCTCTCAACGCTAGTAGCAGCTTCCCAATCAGCCTGGGCAGCCTGGATCTCAGCCTGCGCTGCATTGATCGCGGCAGCGGCCTGGTCGCCAAGTTCTTCCAGCACTCGACGTAGCCCCTCCAGAGTGGTCTTCACGCGAGACAGTCGCTCCATCTGCGGTGCACCGTCAATGTTGTCGATCACCGCATCGAGATTCGTCAGCGATGCCGACTTTCGGTACTGGTCCAGCAAGGTTCTGGCCGCAGCTATCCGCGACGTCCCTTCTGTGAATACCGCTTGATCCAAAGTAATCTGCTCGTGCCCGCGAAGCTTACCGGGCACGTCGGTTTCCTTATACCGATCGAGTTGCTCCTCAAGACGGTCAGCTTGCGCTAACTCCTCTTCAAGCTCGACCTTGGCATCCTCAGCTTTCCTGAGTTCTTCTCGATTCTCACGCAGCCGCTTGCGGACGTCCTCCAACGCCGGATCTTCTCCGACGGAGCCATTAAAGCGCCTGATGAGCTTGGCAATGCTATCTGAATCACCAGAAAGCTCCGCCAGCTCATGCTGGCCGAATACCTCCACCGCCCCGATTACGTCAGCAGGAGCGAGACTGGTACGTATGCCCGCAGAATCCAGCACAACTGGTGGATGTGGTACCTCTCGTTGGATGGTGTAGCTCTGGAGAGTCGGAGCAACGCTCTCAACCTCAACGCGCACAATCGTGCCCACGTTAAGCACTTGGTCAACGATTGCCTTGTGATCCAGAACCATCTGGGCCGATATCGGCTGGATCTCGAGCGCATAACGGATACTCTCGATCACAGTTGACTTTCCAGCGCCCCTTCCACCGATGAGCGCTGTCAAGTCAGAGGAGATCGGCACAGTTACCCCATCGAAGTATCCCCCGACCCACGACACGCTCTTGATGCGGGGCTGTGGCTTCGACTGTGGGTCATCGAGGGACACTCTCGTCTCTGGTGTCCTCACTGCAAGTTTCAAGCTCTCAAGCGAGCACGAACTGACCTTGAACCATGTGCTTGCACCGGGTTGACGCAGCTGACGAGGACCCATAACGTCGTCGGCGTGGATCACTGCTAAAGGGTGAACACGCTCAAAGATCCCGCTTCCGTTGACAACCGCCTCCTGATCCTTGGCTAGTTTGGCATTTGGCGATACGCCAATGGCATGAAGATCCTCGTGCAGAATCATCATCGCAAGCGGCTGGCCCGAGCGAGTCGTCAGCAGCCCGGCAGGCTCTACGTTCACATGGGCGGGAACAGGCAATGCTCCAGCAGCGGCCATGTGCTCCATGATCTTCGCAAATGGTTCGCCAGTAGTCCCATTGTTGCACCCAGGGGTGGCTCCGCACCGACCAATAGCAGCATCGATTGTCGCAATAGGTGTCCCAGCCTCGAAGATGACCAGGATGTGAATCCCCTCCGACGAGTTCGCCTCGAACCCTGGAAGGGCGACGATTCCACGATCCTCAGCGGCAGCGATAAGGCCCGCTGCCGAGTCGACGCACCAATGGTCGGTCACAGCGATCATGCTAATGCCCATTTCCTGACACGTATCTAAGAGCGCGGAGTTGTAGGCAGCCTCGTCGCTGAAGAATGTCTTCGGCGAATTTCGCCCCTCATAGGTGAAGGGGTTGACCTGCAACGCAGCCCGGATCCAGCGCGCCCCCGCATCTGTGTTGATCACCTTTTCCCTCCAGACGTAAGCCCGCTTCGGAACTCCACGACATCACCGTCAGCCATGACGTAGTCCTTTCCTTCCATGCGCACTCGGCCGTGAGCGCGGG
>ERZ772946.641-NODE-641-length-12386-cov-24.6012_pt1 | contig 12386 bp, 8 predicted proteins | sample MGYA00511680_ERZ772946 | MGnify/ENA primary metagenome ERZ772946 (study PRJEB29015, sample SAMEA2737918) | human oral metagenome | biome: human oral; feature: human-associated habitat; material: dental | place: China | collected 2016 ... | reverse complement strand
GCCTTCCAGTACTTGTTCGCCTTGTTTCAGAAAGTGGAAAACAAGTCAAGGAATATCGTATCCAACTAGTCAAGGAAAAACCAGTTTCTGAGAAAACAGCCCCTGCGATTCAAGAAGAAAATCCAAGTCTTGAGGTTGTCGAAAAAGAACTTGCCTTCCAGACTGTTGAAAAGGAAGATTCAAGTCTATATGTAGGAGAAAGCCGTGTAGAACAAGAAGGACAAGTTGGTAAGGAACGCATTCTTACATCTGTAAGCCCAGATGGAACTCGTGAAGAGAAACTCCGTGAAGTACTTCAGACTCCTGTTAACCGAGTTCTTCTCGTTGGAACTAAGCGAGGTACAGCCCGACCACTTGATGGAGCTGCAGGTTTAGTTCATGAAAAACCAGAACTTTTAGTAGAAGAAGAAAACATTGATTTCCAAGTGCAAGAACGTAAAAACGATAAACTCCCACTAGGTCAAACCCGTGTTCTTCAAGAAGGTCAAAAAGGTATTCGTGTCCACCTAGTAGAAGTCGAAAATGGTAAGCGTACACTGAAAGAAACCTTTGATAAGATAGTTGCGCAAGATCGTATCGTGGAAGTTGGAACTACTGTAGCACAAGAGAAACCAGAACCGCAAGCACCTGTTAAGCCAGATGAGCGTGAACAGGAACAGACGGAACCAAAACCGCAAAAAGAAAAAGCTAGTCAGACTGGAAAAGACCATCTTCCAAATACAGGAAGCGAGTCCTCTATGTCAATATTAGCAGCAGGATTGGCTCTCTTGGGCTTAGGTACAGGACTTGTAGCATCTATGCGTAAAAAAGAAGACTAAGTTTGGTTAGAAACTAAACAGAATAGTAGAAGGCCAGAGTGATGCTCTGGTCTTTCTATCTGTTGTTCTAATAAAGTTGTCCAGATTTCTTGTGATTCTGTTTGATGACTTAAAATAAGAAGATGAACTGCGAATGATTCTTCTAACTCTGCAATCGGCGTAGCTTTAAAGAGCCAAGTGATGTTTGAAGAAAGTCGCTAAATATGCTATACTAAAGGGAATTAGTGGATTTTTATAGAACGATTCATTCAGGGAAAATAAGAAATAAATCTAACAAAAATAGGTCGTCTTTCAGAGACTTTTATGTCATTTCTTAGATGAAAATGCTTGACAACCAAGGGATTTATCTTGAGAATTAGAACTGACTACAATGAAAAATTGAATGCTAAGGAGATAGAGGGAAATGTTTTACTTTGTACCATCTTGGTATTGTCAAGGCAGGAAATGGTATTCTACAGCTTTGCCTTTTTATTGTTCATCAAACCAGATGATGTTTGATGATACTATGAATTTATTACAGATGTTTCAACCAGAGAAAAAAGATAGTACAATTTTAATTTTGAACTATTCACCCCATATTCGAACCTTTTTTTATCAAGAGAGAATTGAGCCAGCTAGTATGTGGAATCTATTTGATAATCTACAAGGTTTGACAGATGTTTTGCCTCGAAAGCTCGGCTTGGATGATTTGAAATGGCCACAGGGAGCGGAATTCTTTTATACTCCCTTTCTTGTGGATGTTTATTTAAATCAGAACCACTATGCCCAGATTAATTTTTCTCAGACTGGCAATATTTTCGATATTATCTATTTTAAAAATAATCAGATGGATCACCGTTTGGTCTTTGATGATCGAGGCATAGTTTCTAGTGTGATTTATTTTGAAAATAATCAGCCAGACCATCAAGATTATCTGAATCCACAAGGTCAGTGGCAGTTTAGGGAATTCTTGACAAGAGATAATCATCAAGTGCTTGTCAATCCTGAAGTCCAAGAAGCATTCGCAAAGGATGTTTATAGTGACATTGAGGAGCTAATCAAGGAAAAACTGGACCAGTATTTATCTTCTGCCCTAACAAGAGATGATATGCTTATTGTTTCAGCAGATCCTCAACATAACCATCTTTTCCATAAGGCTAAGAGGCATTACAATCTTGCCTTCTCTTTCTTTGGTGAACGTTACCCAATTGAGGATAAAGAAGAAATCCTAGGGGATTTGCAGGGTACACCATTCTTTATTGTTGATAGCTTTAGTAAGGTTCAAAAGATGGATGAACTGATTGGCAAAGCCCAGCTTCCCCCTTATTATGAGGTGGCTCCTTATGACATTCGTCTGCAGGCAGAAGAAAGCCAGCAGGAAAAGCCAGCAACTGTCTATGTCAATGTTGATACTTTACCTCAAGAACATCTTCAAACTGTCTTTAGAACCATATTTGATATGATGCTAGAGAAGGAATGGATGAAGTTACTGATTGGAACTCAGAGTTTGGAGTCTGAAAGGGCAGTATTTATCAGACAATTTCTCAAAGAGTATTTATCGTATCAGCTAGGTTCAGAAGAAAAAGCACAGATCCATGAAGATATAAAGCCTAAGGAGAGTAAGGCTCTTTTGGAACAAGGAAAAACTCTCAGAGAGAGAATGGAGATTAAGACACATCGCAGTTCTACTGAATTAGCAAAAATTTTGAAGGAGGTTCGTGTCCTTCTTGATTTGGGAAATCCAGCAGATATGCTTCTACAAATTGCAGGGCTAAGTGGAGGCATTCCTCAGATTAATTTATATAGTTCCTCTTATGTCAAGCATGCAGAAAATGGTTCGATTATAACTGACATTTCTATCCTAAAAAATGTAATATTGTATTATTTGACGGATATAGAGTCAGCATATAAATGCAAGGCTCATTCTTTGAGTAGAATGGAGCAGTACAAAAGGGGAGAAATTGTCGAAATGTGGAAAAACTCAATAAAGGAATTAAGGGAAAATGAGAGAGATTAGTGTTCTACAAATTGCTGATGAGAACTGGCAAGAGCAATATGATATTCCTAGTAATATAAGGTGGAGATTTGTTAAACCAGAGGATATGGCATCACTTGTACCTACTGATATTGAGATGTTGAGTGGGGGCATAGATGATAGGGCAAGGCTTGCAAAGATTTATGACCTTATATTGGTGGATACGCTAGAACATTTCGAATACATCACTGTTCTGGATAGCCTGATTCAACCTTATCGTTTGTTTTACCATGAACGTTGCCAGATTACTACGAAAGATTTGGAAACATTCTTGTTTCGTAAGAAAGCAGTCAAATCTCAATTTGAAAATCCTGAGCAGATTTTGTATCGTTTTTCTCGTGCTTTCTTTCCTCAGCAAAGTGGTTCCAAGCTCAAAGTAAATCATTTAGCAGTTCATTCTCTCTTTAGTGGACAGATTAACTATGAAGGAAGCAATTATCTCAGTTTGGCAGGGGAATTTGGAGAGGACTATCAAACCCTAGCGAACTATCAGTATAATATCTATCTGGATGCAGATACTCCTTTGGATTTGTGGCCAGAATTTAGAATTTCTGGTGACTGCTCAGTCCGCTATGTCATCAAAGGGTATCCTGTCGCGCCTTCACCAATGCAAGAATGGATTTATGATGAAACAGTCTATGACAAACCTCTCGTTTTAGACACGCATGATTCCTATTATCTAAGTATCAGCATTCAAGCTAAAGGCCAAGGTGTAGTGAAGATTGGTCCCCTTCACCATCGACACTCTCACCTGGGCTATGGTGATTTGTTAGTTGGTGGCAATCGTATTATCGATAAACATAGGGAAGAACTGATTTATTTCTTTCATCCAGGTGATTTAAAACCACCTCTTAATGTATATTTTTCAGGTTATCGTCAAGCAGAAGGCTTTGAAGGGTTCGATATGATGGCTGGTATGGGAGCTCCCTTTTTATTGATTGGAGATCCGCGTTCAGAGGGCGGTGGCTTTTATCTTGGATCGGATGAGTTAGAACAAAAGCTCATTCAAGTGATTCGCCACTGTTTGGATGAGTTAGAATTTACAGCCGATCAGCTAGTTTTGTCTGGCTTATCAATGGGGACATTTGGCGCCCTGTACTATGCTTCTAAACTAGAACCTCACGCCGTTATTGTCGGTAAACCCTTGGTAAATTTAGGTGATATTGCTGTAAATGAGTCTTCCCTTCGTCCTGGCGGATTCCCAACGTCTTTGGATATCCTTTATCGTACGATGGGCAAGCTATCTGATGAGACAGCAACAAAACTAAATGAGTATTTTTGGAAAGCCTTTAGAGCTGCTGATTTTTCGAGAACAAAATTTATCATGGCTTATATGTGTCAGGATGATTATGATGGCCGTGCCTATTCTACCTTGGAGGAAGAGCTCGAAAATCGTAATGATAAGGTTAGCCTGATTAGCAAGGGCTGTGAGGGACGACATAATGATGATACACAGGGTGTTGTCGAATGGTTCTTTAATCAATACATAGCACTGCTAATGAATAGTTTTGAAAGGAAGTTTAATTCGTGAGATATAAGGAGGAAGTCTATTTTGCTTATTGGGATATGCAAAGTGTATCTCAGTATTTATATGGTTCATCTGTCAGGGTCTTAGAGGATGGTCGAGTTTTATATGAGAATCAATTTATGCCGTCTGGGACAGTTATTCACGAATGGTACTCGAAAGCCAATTATCAGGAATTGAGAAATACAAGTCAACTTCCTGATTTGAAGCGGGGAGAGAAGTATGTCATTGGAAGCTATCTAGAAACTCTTCCTGAGAATTCAACTTACTTAAAAGTTATCTTTATGGATTCGGCTGATGAGGAAATTTTTTCTCATAGTGTGAAACCAGAGGAGACAGCGAGTGTTTATGTACCAACTGACACCCATCATTATAAAATTCAATTGGTCAGTGGAGGCTGTCAGCGCTTCTTGTTTGAGGGGATTTATATTGCCCAAGAAGGTGTGACAGACTATACAGTTAATCGCTATTGGATTTCAGATTTGCTTCATAAGAACAATGAGAAGAATACCATTTACGTTTGCTTTACAGAGCCTGAGTTCAATCGGACAGGTTTTGTTCCAGAAAGAGTGCAGGAACATTTTCCAAATTTGGTAATGGTGAACTCTTCCTACAAAAGTTCACTTTTATATATGGAAAAAGAGTTTTTTGGAATTTTACTCGAAAAAATTGAAAGCCTATCAAGACAGTATTCTTTTGAAAAAGTAGCTTTTATTGGCTATGGACCCATTTCAAATATTGCGGCCCTGTTTTACTCAAAACAATTTTTAACTTCCTATGCTTTAGTGACAGATAGTTTTCTAGCTGAATTAGACTATCATCGCTTACTGGAACGTCATCGAAAACGAGTGAATTATCCGATTTTTAGGGATTTATTGCTATATCGCTTTGATTCAACAAGAGTTAAAGAATATGGAAGTTCGAAGATGGAATCTCAGGACTTATCCAATTTTGTCTATCTGTTAGATCAGTCGGCTTTGTTGAAAAATATAAATCTAGAGACAACTGAAGAGTGGATGAGGGAAAATGTAACCTAAGAATGCCTTTCTATGAATCACTTGTCCTGAAAACCCGTAGGAAAGTCTAATCTGTGTATGACAGATTTTAGCAAAATGTAGTCAATATAAAAATTAGAGTTCAGATTGTCACGACAGTTTACACCTTTTGATGTTGAAAGGCTTTGATGAATTTTGTGAATGAAAAAACAGAAACAGAATGCTATTCACTGTATAAAATGAGAGTCAATTCTATATTGATATGGATAACAAAAGAAAATTAGCGGTCTTTTCTGGGTAATGCTTTGACAGATTGAACTTCAACCCTTATAATAGTAGTGATAAATAGTTTTTGGGAGAAATAATAATATAATGAGCAAAAAAGAAGAGTTATCAGGATTTCAACGCCTGTTATCGAAGATTAAGCGATTGGTCAATGAGGAAGATAATGATTATGATGATCATCATTCTGATGCAGTCGAACTGAAACCTGTTAGCAAAAAGATGAAGGAACAGAAAGAAATGGTGAGGAAGGCCAGTGAGGACTTTGAATTACCACTAGAGTCTGTTTCGGTTATGGAAGTTTTAGAAGCTTTTCAGGAGAAAAATAGTTTAAACATGGCCGAGTTGATAAAAAATGTTAGCCAGAGTTTATCAACTAGTGCGCTCGCTTCTCTTAGCGACTTCATCGCGATTTCCTACAGTGAATCTTATAGTCAAAGTATTTCTGAAAAAGGCTATTCTCTGCGTAATTCAATGTCTGAGGCTAACTCACTCAGTGATTCTGTTTCGGTGTCAGAATCGCTTACGGCTACGTCTATTCAAGAATCTGTGAGTCATAGTTTATATGTTTCTGATTCGGTGAGTACGAGCATGCTATCAAGCAGTGAAAGTATTGCTAGTCATACTGATTCTAGTGAAGTTTCGAATCAGAGTGAACCTGATTCAGAGAATCTTTCGTCTAGCCAAAGCTCTAGTGTATCTGAGTCAAAATCGCCTAGTCTTTCGCAGTCCTTGTCAGTCATTGACTATGTCTCAGAGAGTGAAGACCCAAGTGATTTAGACTCAGAATCAATTTCAGAAAGTGTTTCAGACTTTATCTCAGAAAGTGAAGACCCAAGCGATTTAGCATCAGAATCAATCTCTGAAAGTGTTTCAGACTTTATCTCAGCAAGTGAGGGTCACAGTGAATCCGAATTGGAGCAAGACATCACCTCTGTTTCCATCACCACATCAGACTATGTCTCAGAGAGTGAAGACCCAAGCGATTTAGCATCAGAATCAATCTCTGAAAGTGTTTCAGACTTTATCTCAGCAAGTGAGGGTCACAGTGAATCCGAATTGGAGCAAGACATCACCTCTGTTTCCATCACCACATCAGACTATGTCTCAGAGAGTGAAGACCCAAGCGATTTAGCATCAGAATCAATCTCTGAAAGTGTTTCAGACTTTATCTCAGCAAGTGAGGGTCACAGTGAATCCGAATTGGAGCAAGACATCACCTCTGTTTCCATCACCACATCAGACTTTGTCTCAGAGAGTGAAGACCCAAGTGTTTTAGAACCAGAATCAATCTCTGAAATTTCTTCAGATTTTATCTCAGCAATCGAGAGCCACAGTGACTCCGAATTGGAGCAAGACATCGCCTCTGCTTCATTTAGTACATCAGACTTTATCTCAGAAAGTGAAGACCTAAGCGTTTTAGCATCAGAATTGACCTCTGAAAGTGTTTCAGACTTTGTCTCAGAAAATGATTCAGATGAAGTAGATTCGAAACATCTAGTTAATTTAGTAGAAGCTGCAGATAATGTAGGCGAGTTTGTGTATGAGGCAAGTATTCAAGAAGCTCAGCCGTGGGAGGATTCTGAGAATGGGAATTCATGGATAGGGCAAGAGAAGGAAGAGAACTTGCAGAAATCAGATTCTCAGCAGCTATCTCGTGAATTTAAAAATGTCGTAAGTGGATTATCTGGTTTGAGCTCTATTATTCATAACAAGAGCGGAAAGAATCATTCAATAGCTAATGATATTTTTGAATAATAACAATCTAGTTTATAAAGAAAAAAATAAAAGGAGTCGTCATGATTAGAAATTTTTTGTCAAATAGTGGGAAAGGTTTAGGAACAACAGATGTTCTTCCAGTTGGTGAATTTCGTGGAGGAGTATTGCACGGGAAAATCGACTATAAAACAGTACCACTAGGTTTTTACGATTTACTGGGACAATCTAAACCGATTAGTTCAAGAAACTATATTGAGGATTTGAATTTGATTCAATCTATGGGCTTTAATGCCTATCGTATCTCTATCTCTTGGGCTCGCCTATTTCCAACTGGAGAAGAGTTAGAGCCAAGCGAAGAAGGATTGAAGTACTATGAAACGATCATTGACGAAGTTCTGGAGAAAGATATCGAACCAATTGTTACGCTCAGTCATTTTGATATCCCTCTTAACCTACATGAAAAGTACGGTGCCTGGAGAAGTCGTCAGATGATTGAACTATTTGAGCGCTACGCAGAAGCTGTTTTCCATTATTTTAAAGACAAGGTAAAATACTGGATTACATTCAATGAATTTAATATTTTGCACCATTTACCATTTTTGGGTGGAGGCTTGTTATTTGAAAATAGAGATAATCGTGAACAGTTAATCTGGCAAGCGGCTCATTATCAATTAGTTGCATCTGCTCGTGTTGTTCAACTAGGAAAAACAATCAATCCAGAGTTTCAGTTTGGTGGAATGCTTGTCGTCAGTCAAAACTATAGCCAGCAAATTGATAATGCTATAGATGCTATGGAAGCTGAAGTTAAGAATCGTGAAAACTATGTATTTACGGACGTTCAAGTTCGCGGTTACTATCCAAACCACTTCTTGCGTCGCTTGGAACGTGAGCAGATTGCTTTGGATATTTCAGATGAAGATCTTTCTAGCTTAAACAGAGGTACAGTTGATTTTATAAGCTTTAGTTATCATGCATCGAATAACTCTGAAGAAGTTTTTGCTGATAAGTATGTAGCTGAGACTAGCACAGAAAAATTAGCTGATCCAGTTGGTCTTCGTTTGGTTATGAATAGTCTATATGACCGTTACCAAAAAGCATTGTTTGTCGTAGAAGATGAACTAGTCTTGGATGGTCCAGATAACTCTGTTATGGAAGAATTGAAAACAAATATTCAAGAAATCGTTAAAACAGTAGAGTTTGATGGTGTTGAACTCCTAGGTTATACACCTCTCAGCTGGGTAGAACTTGATTTTTAAAATAAAATTGGGGCTATTCTATTGAACAGCACCTCAAAAGTTAGATTATTTGTGTCTAACTTTTGGGGTGTTTTCTGATGCCGTAATTTATGAGCCTAAAGTCCATATCTATTAGCTAAGGACAAAAGGAACTAGATTTAATCGCTTATAGAAAAATATAAGCTTATTCTTTCGAATCTTCTGGTTGAAGGCTGTTTGCAACTAAGTGTTTGGATTGAATTTGATCTTACGAATCGTGAAATGCTTCCGCCTTGTCTGCACAATATGAGAAAAACGTCTATACTTATTGCTTCTAAAAGAAGAGGAAGACTATCTAAAATGGAACATATCTAAAGATAAGCTGGGATTAAATGAAAGAATTAGGAAATCTTCAAGCAGAAAATAAAAAAAAACGATATGCTGTCTAGCATAACGCTGAACTTTATTCTTAACTTAACTATACTGTTCAATTTGTCATGGGTAGTGTGCATTGAGGAGGTCTTTTCGCCTCTTGAATATACAATATACGTACACTCATAATCTTTGACAAACTCGCCAATCTCAAGTCCAAGTTTGGGAATCGGAATTTCTGGGCGGAAAGTTATTATGTGAGTACAGTATAGGACTTAATGGAACCACAATAAAGAAATAGATTCAAGATTAAAGAAATTATCCAGTAAATGATCTCTTCACGAGTATAGAAATTCGAGAACGAGCAAGGCATGATACTGCGCCAGATAAATTAAGTGTAAAAGAATATGAGAATTCCTTTAGGGATAGTGGTAAGTAATTCCAAAGTCTCTTTAAGAGGAAAGTGATGAGTCAAGAGGAATGAGGCTTGAACAATGTAAAAGTGAGGGTCTTTTGGCGCTGGCTGATAATTTGATCTTATAGCCCTGGTCGCTGTGTAAAATGGTATTTTCATAGTATTTCTCTGTAAAGGTCTGCTCCAGCATAGCTTTCCCTTGTTCTAAGTTAGGCGAAGTGGAAAGATGATAAGCAATAATTTCGCTGTTAAAGCCATCTAAAACAGGCGATAAATACAGTTTCTGAGCGCTATTTGGAATGGCAAATTCTGTCACATCCGTATAGCATTTTTCCATTGGCTTTGATACTTCAAACTGGCGTTGAATGAGATTTTCTGCTTTCTTGCCAAACTCTCCTTGGTGGGAAGAATACTTGCGTTTCCGACGAATTCGAGCTTTTAAACCAAGGATCTTCATCAGACGTTGAACCTTCTTATGATTCACCATGAAGCCACGATTTTTTAGTTCAAGAGTAACTCTCCGATAGCCATAATTTCCTTTGTGCTCACTATAATTGGAAGTATTCCTTGGTTTGGGAGGCCATAATCAAGACTAACACTTCTTTGCGAACGACCTTCAAGAAGAACTTTATCCATCATTTCTCGTTTTAGTTCTGGAGAACAATAACGATTCTTCCCTTTTTTAACGATTTCTATTCCATAACAGTCAATTAATGTCACCATATATTTTAGGCCAGCAATATCCACTCCAAATCTTTTTGAAAGTTGTTTGAAGCTTTGTCCTTGCTTTCTTAGTTCATAGATATGAACTTTATCTTTATAACTCAATTTCATAATAAAATCCCCAAAAGTTAGAGTTTTCTGTCTAACTTTTGGGGTACAGGTCAAACTGAGTGGAGCTTTTGTATTTAGATGACTAGTCTTTATTTTCGTATGGCAGGATCAAGTTTAAAAGGATACCTGTCATCGCTGATAGGGCAGTACCTGAAAGGGTTACTGGACCGAGTTTAAGAATTGCTCCACCAAGTCCAAGTACCAGCATAGCACTTGCGATGATTAGGTTACGCATCTGGCTAAAGTCCACACGTTCCTTAATCAAGACTTTCAAACCGTTGCTGGCGATAACTCCGTAGAGAAGGATGGACATCCCACCAAGCACAGCATTTGGAATGGTTGAAATCAAGGCAGTGAATTTACCTAGGAAGCTAAGAGCAATTGCGATAAGGGCTGCGTTACGGATAACAGAGACAGAAGCGATGCGAGTCATTCCGATAACCCCTGTATTTTCTCCGTAAGTCGTATTAGCAGGTCCACCGAGGAAGGCAGATACAGATGTTGCAATACCGTCACCGAGAAGGGTACGATGAAGACCTGGTTCTTTCAAGAATTGACGGCCACAGATTTGGCTTAAAACGGTATGGTCACCAATGTGCTCTGAAATGGTTACGATAGCAATAGGCAAGATTGCGATAGTTTCAGGACCAAAGTATAAGTTGTACTCTTTAAAGGCACCACCAGTATTAAATGGCAAGTAGAAACCAGGAATTTCGAACCAGTTAGCTTCTAGAACGGGTGTAAAGTTAACTAAACCAAGCATCATAGCGAAGATATAACCACCGATGATGGCAAAGAGGAAGGGAATGATTCGTAGGAACCCTTTTCCTTTTGTATTGATAAAAGCGGCAATCAAGAATGTAACAACGGCTACAAGAGCGTTTTTCCAGTTTCCGTCTGCCACAAGCCCAGCATTCGTTACAGCAGAACCAGCAAGACCAAGACCGATAACGATAATCATTGGTCCGATAATGATTGGTGGCAAGAGTTTGTCAATCCATTTCGTACCAGCAAAACGAACACTTGCGGCTACAAGGACATAGACCAAACCAGTCAAGATAACCCCTGTTTGAGCAGCGGATACATCCCCACCCATCTCTTTCATAGCTAGAGACATAGCCGTGATAAAGGCGAATGAAGAACCTAGATAAACTGGGACTTTAAAGCCAGTTGAAACCATATAAATCAAGGTTCCGATACCAGATGCAAAGAGGGCAACGGATACAGGCATTCCCAAAATCAAAGGAACTAGGATGGTCGCACCAAACATAGCAAAAACGTGCTGGAAGCTGAGGAGGATACCTTTCCCAGCTGAAGGACGTTGATCAACGTCTAGTAACAAGTCAACAGTTGATTCCTGTTTCATAAAAACCTCACTTTTGGGCACCAAAAAAGAGCCCATTATTTTACAGCAATAGGCTCTCAGAGTAAGACTTCTTTAAAAAAACTATTCCATTCTTAAAGAATTTCATATACTGCGTCTTTGTCACCTCACGGGATGACATTAAAAACCTTTGCTTGTGATAGTATAGCAGAAAAAAATGATTTTGTAAATCATTTTTTCCCGAGCTCAAAAATGTAAGAGCGAGGTTGATTTTGTAAATCATTTTTTCCCGAGCCCAGAAATGCGAGAGCGAGGTTAATTTTATAAACATTTTTTTACTAAAAAATTTAAAGCGGGCGTTTATTGGGCATGCCAGCCTTTCTAGGATACTTGTTTGGGGTCTCTTTTTTCTTTTCTACCACAGTGATGTAACGTGGATCTCCATTTGGTAGGGCGTAGCTGAGGTTGTCTTCTACCTTGCTAAAGAGGAGATTGAGGGCATTCTTGGCTTCTAGCAATTCCTCGGGGGCATTACTGGCCTTGAGTGCCAAGAGTTTTCCGCCAACTTTAAGATAGGGAATGGTCAGTTCAGACAAGACCTGCATACGAGCAACAGCACGGGCAGTTACCACATCAAACTGAGCACGGAAGTTCTTATCTTGGGCAAAGTCTTCTGCACGACCATGGTAGAAGTGAACACCATCCAAATCCAGCTCCTGAGCCAATAGTTGGAGGAAGTTGATGCGCTTATTTAGCGAATCAATGATGGTCACATCTAACTGAGGATAGAGGATTTTCATAGGAAGACTAGGAAATCCTGCCCCAGCTCCGATATCAAGAAGTTTGATAGTTTCATTTGAAATCAAGCCTTGTA
>ERZ772946.637-NODE-637-length-12465-cov-2.89234_pt1 | contig 12465 bp, 11 predicted proteins | sample MGYA00511680_ERZ772946 | MGnify/ENA primary metagenome ERZ772946 (study PRJEB29015, sample SAMEA2737918) | human oral metagenome | biome: human oral; feature: human-associated habitat; material: dental | place: China | collected 2016 ... | reverse complement strand
CTCCGTTGCTTTTTGTTTGCCCGCCGTTTATCAGCATACATTTTAGGACACCACCGGTTTCCGTAGGTTGGGGGTTCAGGCGGGGTTGCAATCTTGCTTAATCGGAGGCAAATCTTGCTTATGAGTAAAAATTCTTTTCAACTCAATGTGTTGAATATTGAATTTAACCTTGCTTAAGCTCCTCGGATCCTTGCTTAAAGCCATACAACGCGTTGACATCGCGTTTTTTTCTCGCTTCTCTTCTCCAAGATATGTTGTGCAATGAAATCATTCAGGTAGTTGCGTATGGTATTTTTGTTAATTTGGATTTTTTCTTCAATCTGTCCCAATGTGGCACTTCCCTGAGTAAATAGATACAACAGGATATTTGCTTGGGTTTCATTGTATTCTTTCCAATGTTCTTCAACTTTTTTCATTACTGCGGTGTGTATGGTTTTGGAATGCGCCCTGATTCGGTTGCGCAGTATCAGGTACACATTGCTGTTTCATACCGAATATTCAGGTACAGATAACATGGATTGCTCCATGGTCTCATAAATTCTTTTGACACCTTCATTGAGTTGACGAACATAGCCAAAATCCTCAAGAACCCTTGCAATTCTTGGATTTCTAGCAAAACGCTCCGTTCTGATGTTTTCAACGGTAACTTGGGCAGGAAGTGGGCCGCTATTGCTAATTTCAAGACGGTCGTCAAAATGTTTGATATAAATGGAGCTTCCCTGACGGTTGTAAGAACGGTGGCAAAGGGCATTGACGATTCCTTCCAGCCACGCATATTCAGGGTATTCCGCAATTTTGACAAAACGGCCAACTTTAATATCGAGAAAATAGTAGTCGTTCAATGCAATGCGGAGAAAATCTCGCAGCTCAATAATCAAATTGGGAATATTGTTTTCAAAGCGCTGATCTTTGCTTACATTGTGCAAATCGCCGGTTTTTTCATCTACCCCGTTATAACGGATATAGCGAACGGAGGCAGTAGGAATATAGCTTTCGGGATTTTTGCCAAACAGCAGGATGGCCGATTTTTTAAACAGTATCCTGCCATCTTTCTTCTTAATTAGATGTCTTGCCTTGAGTAATTCATAACAATCTGCTTTATTTAATTTTTTGGCATACTCTTCCAGTAATTCCCTGTCCAGGTCTTCTTCATCAAAATCAGAAACCACTTCATCTTCAAACTGGCGGATATTCTTGTCATACTCCAGTTTTTTTACTTGTTCAAAATTCAGTTTTCGGTTGGTATCGGCAACACGTAAAAAATAATCCTTACTACCGCTGTGGCAAAAGGTACGTTCAAACTCTTGTTCAACGTGGTACAGAAAAATCAGGTTGCCATCAAGCATGATTTCTTCCAGAACAATATTGCATGGCGGCGTGATGAAATCAAACACCAGCTTGCGGTATTCGTTCAATGTATCGCTTGCCAAACTGTTGAGGTCTTGTAGTTCTCCCTTATCGGAAATACCCAATACCAACAAACCACCATCGGCATTGAGCATACCAATTAATTCTTCGGCAATCTTCCCTGGTTTGATCAGGTCTTTACCCAGCCCTTTGCGTTCAAAATATTGATTCTCAGGCTCGGTCTGCAAATATTTACGGGTAATTAATGTATTGTGTCGGGATATGGTTTCGTTCATTTTTACACTTAATCTGAAATAATTTTATTCGGTTGAGTACAGGTTTTCAGTCCGCCTCACCGCCCTAACGCCGCAAACACTTTCGCCTTCTCCGCCGCCAGAATATCAATCTTGTAATGGCGGCGGTACAGCCACAGGGCGACGGCGACGAGGGTCGAGACTGCCGCCATCGCCGCCAGCAGCGCGAACAGGTCGCTGTATGCCGCCACCGCCGCTTCTTTGCCCGCCTGCGCGGTGATTTGTGAGACGGCGCGGCCTTGCAGCAGCACCGGGTCGGAGAGGGTGGCGGAGAGGGCGGCGGCGTTGCGCTGGATGTCGGCGGCGAGCGCGGGGTTGGAAAGGGTGAGGTTTTGCGCGATGGCGGCGAGGTGGTCGCGGGTGCGGTAAGTTAAAAACGCGCTGAATCCCGCCGCGCCCGCCAGTCCGCCCAGCGATTGCGACAGGCCGAACACGGCGGAGAAGCTCATCATGCGGTCGGGGCTTTTCGCCAGCGCGCGCAACGCGCCTTCGAGCATCATCGGCCCCATAAAGAGCAGGGTGGCGAAGGCGATGATGGTCTGGCTGAGGTAGAGCTGCGCCGGGCGGGTCTGCATCCCCACGCCGATGTCCAGCCACGCGCCGAGGGCAAAGCAGGCGAGCGCAACCATCACCGGGCGGCGGATGTCGTTGATGTCGAGCAGGACGAGACTGGCGGCGGCGCCGAGCAGCGATGCGCCCGCGACTATCAGGCAAAAGGCGGTCATTTGCGCGCCGCTGATGCCCACCGCGCCCATCAGCCCCGCCGCGCCGACGGTCTGCTCCGAGGCCAAGAGCCGCGCCATCGCGCCCATCACGGCGAAGATGAGGATTTGCGGCACGGTCATCCAGTGCCAGTCCAGCATCGGCTTGTGCCGCGTCGATTCGATGTACAACGCCAGCCCCGTCAGCCCCGCCCCGCCCGCGAGCAGCCAGCCGAGCCACTGCGTCGTCCACCACACCGTGCGCCCCTGCACGAGAAAGGCGCACAACAGGGCGATGCCGGAGGCGAACAGGGTAAAGCTGAGCGCGTCGGTCAGCGTGAACGATTTGCGCACGGTGATGCCGGGCGGCAGCGGCAGGGCGAACAGGCAGGCGGAGCAGGCGAGCGCGAGGGCAGCCTGAAAGGCAAACACGCCGTTGAGGTCGCCGTCGCCATACAGCAGCGGCACAAGACTCTGCGCCAGCGGCGTGCCGACCTGCACCAGCCCCAGCCCGAACACCAGCCCGACCAGTTTTTTCGTGCCGACAAAGCCCTGCATCAGATAGTAAATCGCCAGCACCAGCAGGCCGCTGGCGGCCACGGCGGTGGCGACGCGCGCGATGAGTTCCACTTCGTAATGGTGATAAACCAGTTGCAGTAGGCTGGCGGCAAGCTGGGCGAACAGGGTGATGCGGACAAAGCGTTGCAATCCATACGCCTTGCGGATTTTGAAAAAGAGAATGCTCATGCAGGCATAAGCCATGAAATACGCCGCCTGAATCCAGCCGCCCTGCTGCAAATCGAGCGACAAATCGCCGCGCAGCTGCGGCAGCGAGGCGGTGAGCAGCCCGTTTTGGAAGCCCGACGACAGCGCGAGTAATAAACCGATGGCAAGATACGCGAGCCGCCGCTTTTTCGGATGCTCGGGCGAGGCGGGCGAACCCGGCATAAAGGGCATTTCATGCGGCTTGAAGGTGTAGCCGCCGGATTGCAGGGGCATGGGGTTTCCTTTTTTCAGGCGTTTTGTCGGGCTGGTTTTGTAGGTCGGGCATTCATGCCCGACGTTTTTGTGTGGTCGGCGGTTGTTGGTGTGATGCCGTCTGAAAAGGTTTCAGACGACCTTTTGGGGGTTTTCAGGCAGCCTTTGTATTTTATAGGCTGCCCGTAGGGTGTGTGCCGCAGGCACGTACGCGGACTGGATTGGGAACGTGCAAACTGCGTTAAAACAGGCTGGCTTGCTGTGGGTTTGGCGTGTGTGCGGGTGCATTTTCAGGCTGCCTGAGCATATAGTTTGTAACCCGGTTGAAAAAATCTTGCGAAATTTCAAAATGCCCGTAGCGCAGCAGGTTGGCGTATTGTTTCCATTCGCCATGCTGGCGGGCGATGTCTAGCGGACAATCGCGCACAATTTGGGCATACGCCACATTACGGCGAAACGGGATAAAGGTTTCGCTCATCTGAAACGGATAGGCTCGGTCGTCCAGAATTTGCCCGAACGCGGTAAAGGCTTGCAGCTTTTCGTTGCCGTCCAAACGGATTTTGGGGCTGTAATACAGCAGCCAGTCGCCGCGTTTCATGCGGTTGAGCGGGGCGGCTTTGCCGTGGCAGACTTGGCAAAAGCCGCCTGCTACACCGCGTAAAACGTGTTCCTGGGAAACTGTGCCTATCCAATATTTCATGTTTGCTCCTGTGATTGAGTTTGCAGGCCGGGCATTGATGCCCGACGTTTTTTTAATTTGTTGGGGGTGTCGGGCATGAATGCCCGACCTACTTTATTGTTCCGCCCGCGCCACGCTTTTAACGGCAATATTCTCTCCGTCCACCCAAATCGCTTCATGGTTGCTGATGGCTTTAATCTCAAACCGTCCGCCGTATTGCTCCGTCATTTTGTGCGCAGCTTTTTGAAACGGCGGATTGGTATAGTGGGGAACGAGATAGAAATCCACCAATCCCAGCGCCTCAAAACTTTGCAAATCGGGGGCTTTTTTCGGCGTGTCCATCAGGGCGGCGTATTCGATATTGTGCGCCGCCACCATTGCGCCCGCCGATTCGCCGATATAGAGCTTTCCCGCATGAACGGCGGCGGCAATCAACTTGTCCGCGCCCGTTCTTTTCATTTCCTGCAACAGGAAAAAGGTATTGCCGCCGCAGATATAAATCGCGTCGCTGTCTGCGATTTTGCGCTAAATTTCTGCTGCGTCGGCTTGGGTCAAATCCAGCTCGTCTACCACCATGCCCAGTTTTTCCAATGCCTTTTTTCCTGATTTCACGAAAAACGCCACTTTTTCCACGACGCTGGCGGCAGGAATAAATACCACGCGCTTGCCCGAAAGCTCGACTGCACATTCGGGCAGGAGTGCCGCCACTTCTTTGAAGTAAGAGGAGAGAAACAGTTTTTTGTGCATTTTATTTGCCTCGCTTGTCTGATTAAAGATTGGGGCTGTACCAGTTTGCAGGTCGGGCATTGATGCCCGACGTTTTTTTGTTGTCGGCGTTTGTCGGGCATGAATGCCCGACCTACTCACTACGCCAGTTGGTAAAACACTTTCATCGCCGCCCACAAAATATCGGGCTGTTCTTTTATCACTTCGTGCGCGGCAAACGGCACGTTCATCAGATGCGCGGCGGGCAGGACTTGGCGCAAGCCGTTCAGGACTGCGGCGGAGAGCAGGAAATCGTCTTCGCCGCGCACCGCCAGCACGGGGGCTTTGATGTTGGCGGTGTTTTCATTCGGGAACCCCGCCGCCGTGTCGTCCGTCCACAGGCGGCGCAGGTCGGCAACCAGCGCGTCCAAATCGGGGCGGGGGTTGTGTTTTTGGTAGGCGGCGACCTGTTCGGGCATCTGCTCGCGCACATCGGCAACGGTGAGGCTTGCCATCATTTCGCGCGGGGTGTCGCGGCTGTGCCATTGCGCGCCGACGGTCAGCGCGGACTGCACGCGGGCATCGGCGGCAGCGATACGGTAGGCGGTTACGCCGCCATCACTGAATCCGAACAGGTGAAACTGGCGCAGCCCGACGGCTTCGATAATCTGCCGCGCATCGTCGGCGTTTTGGGCGTAAGTCAGCGGCACGTCGCCGCGCGTGGAGCGTCCGTGTCCGCGCGTGTCAATGGCGAGGGTGCGGAAATGCGCTTGCAGGCGGGGCAGCAGCGGGGCGAAATCCTCCGCCGAACCGAGTCCGCCATGCAGCAGGACGATGGCGGGCGCGTCGGCTTTGCCACCGAGTTGGTAGGACAATTCGGCGTTTTGGTAATGCAGGGTTGCGGTCATGGTATTGCTCCTGTTTGACGGGGAAGCGGCGCGGTTCGGCGCGGCAAGGACGGGGTGCGCCAATGCGGATAAAACGGCAGCAGTTTTGAGCAAGGTGCGACGGGTGGCGGTCATGGGGTTTCCTTGGTTGCGGCTGGATAGGGCGATTATGGCAGACGGGCGTGTCAGATATTGTCAGCAAGGTTGCAGGCGGAGCGGTAAACGCCCTTTGTCATTTACATACACCTGAGCGCTCAAGGTGTATGTAAACTGTCTAGCAGCGCGGCGGCGCACACCCCGCCAGGCACAAGGCGCAGCACACGCTGCAAAAAAAGCGGAAACGCATCATAATCCCCAATGCTGAAAAAGAAGGCCGGATTATAGGCAGCCCGGTTGTCGCCATGTGTGCAAAAATTTCAACCCGTTTATATATAGCGATACTCACAAAGTTCTGTACAAGGCGCGCCGCCGAAGACAGTATCTGGAATACGGCGAGGCGGAGCAACGCCGTACAGGGCTTTGTGGGGATTGCTATAATTGCGCCTGAATAATTCCATCCCCTTATACAAAAGGAATAACCATGAACCTGATTGACCGCTATTTGCAATGGCTCAAAGAGCATGAGCTGGAAAACTATGCCTATCCCCCCGCCACCCCGGAAACCATTGCCGCATTTGAAACCGCGCATGACATTACCCTGCCGGAAACCCTGCGCGAACTCTATCTGCGCCTGGGCGGACAAGAAAGCGAAATCCTGAATGCCATTCCCTACCGCCTCGTGCCATTGGCGGAAATTGCCCCGGTACAGGCGCGGTTACAGACACAAGTACAACAAACCTTCGGCGCGGAATGGGCGAATGTCCGGCTGAATGAATTCGAAGACGGCGATGCCGTGCAAAACATCCTCTTTCACGAAAAGCGATTGCCCATCTTCCAGAATGACAACGACGATTACTATTGCCTCGATTTTGCCCCGGCGGATGCGGGCAAAAGTGGACAAATAATCGCCGTGCGCGGCGAGCCCGATGGCGAAAGTACAGACCTGTTACTGATGTTTGCAGACATTGATGCCTGTCTGGAAGACATCATCGAAGATTTAAGCAATGAAAACCTGCAAGACATGGAATCCTTTTTCGCCCATACCGGCGAAACGCTGGATAATGCGGGCGAATATCCGGAAAACGATACCGTCGATTTATACGACGAAGAAATCGCCGCGCATATCGAACAAACGGCGGGCGCCATTGACGGCGTATTGCATGACCTGTCGCCGGGACCGCTGCGCGTGCATCTCTACCATGTGGCGGCGGAAACATCGCCGCCCTGCCAACTGCTGATTACCAGCGGCATGAGCAGCCTGCCGATGGCCTTCCCGGACGGAGAGACGCGCCGGGCGGAGCTGGTGATGGCGCTGCCGCCGGAATGGGACGTGCAGGCAGAAGGCGCCGCCAGCGCCTGGCCGGCGCAGTGGTTGCGCATCCTGGCGCGGTTGCCGCACGAACAGCAGGCCTGGCTGGACTACGGCCATACCGTGACCTTCAACGAAGACGCGACACAAACCCTGCCGGGAACGCCATTTACCGCCTTGCTGGTACTGCCGCCGCGCGGTCTGCCGCCCGCCTTTGCCGAACTGGAAACCGGCGACGGCGAGACCATCCGCTTCTACGCGCTGATGCCGCTCTACCCGGCGGAATTTGCCCTGAAAGAACGCGAGGGGATTGAAGCGCTGCTGGCACGGTTTGACGAATACGGTATTGATATCCGCGTCAATCCGGCGCGACCGAACTGCGCCGCGTCGTAGCGGTGGCTGTACAGAAAAATCCCCGCCTGCATGGCGGGGATTTTCGGGAATATTGGACAAAAAGGAGCTGAGAATCGCTGCACAAGGCTTTAATGTGGAGTCAAATTGTTGGGCTACGCTCGTACCTCACTAACCCAACCCACGAACAAAATCATCGTAATTATGACCAATTGTAAACAGCATCTAGCGCTAAAGTAGAACATCAAGGAAGGCTTTCAAAGCGCCTTGCAGGCATAGTTTGAATAGTATGAGAGCTTTCTCAACAAGCGGATGGTCAACGAAGAAAGGGCGAATTGCACTATACGCACAAGAAACTGAGAAGCGCGTATCTGAGCCTGAAACTTTACCTTCGAGGCGCATCCTGTTTTGAGCATCCATAACACCACCAATCTGTTGGATGGACGGTTTGCCGATTTAAAGCGCAAGTTGGGGTGTCATCACGGGGTGAGAAAGATGAATAATGTAAGGTTTATAAAGAATTATTTCTTACAGCCAAAAGGTGAATAGCTCCTTTTTTGTCCTATAGACGCGAAGTCCTCCAAAACAGCTCTTTTTGTCCAATATGTCTGAGTAGCCTACGCGTCGCTGTCAGCCTGCCGCGCAAACCGTAGGAAATCACGCAAGTGCAGCGCTTCCGTGATTTCATCGTGCGGAATCAGCAAATAGTGCCACGGCTTGCCGCCGGCACTGGCGGCATAGCCGCTGGCTTGCCCGCACCAGCGCGCGGCAGCGGCGGCTTTTGCCTGCACTTCGCCGCTCGCCAGTTCGGCGCGCTTTTTCGTCTCGACCATCAGGATGGCGTCGTCCGTTTCTGCGACGAAATCGGGGATGTATTCCGATTGCGCCGCGCCAAGCTGGTAATAGATTTGGAACTGTCCCTTGACCGGGCGGAACCACTTTTGCGCATCGCGCTCCAGGATGACGGCAAAGCGCCGTTCGGTGTCGCTGTCGAATTTTTGCAGCGGGTACAGGCACTTTTGAAAACCGCCAAACAGCATCGACGGGATGCGGCTGACATCTGCCACCGTCTCGCGGAAATGGTGCGTCTTGCCCGCCTCCGCAGTGAAATGGCAGGGCTTGAGCGCGGTAAAAACACGGCTAACCCGCACCTCAAACCCCGCCGCTTCTTCAAAAAAATGCGCCATCATCTGCGCATGGATTTCCCTGGCGATGAGCTTGGCTTGCCCTTGCAGCACGCTGATGACCTCATCTTCCGCCAGATAACTGCGCAGGTGTTGCACCATCTGCCCCGCCAGTTCGTACAGCAGTGCCGACTGGGTGAAATAGTCAATGTCGTCGTAATCCACCAGGGCGTGGACGATGTAATCCTCCGCGCGCTGCTCCCGGTGGCTGCTTTCCGCCGCTATGTGCTGCTGTTCGTTATTAAGTAGTCCGTGCAGCAGAATTTCCTGCGCGCCCGGTTGCAAATGCAGCCCGCTCACGTCCAGCGAAAACGGATGAAAACCCGTCCTGACCTCGCCCGTCGGCACAACGCTAATGCGCGGAATATCAATCATCTGCTGCGCGATGGTCGCCGCTTTCGCCGCCACCACCGCCGCCACATCCAGCGCTGCATCGGGCAGCAACTCGCCCTGTTTGGGCTGCAAGCGCGCCGCCACTTCCGCTGCAATCGCCGCCTGCACTTCCGGCTGGCGCAGTGCGGCGCTGTTTGGCAGTAAATCGCGGCGGGTTTCGTATTCTTGGATAACTTCCAGCGTTATCCGCGCCGCCGCTTTTTCCGCCTCGCCGCTGAAAACGGGCGCGACATCGTCCGCCGCTACCAGCCCCAGCCGCGCTTCCACATTGGAAGCCACCTGCACGCTTTCCTTTTTCCCGTCAGCGGCAGGCACGTCTAAAATCACCTGTTGCAGGCGTAGCAACGAATCGCCACGGTTCGCCTCATCAACGATTTCCTGAAACTTGTCATGCGCGACGATATGCAGCCAATCCACCGCCTTCACCCCGGTGCGTTTGCCGTAGGGCAGGCGCAGACCGCGACCGATACTCTGCTCCACCAGCGTGCGCGCATTGGCGGCGCGTAGCGGCACGATGGTGTAGAGGTTGGTCACGTCCCAGCCCTCTTTCAACATATTGACGTGAATGACGATTTCCGTCGGCTCGTCGCGGCTTTCCACCGCGAGCAGGCGGGCGACCATCTCCTCCTCGTCCTTGCCGCTCTTGCTTGAATCAACCTGAATCACCTTGCCTGCATAGCGCCCGGCAAAAAACTGCGGCGATTCCAGCAGCGCCTTGAGCTGCGCCGCGTGCGTGGTGTCGCGGGCAATTACCAGCATGAACGGCTTGACCGCCGTTTTCGCGCGCATAGGTGAGCAGCTCGATTTTGGTCGTTTCATGCAGGCGCACGCCGTCTTCCAGCTTGATTTGCTCGATTTCCTCCGGCGAATACACATCCGCCTGGAAATGGTCGCGGGTGGCGACGGCAGGCTCCTTGACGAAGCCGTCCGCCATTGCCCGCGCCAGCGGATAATCCATGATGACATTGCGGAACGCGACCTGCGCCTTGCCCGCTTCCACAAACGGCGTCGCCGTCAGCTCCAGACCGAACAGCGGCTTGAGTTCGTTAATGGCGCGCATTCCCGCTTGCGCGCGGTAGCGGTGCGACTCATCCATCAGCAGCACCAAATCGGGCAGATTCGCCAAATGATTGAAATAACTGTCGCCCAGCACCTCGCGCATCCGCTTGATACGCGGTTCCTTGCCGCCGCGCACCTCGCTGTTAATCTTGGCGATATTAAAGACATTGATACGTACCTCACTCCAGAACTCGCCACTAAACATATACTGCTGGTCGTAATTGTCGCCGGTAATCACGCGCGGCGCTTGCTGCGCAAATTCGGCAATGCCCTTGAAGACATATTTCGGTGTGTTCGGGGTGAAATCGGCAATCAGCTTGTTGTAAATGGTCAAGTTGGGCGCGAGGACAAAGAAATTGTTAATGCCATAGCGCAGATGCAAATAGGCAATGCAAGCGCCCATCAAGCGCGTCTTGCCGACCCCGGTCGCCAGGGCAAAACAAAGCGAGGGAAACTCGCGCTCAAAATCGCTTAGTGTCGGGAACAGCCCCTTGAGCGCGGCGAGAATGGCGGCAACATCGCGCTCATGCTTGAGCATCGTTGGCGCGGCATCGAGCGCCTGCGCCAGCTTGGCAAGCGATTCCGCCTGCGGCGGGCGCAAAGAAAGGCGGCTGCTGATAGCGTGCAGAATGCGGTTACTCATGACTTATCTCCGGCAAACAAATCGCCTTGTGCCGCTGCCTTGTCGCCGCTATCGGCAGATTTTCCGGCGGTTGCCATGGGCAAATTGGCAACATTCAAGCTGTAATCGTCATGCTCCCATTCGCAGCGCTGCAGAATTTCGCGCGGAATCTTGCACAAGGTCAAATTCGGCCAGCGTTCCGCCGCCTGCGCGGCAGAAATGCCATGAAAGGCACTGCAACAAATCAACAAACTGCGCCCCGCGCCGACCTCATTGGCAATCGTCTGCAATTGACTGACGGAAAGATTCTGCGTGGTTACATAAATAAAATCGCGCTCACTCGAATAGCCATGCTGCCACCACAAGGTTTCTGAAGGCTGATAGGTAAAACCCTGAATCTTTGCCAGCGCTTCTGCCAATTGCGCCGCGTTGTAGGCGGGGTTAATGATTGATTGCCCCAATGGTCGCGCACAATCAGCGTTGGCGCCAATTTGTAATAGCGGAAACCGCCACCGCCCTGCCAATTGACTGCTTTAGAAATACCGCCCTGGTCTTCGCCTTTTGCAGACGCGGAATAATATGAGTATGACAATGCTCGTCCAATTCCGCCATAATCCAACGCCGCCCCATTTTATGCGCCACTGCACCGGTAGTGCCGGAACCGGCGAAAGAGTCAAGAACCAAGTCGCCGGGGTTGGTGGCGAGGTGAAGGATTCTTTGTAAAAGCCTTTCAGGTTTAGGAGTTGAAAAAACGGATATGTTATTAAATATAATGGCTTCTTGCTTTGCCTCTTGATTATCACCAACTTCGTTACGAAACCAAATTGTCTTTGCACTTAGACCTTGTTTAACCTCAGAGAGGAAACGTTTGACAGCGGGTACATTATTACCAGATTCACCAAACCAAATTCGATTATCATCTATTGCCTCTTGCATTTTATCTGGCGTATAGTACCAACAGCGTCCTTTGGCAGGCCATAATTTTCTGCCTGATGGTGTAGTTAGTTCGTATAGGTTAGGAGATATTCCAGTTCGTGCAAATTGTGCGCCTCTCTGCCCACCGGATAGACTAATAGTTGCATCAACTGCTTTCCAAGGTCCTCTCGGGTCATTATCTGGATTTTTATATCGGCTACCCATTTCTTCTGTTCTAGGTAATAAGTTTGGTGTCCAGATTCTTTTTTCTTTAGCATAAATTAAAATAAAATCATGGCTATCTGAAAGCCACTGAGCATTTCCTTATGGGGAATATTTTTTCTCCCAAATGGTGCTAGCCACAAAATTCCCCCTACCAAAAATCTCATCGCAAATCACCTTCAAATAATGCGCTTCATTGTCGTCAATGGTAATCCACAGCGAACCATCCTCCGCCAACAGCCGCTGGATAATTTCCAGGCGGTCGCGCATCAATCCCAACCAAATAGAATGCTCCAGCCCGTCATCATAATGGGTAAAGGCGCTACCAGTATTGTATGGCGGGTCAATAAAAACGCATTTCACCTTGCCGCTAAATTCTTGTTCCAGTGCTTTCAGCGCCAGCAGGTTGTCGCCAAAGATGAGGCGATTATCGAAGATATCGTTATCGCTGATGCGGTGTTTGGCGTGGTAGGACTTTTCCGCATCTTCCAGCAAAATCCGTGGCTCTAGCTTGGGGCGCTTTTCTTTGCCTATCCAGGTGAGTTCCAGTTTTTGTTTTTTACCCATTGCAGTGGTTTCCTTTTAGTTCAGACGATGTATATGTAGATAGTGTGTGGTGCTTGCCGCTGCGCGGTTTGTTTGCTGCCCCCACCCCAACCCTCCCCCACGGGGGAGGGGACGTCATTGTGGTTTGCGCGGT
>ERZ772946.635-NODE-635-length-12477-cov-2.97432_pt1 | contig 12477 bp, 13 predicted proteins | sample MGYA00511680_ERZ772946 | MGnify/ENA primary metagenome ERZ772946 (study PRJEB29015, sample SAMEA2737918) | human oral metagenome | biome: human oral; feature: human-associated habitat; material: dental | place: China | collected 2016 ... | reverse complement strand
GTCGCTCATGCGCGGCGTTCCAGCGCGAGATGGGCGCGCATCAGCTCGCCGGGGTTGGTTTGCGCGGCGAGCAGCGACAGTTCGCCGCAAAGGACGGTGGCGGCGCAGATGGCGGCGAGGCGGCGCGCGTTTTCCCCGGTGGGTCGCGCTTCGCGGCAGCCCAGCGCTTGCAGGTGTGCTTCGACGGTGGCAAGCGTGTCGCCCTTGCCATTGCCGACGGTGCCAACGATGAGATTCGGCAGGGTGCAGGAAAAATAGAGGTCGCCGTCGCGCGTCTCGGCGTGGACGATGCCCTGCGCGCCTTCGATGATATTGGCGGCGTCCTGCCCTGTCGCGAGGTAAAAAGCGAGGAGGATGTTGGCGAAATGCGCGTTGGCGCTGCGGATACTGCCAGCGAGGATGCCGCCGATGAAATTCTTGCGCAGGTTCAGCGCGACGATTTGCTCCGGGGTGGTGCGCAGCAGGCGTTCGCAGATACGGCGCGGGATGGTGAGTTCGGCGACGACGTTTTTGCCGCGTCCCAAGATGCCATTGACCGCGCTCGCCTTCTTGTCGGTGCAGTAATTGGCGGAAATCGAGCCGTAAGCAAGCTGCGGGTATTCGGCAAGCAGCCAGGAAATGGCGGCATCGGCGGCCTTGGTAATCATATTGTGGCCGGAAGCGTCGCCGCTGCTGCATTCCAGGCGCAGATAAAGCAGATTGCCGACGATTTCGGCGTGCAGATCCAGCAGGCGGGCAAAACGGCTGGTGGCGGCGATGACGGCGGCGAGTTCGTCGCGGCGGGCGCGGATAGATTGCAGTGCGGCAAAGGCAGACGCGGCATCGGCGGCGGTGAGGAGGACGGAGCGCGCCATGCGCTCATCGACAATGGTGCAGCGCACGCCGCCGCAATGCTCGGCGACCTTCGCACCGCGCGCGGTCGAAGGCCAGAGTGGGGATTCATAAGTAGCGAGCGGCACGCGGACGGTGTCGTTCATGGCATTGCCGCAGATGGTGAGCGGCCCGATCCATCGGGTCGGAATGGGGGTGGAGTGGGTGTCGTTGCGGGTCATGTGGCGGGCTGCACGGTGGCCGGGAAGGGCGCGGATTATAGCATGCGGGTCTCTTCACATTGTGAAACGGCGGGGGTTTACGGCGAATTTGCAATCCAAGTGCAAGGGCAACAAAAAAGACGCTCATAAGTGATACTGCAAAAAATTTCAAAACATTGCAGGAGACCACAAATGAGCGCCTATCGCCATCTTGCGCCAGCCGAACGGGAACACATAAATTCTGTGCGAACTGGAGCGCAACAGTGCCTCTCGATGGAACCTACAGCGCCAGTCCGGCGCAGGAGAAATACGACAACAGACACAAGGCTTGCCGGCGCAAGGGCGACCCCATACGCGACAACTTCCCCGTCGGGCATGAGCTGTCAAAGTGCCTGGCAGGAGCGCATTGGTGGCCGGGGAAGCCGATACCGTTGCTGGCGTGGTTGGCCGCTGTTTGCAGTGGGAGAAACCTTATGAAGAGTATTTTTGAAGAGGTGTTGCACTTGGATTGACAATTCGCCCTGCAGGGGTGGGAACATTCGGTGTCGCAATCCAAATGGGTGCCATTGGAACAGATTAAAAAACACATCCCTTTCAGTTTCAGGAAATATTGCGCTTTCCGCGCCAACGCGCCTTCGCTGCAGTATTTTCCTTTCCGGAAAACGGATTGGCCATGAATGTCAAAAAAATGAACAAAACCGGCAGCACGGCCAGCTCGAAGACAAGCATCCCGTAAAACCATCCTTTTGCCAAAATACCCGCCTGCACCAGGGCGGTGGGTGAATCCAGCATGGCGTGCAGCAGGATGGCATAAAAATAAAAACGGATATTGCGATCTGCGGCCGCATACAGCACATAATACGACAGCACTATCTGCGCACCCAGCGCAAAGACGCGCTCCAGCACCATCCAATAAATGGCAGTAGCTGACAACGTTTCTGCCTGCGTAATAATCATGAATGGTATTTTTTCCCGGGATTCCGGCGGTGCCAGATAAACCATCAGATAAAGGGAAAGAATGGCCACACCCGTCAGCAGCATTTCCATGCCGCCGTGACCCAGGCCATAAGCCAGCCCGTCTGACTTGGCCAATTCCCGCCTTTTCTGTACCCATTTGAATACCAGCCAGCGCGCGCTTTCTTCAAAAATAGCGGCGGCCATGACGCCATATAGCGCATAAAGCCACGGATGCTGTTGAATCAGCGCAATGCTGCCATTGGCTGCCGGACGCAAAACCAGAAAATGAAGCATCCGCTCCAGAATATTGACCGCCAAAAAGAATGCCAAAGCGCCCAGCGCGACCATGCCAAAACGGATTTTGAATTTCCGCCGCGCATAAATCGCAGCCGCCAGCAAAATGACGGGAAACAATATCAGGGCAATCAGCAAATGAATGGCTATTCCGCTCATAAATCCTCCCGGAATCATTATGGAAAAAATACCGCCAACGTCATAGCTGTGCGCTGGCAGGAATGGATACAGCACCATACTGCGATGCAGAAATGAAAGCAAACGGTGCGGGGCGGTTGATAGTATCCGGCAAAAGCGACTACAATGCGCAAACGTTGCTACATTTCACCGGAGGACACCATGCAAACCATCAGCAGCCGTGAATTTAACCAAAACGTCGCCAAGGCAAAAAACATGAGCGACACCGCCCCCGTTTGCATCACCGACCGTGGCCAGCCCGCCTATGTGTTGATGAATTACGCCGCCTACAAGGCATTACAGGAAGGCAAGCCGAGCCTGGCCGAAAAATTGAGCGATCCGGCATCGGACTGGATTGAAGTGGAATTTCCCCGCTGCATCATCGCCGACCGCGAGGAATTGTTCTGATGTTTCTGCTCGATACCAACATTCTCTCGGAAATCCGCAAAATCAGCCAGGGGAAAGCCGATCCTGCATTGGCGCGCTGGACGCGGACGGTTGATTTCGACCGCTGCTACCTGAGCGTCATCACCCTGCTGGAAATTGAGCAAGGCATTTTGCGGGTGCAGCACCGGGGCGACGAGGCGCAGTTTCTGCGCCTGCAAAAATGGCTGAACGAAACGGTGCTGCCCACCTTCGAGCCGCGCATCCTGCCGGTTGACCGCCACACCGCCCGCATCTGCGCCCGCCTGCACGTCCCCGACCAGCGTCCTTATAACGACGCGCTGATTGCCGCCTGTGCCATTCGCCACGGCCTCACCCTGGTCACGCGCAACACCCGCGATTTCGCCGCGCTGCAAGTGCCACTGCTGAACCCGTTTTCAGCATAAAGCACAGGAAGCAAAAGGCCGTCTGCAGCATTTTCAGACGGCCTTTATTTCACCAAACCAGAATTTCGCTGTCGCGCCGCCGTCAATCAGAAAATCGCTGCCGGTGATATAGCCACCGATTAAAACCATTTCTGCCAGCGCAGCTACTTCGTCGGGCGTGCCACCACGCCTTACGGGCAGATTGGCGAGCATATCGCGGTAAAAATCCTTTCGCTCGCCATTTAACTCGTCCAACGCCAGCGGCGTGTAAACGATACCGGGGCTGATGCAGTTGACCCGCGCGCCGCGCCGCCCCCAGCGCACCGCTTCCATCTGCACGCGCAGCGCATTGGCTTTTTTGGCGACTTGATAGGCGCGCAGACTGTCGCCGATGTCGCGCACCAGCGGCAAATCCAGTAATTCTTCGGTGGGCGTAACCGCCAGCGCGCGCAAATCACTTTCGCCAAGCGGCGGCAGGCGGTGGCTGGATTGCGAACCGATCACCACGCCCGCGCCGCCCTCGGCAATCACGCCGCCGAAAATCTCCAGCACCAGCGCCGTGCCGTACAAATCCACTTTGGCGATGGTTTGCGGGCTGGCTTGCGACGGCGACACGCCCGCCGAGTTAATCACATATTGCACCGCGCCCAGGCTGACTGCTTGGTCGGCAACTTTCTGCACCGATTCGCGGCTGGATACATCCATTTCAATGGTGCTGCACGCAAAACCCGCTTCGCGCAACGTCTGTGCGGCTTTTCCGGCGTTTTCCAAACGCAAGTCGGCGAGCAGAATGTGTTTGCCGCTGCTGACACGGCGGGCGATGGCGACCGCAATCGCGCCCGAGCCGAGTACGACCGTTACTTGTGGTTTCATTTTTTATTTCCTTCTGTGGTTGAAGAGATTCAGACGACACCGCCTTAAAGACAAAAGTGCGGTTGGTTTTTCTCGCGTTTTCAGGCTGCTTTACGCCTGTACCTTGCGCGTCTCGCTATACATGAAATTCGCCACGCGCTTGGCAATCTGCCACACCCCGCCGACACGCTGGTAGCTATCCTGATAGCGCACATAATGGGTTAGCATTTCGTCCTGCCCGTCTTTGTCGGCAACCAAGGCGACTTGGCAGTAAGCAATGCCCTCGGCGCTATCTTCGCCCGTAAATTCCACCGTTTGCTGGCCGTTTAAGTGATAGACGGTGTGGAATTGCGCCAGATAGTTTTTGAACACATCGCCGATTTCCGCGCGACCTTTGGCATTGGCGAACAATTCGCCTTTGATGAAGGTGGTAACTTGCGCGTCTTCGGTAAACAGCGACAGTTGCGCGTCCACGTCTTTCACATCCGCCAAGTTGGAGAAATGATCCACCAAGTGTTTGAGTTCAAAGCGGTCGTTGATTTGTTGCAGGGTTAAAGTCATTTTTTAGTTCCTTGTTTGATTGAAGCAAGCGGCATCATAAAGTGACGAATTACGCGGATAAATAGGGTAATTTGGTTAGGGTTTATCAAAAATTTTCATAAATGGGGTTCGTGCAGTCTACAATTTGCATCACAATAAAAATAATCCTATAAAACCAGATAAATTTTCACTACAATGAAAATACAGCCCAAGAAAGCAGGAATTTTTCACCATGGTGCAAACCATATTTGACCGCCCTATCTACCTAAACCGCTTAAAAAAATACCAAAACAGCGAATTCATCAAAGTCATCACCGGCGTGCGCCGTTCGGGCAAGACCTTCGTGCTGGAGATGTTTCGCCGCTATTTGCAAGAAAGCGGCGTGGCGGAGGCGCAGATTGTGTTTTTGAACTTTGAATCAATGCAGCACCAAGCCTTGCGCACCGCTAAAGCGCTGTATCGCTATGTGATGGAGCGTGCCGTGGCAGGGCAAAAAATGTATCTGTTTTTTGACGAAATTCAGCGCGTAGCGGGCTGGGAAGATGCGGTAAACAGCCTGCGGGTGGATTTGGATGCCGATATCTATTTATCCGGCTCAAATTCCTCGCTACTGTCAGGCGAGCTGGCGACGCTGCTGGTGGGACGAATGGTAGAAATTCCCGTTTTTCCATTGTCATTTCAAGAATATATGCAGTTCCGCCGCTTCAACGGCGTCCCCGACACGCTGTTTCCCGAATATGTGCAGCGCGGCGGATTTCCAGCCACGGCGTTGGTGGAAGACGAAGAAGTGCGCCGCACCATTTTGGACGGCATTTTCAATTCCATTCTGCTCAAAGACGTGAGCGAACGCGCCAATCTGCGTAACGACGGCGTATTAAGCCGCCTCGCTGCCTTTTTATTGAGCGAAACAGGCAATAGCATTTCTATCAACAACATCACCAACACCTTAAAGAACGAGGGTGCGGGCGCCAGCAATAACGCCATCGCCAAATATGTGGACTTGCTGGAACAGGCATTTATCTTCTACCAAGCCCGCCGCTACGACCTGCGCGGCAAAGCCCACCTACGCACCCAAGCCAAGTATTACAGCGTCGATACCGGCTTGCGCAACGCCACCTTGAACAAATCCTTCCGCGACAATTTCGGGCATCAGATTGAAAACATTGTATTTATCGAACTCTTGCGGCGTGGCTACCAAGTGGACGTCGGCAGCTACGACAACACCGAAATCGACTTCGTGGCGAAAAAAGGCGGAGAAATCCAGTATTTCCAAGTCGCGATGCAACTGCCCGAAAACAGCAACCGCGAAATCGGCAACTTAATCAACCTGCCCGATAACTATCAAAAAACCGTGCTGACCGCGAACCGAATGAATGTAGGAGAAGTGGACGGAGTGAAAGTGATACATGTGGTGGATTGGTTGGTGGGGTAAAAATCAGCCACGTCACGAAAAATCCTTTATAAAAATGTAAAATAACACACTTATTCCTTTGTAAAAGTGTAATTTGCTCACTATAATTCCCAGCAAAACCGCAAATTAACAGCCGATGCAACGCCATATCCTAAAATCCCTGTCCCAATGGAAAAACAAGCCCAACCGCAAACCATTGATTATTCAGGGCGCGCGCCAAGTGGGCAAAACGTGGGTAATGAAAACCTTTGGCACGGCGGAATTTGCACAAGTCGCCTACATCAATCTTGACAACAATCCGCAGATGAAAGCCCTGTTTAGTGGCGATTTTGACATCGACCGCCTGCTGCTCGGCTTGTCCATTGAGGCGGGGGTGAACATCCGTGCCGACAATACCCTGTTGATTTTTGACGAAATTCAGGAAGTGCCGCAAGCGCTGACCGCGCTGAAATATTTTTACGAAAACGCACCGCACTTTGCCGTGATTGCCGCCGGTTCGCTGCTCGGCGTGGCATTGCATCAAGGCGTGTCGTTCCCTGTGGGCAAGGTGGAATTTCTGCCGATGTACCCGATGGATTTCGGCGAATTTCTGCTGGCGATGGATGAAAAACCGCTGTACGACCTATTGCAGTCGCAAGACTGGGCGTTGATTACGGCGATGAAAACCAAATACATCGACCGCCTGCGCCAATACTATTTTGTCGGCGGCATGCCCGAGGCGGTGCAAACCTTCGCCGACACGCAAGACGTGCAAGCCGTGCGCACGGTGCAGCAAAACCTACTGCTGGCGTATGAATACGATTTTTCCAAACACATCAACGATCCGCGCCTTGTGATGCGCGTGCGTGCGCTGTGGAATGCCCTGCCGCAACAGCTTGCCAAAGAAAACAAAAAATTCGTGTTGGCGGATATGCAAAAAGGCGCGCGCTTCAAAGATTACGAACTCGCCCTGCAATGGCTCAAAGACAGCGGGCTGGTTTACCCCGTGTACCGCATCAAAAAACCGCATCTGCCGCTGTCGGGCTATCAGGAAAACATCTTCAAACTCTACTGCTTGGACGTGGGATTGCTCGGCGCAAAAAGCCAGCTCGCCCCGACCACCCTGCTTGAACCGACCCGCCTGTTTACCGAATTCAAAGGCGCACTCACCGAACAATATGTGCTGCAACAACTGCAAGCCGGCCAATCCAACCCAATTTTTTACTGGGCAACAGAAAAAGGCACAGCGGAAGTGGATTTTGTGCTGCAACGCGGGCAGGACATCATCCCAATTGAAGTGAAAGCCGAAGAAAATCTGCGGGCAAAAAGTTTGAAATCTTATGTAGAACAATATCAGCCGGACTTGGCGATGCGGGCTTCGATGTCAGATTATCGGGCGGAAGATTGGGTGGTGAATGTGCCGTTGTATGGGGTGGAAGTATTTTAATCAACTGTTTTTAGGGTAAACCTAATATTTTAAGGAGACTAAATCATGAAAGCACTGTCATCACATTTAATTAATATCAACCAAGAAGTAGAGAAAGAACAAGGATTTGAAATTGATATATCACAAGAACAAAAAGATGATTCCCTGAAGAAAGCCTTACTAAACTTTATTCATCAAACTATAGATGCTGAAAATCTTGTTATTCTGGCAGGATCGGGAACTTCATTGACATTTAACACATATAAAGAGGATAAAAGCCAATCTACGATAATAGCCCCAGGAATGGCTGACTTGTGGAATGATTGTAAGAAATTGAATTCCTCATTGTTTGATGAAATTATGGCAATAATTAATTATGATTCTGCCGATAACAATATAGAGAGTCTGCTATCCATATGTGATTCTCATCTTATATTAAAAGCTAAATCCCCAGATGAATTAGATAAAATTAAGAATTTTAAAGAGAACGCAAAATTGAAAATCTTGGAGAGTACAAGCTTTACAGACAAAGTTCCTACTGAAAAATGGGTTCATCGCGAGAATTTTCTCCGAACACTAGGTTATCGCGGTCAAAAGCAACAACGTCTAAAATTATTCACAACTAACTATGATTTAGCATTTGAAACAGCTGCTTCCAATACAGGTATGATCGTCATTGATGGGTTTGAATACTCTAAGCCAGCTAGATTTAATCCAGCGTGGTTTCATTACGATGTAGTAAATCGTAGTCAATCTATTGAAAATGGGAGCTCTTACTTATCAAATGTTTTTCATCTATATAAATTACATGGTTCAGTAGATTGGGTAAGAAATACCGATACTAATCTTGTTCAGAAAGGTAATCCCCTATCAAATGAAGAAGGACAAGAACCCGTATTTATTTATCCCAGCAGCACAAAATATCAATCTTCTTATAATTCTCCATATTTAGATATGATGAGTGCCTTTTTAAACGTCTTACAAAAACCAAAAACTGCACTGATTTGTATTGGATTTGGTTTTAATGATGATCATCTTAACAATGCAATTACTATGGCATTGAGAACCAATCCTGAAATGATGTTAATGGTTGTTACCCTGAATTTATTTGATGAAAGTTCATCATTTAATGCCAACATAAGAAAATCATTAATAAATTTAATCAAGGGTAACGATTCAAGAATTATGTTAGTGGATGGTACATTTAGTGATTTTGCAGATATTTTGCCAAACCGAACTAAAGAAACGCCAGAAGAAAAATTAGCCAAAATGTTTGAATCCGTAATGGGAGGAAAAGAATAATGAATACTGAATGGTTCTCTCCTCATAGCCAAGATTGGCGAATTGGTAGTTTGATTGATATATCGGCTACTGACGCTAGAATCAATTTAACCTATTTAGGTGCGGACAAGCAGGCGTGGACATTTGGCACACGGATTCCGATTGGTGAAGTGAATACCTTTGTATTTATTGATTGTGGGCAATATTCTATTTTTGGACGTTTAATCAAAGTTTGGCTGGAAAATGGTGAACGGTTAAAAGTAGATCAAATTTCTGACAATAGTGTATCCAGTCATCCGATTGGTCTGGTTCAATTATTAGTTAGCGTGGATACTGAAACAGGAAAAAATTACCAAGGAATTAAACAATATCCGAAATTAGGTGCACAAGTTTACTCAGCCCATCCTAAATTAGTAGCAACTCTTGCAGAAGGCACTTTGCATCATAATAATAAAGACATATTTTTACCGATTGCTGAAGTATCCTCTGATTCTTCTGTTTCTATTTCAGTTACGCCCGAAAAGTTATTTGCAAGACATTGCGCTATTTTAGGATCTACCGGTGGTGGCAAAAGCTATACAATGGCAAATCTTTTAGGAAATATAGAAAAAGAAGGCGGGAAAATATTATTAATTGATCCAACAGGAGAATATAAAGACTTACCTTGTACGTCTTATTATGTGGGAAATCATCCAGATGCTAATAATACAAATCAGGTAACCTATCCACATTGGATGTTTACGGATTCGGATATTCGGGCGTTGCTAAGACCCTCCGCACAAAGCCAAGCACCGAAATTAAATGCTGCAATACAAAGTTTACAGGTATACACACAAAATTATCAGCAAGCTGGACATAATTTAACTTTAGATCCACAAACACAAGTAATTAAAAAAGCAGGGCAAACAAAATCTTATTTTGAACAAGCTGTTTTCAAATTGTCTCAAGTACAAAACTATAGACAATGGCATTTTTTTGGATTGGGTAAACAAATTATTGAAGAGTGTGTTTGGCCTGATGGTGGCACCTATAATAACCCTATTACAACTATTTGGGGAAAACGATCTGATCAAGATGTTGGGCATTGCTTAAATTTAATATCTAGAATTGAAGCAATGAGTCAAAATCCATATTTAAAATGGATGCTTGATTGCGATCCAAATCTAAAAACCATTCCTGCTGTTATAGACGAATTATGTTCTGATACATCAGGCATAGTTCGTCTAGATTTATCATACGTCCCATTTGAAGCCAATGCGCGTGAATTGCTGGTTAATACCATTGGAAGATACTTACTGATCAAAGCAAGAAGACAGGATATTACCAACGATAAGCCACTAATTGTTTTTATTGATGAAGCACATCAATTCTTAAATAAAAGAATTGGCGATGAAACATCACGCTTTGATTTGGATGCTTTTGGCAATATTGCCAAAGAGGGACGCAAATACGGCTTGAATGTTGTCATTGCAACGCAACGTCCGAGAGATATTCCTGAAGACGTCCTCAGCCAAATTGGAACATTAATTGTGCATAGGCTGACCAACGAAAAAGATCAGGATATTGTGAAAAAAGCCGTTGGGGCAATCGATAATCGCTCTGCCGCATTTTTGCCTGTGCTTGGGCAAGGCGAAGCCTTATTGCTTGGTGTTGATTTTCCTTTCCCAATGACAGTGAAAATGAAATTACCAAGCAACCCACCTCAATCAACCAGCGCAAGTTTCTCAAAGGCTTGGAAATATAATAAAAGCCTAGATGATTTGTAACAAAAGGTCGTCTGAAAGGGGTTTCAGACGGCATTTTCCTTTTCAACGAACCCAAAAATCACACCTTATTCACATTCAAATTCCCCCCCCAGTCCACCATTCAGACTGCTCAAAAATCTTGCAGACAAAATCGGCAATGCTTTTGCGCGACACCGCGCTGCCCGTTTCAGGCTGCCCTTTCGGCGTGAGCTGGTAGTCGATTTCGTCGGCATCGGTGAACCAGTTCGGGCGCAGAATGGTGTAATCCAGCCCCGATTGCTCGACGAGGTCGGCGAGAGCGCGGTAAGGGCGCAGCACTTCGCGCAGCGGCGCGTCGTAAATGCCGATGGAAGCGACGGCAATGACGCGGCGCACGCCTGCCGCTTTCATCGCGGCGACGATATTCGCACCCATCGTGGCGAGGTCGCCGGCGAGATTGATATAGACGACGTCCTGCCCCGGCATCGCCGCTTGCAGGTCGGCGGGGTTGAGTGCGTCGCCGATGATGACGCGCTGGCCGTCCGTATGGCGCGGGGCGCTGCGGGCAAAAAGGGTGAGGCGCAAAGCGGGGTTGCACGCGGCGGTGGCGATGACGGCGCGGGCTAATGAGCCGTTCGCGCCGATGATTAGAATGTTGCGCATGGCGTTTCCTTGGTTTGTCGATAGCACGCAGTATAAACAGCGCCATTGAGAAAAATTAGCCGGTAAAATGCGCAAGGGTTTAGCAAATAGATTGATAAATGGAACAGATATGGCAGAAAAATTGGACGACTTGCGCGTCTTCCTGCTGGTGGCGGAAATCGGCAGCTTTACCAAAGCAGCGGCGCAATTGGGCGTGTCGCAATCGGCACTCAGCTACACCGTGCGCCAGCTGGAAGAGCGTTTGCAAATCAAGCTGTTGGAACGCACCACGCGCAGCGTTTCCACCACCGCCGCAGGCGAGCAACTGCGCGAACAAATCACCCCGCTTTTTGCCGAGATTGACACGAAAATTGAAACCCTCGCCGCCTATCGCGGCACGCTCGGCGGCAGCCTGAAAATCACCGGCAACGAGCACGCGCTTACTGTCGCGTTGTGGGACAAATTCGCCCGTTTTGCTCGCGCTTACCCTGAAATAGCGCTGGAACTGGACTGCAGCAACCGCTTCGCCGACATCGTCGCCGAACGTTTCGACGCCGGCATCCGCCTCGGCGAGTTTGTGGAAAAAGACATGATTGCCGTGCGCGTCTCGCCCGATTTGCAGATGACCACCGTCGCCGCGCCCGCCTTGCTGTCGCACATTGATGCGCCCGAAACGCCGCACGACCTCGCCGCTCTGCCTTGTCTCAACCTGCGTCTGCCGACGCTGGGCAACACTCTGTCGTGGGAATTTTGCGACCCGCAAAGCGGTAAAACAGTGAAAATCCAGCCCGCAGCGGGCTTTACCGCCAACCAAAACAGTCTGCTGCTGCAAGCTGCTCGCGCCGCACTCGGCATCGCCTGGCTACCGCGCGACATGGTTTCCCCGGAACTGGCAAGCGGTGCATTGGTGGAAATCCTCCCCGATTGGGCGATACGCTACGAAGGCTACTATCTCTACTACCCCAGCCGCCGCGCCGAATCGCCGCTGTTTCAGGCGCTGATTGCGGCGCTGCGGGAGGATTAGCGACGCGCGTCTTCTGCTGTGGATGATAGGCAGCCACCATGAGCAGTGCGCTGGATGTATGTATGCCGGGTTTTTAGGATGCGGGCTTGTCAGCGAGCAGGGCATCCAGCTCGGCGAGGGTGGAGGTGCCTTCCATCGGGCCAATGCGGGTGACGGCACGCGCGCCAGCGGCGTTGGCGTAGCGCAGGGCGCTGGCTGCATCGTGGCCGTTTAGGCGCAGGGCGATGTAGGCGCCGCCGAAGCTGTCGCCCGCGCCGGTCGGGTCGTCTTCGTGCACCGCAATGGGGGCGGCGTCAAGGCGGCCGTCCGCGCTGTAGTGGCTCCCCCCCC
>ERZ772946.633-NODE-633-length-12493-cov-4.46848_pt1 | contig 12493 bp, 7 predicted proteins | sample MGYA00511680_ERZ772946 | MGnify/ENA primary metagenome ERZ772946 (study PRJEB29015, sample SAMEA2737918) | human oral metagenome | biome: human oral; feature: human-associated habitat; material: dental | place: China | collected 2016 ... | reverse complement strand
GAGCCTATGCGGATGCATTGGTGCCCGCCGGGTGGGATGTGCTCCCCACACACGTGGGGATGAGCCGGGGCTTACCCGTGAGAATCGCGGCAACGCCCGGTGCTCCCCACACACGTGGGGATGAGCCGCGTGGGGCGCTGGGCAGGTGGCTACGCTCCCAGTGCTCCCCACACACGTGGGGATGAGCCGACACAACGCATTCCCCGGCTACTGAGGGTGACGTGCTCCCCACACACGTGGGGATGAGCCGAAATCGCCCGCGAACTCAATCCCGGTATCACGGTGCTCCCCACACACGTGGGGATGAGCCTATCGGCGAAAACGCCCCGGTTAATCGGGTGACGTGCTCCCCACACACGTGGGGATGAGCCGGTCTTTTTTGGTTAGTATGATTCTCATTAGTTGTGCTCCCCACACACGTGGGGATGAGCCGAACAGGAAGAATAGAGTCAATAAAATAAGCTTGTGCTCCCCACACACGTGGGGATGAGCCGCCTCTAGCCGTCATGGCCTCCACCCCAAAATCGTGCTCCCCACACACGTGGGGATGAGCCGTCAAACGGTGGGCACGCGGCGGCGGGAAAGTCGTGCTCCCCACACACGTGGGGATGAGCCCTGCGTGGCAGCTTCGAAGAGCAAGCCTCTATCCGTGCTCCCCACACACGTGGGGATGAGCCTGGACGGCGCAGACCTTCGACGCATTAGACAACGTGCTCCCCACACACGTGGGGATGAGCCGAAATGGCGGCTGAGGAAAGTACGGCGCACGGCGTGCTCCCCACACACGTGGGGATGAGCCGCACTTCCAAGACCGCCACGTATCTCGCATCGTGTGCTCCCCACACACGTGGGGATGAGCCGTGGGTGATTTCTGCCAGGTCGCCGCGTAGTAGGTGCTCCCCACACACGTGGGGATGAGCCGGAAAAGCCTACGGCGATTCTTGGAGGAAACGCGTGCTCCCCACACACGTGGGGATGAGCCGCGTTCTGATTTCCCGAAACGTATACGGCGGCCGTGCTCCCCACACACGTGGGGATGAGCCGACGCCGGTAACACCACCGCATGGGTGGAGAAGGTGCTCCCCACACACGTGGGGATGAGCCGGTGTACCCCTTTCGTCATAGCAAGGTTTCGGTGTGCTCCCCACACACGTGGGGATGAGCCTGGGAACAGGCCAACAAACGCCTATCAAGGCAGGTGCTCCCCACACACGTGGGGATGAGCCTGCGATAGTCCCCACATTTGTAGGAAGTCCATTGTGCTCCCCACACACGTGGGGATGAGCCGTTCAACGTAGGGATGAACAGGCGGCCCGAACCGTGCTCCCCACACACGTGGGGATGAGCCGAATTCATAGCGGCCCTGCGGCTGGCAAACGAAGTGCTCCCCACACACGTGGGGATGAGCCTACCACATCGTGAAACAGCTCGACAAAGAAGACGTGCTCCCCACACACGTGGGGATGAGCCGGAACAGGGGTGTGAGCATCACTCACACCCCATGTGCTCCCCACACACGTGGGGATGAGCCTATGCACCCACTAGACCCATTCGTAACCAAAACGTGCTCCCCACACACGTGGGGATGAGCCGAGCCGCCACCCGCTTCACAAGGCTCTCTAGTGGTGCTCCCCACACACGTGGGGATGAGCCGAAAGCAATGCCCCTCAAGCACACATGGCCCGCGTGCTCCCCACACACGTGGGGATGAGCCGTAGGTGATGGAATTACCGGAAATCGTGCCGCCGTGCTCCCCACACACGTGGGGATGAGCCTACGGCCTCAATATTCTGCGGCGTCACTCCGTGGTGCTCCCCACACACGTGGGGATGAGCCGACCTGAACGATTCAAACGCCTTTATCGACGAAGTGCTCCCCACACACGTGGGGATGAGCCGAGACCGCGCCGGGGGCAACGCCGTCTCAAGCAGTGCTCCCCACACACGTGGGGATGAGCCGAACCCGGTGCCCCACGTGGTGCCCGGGTTGTTGTGCTCCCCACACACGTGGGGATGAGCCGAACACGTCAGCAAGAACCCTATCCACCGGGCCGTGCTCCCCACACACGTGGGGATGAGCCTAATCTTCCTGCTATTGAGGGTGGGGATGCGCTGTGCTCCCCACACACGTGGGGATGAGCCGCATTATGTGGTTTCACCACCGGATTCTCCGGAGTGCTCCCCACACACGTGGGGATGAGCCGCCTCTAAATCAGTAGACTTAAACGGGCCTTCTGTGCTCCCCACACACGTGGGGATGAGCCGTTTAGCTACATGGAGGCCGCCTCCGCTACCACGTGCTCCCCACACACGTGGGGATGAGCCTAACTAGGCTCAAACGTCGCCGCCCGGCTTTCCGTGCTCCCCACACACGTGGGGATGAGCCGGCGGGCGGCTCCTAGCCGAAATCGTAGATGCGGTGCTCCCCACACACGTGGGGATGAGCCGACAGCTGACCCGTGGGCTGCGAATGGTGAAATGTGCTCCCCACACACGTGGGGATGAGCCGGCGCAGCTGGAAGAGATGAGCACCACCCTAGCGTGCTCCCCACACACGTGGGGATGAGCCGACCGGTCAATGACCTATATAGCGGTCGCCGGGGTGCTCCCCACACACGTGGGGATGAGCCGCCATAGGCAACCAGCAGCGGCATGACAACCAGGTGCTCCCCACACACGTGGGGATATGAGCCGCATATTCTTTGCGGCGACATCAGCCGGGGTAAGGTGCTCCCCACACACGTGGGGATGAGCCGGGCTGATCGCCGCGCATGCGCCGGTATAGGGAGTGCTCCCCACACACGTGGGGATGAGCCGGGAAATTCGCGGGCTACCGCACAATGGTGTACGTGCTCCCCACACACGTGGGGATGAGCCGGCTTGATTGAGCTGATTTACCGTGCGGGCCGCGTGCTCCCCACACACGTGGGGATGAGCCGTGCAGTTTCAGCTGACATGCACGGGCGTGCAAGTGCTCCCCACACACGTGGGGATGAGCCGCAATGGCGCAAAAACCCGGGATAGTATTCACAGTGCTCCCCACACACGTGGGGATGAGCCTAGCGTCAGCCATGCTTTCATCGTCCTTTCCCTGTGCTCCCCACACACGTGGGGATGAGCCGCGCGTGTCACGCACCGCAAATGCGGCGGACACGTGCTCCCCACACACGTGGGGATGAGCCGTGGGAGAGCTTGGCGCGCTCTTTGCTTCGTCTGTGCTCCCCACACACGTGGGGATGAGCCTACACCGGTTTTTTCGGGCACGGGGGTGCTGTTGTGCTCCCCACACACGTGGGGATGAGCCGAACGCGCTAAGCCACCTAATGGCAACGTCCCAGTGCTCCCCACACACGTGGGGATGAGCCGGATCATCGACACGGCCCAATATTTATAGGCTCGTGCTCCCCACACACGTGGGGATGAGCCGCACCCCGAGGCTATGTGGCGCAAAACGGCGCTGTGCTCCCCACACACGTGGGGATGAGCCGACCAAACCGAACGCATGCTAGCACTACCCGAGGTGCTCCCCACACACGTGGGGATGAGCCGAGCTGCGTGAGCACGCCGCATACATAGAGGGAGTGCTCCCCACACACGTGGGGATGAGCCGAAATGTCACCTGACCGTTTCGGGCGCCGCGTTGTGCTCCCCACACACGTGGGGATGAGCCGACCACCAATGACGGTAATCTGCTGCTAGCGACGTGCTCCCCACACACGTGGGGATGAGCCGGTGGATATGAATTCCCCATTTACTTCTAAGCGGTGCTCCCCACACACGTGGGGATGAGCCGATAACGGAAGAATTTACCGAGCGTGTCAATCGGTGCTCCCCACACACGTGGGGATGAGCCGGTGTTTCCTACTTGTTTTAGGAGTTGCCGCGCGTGCTCCCCACACACGTGGGGATGAGCCGACTCACAAGTTTTTCCCAGTTATTCTGGATGCGTGCTCCCCACACACGTGGGGATGAGCCGGCGGGCGGCTCCTAGCCGAAATCGTAGATGCGGTGCTCCCCACACACGTGGGGATGAGCCGCGCTCGCTGGGGCTATCCCGTCGGTGGCTCCTGTGCTCCCCACACACGTGGGGATGAGCCGGATGGGCTGCCTACTATTTGGGTGCAGGGGAAGTGCTCCCCACACACGTGGGGATGAGCCGGATGACTTACGATCCTGGGACGGGAGAAGCCAGTGCTCCCCACACACGTGGGGATGAGCCGGCCAGCTTGGGCATTGAGTTCCACTGCTACGCGTGCTCCCCACACACGTGGGGATGAGCCGATTACTTTTGAGGGCATGATGGAGGCCGCTGCGTGCTCCCCACACACGTGGGGATGAGCCTGTTCAGGTTGTTGGTGATGGGCGTGCCACACAGTGCTCCCCACACACGTGGGGATGAGCCGAATTGGACGAAGCCCGGCCCGTGTTCTTTCAGGTGCTCCCCACACACGTGGGGATGAGCCGCCTCTAACACCCATTCCTCACCTGCCAGCCACGTGCTCCCCACACACGTGGGGATGAGCCGTACGGTAAAAATTGGGACGCTGTTATTATCTGGTGCTCCCCACACACGTGGGGATGAGCCAGAGTGCTCAAGCCCGGCGGTGATGCAAAAAGTCGTGCTCCCCACACACGTGGGGATGAGCCGATGCTCTGCGAGCTCCCGCTGGGTTTTCCCCTGTGCTCGCCACACACGTGGGGATGGGGTCCGCAGAACAGTCGCAACCGCACGGAAATAATCGTTTTTCCCACAACATGTGGAGATAAACCGACGTTTACTAGGGTATGTACCCTGCGGTTTTTGCGTTCCCCACATATAGACAGTCCGAGCGACTGCTGGCTGGGTATGATGTAGCTCCTCGTATTTTTCTATTCCTTACCTCACTGGTTTTAATAAAATATTTTGCAGATTCCGCCCTCAGCATGTGCTGTGCACCTGCGGGGAGGGGGGTCTATACTCTACAGTTAATAGAGAAGGCTCCTGATCGTTCCCTGCACCCGTAGGGTCTGCTAGAAAACGGCTTGCCTGCCCGAAATTTTTTTGGGTGGGTTGGCCGCTTTCTTTTATTTAATTTTCTTTTGCTATGTTTTCTAACCGTCAGCTTCGCGTCTACTGTTTTTTCATGGGCTGCGGTGATAAAAGTAATTTTTTGTGTATTTTCGGTATTCGGTTTGTAAAACCCTGGGAGTTCGCTAAAAATTATGGGTAGAGCATTATTGAGGATGCTTTTGGATGCGCGCCCTGTTTCTTCCGGTTAAGAGTGGTCTTCCCGGTGGTGCGCGGCGCGTTTTTTGTTTCGAAAGGAAACCAATGAACCTGACTCTCGCTTCCGGCAAGGTTACAAAGTCTTTCGTGGCTGGGGCCTTGGCCCTGAGTGTTTCTGGGGTTGCTGTTCCCGCATCGTTCGCTGCCCCTAGCGCACCAGAATCGCCGAGCGCACCTGCTGCCACGTCTCGCACCTTAGATGCGGCGGCAACTAAAGCTAAGATCACGCAGGGCCTACCGGGCCAGTTCCAGGTCTCGTATTCTAAGAAGAACCATAAGCTGTGGGCGGCGGGAACCGCTGACGGGGACATGCATGTCTCTACTCTCGCCCGCCTTGATGCTGACTCGTTGAAGGTTGAGGCCGTGGCCGAGCTGCCCATCATTAAGGGTGAGAGAGGCTACAATTTTGAGGCCGCCTACGGGGTGGAAGTTGATGATGTTGAGGGAACCGTGTGGGTTACGAACACCCGCGATAACTCCATTTCGGTGTACGACCAGGCCACGATGAAGCTTGTGTGGACTAATCACGGGCTTGATAAGAACGACGCGAACTGGATTGAGCACCCGCGTGAGGTGCGCATTGACCACGCCTCAGGGAAGGCGTTCGTGTCGGGCCGGTTCTATGTGTCGGCTGTTGACCTGAAAACTAAGCAGGTTCAGAAGCTGCAGCTTGCGGGCGCCCCTGACGGCGGGGTGCGGTATGTGGGCATGAACATGCACGTCGATTCGCAGGATCACCTGCTGTATGTGCCGGAGCGCACCAGCGGCAAACTGTTCGTGGTAGACACGAACACCCTCAAAACTGTGCGCACCATTGATGTTCACGCAGATACTGAGGGCACTGAGGTTCGCCCTTCTGATGTTGTCATCGATAAGTCTTTGAACGAAATCTATGTTTCTTCCCAGGGCGTGAACGGTGTTAATTCGGGGGTGACCGTGTATGACTTCACCACCGGCGAGTACAAGAAAACGATTGCTTTCGGCACCCAGGCCCTGGCCATGGAGCATGATGAAGAGCGCGACCTGGTGTATGTGAGTGATTTCGGCACCGGCAAGGTTGGTGTGATTGACGGCGCCACCAGCAAAGTCATTGGTGAGGTCGCCATGAACGGTGCGAAAGCTAATGATTTGACCATGCTCAATAACGGCTCGATCGTGGCTGTAGACAAGCAGGATCTGCCCGGCACAGCCCGCGTGCCGTACGTGCTGAACGGTGCCACCGGTGAAGTGAAAACCTCAGATAAGACCGCCTCGAAAGCGAAGAAAGACAAGGACGGCAGCGAGATCCCCGCCGCCGAGTCAGAGATTCACCCGAACTCCATTATGAAGTTCAAAGCTGAGGTGAAAGCAGGGGATGAGGAGGCCGTGCAGATCACCCCGCAGCAGCGCGAATTTCAGGGGTACCCCACCGAGGCCACCCGCACCGTGAGCTACGCCAGCCCGGTGATTGAGTTCCCCGACGGGAAGATCGACATCACCGCAGACTATAAACTCCACATTAAAGGCAGCGGCTACGTGGGGGAGGGGGCAGCGAAGGGCGTGTACGTGTTCCTCGTCCCTGAGGGGACCTGGAAACCCGGGCAGAGCATTGATCGTGAGCAGGCCATGAACCTGTCAAAGAACGCCGTGTGGGTGCGCCCCGAGCAGCTGAAGGACGGCTCGTTTGAGATTGACCTGCCCATCCCCGCGAACACCCTAGAGTACGGCAAGAAGTACACGGTCGGCACCATTGCCGCGCACGACTTGTCGGTGACTAACCGCAGCCTGGACTACTCCGCAATGTTTGAGATCACCAAGGACGGGCAGACCAGCTCTAGCGTGTCCGGCCCGAAAACTGAGCAGAACCAGGGCGGCGGGAGCACCCCGGCACAGCCCACCGAAGCTGCGGCTGTGACCGCGCCTTCACCCACCCCCGCCCCCACCGAGTCGGCATCTGCGCAACCCTCAGCAACGGGAGGCACCACCGGTGAGGCGAAGCCCGAGGCCACTCAGGAAAGCGTATCCGTGACCGTTGCTAACGGTAACCACCCCGGCGGTGACTCCGCACCCCAGGGGACCCGCGGCTCCACATCCCGCAGCCTGGCGAATACCGGCGCGAACGGCGTGATTATGCTGGCGGGTATGGGTGCTTTGGCTATTGTGGCCGGTGCGGTGGCGCTGGTTGTACGCCGCCGCAGTAAATCCTAGCCGCCACCTGGTGCGCTAACCGGCAGGCTGCGTGAAAAACCGCAGGGGCACCCCGAAAAACAGGGGTGCCCCTTCCCGGTGGGTGATGCGTAAAACCGCCGCAGTACGGTGCCTGAACGGGGAGGAAACCCCGGCGGGAGCCACCCAAACACCACCCTGTGGAAGTGTCGCAAAACACTGATAGCTGATTTGGTGGTGGGGTACCCGAACTGTATAGTTATATCTGTTGCCGAAACACCCACGGCACACAACGAGAAGAAATTCTCACGGCCCCATCGTATAGCGGCCTAGTACTCCGCCCTCTCACGGCGGCAACACCGGTTCAAATCCGGTTGGGGTCACGCTAAGACTAAAGAATCCCCGGCTCTCAAAAGCCGGGGATTTTCTATTACCACAGTACCAGAGCTACTTCAGAAGATGCGCGTACTTACGGCGGGCCGCCGCAACCTTCGGGCTGATCACCACAGAGCAGTACCCCTGGTACGGGTTCAGCGCGTAGTAGTCTTGGTGGTAGTCTTCCGCCTCCCAGAACGTCTCAAGAGGTTTTATTTCCGTCACTACCTGAGCATCGAAAAGAGCCTGCGCCCGCACCTTCGCCGCCTCAAAAACCTTCCGCTGCTGCTCGTCGGCATACAGCAGCACCGAGCGGTACTGCGACCCGGTATCTGCCCCCTGACGATCCCAGCTTGTGGGGTCGTGGGAGGCGAAGAAAATATCCAGCACCGCGTCCTCACCGATCACGTTCTCCTCAAAATCAACGCGCACCACCTCGTGATGCCCCGTCGCCCCCGAGCACACCGACCGGTAATCCGGGTTCGGCACGGTGCCGCCAGCGTAGCCGCACACGCTCGCGCTCACACCCTTAAACTGGCGGAACACCGCATCAATACACCAAAAACAGCCGCCGCCAACCACAAAACTACGCATCGTCCCGCTCCTTCACGAAAACCACTGTCTCACCTGACACCCCATTAAACGCCCCGCACCTTCCGAATATTCCCCGCCGGGTGCTCATGCCACAATAGAGACATGACTGAAACCACCACACCAAACCTAGCGCAGGTTGTTGCCGCCTTCCACGACCTCTACCCGCCGCAGCTGGCCGCCGGGTGGGACGCATCCGGGCTGGTCTGCGGGCGCACCGCCGCCCCCGTGAGGCACGTGCACTTCGCCGTTGATGCCCTCGCCGCCACCGCTGACGAAGCCGTAGAACACGGCGCGGGGCTGCTCATCACCCACCACCCGCTGCTGCTGCGCGGGGCGCAGTTCATCCCCGATACGGATTATAAAGGGCACGTGCTGCACACCCTCATCGAAGGCCAATGCGGCCTGCTCGGGGCGCACACTAACGCCGATGCCGCCATTGCGGGCGTGAACGAGGCACTCTGCGACGCCCTGCACCTCACCGACCGCACTGCACTGGCCGAACCTCAAACTCAAGAACTTGGGGGAGAGGAACACCCCGTCGGAACCGGGCGCGTGGGCACACTGCCTGAACCGCTCACCCTGCGTGCCCTCTCCGAACGCTTAGCGGATGCGCTACCGGCAACCGCTGGTGGGCTGCGTATCGCCGGGCGCCCAGAGCAGCGCGTTAGCCGTGTGGCACTGTGCGGCGGGGCGGGCGATTCCCTGTTCGAGGCGGTACGTTCCGTTGGGGCAGATGTGTACATTACCGCCGACTTGCGGCACCACCCCGCCAGCGAATTCCGTGAACAAGAACTCGTGCGCGGCACCGGGTGCGCGCTGATTGACTGCTCCCACGCGGCCAGCGAATCGCTCTGGCTGCAGCGCGCCGGTGAGAGGCTGCAGGCGCTACTGGCCGAACGTGGCCACAGCATTACCTTCACCGTCTCATCACTGAACACCGACCCGTGGGACTTCACCGTACCCACCGGCAGCGCGGCGGGCTCAGCATCCACCCGGTAATTCGCCGTAAAGCCCAAACACCTCAGCCCACACAAACCCACATTGCGGCGGTTTGCGGGGTATAAAATGTGCGGCGTCTAGAAACGGGAAGGCCCCGGGAAACCCACCACGGGTCCCGGGGCCTTCCACCTTTAGCTGACTACCTCTGCAGGCAGAGAACAGTCGGTGCTATCGCGTCCTCGTAGCATTCGCGTACTGGTACAGGAACTGAGCGGCCTCAGCACGGCTCACCTGAGCGCGCGGGTTGAACTCCTTAGACTGTGCATCAAGCACCACGCCCTTCTGCTGCGCCCACACCATGTCGCGGTAGTAAATGTTGCTGCCAGCGCGCACATCGGTGAACGGTGAATACTTCGGGAGGGTCACGTTCGGCTTACCGGCGGCGCGATACATGAACGAGACAAGGGTCTGCCGGTTCACGCTATCATCCGCGTGGAATGAGCCGTCCCCATAATCATTACCAATATTCTGCTGACGAGCCCACACAATCGCCTTATACCGCGGGTTGCTGGTGGAAATATCGCGGTAGGGTGACTGGGCTGGGAGCTGTATATCAGGGGAGCCAGCCATACGGTACAGCGCCTCCACCAGCTGTCCGCGCGTTACACGCTCTGACGGGGAGAAACGGCCATCACGGGCTTCCAGCACATTCTGATCCACCGCCCACGTGGCGCTCTGGTAGTAGCGTTGCGAGGACTCCATATCAACAAACCGGGACTTCTGCTTCCGAACCTCCTGCTGTGAGGTAACCGCAGGAACATCAATGGTGCGGCTAATCGCGCGGGACGGATCCTGCGACTTCACCGACACGGTAACTTCGTACTGCTTAGATGCACTTACCTGCGACCCGTTGACTCCCATTGCCACAATAGCGCCTGAACCATCACCGAACATTGCAGTCTGCAAATCCTGCTCCACCCGCTTCACCACGGTGCCGGTACCCTTTTCACGAAGCACCAGCTCGAAGGAATCGCCCTCATCTAACCGGAAATTTGTGGCCCACACCGATACTCGGTTGTATGACTTGGTGGTATTGATCGTCTCGCCGTTGTACTTGACCCTTGGCTGGGCATCCTTCACCGGCAGATTTGCCCGCGCAATCTCATTCACCTGGCCGTTATGCCGGTTGTACACAATGTAGGCGTAACGCTTCGAAGCATCAACCTTGAACCCCGAGTACTCCAGGGTGGACGTAAAACTGCTGGTGTTTTTACCGTCCTGCGCGGCAAAGGTAATGTCTTTGGAGGCGAGAGGCTCACCCTGAGGCTTCCCGTTCGCGTCCACCTCAACGATCTGCGCGTACGAGGTTGAACCTGCGGGAATATTCGAGAAGTTCAGCCCCTCAACTGTCAGGCTGGCCTGTTTATCCACAGGATTCAGCTGGTTATTGCGAATGGACAGGCGCTGCACCTCACCCGTGACGGTATTGAGCGGAACGCTCACACCCGTCATGGTGCCGTAGAAATACTCGGAGTCCACATCCAGCTTAAAGGTGCCAATGCTGTACGGGCCTTTCGCCGGGTCTATAGCATTGCCGGGGACGTTGAGCTGAATTTCGAAGGAACCGTCAGCGTTAATCTTGTCTTTCGGAATTACAGTAGTGTAAAGGTTCGGAACGCGCCGCATCTTCTGCTGTGACCCTTCAACAAACATAGACCGCGGGCCGAATGCAATGGCGAGCGAACCGTCCTGTTCACGGTGCTGATCGGTGAACCCGGTGCCGCGCACCGTAATGGTTCCGCCATCAATCAGGTCAAGGTTTGGGGTATCAACGGTCAGCTTGGGGCCGCTGGCTGCGGGCTGTCCAGTGGCTTGTGCGGCGGCCGGAGTTTCGGCTGCTAACGCTGCCGGTGCTAGGGCGGCACCGAGCGGCAGAGCGAGAGCCCCGGCAAGAGTCAGAGCGCATGCGCGCTTGGGCAGGTTGTGCGGTGAGAATGAATTACCCATCAGATTACTCCACTCGTAAAGTAATTTATTGATACCTTCACGGTAGCAAAACGCCTAGTGGGAGTCGAGGAAAACCGTAAAATTACCCCGAAAAGCATTAAATGTAAAGTAAAGGTGTAGAAAAACTATTCATAGATTAATATTCATTAAATGGCTTATTGGCACTTTAGTGTCATTAAAAACAGATATGTATGTTTATATACTTTAATTCTCTGTATATATATGTTTCATACGTAAAGTATCTGGTGTGGTCTTAGTATCGTGCAGCACAGTCAAAGACCTATGACCCCCTACACATGCCCCATGGGCCACATTATTGGTGTGCAAACAGGGGAGTGGGGCACAGAGGAGAAAATGTTGAATCCGCAGACGCCCCAGAAAACACGGCGCACAATCACAATGCATTAATACAGTGCAGAAAAGAACCCCCGCGCCGCACAATCAGAGGAGATGATGATTGCGCGGCGCGGGGGAGACTCAAGAGCCTGAACCGTTGATTACTTCTTACCGTAAATACGGTGGTAACGGTACAGGAAGGCCGCCATTGCGTCACGGGTAATGGCCTGGCCCGGGCGGTAAGTACGGTCGTCCCAGCCGCGGCTAATACCGCGATCGGCCAGCCAGCTGATCTCGGTGTAGAACAGGTTATCCCCGTTCACATCAACAAATGACGTGTGCCGCGGAGCGTAGAACCGGTAGTCCCTCGCCTGACGGTAGAAGAACGCCGCCATGGCCTCACGGCTGACCGAATCATTCGGGCGGAACGTACCATCCGGGTAACCGGTAGTAATACCCTGCTGGTACATCCACACGATTTCCTTGTAGAACGGGTACGAGGCGTCCACATCCTTAAACGGAGACCGGTATGGCATCATCACACGGGGGCTGCCCGCCATGCGGTAGAAGAACGCCGCCATTGCACCGCGCTCAATATTATTCTGCGGGCGATAGGTATTATCAGGCCAGCCGGTGGTGATCCCCGTGGAAGCAAGCCACTCAATCTCAGTGTAGAACTGATCCGTGGGGTACACATCCTTAAACCGCTGAGCTGGTTTGGGCGGCTCAGGCGCCGGAGGCTGCGGTTTTGGCTTCTCCGGTGTGGGCTTAGGGCTTGGCTTAGGCTGCTCCGGGGTAGGTGTCGGGTCCGGTTTAGGCTTTTCGGGCGTAG
>ERZ772946.624-NODE-624-length-12673-cov-3.04739_pt1 | contig 12673 bp, 14 predicted proteins | sample MGYA00511680_ERZ772946 | MGnify/ENA primary metagenome ERZ772946 (study PRJEB29015, sample SAMEA2737918) | human oral metagenome | biome: human oral; feature: human-associated habitat; material: dental | place: China | collected 2016 ... | reverse complement strand
GTCCGGCAAAGCCGATGTGGGCGAAGGGGTAGTCTTGCAGCAGCCCGGTTTTGAGCAGGCTCATCACGCTGTCGTAGGGGCCAAGCGGCTGCGGTGCCGCGCCGGCGAGCAGCAGGGCGCGCTCAATACCGAGCGCGCGCACGCGCTCAAGGGTTTGTCGCAGTTCGGCTTCGCTGCGGTAGTTGCGCAGCACGATGTGCGGCACGGCTTGCATTTGTTGGCTTTGCAGCTGTTCGCAGGTGGCGAGGGTGTCGCCGATGTCGCTGCCGCGCAGGTGCGGCACATAGACTTGGGTACCCGCCGCCAGCCACGGGCGGAAGTCGCCGATTTTTTGCGCCGCTTTCGGCGCGATTTCGATGCTGTAGCCGTGGATGAGTGCTTGCAGGTCTTTGGTGGTGATGGGGTTGTTCATGGGGCAAGTCTTTCTATTGTCCAATCGTCGCCGCTGCGGCGGTAGAGGAAGCGGTCGTGCAGGCGGTTCGGCTGGCCTTGCCAGAATTCGATCGCCAGCGGGCGGATGCGGTAGCCGCCCCAGAAGTCGGGCAGCGGGATGTGGCCGTCGGCGAATTTGGCTTTCATCCGCTCCCATTGTTGCAGCAGCAGTTGGCGCGAGCTGATGACTTTGCTTTGCGTCGAGCTCCACGCGCCGAGCTGGCTGCCTTTCGGGCGCGAGAGGAAGTATTTGAGCGTTTGTTCGCGCGAGACTTTTTCTACTTCGCCTTCGATTTTGATTTGCCGCTGCAATGCAAACCAGGGGAAAAGCATCGAGACTTTGCGGTTGCCCGCGATTTCTTGCGCCTTGCGGCTGTCGTAGTTGGTGTAGAAGACGAAGCCGTCGCGGTCGAAGTATTTGAGCAGTACCGCGCGCTGTGAGGGTTGGCCGTCGGCGGCGACGGTTGCGAGGACAAAGCCGTTCGGCTCGGCGATTTTTGCGGCAAGCGCGTCGTTGAACCAGCGCTCAAATTGCGCAACCGGGTCGTCAAGCAGGTCTTCCCGTTCGAGCGGTGGGTGGGCGTCGAAATCGTGGCGGATGTTGCCGATGTCCATCAGTGTTCCTCCGCTTTCAGCCGGGTGAAGACGCGGTCGGCGGCGCGCAAGGTGTCGTCCAGCACGGCGGCGTTGTGCTGGCTGCCGGTGAAGATGGCTTCAAACGGCGACGGCGCGAGGGACACGCCCTCATCCAGCATCAGGTGGAAGAAGCGGGCGAAGCGGGCGGCGTCGCAGCGTTTCACCGCGTCGAGATTGTCGATGCGGTCTTCCTTGGTAAAAAAGAGGCCGAGCATCCCGCAGACGTGATTGACCACCAGCGGGATGCGGTGCGCCCTGGCGCGGTCAAGCAGGCCGTCGGCAAGGGCGGTGGTGATTTCCGTCAGATTCTTGTAAAACACCGGGTCGTCGGTCAGGCGCAGGCTGACCAGCCCCGCCGCCATCGACACCGGATTGCCGGAGAGCGTCCCCGCCTGATAAACGCCGCCGAGCGGGGCGAGCAGCTCCATTATCTCGCGCCGTCCGCCAAAGGCGCCGACCGGCATCCCGCCGCCGATAATCTTGCCCAGCGTCACCAAATCGGCCTCGATGCCGAACAGCTCCTGCGCCCCGCCACGGGCGACGCGGAAACCGGTCATCACCTCGTCAAAAATCAGCACCGTGCCGAACTTGCTGCACAAATGGCGCAGCGCGCGCAAAAACGCCGGGTCAGGCGGGACGCAACTCATATTGCCCGCGACCGGCTCGACAATCACCGCCGCCAGCCGTTCGCCGTGCGCGGCAAACACCTGCTCCAGCGCGGCGATGTCGTTATACGGCGCGGTCAGCGTGTGCTGCGCATAAGCGGGCGGCACACCGGGCGAATCCGGCACGCCGATGGTCAACGCACCCGAACCGGCAGCGACCAGCAGGCCGTCGCTATGGCCGTGATAACAGCCGGCGAACTTCAAAAAATCCGTGCGCCCGGTAAAAGCGCGGGCGAGGCGGATGGCGCTCATCGTCGCCTCCGTCCCCGAATTGCACATCCGCACCATCTCCACCCCCGGCACGCGGGCGACAATGGCTTCTGCCAACTGCGTCTCCACTACCGTCGGCGCGCCAAAACTGAGGCCATTCTCCGCCGCCTGCTGCACCGCGTGGACAATCCCCGGATGCGCATGACCGACAATCGCCGGGCCATACGAGCCGACAAAATCAACATAACGGCGGCCATCGACATCAAAAATATAAGCCCCTTCCGCACGGGCAATAAAGCGCGGCGTACCGCCGACCCCGCGAAACGCGCGCACCGGTGAATTGACCCCACCGGGGATTACCTTCTGTGCGGCCAGAAAAGCCTGTTGCGACAACATAAAAAACCCTCTGAAAAACAGGAAAGGCGGCATTATCCAAGCCCGGCAGACGGAAAACAATCACCCAGGTCAAGCACGCCCCAAAACCGCGAAACACATTGACAACAAAGCCAAAAAACGGCATTATCCGCGCCCTCAAAAACACCCGGATTCCAATCAGGAGAAATACATTGGCTAACACAGCACAAGCAAAAAAACGCGTCAGACAAGCCGAAAAAGCCCGCGCCCGCAACGCCAGCCAGCGTTCCAGTATGCGCACCGCCGTCAAAAAGGTCCTGCGCGCCCTTGAAGGCAGCGACAAAAGCGGCCTGCAAGCCATCTACGTCAGCGCCTCATCCGCACTTGACCGTGCCGCACGCAAAGGCCTTATCCACAAAAACAAGGCCGCCCGCCTGAAAAGCCGCCTCAGCGCCAAAATCAAGGCCGCCACCGCCGCCTGAAACAACGCCTGACGCACCAACCCGCCCCGGCGGGTTTTTCTTTGCCCAAAACAAGAGAAAACCATGCAAAACAACCCATCCGAACAATACAAAGGTCGCAAAAGCAGCCTGGGTCGCATCCGCAAGGCGCTCGGCTACTCCCTGGACGGCATCAGGGCGGCAATCGAAGAAGCAGGCTTCCGCGAATTGCTCTGCCTGCACGGCATCCTGCTCGCCCTGCTCATCTTCCTGCCCTTCCCGCTTGCCGAAAAAATGCTGCTGGTCCTCGCCTCCGGGATGTCGCTCATCACCGAACTGCTCAACACCGCGCTGGAAGCGGCGGTTGACCACACCTCGCTCGAAATCCACCCGCTCGCCAAACGCGCCAAGGACGCGGGTTCCGCCGCACAATACACCTGCCTCACCTTCATCGCCCTCCTCTGGGGCATGGCGCTTTATGGCTGGCTTGCCGCATAAAAAACGTGAAATCCTCCAGTCCGAATTTGCGTCATAAGAAAAGAAAGTCGCTTCAAAAGATGCAGCGCACATGGTGCACCATTCAGCACGATAAGAAAGCCCTACGCACCTGTCCGTTTGCCATTGCCAATATGGCCATTTTTAACAAAATTCCGCGACGACCCGGTCATTCGTAGCATAGCAATACACCCAAAGTCTCAGACAAGACGCGCTGCCGAAGACAGTAAGCCTTGCTCGCGAAGCGAGAGAAACGGCTGGGGTGGGGGTAGCGTCCATGGCATGATCGCCAATGCTAGTCAGTCATCTTGGGCGCAGCATTCAGTCAGTACCCTCCCATCATTGAATGCGACAGCGATGGGTCAGTTAAAAATTCCAGACCATTACGGATGTCATTTTTCTGCGTAATATAGCCGTTCACCGAAAGTTTCAGACAAGATGCGTCGCTGAAGGCAGTACGCAGTTGTACGGCGCGGGTTTCCCTTAAAAATAGCGCCGCTATTTTTAAGGTTCCCGATGAGGCGACGCAACATCGTATGAGACTTTCGGTGGGTGGCTATATTGCTCATTGCCGTTCTTCTGGTTTGGGTTTAAGCACATCTCCAATAAAGAGACGGATAGGATAAGCGGTTGATGACTTGCCCGGATCCGGACAGGTGGCTGCAGTTACCCACATAGAGTAACGACCATAGCCTTGTTAGCTTTCAAAACTGTACCCGTCTTTGGTCGCCATCACCGTATTGTCTTGTAAATCTATTACCGTTCTTCCGGAACAATGGGATTATCGAAAGTAACGGCATAGCGGGCAGGCTTTGATATAGGTATGGAAATCATTTTATAGTCTTTTTTATAATTTTCACCCAACTGATACCGCAAAAATATTCCATCTTTTTGTTTGATATCTACATAAGAATACCTGCCGTGTAAAACATAAGGCTGTTTTCTGTCTCTGGTAATAATGACATATCTCTAAAACGTGGGCATCCTGTTGGAATTATTTCAACTTCCCATTCCAAAAATCCTTTAATATAATCTTCGTAACCATCTTGATTACCCAGCCCCGTATATTTCCATAATTTATCTTCACTACGTATAACTTCTTCATTCCAGACTCGCAATAAAGTAACGCCTTCCACATTGTCCGCTGTCCGGTAAATTTTTTCGCCTGCCGTTTTGCAGAGTTCTTCAAAGATGGCTTTGCTTTTCAGGCGGTTTTGACGACGAGTTTCTGCTTCACGATGGGCAAGGCGCCGCATGGGATAAAAAATCCCGCCGGGGCGGGATTTTTCGCAAATGGACGGTGGGGCTTCAGGGTTTAAGCGCGGCATCGGCGACGCGGTTGAAGTCGTCCATCGGGCAGAAGCCGTTGGCGTCCGTCGGGCAGCCTTCCAGTTTGAGGGTCACGCGCTGCGGCGGGTTTTTCAGGCTGAGTTCGCTGTCTTCGCGCAGTTGTTGTGTGGTCTGATAGACGTATTCGATTTTCAGCAGTGCCTTGCCGTCTTTGTCGCGCCATTGCTCAAACAGCACTTTGCCGCTAATCGGGGTTTTTTCGTACTGGTCGGGCAGTTGATACGGTGCGGCCTGCAACAGCGCCAAGAGCGAGGCGACGTTGGAGTCGTGGCCGACGAGCAGGGTGATTTTCGCCTTTTGTGCGTCCTTGATCAGCGGGTGCTGGTAGCCGTGGTCGGCAAAGCTGTTCTGGATGAAGGCGAGCAGCGGCGAGGCGGTTTCTTTGGCGAGTACCGGCGAGGTGAAGAGGACGTCGGTGTAGATGTTTTTCAGGTCAACGATGGCCTGCCATTGTTCCGGTGTCCGGATTTTGCCCCAGGCGACTTCGCCCGCCGGGTAGCCTTCGTAGTATTGGAGGATGAAGCTGTCGGCGGCGCCGGTGCCGTTACGCAGCGGGCCTTTGGTGCCGGGCTCTTTGTCCTGGGCGAAGGTGAGGGTGTTCGGGATTTTTTCGAGGTCGCACTGTTTTTCTTTTTCGCAGGTGGCGGAGTGGTCGTAATCCAGCACGTCTTCGAGGATTTGATAATTCTTGGCGAGGCGTTCGTTCAGTTTGGCAAAGCCGCCGTCGCCAAGCATTTGGTCAATGGATTTTTCGGCTTTTTCGGTGAAGGCGGCATCCACCGGGCTGCGCACGATGGGGTTGAAGGTGTTGTCCATTTTGCCCACTTCTTCAAGGTTATGGACTTTGATGTCGCAGTCGGGGAAGGCGCCCTTGACGAAGTGTTTGCCGGTGTCGATGGTGCGCGGCAGGCTGTTGGTATAGACGAGCAGTTCTCCGGCGGCGGGGCAGGCGTCTTTTTTGACGAGGCCGACGTCATCGAACCATTCGTCCATGTAGTGCGCGAGGCGGGTTTCGAGTTCGCCGCCGCGCGGGGTGAGGTGGCCGCCTTCGGTTTTCCACGGTGTCCAGGTTTGCGGGGTGGCGTCTGCCAGCGCGCTGCCGTAGCCAATCAGCGGCGCGCGGATGCCGTGGCGGCTCAAGATGGTGATTTTTTCGAGGGTGTAGCCTTCGGGCGTGGCCGCGACCGGGGCGGTTTCGGCCTGGGCGGCGGCGCAGGCGGCAGCGAGGGCGGTGAGGAGGAGGGTTTTTTTCATGTGAATCTCCGGGGTGTGTTTGCGGGTATTGTCATCATGTGGCAATGGGCGCAATTGTACGCCCCGTTGTGGGTTTTGTGTGTTTTTGTGTTTATTTTTATCAGAAAACCCCGCATAAGACGAGGTTTTGTGTGAATTTTCGTAAGCGTCCGCTTCGCAGAAGCCTGTCCGTCAGAAGCAAAAAGGGCGGTTTTGGGTGTTACATCGTCGCCGACGGCAGGCCGCTGGTCATCATTTTGCCGAGGCCGGCTTCGATGACTTCGCGGATTTTCGGTGCTTCTTTGCCGCGTAGCTGGACGCCGACGCCGGGGACGCGGCGCGAGATTTTTTTTGGCGGGTTGAGCCAGACGATGCGGCCGGAGGCGGCGAATTTGCCGAGGTCGCCCGGCAGTTTGAGGAAGACGAAGACTTCTTGCTCCAGCGCGTAGTGTTCTTCGGTGGCGACGAAGATGCCGCAGCCGTCCACAAAGGGCATATATGCCTGGTAGAGGTCTTTCAGGTCTTCGATGTTGAGGCGAATAACGCCTTGTTTGAGTTTGGATTGGGGGGTAGCAGGGGTTGTCATGGTTAGGGGTTCCGTTTGTCGCAGGTTTCCAGCAACAGGGCTTTGATGTTCAGGGTTTGCCCGATTTGTTGCCGGTCCGGGCGGCGCAGTTCGCTGAGGCGCGCATAGAGGGTATGCAGGCGGTTCAGGTCGAGTCCTTGCAGGTCTGCGTCGTGTTGGCGCAGGCGATTGTGCCAAGTTTGGCCGCTGGTGTCCAGTTGGCGGCTGGCGATGAGGGTTTCCAGCTGGCTTTGCAGGTAGTCGTTAAGGTCGTTGTCCTTGAGGCGGTCGAGGTGGTGCAGGTAGGCGGTCGCCTGCTGCGGTTGGGCGAGGTAGGCGATGAGCAGGTCAATGTGTTCGAGCGGGTCGGGCGCGTCCGGGTGGGCGAGTGCCTGGTGCGGGTTGCCGTGGTGCAGCGCGAGGCTGGCAGCGGCTTGTTCGGCGCTGAACTGGTGGGTGCTGACCAGCCATTGTTGTGCCTGTTCGGCGGTCGGCTGCGGCAGGGTGACGACATGGCTGCGGCTCAAGATGGTCGCCTTGACCGCGCGGCGGTTGGTGGCGCTGAGGATGAAGCGGCTGTGTTGCGGCGGTTCTTCCAGGGTTTTCAGCAGGGCGTTGAGCGCGTAGGGGTTGTAGTTGTCAATGGCGCCGAGGTAGGTCGCGCGCAGTGCGCCTATCGCCGGGGTGTTTTGCAGGGTGTCGCTAATGGCGCGAATGTCTTCGATTTTGCAGGGCTCAAGGTAGCTGGCGGTGTCGGGGTGGGTGCCTTGCGTCAGCAGGTGGCAGGATTTGCACTGGCCGCAGGGGCGGTGCGTGTCGTTGAGGCAGAGGGCGCGGGCGATGATGGCGCGCGCCATGTCGTCGGCGTTGCCGCGCTGCGGGTCGATGAGGAGCAGGGTCGCGGGCAGTTGGTCGGCGAGGCGGTCAAGGCCACGGTAGTGCAGGTCGGTCCAGGGGAGCATGGCAGCGGTTCAGGGTTGGCGTAGTGCGTCCAGATGCGGGCGGATGCGGGCGAAGACGGTTTCGATGTCGTCTTCGGCGTTGATGAGGACGGCGTGTGGTTCTTGCGCGCGGGCGCGGTAGCCGTCAGCGACGCGGGCGAAGAAGTCGGCGGGTTCGCGCTCAAAGCGGTCCTGGTCGGCACCGCGTTGGGCGAGGCGGGCGCGGGCGGTGGCGGGGCTGCTTTCGAGGATAAGGGCGAGGTCGGGGACGCGGGCGGTGTCGCTTGCTGCTTCGAGGGCGGCGATGGTCGCTTGCGGGATGCCGCGCCCGTAGTGTTGGTAGGCGTAGGTGGCGTCGCGGTAGCGGTCGGAGATGTACCATTCGCCACGGGCGAGGGCGGGCAGGATGGTTTGTTGCAGGTGGGCGCGGCGGGCGGCAAGGAGGAGCAGCAGTTCGGTCAGCGGGTCGGCGTTGGTCGTGCGATCGAGGAGGATGTCGCGCAGCCGTTCGCCCAGCGGGGTGCCGCCCGGTTCGCGTCCGTAGCGGGCGGTGATGCCGTGCGCGTCGCACCACGCCCGGATGTTGGCGAGTTGGGTACTTTTGCCGACGCCTTCGCTGCCATCCAGGGTGATGAAGCGCCCGCTCATGGTTTGGGCTGTTGTTGTTGTTTGAGGTAGCGGGCGACGGCCTGTTGGTGTTCTTCGTAGGTGGCGCTGAAGGTGTGGCCGCCTTTGCCGTCGGCGACGAAGTAGAGGCTGTCGCCATCCGCCGGATGCAGCGCCGCTTCGATGCTCGCCTTGCCGGGCAGGGCGATCGGGGTTGGCGGCAGGCCTTTGTTAATGTAGGTGTTGTACGGGGTGTCGGTTTGCAGGTGTTTGCGGGTCAGATCGCCGTGGTAATCAGCCGCGCCGTAGATGACGCTGGGGTCGGTTTGCAGCAGCATGTCTTTTTCGAGGCGGCGGACGAAGACGCCGGCGATTTGCGGGCGCTCGCTGGCAACACCGGTTTCTTTTTCGACGATGGAGGCGAGGATGAGCGCCTGGTAGGGGGTGGCAAACGGCAGGCCGTCGGCGCGGGTCGGCCAAGAGCCTTCCAGAACGCGCTGCATTTCGCCGTGCATCCGCTTGAGCAGTTCGAGGTCGCTGGTACCCCGGTGGAACTGGTAGGTTTCGGGCATGAACCAGCCTTCGGGGCTGCCTTCGATGCCGAGCAGGGTGGCGATTTGCGCGTCGGTTTTGTTGTTCAGGGTGTGTTCGATGCCGGCGGTTTGTTCGAGGCTCGCGCGCAGGTCTTTGAAGGTTTTGCCTTCGACGACGGTGATGTTGTACACCACCACTTTGCCGTTGGTGATGTCGTTGATGAGCGAGGGCAGGCTGGCGTTCGGGTCAATGCGGTAGTCGCCCGCCTTGATGTTCGCCGCTTGCGGGTTGAGGCGGGCATACATCGGCAGTACCCAGTCGCTGTGGATGATGCCACGCCGGGTCAGTTCGCGGTTGAGGCTGGTGAGGGTGTCGCCGGGTTTGACGGTGACGATGCCGTCGCCTTCGGTGACGAGCGGTTCGTTCAGCGCTTTTTGGTATTGCAGGTAGAAGACGCCCGCCGCCCAGGCGGCGAGGAGGATGAGGGTGAGGAAGAGGTTGAGGAGGAAGCGTTTCATGGCTGGTACCGTCGCAGGAGAATGCAGGCGTTGGTGCCGCCGAAGCCGAAGGAGTTGGAGAGGGCGGTGCCGATTTTCATCGGGCGTGCTTTGTGCGGAACGTAGTCAAGGTCGCAGCCTTCGCCGGGCTGGTCGAGGTTGATGGTCGGCGGCGCGATTTGGTCGCGCAGGGCGAGCAGGCTGAAGATGGCTTCAAGGCCGCCTGCGGCGCCGAGCGCGTGTCCGGTCATGGATTTGGTGCTGCTGACGGCGAGGCGGTAGGCGTGTTCGCCGAAGCTGTTTTTGATGGCGCGGGTTTCGGCGATGTCGCCCGCCGGGGTGGAGGTGCCGTGCGCGTTGATGTAGTCCACCGCGTCCGGGGTGATGCCCGCGTCCTTGAGGGCGAGGGTCATGCAGCGTGCCGCGCCGGAGCCGTCTTCCAGCGGTGCGGTCATGTGGTAGGCGTCCGAGCTCATGCCCATGCCGATGATTTCGCCGTGGATGGTGGCACCGCGCGCCAGGGCGTGTTCGAGGGTTTCAAGGATGATGACGCCCGCGCCGTCGCCGAGGACGAAGCCGTCGCGGCCTTTGTCCCACGGACGGGAAGCGGCGGCAGGGTCGTCGTTGCGGGTGGAGAGGGCTTTGGCGGCGGCAAATCCGGCGATGCCCATGTCGTTGCCCGCACTTTCCGCGCCCCCTGCAATCATCACGTCCGCATCGCCTGTTTGAATCATGCGGTAGGCCTGGGCGATGGAGTGGGTGGCGCTGGCGCAGGCGGTGACGGTCGCAAGTGTCGGCCCCTTGATGCCGTAGCGGATGGAGAGGTTGCCCGCGATCATGTTGACGATGTTTTTCGGCACATAGAACGGCGAGACGCGGCGCGCGCCACGTTCGAGAAATTCGCGGTAGCCGTCCAGCATTCCCGGCAGGCCGCCGATACCGGAGCCAATGATGATGCCGGTTCGTTCGGCAAGTGCAGCGTTATTGTGGAAATCGAGGCCGCTGTCGGCGATGGCATCTGCTGCTGCGGCGACGCCGTAGTGAATGAAGCCGTCCATTTTGCGCGCTTCTTTGGCATCAAAGTAGCGGGCAAGGTCGAATCCCTGGACGGCGCCACGGAAACGCACGGGCAAGTCCGAAGGGTCATAATCGGTGATGGGGGTAATGCCGCTCTTGCCAGCGAGGATGTTCTCCCAGGCGCTGGCGATGCTGCTGCCGACCGGGCTGATAATGCCCATGCCGGTTACGACGACACGAGGTATGGCTCTGCTGCGGGTTGTTTGCGTCATGTGTTCCTGCCGTTGGTTGGCCCGGTTTGTGGCGGGCGGGGATACAAAAAAGCCACAGCAGTCCGTTAAACTACCGTGGCTTGCCTGCCGACCCGTTTAGCCGTTGCTGTTGGCTTTGACGTAGTCGATAGCGGTTTGCACGGTGGTGATTTTTTCTGCGTCTTCGTCGGGGATTTCGCAGTCAAATTCTTTTTCCAATGACATGACGAGTTCAACGAGATCGAGTGAGTCAGCGCCGAGGTCGTCAATGAAGGCGGCTTCAGGCTTGACCTGCGCCTCATCAACGCTCAACTGCTCTGCGATCACTTTGATGACGCGTTCTTCGATTGAATTACTCATGGTGTGTTTTTCCTGGGTTGTGATTGAAGGGGGCGTATTGTAAAAGGTTTATGGGGCAATTGCCACACGGCGGCGGGTGCGCGCCCTTACAGCATATACATTCCGCCGTTGATGTTCAGCGTCTCGCCGGTGATGTATTCGGCGCGTGCCAAATAGACGACCGCTTCGGCGACGTCTTCCACCCGCCCCAGTTTGGCGAGCGGGATTTGTTCGGCAAGCATTTTTTTCTGCTCTTCCGGCAGTTTGTCGGTCATGTCGGTTTGGATGAAGCCGGGGGCGACGCAGTTGACGGTGATGCCGCGCGAGCCGACTTCACGCGCCAGCGATTTGGAGAAGCCGATAAGTCCGGCCTTGGTGGCGGCGTAGTTGGTCTGCCCGGCATTGCCCATGATGCCGACGACCGAGGTGATGTTGATGATGCGGCCACAGCGGGCTTTCATCATGTCGCGCAATACTGCCTTGCTCAGGCGGTAAACGCTGCTGAGGTTGGTATCAATGACGTGATCCCATTGTTCCGGTTTCATCCGCATCAGCAGGTTGTCGTCGGTGATACCGGCGTTGTTGACGAGGATGCCGACCGGAGCGAATTGTCCGGCGATGTCTTTAATCAGTGCTTCTACTGCATCATTATCGTTGACGGAGAGTTTCTTGCCACAGCCCTTGAAGCCGCTTGCGGCAATGTGTTGGCTGATGGCATCCGCGCCATTGTCGCTGGTAGCGGTGCCAATGACGGTTGCACCTTCGCGACCGAGGGCGTCAAGGATGGCGCGACCGATGCCACGGCTGGCACCGGTAACGAGGGCGACTTGCTCTTGCAGGTTCATGGGGTCTCCGTGAGGGCTTGGCGGACAGCAGCAACGCTGTCGGGATGGTCAAAGGCGATGGTACGCAGCGTTTTGTCGATACGCTTGTTCAGTCCGGTGAGGACTTTGCCCGGCCCGGCTTCGATAAAGAGATTGACGCCGCGTGCGGCAAGTGCCTTGACGCAATCCACCCAGCGCACCGGTTGGTACAGTTGCGCACCCAGCGCGGCTTCAATACCGCTGGTGTTTTCATGGGTTTTGGCATCCACGTTATGGATGATGACCGCATTCGCGGGGTGCCAATGGACTTTACCGAGGTGCAGGCTGAGCTGTCCGGCGGCGGCACGCATCAGAGCGCAATGGGAGGGGACGCTGACAGCAAGGAGGACGGCACGTTTTGCCCCCGCCTGTTTCGCCGCTTCTACCGCAGCGGCGACTGCGGCGGCTTCACCGGCAATCACGACCTGGCCGGGCGAGTTGAAATTGGCGGCGCTGACTTTGCCGGGGGTGCGGTCTTCCGATCTGATGACGTCTTCATCGGCCAAGCCCAGGATGGCGGCCATGGCGCCTTCACCGGGGGCGACCGCTTCCTGCATGATTTTGCCGCGCATATGCACGAGCTGGATGGCTTCGGCGAAGGTCATGGCGCCTGCGGCACAAAGGGCGGTGTATTCGCCCAGCGAGTGGCCTGCCATATAAGGCGCGTTGATGCCGCATTCGTCGCGCAGGATATCGGCGCAGGCGATGCCGGCGGCGAGCAGCGCAGGCTGGGTAATCGCGGTCTGGTCGAGCTGGTTGTTCGGGTCTTCCTGGGCGATTTGCCAAAGGTCGAGACCGAGTACGTCGGAGGCTTCCTGAAAGCGACGCTGCACGATGGGGTAAGTTGCTGCCAGTTCCTTGAGCATACCGGGGCTTTGTGAGCCCTGTCCGGGGAAAATCAGTGCGATGGTCGCCATGTTGAACTCCTCTTAGTAAGTGATGATGCTGCCACCCCAAACGAATCCGCCACCGAAGGCTTCCAGCAGTAGTTTGTGGCCGCGCTGTATCGTACCGTTTTTGATGCCGTAATCCAACGCCAGCGGAATGGAGGCGGCGGAGGTGTTGGCGTGTTCGGCGACGGTGAGGATGACTTTTCCCAGCGGCAGGTTGAGGTGTTCGGCAGTCGCCTTGATGATGCGCAGGTTGGCCTGGTGCGGGATGAGAAAATCAATTTCTTCCGCCTGCATCTGTTGTTGTTCCAGCAGTTCGGTAACGAGTCCGGCCAGGCTGCGTACCGCTACCTTG
>ERZ772946.622-NODE-622-length-12712-cov-3.58513_pt1 | contig 12712 bp, 12 predicted proteins | sample MGYA00511680_ERZ772946 | MGnify/ENA primary metagenome ERZ772946 (study PRJEB29015, sample SAMEA2737918) | human oral metagenome | biome: human oral; feature: human-associated habitat; material: dental | place: China | collected 2016 ... | reverse complement strand
TCCCGGCCCGCGTCTTCGCCGGCAACAAGCCGACCACCTCGATCCTCGCCCCGGCGCTGACGCCCGCGGTCGTCGGAGAGCTCATCGCCCTCTACGAGCACATCACCTTCACCCAGGGCATCGTGTGGGGCATCGACTCCTTCGACCAGTGGGGGGTGGAGCTCGGCAAGAAGCTGGCCCTCGAGATCGCCCCCGCCGTCCAGGGCGACGAGGAGGCCCTTTCAGGGCAGGACGCCTCCACCCGGGGCCTCATCACCCGCTACCGCAGCCTGCGTCGCTAACCCGATGGCGCCCGGCAGTCACTCAGCGCCAACCGATCCGTTCGAAGGCGATCAGCACATCCGTGTGCGCGTGGCAGACCCGGCCGATGCGTCGTGCGTCGGAGGGCTGCTGTTCGACTTCAACACCGAGTTCGACACGCCGACTCCCTCGGCGCAGGAGCTCACCAGCAGGTTCCAGGTGATGCTGCAAGGTCAGGACGTCCTGGTCCTCCTGGCCCAGGACAGCAGCGGTGAGCACCCGCGTGCAGTGGGCTTCGCCTTCCTGACGCTGCGTCCCACCCCATACGGTGATGGCCCGGTCGCAGAGCTGGAGGAGCTCTACGTGCAACCGGAGTGCCGCAACCGCGGCATCGGCTCCCGGCTGCTGGGACAGGCGTGCGAGCAGGTGAGGCAGCGCTGCGCGCTCGAGATGCGCATCGGCGTCGATGAGGACGACATCGATGCCCGGCGCTTCTATGAGCGGCATGAGTTCGTCAACACTGAACCCGATACCGGCAGCAGAATGCTCTACTACCTCAAGGAACTGGTGGCGTGAATAAAGAACCGTCAGAGATGTGAAAAACGGTTTCTCGTGCAACGATCGAGCCAAGAAGAATCAGTGATCGACTTCGAGCGCCTGCGGCCGCTGTCTGCGGCGGACAAGCGCCGCTACTCCCGCAACATGCTGATTCCCGAGGTGGGCCTCGTCGGACAGCAGCGCATCCGCGCTGCTCGGGTCCTGCTGGTAGGAGCGGGCGCGCTCGGCTCACCAGCGGCCCTTTACCTGGCAGCTGCCGGGGTGGGCTGCCTCGGCATCGTCGATGACGACGTCGTGGACGTCTCCAACCTGCAGCGCCAGGTCATCCACACGACGCCGGGAGTGGGGCGGCCGAAGACCGAATCGACCCGGCACGCCGTGGAGGCTCTCAATCCCGACGTCGAGATCGTCACGCACCGGACGGCGTTGACAAGCGCAAACGCACTGGAACTGCTGACCGGATGGGACGTCGTCATTGACGGGACCGACAACTTCCCAACGCGTTACCTGCTCAACGACGCCTGCGTCATGCTCGGCATTCCGCTTGTGCACGGGGCAGTGTTCCGCTCAGACGGACAGGTGACGATTTTCGATGCCCAGTATGGCCCGTGCTACCGCTGCGTACACCCGACGCCACCCGATCCGGGGACGGTTCCGTCATGCGCCGAGGGCGGAGTGTTGGGTGTCATGCCGGGGATTGTCGGAACCATGCAGGCCGCTGAGGCGCTCAAGCTCATTGTCGGAGGTGCTCAGCCGCTCATCGGCCGCATGGTGCTGTTCAACGCCTGGAAGGGGCGGGGTAGCGAACTGCCGGTCGCCAAGAACCCGGCCTGCCCCGTATGCGGGGACGAACCGACGATCACCGAACTCATTGATTACGAGGCCTTCTGCGGTACTAGACCTCGGGAGGATACCCCTGGCGGAGGGAACGACATCTTGAAAGGACGCGCCATGAATGAGATCACCGCCACCGAGTTGCGCACACGGATCGCTGCAGGCCAGATGCCGGGGGGCACCTACACGCTGCTGGATGTGCGAAAGCCGAACGAGGTCGAAATCGATGCCATTGACGGCTCCTTGCGGATTCCGCTGGGCGAGGTCGTGGAGCGTATGGAGGAGTTGGATCCGAGCCGGGAGACGATCGTCCACTGTGCTGCCGGAATGCGCTCGGCGCGTGCCATTGAAGCGCTGACGGCCGCCGGCTACACAGGGGCGCTCACCAACCTCGCCGGAGGCATGAAGGCCTGGAACGAGGCTCTTTGAGCCCGGTTGAGCCCTGTCGGTACCTTGATATCGGCGGCCTTGCGCGTTCTCCCAAACTTACGGCTAGGGCGGTGAGTGGTGTCACCATCAGTAGATTTCGGGAGTAGGGGGCTCATGAGCTATGGTTCTACTCGTTCCCAGCGGCTGCTGAGCCGCGAGGGCACGGGCTGTGGCGCAGTTTGGTAGCGCACTTGACTGGGGGTCAAGGGGTCGTGGGTTCAAATCCCGCCAGCCCGACCAGAAGGAGATCAAGGCTGACATCATGGGACTCCGTCACGACATCTTCTTGGAAAGCGGCACCAGGGAGCACGCTGACGGCGCCGTCTTCAACAGGCAGTCAGACAACTATAAGGACCTCGATCGTCGGCTTCGTCTGGTCGAGGTAAAGTTCCCGGACCTGGCACAGTCAGCGGCGCTGCCCTGCTCTGCCACCAGCCCCAAGTACCACTACGTCTCGTCGCTGGCTGTCGATGCGCCACCGCTGCGCCAGCGTCCCTTCGCGTCTGAAGCCCAGTGACTTGGAACAGGTGCAGCGAGGCGGTGTTACCTTCCACCACCCATGCCTCCAGGCGCTCCAGACCGGCTTGTCCGGTCGCCCAGCTGACGATGGTCTGTGTCGCCGCACGCCCGTAGCCGCGGTGGCGGTCCTCTGCCCGCCAGATACAGATCCCTATCTGCCCAACCCGATTGCGCCAGTCGATGTCATGGACGGACCCCCCTCCACCAGGCGCCCTGCATCAGCCAGGACGAAGGTGTAGGCGGTCGCCAGTTGCGGGCCAGCGGTGTCGGCGATACAAAACTCAATATATTACATTTTAAACGCAGTTATCCAAAAACAAATTGCAGTAATAAATGAAAGTGGTGTCATTATATATTTTTCTTTCTTGCTTTTTGAAACAAAATTCATAAGAGTATTCAGTGAAAGATACACTGCCATCACCACACCAATTATTTTTGTTACTCTAACAGAGAACCATAATGGCACGAATCCACCCATTTGTAAAATTATAATCACAAAAAACACTTGTAAAATAAGTTGTGCAACTAATACCATTCTTAGTTTCTTGGGAAAAGCTTTATACTGTCCTCCCATTGTCAGCTCCCCTAATGGCAAGCCGCATATAATAAGTATTGACAATACAATTACTACCGAAAATGCGCCTGCTCCTATAATAGCTATCATAAGTTAACCTCCGTAAACTAGTTGTTCATTTAATATTTCTAACACTTCTGCTTCACTTTGATGAGCCGGATATTGCAAATCTAATATTTCTTGCAACTTGAACTCGGGTGCATAATTTTGCGGCATAATGTGCGCCTCTTTCTTTATCTGATTTCATCAGAGTTCATTAGCCACAAGTGTTGCAACGCTACTATATCACATCAAAGATACTTTGCGTTGAAGGTGGCCATCCGACATTGCCCAAGGGTGAGAGCCCAATGGCCACATCCGATCAGAAAGACCTAATCAATCTAGTCTCTTGAGCGTATCCACGCTGTTGACACTCAACTTCCTCAGCGCTTGGAGGTATAACATCCGGGATATTCACCCAGAGATCAGAGTACGAATTGGGAAGCCCGACTAAAACCTCGATCTTCAGGCTGGGCTGAGCGTTAAACCATCTATTACCAAGCCCGCTCCTAGGGCCACGGGTCAATAAAGCCTGACCGTCGTTGGTGTCGTTGAATACAGTTCCGGGCCCCTCGGTAACTCGATCAAGTGTTTCTGTCGGCATTGGGGTTTCTCCAATTCTTTCACAACACAGAGTTTCATGCACCACATGCCCCCACCCTCAAGCGACCGTGCGTCATCAGCACTCTCGCTCAACGGTTGCGGAGTAGATGTTCTAGCGTCAGTATCTTCTGTTTGCTGCCTCTCGCTGCGGTACCTGCCGTGGCCTCTGTGTTCGCGGGGGTGGCGGCACCTGTTCCGACGCATGCTGCATCACGTACCGCCAGCACGCCTCCCAGAGGTTCGAGTGGGATGAGGGTGGGCCGACCACATCATCGATATTCAAACCCACGTCTTGAGATAAATCGGATGTGGGTTTTTTGACAGAATCGTGCCGATCTTGATGGTTCTGGTACACGATGCGCTCGTGCACAGCCAGGTCGTCTGGGACGACCTCGTCGCCCCTTCTGCCTGCCAGGCGTTCGGCATGTTCGGATCAACCGGCACGTCGTCTGGCTGGTCAATGCGAGGCTGACCGCTGGCTGCTGAGGTGGCACGTCTCCTCCGCTCGAGTGCGCAACGCCGTAGGTACGGTGCATGGAATCGCATGCAACTAGGGCGTGGGCGCACGTCATTATCCGTGGTGTAGGCATCACTATCATGCTGTACAAGGATCCGTGCTACGCTCATATACGGTGAATGAGACCAAGAGCGTGTTGACCCAGCTGCGCAAGGGCGTCCTGGAGTACTGCGTACTAGCCCTGCTGCAGCATGGACCCAGTTACGGGGTGGACCTCGCCAAGCGACTCGGGCAGCACACAGCACTGTTCGCCAGCGAGGGGACACTGTATCCACTGCTATCGCGGTTGCGGCGTCAGGGCTGGGTGGAGTCGAGCTGGCAAGAGTCAACCAGCGGCCCGCCGCGCCGCTACTACCAGCTCACCGACGACGGCCGCGCCGCCCTGGCGACCTTCGCCACGGCATGGGGATTGTTCAGCCAGGACGTGCGTGACGTACTGGACAAGGAAGGCCAATGACGACCGACGATGAACCAAGGGGAGCAGCCATGGACCACCATCCGATGGTCGAGGCCTACCTGGCCGATCTCGACCGTGCCCTGAGCGGCAGCGATCACCGCGAGCACGCCGAGACGATGTCCGCGGTCCGCGAGCACCTGACTGATGCCGTGCCCCCGGACGCCACTGCCGAGCAGATACGCCAAGCACTCGATGAACTCGGCCCAGTGGAAACAATCGCCGCCAGCACGACTCAATCCACCCCATCGCCTGGACGACCCGGCATCAATGGGCTGGCGGTCTGCGCCCTCATCACTGCAGCCGCATGCATGCTCTTCCTGGCGCCGTTGCCGTTCATCAGCGCGCCACTGGCTCTCATCGCCCTTATTGCAGGCATCGTGCACCTGCGCACCAGCCGCCGAGGCAGACCCCTGGCATGGACAGCCGTCGTGATCGCGGCACTCACCCTGGTGACGTCGCTTGTGTTAGCCATGACACTGCTGGCCGTAAGCAACAGTCCATCACCGCAACAACCCCACCCCGTACAGACGACACAACAACCCACCCCGTAATACCGCCAACCCCGAGGTGCCATAGTCTCCAGTCTCCAGCGGACAGCACACCCTCAGCCTGCACAACGTTCTTGCGCCGGACTGCTTGGCGGTCGATGCGGCCGCACCTGACGATAGCCACATTTCGCTGGAATCTCCTTGATCTCACTCCGCTCCTTGGTCGAACTCGCTGTCGATGCCGTCAATGCCGTCGATGTCTTCCTCGACCCTCAGCGCCGCGAATCTGAAAGGATCCCGTCATGAGCCATCCCGCATCCGGCCCGACTGAGACCTCAGAACTCAGCAACCTGACAGCCGACTTCCCGGACGAAGTCGACCTGCGTCTAGTGGTCGCCGACATGGATGGCACTCTGCTCGATGGCGAGGGCCGCGTCCCGTCCCGTTTCGAAACCGTCATGGCGCGCATGCGTGAGCACGGCGTCGTCTTCATGCCGGCCTCGGGACGCCAGCTCGCCAACCTTCGAGCCACGCTTGGCAGCGCGATCGCAGAGAGCCCTGTAATCGCGGAGAACGGCACAATAGTCGTCCAGGGCGATGACGAGATCCACCGCGAGACGATCACCCGCTCGGACGCGGTCGCCGCGGTGCGCACAACCCGCGCTCTGCGCGAGCAGGGACTCGACGTCGGCCCCGTGATCGCCACCAGGGATCGTGCCTATGTCGATCGCATCGACGAACGATTCGTGCGCCAATGCGCCTTCTACTACGCGGCTCTCGAACCTGTGGAGGACGTCCTGGATCTTGCCTTGGACAATGTCCTCAAGATCGCCGTCTACGCCTTCGGCGACGCCGAGTCCGAGTGCTACGAGCCCCTGTCGGCAGCCGTGCCCGGCGTGCAGACCGTGGTCTCCGGCGCGCACTGGGTCGACATGATGGCCCGCACCGCGTCAAAAGGACGGGCGCTCGCTGCCGTGCAGGAACGACTGGGCATCACCGCGGCGCAGACGGCGGTCTTCGGCGATTACCTCAACGACGCCGAGCTGTATGACTACTCCGAGTTGTCCTTCGCAATGGCCAACGCCCATCCTGGGATCCTCTCCCGAGCCCGCTATATCGCTCCGGCTAATACCGATGACGGGGTGCTGCGCATGATCGAGGCTCTTCTCGACCGCCTGCCGCCACGATGAGCGCGTATTCCGCCTTCTAGAAACCACCGACCTCACCGGCGCTCGCCGTCGAGGATGTGCTCGATGTCGATCTCGCTCGGCGCACCGCGCAGAGCATCGAGCTGGCGCCGCTCCTTCTTCGTGGGACGGCCCGCACCGCGGTCGCGGATGATCCCGGCCGGCGCATCCATGGGGGAGGGGCGCGGCGCGGAGATATCGGTGTAAGCGGTTCGCGCTACCGGGGCCCCAACACGCTTGAGCAGGATGCGCTTGATAATCAGGTGCCGGTCGAACCCGTCGACCCGGTAGCGGACCTCATCGCCAATCCGCACGTGCTGGGCGGGTTTGGCGGGTTCTCCATTGATGCGCACGTGCCCGGCCCGACAGGCCGCCGTCGCAGCGGACCGCGACTTGATCTGACGCACGCTCCACAGCCATACGTCGATCCTGGCCGAGGCAGGACCGTCACCACCGGCAGCTCCGGCATCGTTGGGCATCCGCTTACTTCGGGCCTGCCTGGTGCTCATATGCCCGATCCTAGCGACGACGGTATCAGTTTCTGCGGCGCCGCCCAGTTCGGCGACCTGCATCCAGGGCGCGCTTGGAGCGTGCCACCAGGCCCGCGCCAACCAGGGCGATACCGATGATCGACACCAGACGGTAGATCGGACTGGAACGTAGAACATCCGCCGTGCCCTGAGCGGTACCGGTGACGCGCTCCAGGGCTGAAGGAGCGCCGTCACCGCCCGCGGCGCAGTCCGTCAGTGTCGTGCGCAGCGCATCGACATCGGCCTGGGGAAGCCCCAGGCTGTAGGCGGCCGCCACGGAGACGAAACGAGCGGCGTAGGCGCACCTGTAAGAGTCATCCGAAGGCCACCATCCGCGATCCGACTCGGTTTGCCAGGAAGCGGTCTCGGTCGAGCCCACCGGGCAGGTCGCCGGCCCGCAGGCGGACTTGGCCTGATTCGCCTCCCCATCGACCGCCAGAAGGTTGAGGGGATCATTGGCCACCAGGAGTCGGGTGCGTTCGTCCCACGCCCAGGCGCCATGCGCATAGAGATAGTTCAGAGGCACCACATGGTCGATCTGAACCGCCTCCGAGGTGCCCTGGCCACGCTGGAAGGCGATGGTGGAACCGGTATAGGGGTCGTGAAGCGTGCCAGACCACACGGTGGCATCAGGGCACACGGCTGCACCCTGCCCGACCCCCTCATCACGACTTTGGATGCCATTGGCGCGGGAGTAGTCCGCATCGGTCAGGTCCCGGGACAGAATCTCGTTCCGAGTGTCACAGCCATCACCGTCCACGTCCTCCCAGGCCTGACCGAACCAGCCCGTGCGAGATCCGCCTTCACCCCAGGAAACTGCGGCCGGCGCATCCGCCGGAAGCGAATCCAGGGCCTCTAACGCGCCCGCAGCACTCAGAACCTGATCTCCGCGAGAGTCCCACTGACCGGGTGGAACGGAACCGGAAGCCGCCAGCACCGTCGCAAGAGCAACAGCGCCGGCATGCAGCACATACGGCGTGAAAACAAGCATATCGATGCCTCAGACTGGCCCAGAGCCGACTAGTCGGCTCATCTGACGAGGATAGTCGGGCCGGGATCGCGGAACCGCAGAAATCGCATGTTCCCAGGCTACGCGGCTTACGCCGCGCCCCATGCGCCTGTCCACAGACTGCGGCTTCGTGCCAGGCGGGTCCCAAGCCTGTGCACGGAGCACGGACCAGCTGGAGCAGAGTCAGGCACCGCTCCGAGCGTGCAATCGATCAGCCGGTCAGCCCACTGGCGGCCGCGTCATCGAGGTACCAGGTGGTGGCACGCCCACGCGCGCATGATGCGGGAGCTCGCACCACGTCAGGCGCTCCCAGGCCGGCACGAACCGCCTCCGCCTTTCCCGCACCGCCGGCTACCGCCATGACGCACCGGGAGCGGTGCAGCGCATCGAAGGTCAGTGAGACCCGCTCGGGCGGAGGCTTGGGGGAGGAGTGCACCGCGACGACGTCGCCCCCGGTCAGCAGCGCCGCCGGATGCCCCGGGAAGAGGGAGCAGACGTGAGCGTCCGGCCCGACTCCCAGGTGGACGACGTCGAAGCGCCCTTCAGCAGGACCGGTTGCAGAAAGCTCCTCGGCCAGGTGCGCGGCGGCGGCATCGACCCCGGCAACCAGCTCTGGACCGCGCACCCGATGAACGTTGGCGTCCGGTAAGCCCGCATCAACCAATCCCGCCACGAGCAGGTCATTGCGGTCGGGGTCGCCTGCGGCAACGAAGCGCTCGTCGCCGAACCACAGGTGAACATTCTCCAGAAGCGAGCCGCTGATCCCTGCTGCGGCGAAGGTCGCAGGCAGAGAGCGGGCCAGCGCAATGCCGGCCGAGCCACCGGTCAGGGCGAGGTGCCCGGAACCACGAGAAGCCACCGCCTCGACGAGCAGCTCTGCAGTCCGTTCAGCAGCCAGGGTGCAGACCTCGTCGAAGGAGGGGCGGCGCACGAGCTTCGCCGTGGGCAGGGACGCGGTCCTCTTCTCAATCAGGTCGGCGGCGCTCACGAACCTGTCCTGTCGGGAGCATGAGAAGTGCAGCATTCGGCGGCGAAAGAGGCTAGAACCTCTTCGAAAACGAGGTCGGGAGTCAGCCTGCGCAATTCCTCGTTCATGGTCGTGATCGGTTCGCGTCGAGGCATGGTGACGACCTGCGGAGCCTCGCCCCCGGGACGGGTGATGGTGGCGCGCTCCTGGTCCATACGGGCTATCACGATATCGCCCGTCAGCGTGCTCACAGTGATTGAGGCAATGCCGCTGAAACCGGGGACATCGATCTGCTCAATGGCCACTCCGGTGCGCAGTGCCAGCCATCGGATCATGAGCGCGATGGAGGCGTTCCCCGGCTCTCCGGCGACGACAATGCCTCGGGCCGTTCCGTCGCGCAGCACCGGATCGAGGGTCGAGGCGACCATGGCCCGCCACAGCGTGATCCGGGTCCAGGCCAGGTCGATATCGCCACGGGTGAAGGACGGCGCAAGCGCTTTAAGGGCCATCACTGGATCCGACAGCGCAGGAGTGTTGGTGATCCGAGTAGAGGCCAGTTTCCCCAAGGGGTCCGTGGAGGGCCGATCGGGCGGCGCAGTCGGCCACCATGTCACCACCGGGACGTCGGGCAGCAGGAGGGGAACGACGAGCGTGTCGACATGCTCAGCGGCCTCGCCCCAAGGCCGTAGAACCAGCGTCTCGCCGGCCCCGGCATCATGACCGACCCGGATCTCGGCGTCGAGATGTCCCGGCAGGTCGGATGGGACATGCCCGTCACGCGACCGGGGCCCTGTCGCGGCATCATTCACATCATCATTCTCAGTATCGGGCCGGACCACTGCGATAATGCGGCACGGATGGTCCCGGCTCGCGCCGTGCGCCGCGGCCAGAGCGTCCTCCAGCCCAGCGGTATTAGTGTCGATGATGAGAGTCAGCACATGTGAACCGCCGGAGACGCCTTCCTCCTCGACCAGCGCAGAGACAATGCGCTCGGTAGTCGTGGCTGTCAGGGTGGTGATCATGAGCGCCTCCATGTACGGCCGTCACGGGCAAGGAGCTGGTGAGCAGACTCGGGTCCCCAGGAACCGGGTCGGTAGCCGTCAGGGGCTCCGGAGGCGGCCCAGCGTTCGATAACGGGGTCCAGGATGCGCCAGGACAGATCGACCTCGCGCTGGTGGGGAAAGAGCGGCGCATCGCCGAGCAGCGCATCCAGGATCAGCCGTTCATATGCCTCGGGGGACTCCTCGTTGAAGGTCCCGCCGTAGCCGAAGTCCATGGACACATCACGCAACTCGATATGGGAGCCAGGAACCTTGGAGGCCAGACGCAGAGTGATGCCCTCATCGGGCTGAATCCGCAGGACGATCGTATTGGCGCCTACACCGGCGGTAGCGGCGTCGTCGAATGGCAGGAAAGGCGGTCGTTTGAAAACGACGGCGACTTCGGTCACGCGACGAGTCAGACGCTTTCCCGCTCGCAGGTAGAAGGGCACGCCCGCCCAACGACGGTTGGCGATCTCCAGACGAATCGCAGCGAATGTCTCGGTGCGCGAGTCGGCAGCAACGCCGTCCTCTTCGAGATAACCCTTGACGGGTACGCCTCCCTGGAACCCGGCGTCGTAGCGGCCGCGGGCGGTCGTGGTGTCCAAGTCGAGAACGCCATGGCGCTCCAGGCGCACGGAGGCCAGAACCTTCTCCTTCTCCGCACGCACCGCCGGAGCGGTCATGGCGGTCGGCTCCTCCATGGCCGTCAGCGCCAAGAGCTGGAGGAGGTGATTCTGGATGACATCGCGAGCCGAGCCGATGGTGTCGTAGTAGCCCGCGCGTGTGCCGATACCGATGTCCTCGGCCATGGTGATCTGGATATGGTCCACGTAACGTTGATTCCATAACGGCTCGAACATGGTGTTGGCGAAGCGCAGCGCCAAGATGTTCTGGACGGTTTCCTTACCCAGGTAATGATCGACGCGGAAGACATCATCAGGGCGCACGATCCGTGAGACCAGGGTATCGAGTCTGGCTGCGCTGGCTCGATCGTGGCCGAAAGGCTTCTCAATGATCACCCGCCGCCATGAGCCCGGCGATTCGTCCACGAGGCCCGAGGCGGCAATGCGCTGGGTGACCGCCGGGAACCAGCCCGGCGGAATCGATAGGTAAAAAGCCCGATTGCCGCTGGTGCCGCGCGTGGCATCAAGGCCGACCACGACGTCGGTCAGGCGGGAGTAGGCATCGTCATCCTCGAAGGAGGAGAATTCCACGAAGCGCATGCCGGCGGCCAGCTGATCCCAGATGGCCTGGTGCCACGAGGTGCGGGCGCCCGCACGCACCGCCTGCTCGACATAGGCCCGCAACTCGTCGTCGCTCCAAGAACGGCGCCCCACTCCCACCAGGGAGAAACTCGGAGAGAGCAGGCCGCGGTTGGCCAAGTCGTAGATGGCCGGCAGCAGTTTGTGACGCGCCAGGTCGCCGGTGATGCCGAACATGACGAGTACGCACGGATCCGCGATCCGGGGCATGCGCAGATCGCGGGAATCCAGCAGGGGATTGGAGCCGAGGGCCGGCGAAGAGCGTTCGGATGTCGGAGTGGAATCGTCCACGAGTACCTTTCTGAAGCGGCGTGCAGGGCTTCACATCCTGAGCAGGACGCGAACTTGGCGAGTACTAGTACCACTGTAGTGCGAAGGCTTCGAGAACACCCGAGGACCCGGGACTCGGAATGAAGGCTCTGAGGCGACGCGTGTGGGCGAGCTGCTATCGACCAGTTATCGAACAGCGCGGCCCCAACACGCGTGCCGCACGACGAATGGCAGTCGCGGTAAGGTTTTCTACAAGGCGCATTTGCGCACACCCATGTCGCCCGCCGGTCTTGGCGAGCAGGAAAGGCAGCATATGAGCGACTTCACCCCCGCACCGGCCTCGGCAGACCTCGGCGTGTTCGGATTGGGGGTGATGGGGGCCAACCTGGCGCGCAACCTCGCCCGCCACGGGCACTCGGTGGCGGTGTTCAACCGCACCCTGGCCCGTACCGAGCGGCTCATGGAGCGCTACGGCTCCGAGGGCGACTTCGTACCCGCCAGCGACCTGAAGGACTTCGTCGCCTCCCTGCGCACCCCACGCGTGGCCATCATCATGGTGCAGGCCGGAGCCGCCACTGAGGCCGTGATCGAGGAGCTCTCCGCCCTCATGGAGCCGGGCGACATCATCGTCGATGCCGGCAACACCCTCTACACCGACACCCGCCGCCGGGAGGAGGCCCTGCGCGAGCGCGGCCTGCACTTCGTGGGCATGGGCGTCTCCGGGGGAGAGGAGGGCGCCCTGCTCGGCCCCTCGATCATGCCCGGGGGGACCGCCGAGTCCTACAACCGTCTGGGTCCCATGCTGGAGTCCATCTCCGCCCACGTCGACGGCGAGCCCTGCTGCACTCATGTGGGCCCCGACGGCGCCGGCCATTTCGTCAAGATGGTGCACAACGGCATCGAGTACGCCGACATGCAGCTCATCGCCGAGGCATACTCCCTGCTGCGGTACGTCGCCGGGCTCAGCGTGCCCGAGATCGCGGAGGTCTTCCGGTCATGGAAGGACTCCGAGCTCGACTCCTACCTCATCGACATCACCACCGAGGTGCTCTCCCGCACCGATCCGGTCACCGGCCGGCCCTTCGTGGATGTCGTGGTCGACGCCGCCGGGCAGAAGGGTACCGGCGTGTGGACCACGCAGACCGCCCTCGAGCTCGGGGTCGCGGTCCCCGCCATCGCCGAGGCC
>ERZ772946.618-NODE-618-length-12774-cov-51.9212_pt1 | contig 12774 bp, 15 predicted proteins | sample MGYA00511680_ERZ772946 | MGnify/ENA primary metagenome ERZ772946 (study PRJEB29015, sample SAMEA2737918) | human oral metagenome | biome: human oral; feature: human-associated habitat; material: dental | place: China | collected 2016 ... | reverse complement strand
CGCCAAGGCCCAGGTCACCCGCCAGCCGCCCGGCGGCGGCCAGGGTGGCTTCGGCGGCGGCCAGGCCGGTCCCATGGCCTTCGGCTCCGGCATCGGCCAGCCCCAGCAGCAGGCCCCAGCGCAACCGCCAGCGGCCGAAACCTGGCAGGCACCCCAAGGCGGTGCCCCGAACGACCCGTGGGCCACGGGCGGGCAAGCAGCCTTCCGAGACGAGCCTCCGTTCTGAGTGGAGTTCCCATGAGACGCCATCACGCTCGCGGCCGGGATCCGCCTGGTGCTGTAGATGTCCTGTTGTTTTGTGAGTAGAGAGATCCCCGTTCCATGCCTTGGGCCCGTTTGACTGATACTGCGGCCACGCACCCGATCGTGCTGGCGGTTGCAGAGCACCCGGATGCCGACGACAGGTCGGTCAACGAGGTGTTCGGGTTCATGCTGCGTCTGGCGGCGATGAGCGCGCAGTACCTGACGGACTACGTGTTCTGGTACTCGTCGGCGGTGCAGATGGCCGGCTCGAAGTCACAGGCCGATCACCTGCTCGAGCTGGCGGCCTTCGCCGGCTACGGAGTACAGGACGTTGAGCCAGGGACTGGCAGGAGGTTCTTCCGTCTCGTGGCGGACCCGGACTTCATCCATATTAAGACCGCCGAGGAGGTCGCGTGGGAGCGCGACCGTAAGGCGAACAACGGGGACCTGTCGATCATCGTGCCGGTGCGCTGGCGTGATGGCGACGCGTGCCGCTACTGCGGGAAGGTCGTCAACTGGGCCGATCGCAAGGGCGGCAAGGGCGGCACCTACGACCATCGCCTGCCCGGCCAGTCGGGCACGTGGCACAGCGAGGTCGTGGCCTGCCGTTCGTGCAACTCGATCCGGGGCAACGCCTCCAAGGGGCTGCCCTCATCGGAGGGAATGGCGGCGGCCGACCGTGTCCGACCGTTGCTGACTCCTCCGGACCGCCCGTATTACTCGCCTCGGACCCGGGAGTGGCTCAACAGCCACGCTGACGTCCTGGCGCTTCACGACATGCGCCCGCCCGAGCTCGCTGCGGAGGGGACCAAGCCCCTGCGTGCGGGTAGCGACGTGCGGACGTCCTCGCAGACCGTCGACGGAGCCGGGGCTGGCAGCCAGTCGCCCCGGCCTGGACCCGTCTCCGCATCCAGCCTGCCCGGCAGCCAGCCGGACCAGGCAGCTCATCACCGGCTCCCCGGGCGCGCCGACAGCCAGTCGGACCGCGTTGGTCGGGTTGAGCCCCTCACCGCCGGTGAGGAGAGGCCCGCCCCAGTGGCCGAGGCCTCCCGCGCGCAAGACACGTTCCCTAGCCGACCTGCCAGCCAGACAGGGACACGGCCGGGTCGAGCACCCCAGCTCCACTGGGGCAGGCCGTCCAGCAGCCAGTTGGGCAGCCCGTCAGCGCGCGGTGATGATGAGGCACACGTGGAGACGGTTGACCCCGCCGGCGGGCCGCAGGATGCCGCACGCGCAGCCCCCGGGGCGCGGTCGGTCCCCTCGATCTGTCCGGATCTGCCAGATCAGGTCAGATCCGGACAGATCGAGACAGATCCGCCGGGTACGGAATCTGGATATGCCGGGTCGGGTAGGGACGGGCAGGGACGGGCCTCGGGCCCTGGGACAGGACCCGGGAGGGGGCTGGCCGGGACTGGGCACGGGCTGGGAGGCGCTCCCCCTGGCACTGGTCGGAGAAGAGCACGACGACGGCGAAGGGCCAGAAGATGAACCGATTACTGAGCGTCCTCAAGGAGGGCTGGGCCGGGTTCCGTCGGGATCTGCGGCGGATACGGGATGACCAGAACCTCTCCGTGTCGGGTTCTCTCGAGGAAGCGGATCGTGAGCTGCGTCGAGCGTGGGCCGTGCTGGTGCTCACGGTGATCGGAGATGAGGTGATCCACCGATGAGTGCGTCGACGAAGCGGGTGCTTGAGGAGGCAATCGCTGCGCACGTGGCTGATGAGATGCCTGGGTCCCTTGGTGGTGCGTGGCTTGTGGCGGTCCAGCTGGTCGACACGGCGGATGCTTCCGACCCTGGTAACGGTTTCTTGTTCGCGTCCAGTGGGTCGGTCATTACTCAGGCGGAGTTGGCTGCCGCGTTCATGATGAAGCTGCAAGGAGATATGCGATGAGTGAGTGCGCGTCGGGGTGTTCTATTCGCGGCCATCACCTGGCCGAATGTGACGGCTGGGCCTGGGGCAGGGATGAGTGCGGGGAGCCGGAGAAGGTTGAGTGCACTGGGTGCTTGCCCCGTCGGGCTGACTTCGGGGTGTTGTGCTCCTGGTGCTGGGGGCGCCTTCAGTCCTCAGTCCGCACCCTGCCATCCCTGGTTGAACACCTGTTCGACATGGGGGCTCCCTCGCTGAGGAGTCCGCTCGGCCGGCCTGGTGGTGGCCGGTCGACGCCGGGGTCCAGGTGCCTGTACTCCGATGCGCTAGTGGCGGCCGATGAGCTGCATGCGCTCCTGGGTACTTGGGCGCAGGAGGTCGCGGTGGAGCACCCGACTGCCGGCAGCCTGCCGGCGGGTCTGTGCCGATGGTCGGAAGGGCGTCCGGTGGCCGGGCCGTTGGACTGGGCTGACGTCGCTGACGGCGGCGCCGATCCGGTGATCCTTGGCCCCAGGGAGCCGGAGGACACGCGTCGTCTCGTTGCCTGGCTGGACCCGCACCTGGAGTGGGTCGCCTCCCAGCACTGGGCCGCGGATATGATCGCCGACCTGGCTCCGGCCGCGAGCAGAGCGCTCGACCATTGGCCGGTCCAGGAGCCGGAGCACAGGGTCACCGAGATGCGCTGCCCGTCATGTGGCGCCTGGTCGCTGGTGATCGTCCCGCCCTCGGTACCGGGAGCCGATCGCCTGGTGCGCTGCACCCTGCCCGGTTGTGGAAGCGTGCTCACCCAGGATGACTGGGAGCAGGCCCTGAGCCAGGCACTCGCCGACGCCCAGGCCGAGGCGGCTGCGTCGTGAGCGTGACCGGGCCTGACGGGGTGGAGTGGGTGACTGCGGCCGAGGTCCGGGAGCGGATGCCGGGTCTGAGCTACCGCACCCTTCAGTCTTGGCGGCGTCGGAAGAGGGTAAGGAGCCTGCGCTCTGCGGGACAGGTGTGGGTGGCCTGGCCCGACGTCCTCGAGCGCGAGGCGGCCGCGAACTGTGCGGGCTGGAGGCGCGGCCGTCGCGCTACCTGCAGTCGATAGCCTGTGCTCGATATACGGCCCCCCTGGCAGATGCAACGCCAGGGGGACCGTGTGTTTGAGGGCGAGAGGTCAGAGTCGGCGTCGCTGCTGCTCGATGGCGCCGATAAATCGCTGCACCGCGCCGATGCTCTTCCGGGGGATCTCGATCGTCCAGAAGACGTCGGGGCTCTCGATGGTCAGGAACTTCTCGCCCCCGGTCTTCTTCTTGGCCGCCAGGGCGAACACTCCGAGGGTGACCAGCCGGGTCATCGTGACCCGGGAGGATAGCTCCTCCCCGTCCTCAAGATGCACCCCCTCCAGCTGACCGAGGGGGAGGGTCTCAACAGACCCACCCCCCTTCTTCTCCAGCCGGTCGGGGTAGAGACGGAGGGTCCCGTCCTTCTCCGAGAAGAATCTGCTGATAGGTCGTTCCTTCTTACGTCCGAACATCGTCGTTCCTTTCTCACCATTGAGCAGACCGAATGATTTTATGTCGCGCGTTGCGACGTCACATCAGTCCTTTGGTCTGAGCGTGACACTCCGTTCGCACTACCGTCTGGACAGGCGTTCGATCGTATTGCATCCTTGGTGTCAGCGGGACACTTGCGCCCAGCCGCTTCAACCAAGGGAGGTTGTCATGGTGGCATGGCAGAGCAGTGACCGCTCTTCACGTCTTCCCGATGACTGGCAGCTGCGTCGCGCCTTCGTTGCTCAGCGCGCAGGCGGTCAGTGCGAAGGTGTCATGGGCGATGGAACAAGGTGTGTCGAGCCTGGCAGAGAGTGCGACCATATCGAGCGCGGAGACGATCACGATGTCTCCAATTTGCAGTGGTTGTGCTCGTGGCATCACAAGCGCAAAACGCAGCAGGAGTCGCGCGCCGACCTCGCGGCGCTGCGCGCGGCCCGAGCGCCACGCCGGCCACCGCATCCAGGGCTCATCCCGATCGCCGACGGGGGTGGGGACCCCGGACCCCGCCCGGCCCCAACACCGTAAGATGCTGTCGTTTTTTCTGTGTACGGGTCTGGGGATTCCGGGACCGCGACTTTCCACTGCGATTGCAACGAAATATGGCACCCTTACCGCGTGGCTGAGGTGCCTTTGAGGCTGCGTGTGAGGCCATTCAGAGGGGCAGCAGCGCCCCGGGGCGGAAAACTCGCCCGGTGACCGTCACGTAGCGGTCCTGGGAGTAGAACTCCACCGCTTGACCCTTCCAGGTGCGTCGGAAACCGCGGCGCTCCGGGGCGGTGCCCCATACGTGTAGCCCGTCTCCCGACGGCGAGACTTCGACGTAGGAGCCGGCGTAGAACTCGAGCAGCTCGACCACCGCCTCGCTCGGGTGCCCATGGGCGTCCAGGCAGTGGTCCAGGTCGATGCACCCAATACCCCCGCCGAGCACGAAGCCGATTCGGCTGTCGCGCTTGCTCGCAGCCTCCCAGGTGTCCCAGGTCGATGGGTCAGTCACTGACGCCCACCGGCCGGTGGACGGGCAGATGGGGCGCTTGCGCTGGTCGTGGTTGACCCACCTCGGCATCGTCAGCATCTCAGCGGGCACGGGGCAGGCCTTGGCGGCGCGGCGGCGCTCGCGGTGCGCGGCCACGCGGCAGCGTGTCGAGCAGAAGCGGGTATCGGCCCGCTTCGAGCCGCTGATCTGGCGGTCGCACCCCGGCCTGCCGCATGTCCTCATAGACTCAAGTGTAACGGCTAATTCGTTGGAATAACAGGGATTTGGGGGTGTGGAGAGGTGGCAGGCAGGGGGCCGCAGCCCAAGGATCCGTCCAAGCGGGCGCGCCGTAACAAAGATCCGGAGCCGCTCAAGGTCCTACCTGCCGTGCCGGTCACCCAGCCGAGGTTGCCGACCATCTACGTCGACGTCACCGACGACGACGGGACGGTCCATAAGAAGCGCTTCCACTGGCCGGCCATCACCGAGCGCTGGTGGCGCATGTGGGCCGATTCGCCGCTGTCGACTGACTACACCGACGTCGACTGGGCGTTCCTGATGGATACGGCTCTGCTCCACGCCCGCTACTGGAAGGGCGATGTCAGGCTCGGCCCCGAGCTGCGCCTGCGCGTCGCCAAGTTCGGCGCCACCCCCGAGGACCGCGCCCGCCTGCGCATCACCTTCGCTGTCGCTGACAGCGCCGAGGCCGGAGGCGCTGTTGAGGTCGCAGAGCCCGCCGCCGCGTCGGGATCGCGTTCGCGGGCTCGCTCGAAGGTGCTGCGCGTCGTCGACTGATGGAGGGGGTGCGGCCGGATGCCGTGGTCCCCGCTGGATGAGGATGATGAGTTCCCGACCCTGGGGTACGACGTCGCCGACTGGATGACTGACTTCCTCCTGCAGCCCGACTGCGACGAGCTGCTGCCCTTCGTCCCGACGCAGGAGGAGCTGGACTTCCTGGTGCGGCTCTACGAGCTCGACCCGCTCACGGGCAGGCGGGTGAAGTCCCGCGCGGTCCTGTCTCGTCCTCGTGGATGGGGTAAGAGCCCGTTCGTGGCGGCGGTCTGCTGCGCTGAGGCCATGGGGCCCGTGCTGTGCGATGGGTGGGACGCCGACGGCCAGCCGGTGGGAGTCCCGTGGGCGACCCGGCGGACTCCGCTGGTGCAGGTCACGGCCACCACCGATGACCAGACCGCGAACACCTGGGCGCCGTTGCTGGAGATGCTGCGGGGCTCACCGGCTCAGGATGAGTACGACGTCGACCCGCTGGACTCCTTTGTCACGATGCGCCGCGGCAGGATCGAGAAGCGGACCTCCTCGGCGACCTCGGTCAAGGGCGCCCGCGCCGTCATGGCTGTCTTGGACCAGACCGAGACCTGGGTGCCCAGCAACGGCGGCCCCAAGCTCGCCAAGACGCTGCGTAACAACGCCACGAAGCTCGGCGGCGTCACGATCGAGACTCCTAACGCCTTCACGATCGGCGAGCACTCGGTCGCCGAGACTACGGCCCGCTACGCCGAGCAGATTAAGGCCGGCAAGGTCAAGGAGGCCGCTGCCAGGCGCCTCCTGTACGACCACAGGGCAGCGCCACTGGACACCGACATCTCCGACCGCGACAGCCTCATCGAGGGCCTGCGCATCGCCTACGGCGACGCCTCAGCGGACCCCCGCGGGTGCGCCATTCACGAACCTCCCTGCTCACCGGGCTGGGTCGACATCGAACGCACCGCCGACGACTTCTGGGAGACGGACAACGACCCCGCCGAGATGTGCGCCGACTTCCTCAACCAGGTCGGCGCCGCCTCCGACGCCTGGCTGACCATGCCCGAGCTGCGCGCCATCGAGGACCACAGCAAGACCGTCACCACCAACGAGCCCATTACCCTCGGCTTCGACGGCTCCGAGGGTCGCAAGATCGGCATCGCCGACTCCACGGTCCTCATCGGCTACTCGGTCACCCAGCAGCACCTGTTCAAGATCGGCATCTGGTCCCAGCCCGACGGCCCCAAGGGCGAGGGCTGGCAGCCACCGCGCCTCGAGATCGAGCAGACCGTCCGGGAGACCTTCGAGCGCTACAACGTCGTCGGCTTTTTCGCTGATCCTTCGGCCGGGTGGGCGCAGGACGTCAAGACCTGGGAGGCCGCCTACTCGCGTCGCCTGCGTGCCCGCATCAGCGCCGCCGAGCCTATCCGCTACCCCCAGCGCAATGTCTCAGCCACCTGCGAGGGGTTTGCCCAGCTGCTTTCCGCCATCCAGCAGGGTCGCGTCACCTACGACGGTGACCCGCAGATGACCGCTCACTTCCTCAACGCTAGGCGCTCACCACGCCAGGCCGGCTACGTGCTCACCAAGCCGGCCGATGACCAGGACTACTCCAAGATCGACGCCGCCTGGGGCGCCATGTTCGCCTACCGGGCGGGCCTGGACGCCGTCGGCAAGGGCGCTGCCCGCCCGCAGCGACGACGCAAGCCCCGCCGGCTCTACGGATGACAGGGAGGACCATGAGCAAGACGCTCGACCAGTGGGTCACCTTCCTGACCTCCCGGATGGACGCCTCGCGTCCCCGCGTGGACCGTCTGCGCGGCTACACCAACGGGCACGCGCCCCTGCCGGAGATGGGCCCCAACCTGCGCAAGTCCTGGGAGGCCTTCCAGCGGCGCGCCCTGGCCAATGCCGGCGCACTCATCGTCGACACTCTCGTCGAGCGCCTCATCCCCAACGGGATCCTGGTCGGAGAGTCCCCCGACGGGCCCCGAGCCGTCCAGGCCCGCCGCATCTGGCGGGATAACCGCCTCGACGTCGCTTTCAAGGACGCCGCCCGCGACGCCTTCACCGTCGGCACTGGCTACCTCTTAGTCACCCGCGACGACAACGGCGAGGCCGTCATCACCAGGGAGATGCCCGAGCAGTTCTACGCCGAGCCCGACCCCGTCCGCCCGTGGAAGGCGCTCGCGGCGGTCAAGGTCTGGCGGTCCGTGTCCGAGGGCGCTGACCACATGATCGTCTGGGTTGACGGGGTCAAGGCCACCTACTCCCGGTCCGTCTACAACGAGCGCAACCAGCTCATCAACCGCGTGCAGGGCAAGTGGGACCTGGACGGACTCGACGTCTACGCCGGGGACCCGCCGATCGTGCTCCTGGGGAACAAGGACGGTATGGGGGAGTTCGAGGCTCACACCGGCCTCATCGACCGTATCAACACTGGGATCCTCTACCGCCTGGTCACGATGGCGATGCAGACCTACCGGCAGCGGGCCCTGCGGACCACCTCCACGGATCCTGGTACGGGTCTGCCCGAGGAGGGGCCCGACGGCGACGACATCGACTACCAGGAGATGTTCGAGCCGGGCCCGGGGGCGCTGTGGGAGCTGCCTCCTGGCGTCGAGATCTGGGAGTCGCAGACCGTCGACCTGACACCGATGCTCAGCGCGGTCAAGGACGACTGGCGCGAGCTCGCTGCCGAGACCCACACGCCCGTGTCCGCGATGCTTCCGGACGCCGCCAACCAGTCCGCCTCCGGTGCCGAGCAGCCGATGCAGCAGCTCGTCTTCAAGGCCCAGGATCGCATCCTGCGGTTCAAACCCGCCCTGGCGGTGATGCTCGTCAAGGCCCTGCAAGTCGAGGGCGAGTCCCTGGCGGGCGACACGGTCGAGGTCAAGTTCGCGCCGCCGGCCACCGTGACCATGACCGAGCGGTACGCGGCCGCAGCGCAGGCCAAGGCCGCCGGCGAGGCCCTGGAGACGATCCAGGAGAACATCCTGGGCTACAGCCCCGAGCAGATCGCCCAGGACAAGCAACGGCGCGCTGAGGAGCAGCTCGCACTGGCACTCAATCTGACCACCCAGCCGCCACCGACGACGTCGGAGGAGATGCAGCCGGTCGGGAACGCGGACACGCCCGGCACCCAGGACCGGCGAACCGTCTGAGCGACGACGTAGGGGGCGGGCATGGCTGACCTGGACCGCCTCGACGCTCTGGCACGCGCCTACGACGCCGCGGTCCACAAGATTCGTCAGGATCTGACGGCCTTCGCCTCCCAGATGTGGGCGTCCATGCCCGACTACCGGGACGAGGCCGTCGAGACCATGGCGCGGGCCCTGGCCCCCAGGGTCCTCGCCGGCCAGCTCCAGACCGCCGAGCTGACCCGCGCCTACCTCCTCAGCTGCGCCAGCGAGCTCGGGCTCACGACCAGCGTGCCCGCGGTCAACCGTGAGGCGGTCACCGGGATGCGCGGTGTGGACCCGCTGAAGGTCTACCAGCGTCCGGGCATGACCACGTGGACGGCACTGTCCAGGGGCAAGACACTCGACCAGGCCGTCTCAGCCGGCGGGCTGCGGCTGACGCAGCTCATCGGAGGGGATCTCCAGAACGCCAAGCGCGTCCAGGCCCGCGACACGATGCAAGCCACCGGCGGCCGGTACTACCGGCGCATCCTGACCGGCCGCGAGAACTGCGCCCTGTGCGTCATCGCCTCCACTCAGCGCTATCACGTCGAGAACCTGCTCCCCATCCACCCGGGGTGCGACTGCAACGTCGGTCCCCTGCCCGCGGGCATGGCCGTGGAACAGGTCATCGACGAGGAGACCCTGGAGGCCGCCCACAAGGCTGTCGAGGCCCACACCGGAGCCTCCGACCGGGGTGGCCGCCTGCCGGAGTACAAGGACATCATCCTGACCACCGAGCACGGCGAGTACGGGCCGGTCATCTCCTTCAAGGAGACGAGACAGGACCGCCGCAGGGCCCCGGCACCGAAGGCGTCGACGACGGTCGCGCGCAGCGCCGGGGAGCCCAGCTGGCTTCACCCCGGAGGCAGCGGGAAGGTCGACGTCCCAGAAGGAACGATCCTCCAGGACCACGAGGTACGCACTGCCCAGGCCCTGGCCGACCTCGGCCACACAGTTCGATTCCGCATGGTCGACAACACCCCCGGGGTCAAGAACCCCGACGTCGAGATAGACGGCGAGATCTGGGAGTTCAAGGCCCCCAGGGGAGCCTCCGAGAAGAACACGATCTCCGACCAGTTCAAGAAGGCACGCAAGCAAGCGTCCCGCCTCGTCATCGACCTGCGCCGCTGCGGCCTCTCCGATGAGGTCGCGATCGAGCAGATCGAGCGCCGTTTTCGCGGGCAGACACGAATCACCCGCGTCATCGTCATCAGCCACGACGGCACGGTGGCGGCCTTCGAGCACCGGTGATACTCTGCTACTGAAGGCGACAGGCGTCCCACCAGGGTGCGAAAGCACTGCGGGTCTCCCAGTCGCCTTCATCGCTGCCCCGAGGCAACGCCGCCTCCAGCCGCTGAGCTCCATCTCGGCCCACAAGCTTGCCCGCGCTCGCGGGCGCCCACCACTGGCCCCTACCGAAACGGCAGGGGCCTTTGTCATACCCGAAACGGGAAGGAACCACCATGCACGTCACCACCCCCACCCCACCTGCTGGTCAGACCACTAACGGCACGACCACGGAGCCCGCCGTCCAGAGCACCGGCGAGACCACCGGCACCAGCTCCTCCGCTCAGGCGCCCCAGGAGACCGCAACGGTCGATTGGAAGGCCGAGGCGGAGAAGTGGAAGGCCCTGTCCCGGCAGAACGAGGACCGGGCGAAGGCCAACGCGGACAAGGCCAAGCGGCTCGACGCGATCGAGGAGCAGTCCAAGAGCGAGATGCAGAAGCTCCTGGAGGCCAAGGAGGCCGCTGAGAAGCGCGCTGCCGCCGCTGAGACCGCTTCCCTCAAGGCCCGTATCGCGGCTTCCAAGGGCGTTGACGTGGATCTGCTTACCGGCACCACGCAGGAGGAGATCACCGCCTCCGCTGACCGTCTGCTCGCCTGGCGCGGCCCCGTCACCCCGCCGGCCTCCACGTCCTCGGCGGACGCCGGCCAGCGCGGGGATAACGTCGCCGGGCCTCGTCAGCTGACGCGCGAGGACCTCAAGGCGATGACGCCGGCCCAGATCAACAAGGCCCGTCGCAACGGGCAGCTCAACCAGATCATGGGCGTCTCCTGACGCCCCTCTTCCCGATAAAGGAGCCATAGTGTCCACTAGCCACTTCATCCCTGAGGTATGGGCGGCCTCCATCCTTGAGAACTTTCGCAACAAGGCGGTTCTGACCGGCCTGGCCAACCGTGACTACGAGGGCGATCTCAAGGCCGGAAACACCGTCCACATCCCCGGCATCGTCGACATCCAGGTCAAGGACTACAAGACGGGTGTGGTCGCCAAGCCCGGTGGAGGCGGTACCCTGCCGCGCACGACCGCGCCGGACGAGGTCTCCGATACCGGCATCGAGATCAAGGTCGACCAGGAGAAGTCCTTCGACTTCATCGTCGATGATATCGACGCCGCCCAGGCCAACCAGCCGGTCATGGACAAGTACTCCGAGTCCGCGGCCGCCGGCCTGGTCGAGGACGCCGAGACCTTTCTGACGGCCATGACCCTGACCGGCGGCACCGCCGCCACCGGCCTGACCGCGCCGACCAACTGGGAGACGGCCTACGATGTCGTCCGTGGCCTGCGCCGCCGGCTGACGTCGGCCAAGGTTCCCCAGGCCAACCGGACCCTGCTGGTCAACGCTGCCTTCGAGGAGTTCCTCCTCTCCGACGGCTCGAAGCTCACCGCCTTCGACAAGTCCAACACCACCGAGGGTCTGCGTGAGGCGATCATCGGCCGTCTCCTCGGCTTCGACGTGGTCGTCTCCCCCTGGGTCGACGACTCCAAGCCCACCGCGGCTGGCATCTACACGCCGGCGTTGGCCTTCATCTCACAGGTCAACAAGACCGAGTCCATGCGGGCGGAGAACAAGTTTGCCGACCGCGTCCGCGGTCTGCACGTCTACGGCGGCAAGATCACGCGCCCCACCGCCGTCCAGGTCTTCAAGGCGGCGTGATATGCGAGTCAAAGGAGACAACGGACTGACCTTCGACGTCGTCGACACCGTAGCCACTGGCCTCATCGCCGCCGGATACGTCGAACAGGTCCCCGACGAGCAGGCGCAGTCCACCGCCCCGGCCAGCGAGGACGAGACCCCGCCCGATAACCCGGACGCTGGCACCGACCCGGCCCCGCAGAAGCCGCCCAAGGGCGGCAAGACGACCTAACGAGGAGACGACGGAGAGGGGGCGGGGAAACCGTGAAGCTCGCGACCACCCAGGCCGTGGCCCAGGCACTCGGGCGGGACCTGACCGACGAGGAGAGCAAGCGGGTCGAGCACCTGCTGACCATCCTGTCGGCCAAGTTCTGCCAGGAGGCCCGGACCACCTTCACCCCGGTCACCTACACCCACCGGGTCAAGGTCAACGGCCGTCACGCCCGCCCCCAACGTCTCCCCCTCATCACCGTCACCTCCGTCGTCGACGACGACGCCCAGCCCGTACCGTTCACCCTCCGGCACGGCTACGTCGACGTCGACCTCCCCTCGGACCGGTTCGTCACCATGACCTACCAGGCCGGCTACCGCGAGGTCCCCGACGTCGTCGCTGCCCAGGTCGCCGACTCCGTCGCCCGGATCCTCAAGATCGATCCCAAGGCCGCCGCCGGAGCCACCCAGGCCTCCACCACCACCGGCCCCTTCTCCCAGTCCGCGACCTTCGCGTCCTGGACCATCGGCGGCCAGGCGATGCTCTCACCCGATGACATCGCCCTGGCCCGCCAGTACCGCCCCCGCCGAAACGGCAACGTCTGGGTGGCAGGCACACGATGAGCATCATCGACGCCTTCCCCCGCAGCTGGGTCGTCGACGTCCAGGTCACCGGCCCCACCCACCGCGACGCCGACGGCTACCTGACCACCACGGGCGACCCGGTCACCATCGAAGGCTGCCTCCTGGCCCCCGGCACCTCCGACGCCACCGGCATGACCGACAGGGCAACCGTCGAGGCCCCCGACGACACCGCCACCCTCTACACCCCGCCAGGCGCCCGGATCCGCCAACGGGACACCGTCACCGTCCCCACCGCCCACGCGCTCGCGGGCAGGTGGACGGTCGAGGCGACCCCGGCCCCCTACCCCCTGGGCCTGGCCGTCCCCCTCGCAAGGAGATGACCCCGCCGTGGCTACCAGCTTCAAACCCAACAGCGCAGGCATCGCCGCCCTCCTGGTCTCCGGGCCGATGCAGGCAGCCATGCTCGCCGCCGGCCAGGACGTCGCCGCCGAGGCCGCCCGCCGC
>ERZ772946.617-NODE-617-length-12788-cov-7.65193_pt1 | contig 12788 bp, 12 predicted proteins | sample MGYA00511680_ERZ772946 | MGnify/ENA primary metagenome ERZ772946 (study PRJEB29015, sample SAMEA2737918) | human oral metagenome | biome: human oral; feature: human-associated habitat; material: dental | place: China | collected 2016 ... | reverse complement strand
CTGAGATTGTGGACATGGCTCTAAGTGAGAGTGACCAGATTCTCAAAAATCTCCACAGCAAATCTCAACTCAAACCCCATGAAATCATTGAAGCCAAGGCCAAGCTGAAAAAATTGGCTCCTGAAAAAGTAGATTTATCTAAAAATAAGGTCCTTCAAAAGGCCAAGAAAAAACGAGCTCCTAAGGTGGGCGATGATATCGTGGTTCTCAGTTATGGCCAGCGTGGTACCTTGACCAGACAACTCAAGGACGGCCGCTGGGAAGCCCAAGTCGGCTTGATCAAGATGACCTTGGAAGAGAAAGAATTTGACCTCGTTCAGGATCAGCAAGAAAAACAAGTCAAGAAGAAACAAGTCAATGTCGTGAAACGAACTTCTGGCCGAGGACCTCAAGCCAGACTGGACCTTCGAGGCAAACGCTATGAAGAGGCTATGAATGAGCTAGATGCCTTTATCGACCAAGCCTTGCTTAATAATATGGCTCAAGTTGATATCATCCACGGTATCGGTACAGGAGTCATCCGTGAAGGTGTTACCAAATACCTACAAAGAAACAAACATGTCAAGAGTTTCGGCTATGCCCCACAAAATGCTGGAGGGAGTGGCGCAACTATTGTGACCTTTAAAGGATAAGAAAAGCCTGAGGAAATATGTGGTTCCTCAAGCTTTTTTGATTTCTAGATTATATATCTAAAGGTTGTCCAGTGTGATTGAGTTGTGTGACAGTAACAAAGAAATCCTCTCTCATTCGAGTCAGAAGTTGATTTGGATAGATTTTTTCAAAGTTATCAAGACTGGCAAAGATATGCTTAGCAAGTTCTAGACCTCTGACATCGTCTTGTCTGAGAAAATTATTAGCTCGTTCCATAGAAAGACTAATCATCTCTGTCATCTTGGTACTCAGTAGAGGGAAAGTATTAATCACTTCCAGGGTCTTCAACGCTAGATTTTCAGCTTTATCATAGTAGCCATTAACAGAGTAATGCTTGATAGCAGTTCTTAAGCAGGCAATATAATAGTCAGAAGTACGGATTGAATGGTATTCAGTCTGTTTTTTTAGAGTATCTAATAAGTGGTAGAGCCTATAATCTAAAAATTCGATTGAAAAGTGAGGCAAGATAGATGAAAAGATATTCACCTCAATTTTATTCCAGTCGTCCAATTCACTGAGATAGTTCTTGATATATTCTAGTTCTTGATAATCTTTTGGAGTCAGAAAAGAATCGCCGATGATGTTTGCGATAGCAAATTTATTGACTACACGATTGGCAATCACATAGTGTTCAGCGATTCCAGGATTTTCCAAGGGCTGATTAATCAAGCTAATGATCTTTTTAAATTCACGCTTATAAGCCAAATCAGCAACTTGAGCCTGTAATTTATGAAATTCAGTTGGAAACATCTGCGTTTTAAGACTATCAAAGGTCTCTTTATCAATTCCAATATTAGAAAGAATCTCTTCAAATTTTTGAATGGTTATCCGAGATTTCCCTTGCTCAAACTGACGTAAAAAATGAGGAGTCACTGTAGTTCCAGCAGCTTCCTTCTGTGTAAACCCTCTTTCCTCACGAATAGCCTTATAGACTAATCCATACACACTTTCATCTTGCATCCTAAATCTCCTCAAGTCCTTTTTTCCATTCTATCATAATTCTACCAGTTTTTAAGGGAATTTTTAGAAAAAAGTAATTATAGTTACGCTTTTTCGGGGGGGGGGGGGGGGGGGGTAATTGTTCAATAAAGGTAAATATAGATACGCTTTTAGTAAATAAGGTAAATAGCATGCTATACTGTAACCGTAAACAATAAGATTTAAAAGGAGATTACTTATAATTATAATTTGTTAAATGCCTCTACGAAATAATAGAGCGTTACTAAACAAGTTGTTATGAAAAGGAGATAAATATGGCATTAAATATATTTGAAGTTGTTCGGTATGAAGGAGAAGATACTAGGAATGTACTAGCTTGGCGACATCCTAATAAAAATATGAAACCAGGAACAACTTTGATTGTTAATCCTGGTCAACGAGCTGTTTTCTTTTCGAATGGTCGAGCTGTTGAAAGTTATGAGGAAGGTAAACATAAGATTGATGGGAACAATACTCAGTTTCTGACTGGGCTGAAATCCTTTGTTAGTGGGGGTGTATCACCAGATTCTTCCTTCCTTTGGTTTGTTAATATGTACGATTTACAACCAATTGGATGGGGAACTCCGTCACCGATATTGGTTAGAGATCCAGAAAGTCAAATTCCTGTTGAGCTAAAATCGTATGGAAACTTTATTCCAAGAATTGTAGATTTGGAAGCTTTTATCTTAGAGTTTATGCCAAGCCATCCAGATATGATTACAGCTGACGTCTTTCAAAAACGCTTTAGACAAGCTGCTATAGGAATTATCAATTCAGCTGTTTCTCAGGTGGTTTATAACAATAAGATTGCAGTTATTGATATTGAAAAGCACACCTATGATATAGCTCTTGAATTATCAAAAATTTTATCCAATCATTTTTCTAAATATGGGATTAGTGTTGAAGAATTTAACATTGAAGCCTTGAAGGTGAATCAAGATAGTCAAGGTTATAAGGACATCTTTGAATATCATCAAAGAGTTTTAACTTCCAAAGGTAAACGTGCAGGTCGTGACATTGAAGGTTACACTTACCAAGAAGAGCGTAAATTTGATGTTTTAGAAGAAGCAGCACAAAATGAAGGATCTGCTGGGAATCTAATGGGAGCTGGAATGGGGATATCGATGGGACTTGGATTGGGAGCCCAATTTGGTAATTTGATGGGAACTCTGGGAAATGCGCTATCATCAGATAAACAGCCAAATCAGAATCAGTCAGCTTCAAATGAAGAAATCGGTTTAGCTAAGTTTTGTAGTCAATGTGGGACTGCATTTTCAGACGGAGCTAAATTCTGTTCCAATTGTGGTCAAGCAAGATAGGAGAAGAATATGAGTAAAAATATTTGGATTTATGTAGCAGGAATTGTGACAATTATTACTACAATTATTTTAGGATTATTAATTCCTCATCTATCTATTTCTTTATACTATGTTGCTTTGGGATTTTTAGTCATAGCAGAGTTTGTTTTTTTCTTACAAATGGTTATCAAGCGTCAGTTTACAGATTGGCTACCTATCAATGTAGTTACTGCAATTTGGGTACTTGGGCAAGTTTTCATGATGCCTCTAGTACAGATTTTACCCAGTTTTCTATTTTGGATTATTGAAGTGTTAGCAATCGGTTTGGTGGCTATTATAGGTTCTTTAACAGCAGCAGATAGTCACTATCGTAAAGGACGAGCAGAAGCTTTCTCAGAAAATGCAGAGAATGTTTTTAAACCTAAAACGGGAGATTATTAATGTATCAAGTATTTCGATCATTAAGTTTGCTATTTATGGGCTTGACGAGTGCAATATTTGTTATGGCGGTTGTACTTGAAATATTAGTAATGACGCTTACTACCGATGTGGAGCCTTTATATATGAAATTTTTTATTTCTAGTCCTGTTCTATTTTCTTTAACTGGTTTTGCTTTATCTATGTTTATTTTTTATAGTTTCGGAATATTAGAAAAAATTAAAATAAAAGTAAAAGCACTAGATAATATATATAATGGTAAAGCACAGTATAAAGAGTACCTTATTAATCAAAAGAAAGGAGAAAAGTAAGTGTCTGATTTATTGAATATAAATTGGCGGTGCTTATATAAATGGATTTTAATTCTACTTTCTTCTTTTCTGTCATTATATGATTTTGTACGACATATAGAAGAACCAAGTATTCTAAGAATGAGTATCGTTCCATTTATATTTTTATTGACGTTAAAAATTTTATTCATAATTTTTCGAGTGAAATCGGAAAGGGTTTTATCCTATACACCTATTCTATCTGTTTTAGTATTGATATTAGGTGCTCCGGAGATTACTTATGTTATTTTTTCTCTACTATATCTGTTTTTCAAACCATTAGAAGTAAAAATTAAAACAAATATTTTAGATTGTTTTGCCTTAAAGAATCTAAAATATATTCAATATGCACTTTTAATATGTGTAGTGAGTTTAGTAAGTATAGTAATTGTGTTTGTTAGTGATTTTTCAAGTGAAAAAGTATTATTTTTAAAAGTTATCTACAGGATATTGCCACTCTATCTCATTTATTTTCTCTACTATTTAGGAAAAATCTTTCTTCAAAATAAGGTAAAGGAAGATGATAAAACTAAAAGAAAATTACTTTTAGTTTCGGATATGTTGCATATAAGTTGGGTAAATATTAAACATTGGATTATTGTAAACATTGGTACAATTTTTTGTACTATTATAGTAGCGGCTATTTATGATTCGCAAAACTTATATATCCTAAAAATATTAGCTTCAATATTTTTAGGATATACCATCGGAATTCCTATTCCAATAGCAATGTTGTTTTATTCTTTTCCCAATGTTCCTTTTTCAATTCTATCTCTAATTCTTATATGGATTTTTCGAGAAAATGTTAAAAAATTCTTGAAGTTGGATTATCTACTTGCTCACAATTTATCACAAATTCTTGTTATTTTGTGTTTTAGTTTGACTCTTGACGGTAATTATATAAGAGAGTGGGCAATTAAGTTAATTTATCTTCTGGGGCCTTGGTATATTATTTCCTTGGTAATGATAATTATTCACTCTTATCGTAAATCTAAGCAAGAAGAGGAATTTAAAACTAAAAAACAAATTGAAGCCCTATTTAAAATATTTGATAAACACGAAATTACAGAAACTACATATCCTGTAATTTGCCCATCTTGTGGTGGAGGAAATTTATTGGAATTGGGTCAAGGTGAAAGTTGCGATTATTGTGGTTGTTGGCTTTCTAGAAAGGAGAGAAATAGATGAAACGCTATCGTTTAGTTATAACAAAATTTATTTATCCTCCTATCTTCATAATATGCTTTGTAAATGGTCTTAAATTATGCCAAATTTTACTGCAAGAAAGTACTTCCTTATTGGAACGGAAAGGTGAGGATCAATTTTTGAATTTTTACTATTCCACGTTCAATTTGTTCATTCAGTTTTTATTTGGGTTATTTTTTATCTTTTTAGTAATTTCATTCATTCTATTGCTAAAACCACCAACCATGAAAAAATACAAAACAAGTTTAAAAACAGTTTTAGAGTATGAAAATCGAAACGAAGATGTTCTTGTAGATCAAGGAAATGAAATGCGAAAAGAAACAGATTATCGTCTAACTGCAAAACGATTCTACTGTCCAACATGTCACACACCAACAGAAGGTATAATAGGAACTTTTAAAACGTGTGAATATTGTGGGGGAATTTTTGAGGTAACCTAAAGGTTAAATAATATAAATCTAAAACTATTTTTGAAGAAAATCTTAGGAGGCTCTTTAAGTTGAGAATATAGTGAAAGGAAATAAAATATGCTTAATTTAAAAACATTATTAGGAATTGATGATTTAACTGAATTTAATATTAAATTGGATAATATAGACCAGTTTGGAATTGATACGAATACATTATTTGCTTTAAATCATGATCGTTTATTACAAGAGATTGGTTTTCTTCATGACAGCAACAGAAAAAGAAAAACACCAGGTTTCAATTATGTTATGGATAGGCAGTATACTATTCATTTTATTCCTTATGATTTAAAAAATAAATTATGGTTGTTTGTGGGAGTTTTTACACAACCGAGTACGTATGAAGTTGAAAAAGATGGCGTTACGACTACCTTTTATAATTTAATTCCTGTCTCTGAATTTGATGAAGTAGGATTGAATGGGCGTTTAATTATGAAAATGGTAAGACCTACCAAATCACAACATTTTAGATTTAGATTAGAAGATTCATTAGAATGGTTTACTCTAAACTCAATATTAGAAAGAAAAATTGATACTAAAAACTTTAATGGATATGAAAATGTATGTTTGACTTATCCAGAATTAAAAGGGATTATTTCTAACGGAAATCCATCTTGGAGAACGGCTTTGGGAAATCTAAATGCAGTTTATTTACAAGTTGATAAGGAAACAGGTAAAAAATATGTTGGGGCTGCGTATGGAGAGCAAAAGTTATGGGGGCGTTGGGCAAATTATGTTGATAGCTATCACGGTGGTAATAAAGGTTTGAGAGCTTTGTATGAAGAAAAAGGTGGGGAATATTTTGAAAAGAATTTTATATATACAATTTTAGAAATTTTTTCTAATAAAACTCTTAAAGCTGAAGTAATAGAGAGGGAAAACTGGTGGAAAGAAATTTTAAGGACTCGTGATTTTGGCTACAATGAAAATTAAAAGAATAATTTTTAGTGGTAAGTATAGTTCCCTTTCATAAAAAGTTAGTTTAAAAATCAAGTAAAGGTAAACATAGATACTCTTTTCATAAATATAGCAGAGTCCATCCCTTACTGTAAGTGTAAATAATAAAAATTTAAAGGAGGTTTTTGATAATGAAGTCAAAAACAGTTTTAGTAACCAGCCTAGCGGCTGCAACATTTGGTCTGGTCACTCTTGTAGACACAGCAGGAGTTCTACCTTTTTCAGTACAAACGGTGCAGGCTGACACCCAGACTATTAATCCATCTGCAAAATACTATATTCTTGTTCCGAAGGGTTCAGAAGTATTTAAAAATTGGAGAGGTACTGCTAATCGTCCCATTATTTGGGCTACAAAAACCACTCCAGAATTATCTTATTTCGAAGAATCTGCTCGTAATTATATAGCTAATGAGAATAAGTCTGGTGCCAATTACATAGAGTGGAAGGGGACTGTAGAAGAGTTTAAAGAGGCTGTTAAGAACCTGACTGGTAAGACAACAGCTACTTCAACTCCAAAGACTTCTAACCAATCGACAACAAGTCAAAAAGATGGCTGGTCAGGTTCGTCCTACTACCAAAATGGTACTAAAGTTACTAGTAAGTGGATTTTCGATAAGAACTATAATTCCTATTTCTACCTGGATGCTTTAGGTAATTATGTTCAAAATGCATGGGAGGGTGCTTACTATCTTAAGTCAGGTGGATACATGGCTAAAAGCGAGTGGATCTATGATAAGAACGATGGAGCTTATTATTACTTAACCTCAGATGGCTACTATGCCCGCAACACTTGGGTGGGCAACTATTATCTCAAGTCAAATGGTAAGATGGCTAAAGGTGAGTGGATTTATGATAACAACTACAAATCCTACTATTATTTGACAACAGAAGGTAGCTATGCTCGTAACACTTGGGTGGGTGATTACTACCTCAAGTCAAACGGTAAGATGGCTAAAGGTGAGTGGATTTATGACAGTAACTACAGTTCTTACTATTACTTAACTTCAGAAGGCAGTTATGCTCGTAATACTTGGGTAGGTGATTATTATCTCAAGTCAAATGGAAAGATGGCAGTGAATGAGCGTACACCAGATGGTTATCAAGTTGATGGCTCAGGCAAGTGGATTAGTTCTGAGGGAACTCATACAGCAAGCAGTTCACAAGCAACATCATTAGGAATAAGCCTTTATCATGTCAATGATGCTATGACTTATATCGATATCGCTCTACCTAGCACTCCATCTTCATCTTATAAAGTAGACTATGATTTTGCCTTAGTTGATGCAAATACAGGTTCAGTTTCTACACAAACTCAGTTTACTGTGACCTATAATCCAAGTCTACGTGCCTTTCAAACTCGTCACTTCTTTAGTGCCACTCCAGATGGCAGTTATCGCTTTGTTATCAAAGGAAAAGGACAAGATGGCAAGGTATACGATGGACAATCTGTTGTCTTTCGTGTGAAGAACCATCGTTTTGTCGGATAGATGAGTGATAGTTTTTAAACAAATAAATATTAAAAATAAAATAAAGGAAATGAATAACATGAACAAAAAGAAATTATTAGTATGTGCTTTGGCACTTTCAACAGTCGGAGTATTGTCAACAATTGATACAGCAGGAGTTCTACCTTTTTCAGCGCAGACAGTGCATGCGGAAATTACCAAAATTGAAAATCATAAGGTGGACTATAAAATTACACCAGGTTCAGAAAATAAAAGTATCTATGTGGATATGACTGTTGAAAATGTACCTGTAAAATATTCTGTATATATATATGCAGATATTGTAAATGCAAAGACAGGGCAAATTCCTAGAAAAGATACTTTCAATCAAGGATTTGATAAATCATCTGTTCCGATTACAAAGCAAGATTGGACTAATTTTGCAAATGTTCCAGATGGTGAATATTACTTACAATTTCATGGAGAAAGTAAAGAAGGAGAGACCTTGCATAAGTTTAGTGGTAGATCAGCAACATTCACTGTTAAAGATCAAAAATATGTCAATCCTCTAGACTCTTCAACTCCTAAAGAAACAGAAAAACCAAAACCAACTGAAGCTCCAAAACAAGCTACTAACTCAACCTCAGGTCAGACTGGCTGGTCAGGTTCTTCTTACTACAAAGCTGGTGTGAAAGTAGTGAATCAATGGATTTTTGATGTTCAGTACAATTCATACTTCTACCTAAATGCTTCAGGTAACTTTGTTCAGAATGCTTGGTCAGGCAACTACTATCTTAAATCAGGTGGTTACATGGCTAAGAGCGAGTGGATTTATGACAATAACTACAGCTCTTACTATTACTTGACAGCAGAGGGTAGCTATGCGCGTAATACTTGGTCTGGAAGTTATTACCTCAAATCAGATGGTAAAATGGCTAAGAGTGAGTGGATCTATGATAGTAGCTACCAATCTTACTATTACCTAACATCAGAAGGAAGTTACGCCCGTAACACATGGGTAGGTGACTACTATCTCAAGTCAAATGGTAAGATGGCGGTTAACGAACATACCCCAGATGGCTACACAGTAGATGGTTCAGGTAAGTGGGTTCGCTAGAATGATAGCTTGTGAGAAATGGCTTATAACAAATAAATAGAAACGGAAAATAATTTGTTTATAGGCAACATTTTGATACACTAAAAATAGCGAAAGGAATTGGCATAGGCTGGTTCCTTTCTCTTAGATAAGGGAGAAATATGAAAAAGTTACTATTAACCACAACACTTTCACTGACACTAGTTCTAGGAGGCTGTCAGTATTTACCTTGGAACAAAAGCGCAGAAACACCATCTGATTCAACATCAGAAACATCTGTAGCGACTCCAGAGATAGACTACAGTTCCTATAATAAAGTTTTGGATGACTATGAAAAAGTAGCGAAAGGCACCTTGCCGACAGGTATGGATGTCAATCCTCTGGCTAGTCAAGTGAAGTCTTCTCAAGGCTTTTATACAGATGTGGTTTACCACAAGACGGATTTGAATAATGATGGAGTCGATGAACTTTTACTTGCTCTTGAAATGAAGAGTGGCGAAAAGAGTTTACTTGATATTCGTACGCTGAAAGACGAAAAGGTGATTCGTTTGACCAATCAAGAAAATCGTTTAGACCAGATTGGTGAGAGAATGACGGTCGGTATCCTTCCAGACAATTCTCTGCTCTATCGTGGAGCTGGTACAGCAACGAGTCACATCTATGCTCACTACCAATTTAGTGAAGATGGCCAGTCTTTGGTAAAGGATAAGGAAGCTCAAGAACTAGCAGATCTTGGGGTCGGTTCGCCCATTTCTCTAGAGACCTTAAGCTGGAAGTCAGTTTCAGATAAACTTCCAGGAGGAAGCAGTGCAGATAAGGGGAAACCAAGTGTAGATTACAGTCCTTATAATAGCATTTTGAAGGATTATGAATTTATTTTAGACCATAAGTCAGAGGTTAAGGATAACATCAATCCAACTGCTAATATCTATGCAGGAATGGCAGAACGCAGTCAAGCCTTTACCTATGCAATGGTTGATATGGATAAAAATGGTATTGATGAATTGATTGTCTCTTCGAAAAATGGTAGTGAGATTTTAGATATTTTTACACTCAAAGATCAGAAAGTCATTCGCCTCACCAATGCTGAAAATAAAATGCAGATGCTTGGAACTCGATTCAAAGCCTATCTCCTAGAAGATGGCAAGCTTTATACCCAGTGGAATCCATTCGCAGGCGATCCACAAACCATTCATACCGTTTGGAAATTGAATAGTAATGGAGACAAACTAGAGAAGGTTAAAGAATCCAAGACAGAGGATGAAGTCAGTCCTGGTACTCGAATGAATCTATCTAATCTGACTTGGAAATCTGTAACAGAAAAATTTACTACAACATCATCTTCAACCAGCAAAACTGCTTCTAAAAAAATGGATATTAATGCCATAAAAAATGGAGATTTCTCTAGTATTGAAGGAAGATGGAGTAATGGTCACGGAGGAGAAGACTTAGTCTTTAGTAAAGAGGGATTGATAGAACCAGAGAATTTTAAAGTTGACCTTACAGAATCAGAATTGGTAAATGGTTTGTTGATAGCTCGCTATTCGGCTAAAGATTTTGGAGTCTTTATTAAGTTCGTACCAGCAGGTGTTAGAATACCGGATGGGACATCTATGGGCAAGCTAGTCACGGATGCTTCGGATATTAGTAAAGATCGAATCATCTTCCATGCTGCATTTCCGTTACATGGGGATCCAGAACAATTCTTATATCGTGTAGAATAAGAGTGAAACAGATTGATTTAATAACTAATAGCACCTCATGCACATGGGAATGCTCAATCTTTCTTCTACAGAGTCAAATAAGAATTGATCAAAACACATTGACAAAAGCCAACATTTTTTGTAGAATAAGAATCAATTAAATACCAACACCGAATGAAGTTTAATAGAAGTGGGGAATCGTTTGATTTTCCATGACTGTAAATGGACGGAACTCTGGAGAGACCGTAAAGGCACCGAAGGGGCAAGGCAGGCAACTGCTCAAACTCTCAGGTAAAAGGACAGAGCTAGGATAGACCGCTTTTTAGCATTTATCTAAGCATTCCAGAGTACATGTATCTTGCATGTGCTCTTTCTTTTGGGGTTGAAAGATAGGAGTAGGACATGTTAGAATTGCTAAAAGCGCTTGATGCTTTCGTTTGGGGACCTCCCCTCTTACTGTTATTGGTCGGAACGGGTATCTATCTAACCATCCGACTAGGACTTTTACAGCTAGCTCGTCTCCCCAAGGCCTTTCAATTGATTTTTACCAAGGACAAGGGACATGGAGATGTGTCCAGTTTTGCTGCACTGTGTACAGCCCTTGCAGCTACTGTTGGAACGGGAAATATCATCGGAGTTGCGACAGCTATTAAGGTTGGTGGGCCAGGTGCTCTCTTTTGGATGTGGATGGCAGCCTTCTTTGGGATGGCAACCAAGTATGCTGAAGGCTTACTGGCTATCAAATACCGTAGCAAGGATGCAAATGGGGCTGTAGCTGGAGGGCCCATGCACTACATTCTTTTGGGTATGGGAGAAAAGTGGCGTCCCCTTGCAATCTTCTTTGCCCTAGCTGGTGTATTGGTGGCCCTTCTGGGGATTGGTACCTTTACCCAAGTCAATTCAATTACAGAATCTATCCAAAATACAGCTCAAATTGATCCAGCTATCACAGCTCTTATTTTATCTATTTTTGTAGGAATTGCCGTCTTTGGTGGACTCAAATCCATTTCCAAGGTCTCAACAGCAGTTGTTCCTTTTATGGCTATTGTCTATATTTTGGGAACTCTTACAGTTATTCTCTTTAATATCGAGAAAATCCCAGCCACACTTGCCCTCATCTTTACTTCAGCCTTTAACCCAGTAGCTGCGGTAGGTGGTTTTGCAGGGGCGACTATCCGTACTGCGATTCAAAATGGTGTGGCGCGAGGAGTCTTTTCTAACGAATCTGGCCTTGGTTCAGCTCCGATTGCAGCGGCTGCAGCTAAGACTAATGAGCCTGTCGAGCAAGGCTTGATTTCCATGACAGGAACCTTTATTGATACCCTCATTATCTGTACGTTGACTGGTTTAACAATCTTGGTAACTGGTGTTTGGAGTGGTGATTTGAATGGAGTTGCCTTGACCCAGTCAGCCTTTTCAACAGTTTTTTCACACTTTGGACCTGCCCTCTTGACCATCTTCCTTGTGCTCTTTGCCTTTACAACGATTCTAGGTTGGAACTATTATGGAGAACGCTGTTTCGAGTTTCTCTTTGGGGTTCGTTTTATCTGGCTCTACCGTGTGGTTTTTGTACTCATGGTCTTGCTGGGAGGATTCATCGAGTTGGATATGGTTTGGATTATCGCAGATATTGTCAATGCTTTGATGGCTCTACCAAACTTGATTGCCCTCTTAGTTTTATCTCCAGTTGTTATTGCTGAAACTAAAAAGTATTTTAATAAATAATGGAATCACACATCTCGTGTGATTTTTTGCTTTCATAAAAAATTTCTATCAGTGCAATTTAAAATATATATTATACACGGTATAGAATCTGTGATAGACTAGATTTCAACAAAATGAAAAGAGGTTTTATGATGACAACATTTACAATCCATACAGTCGAATCAGCACCAGCAGAAGTGAAAGAAGTTCTTGAAACAGTAGAAAAAGATAACAATGGCTATATTCCTAACCTAATTGGTCTCTTGGCTAATGCACCGACTGCTTTAGAGGCTTACCGTACTGTCGGAGCTATCAACCGTCGCAACAGCTTGACACCCGTTGAGCGTGAAGTGGTGCAAATCACAGCAGCCGTAACCAATGGTTGTGCCTTCTGCGTCGCAGGTCACACAGCCTTTTCAATCAAACAAATCCAGATGAATGATGACCTTTTGCAAGCCCTCCGCAATCGTACTCCAATTGAAACAGATCCTAAATTGGACACCCTAGCTAAGTTTA
>ERZ772946.616-NODE-616-length-12798-cov-5.90795_pt1 | contig 12798 bp, 7 predicted proteins | sample MGYA00511680_ERZ772946 | MGnify/ENA primary metagenome ERZ772946 (study PRJEB29015, sample SAMEA2737918) | human oral metagenome | biome: human oral; feature: human-associated habitat; material: dental | place: China | collected 2016 ... | reverse complement strand
CCGTCCCTTTGTTGCAAATCGCTGGGTCGCCAAGGGGTATCCAAGTGATGTACAGCAACGGCTTTTTTCTGCGCATTGACTCCTGTGCCAAGCATATCGGTAGAGCCAAAGAGTACCCGTATCTTGCCCTCGTTGGTGTCGCTGATGAGTTGTTTGCGCATTTTATCGTTTTTAGCCTCTTGGATAAAACGGATTTCGTGGGCAGGAATACCATAGTCTTCTACCAATTTCCGTTTGATTTCAGTGTAAGGATTCCATTCGTTGGGCTTGTAAGTACCCAAATCAGAAAAGACAAACTGAGTGCCTTTCTGTGCTTTGTATTTTTGGTAATATTCATTGATTTTCATCGCACAATGAGAGGCTTTGTTATCAGGATGATCTTCATACTTATCAGAGATCATTCGCATATCTAAGGACATTTTACGGGCATAATCAGTTGCAATAAGCATTTTGGCTTTTTCCTCGGATTCGGATAGTGGTGCACGTCCCAAGAGGGTTGCATTACCCGTTTTGGCAAACTCCATTAATTTTTGAATGAATACCTCTTGATCGGGGGTAGGAGGTATATTGTGTAAAATTTCGTTCTTTTCGGGTCTGTCTATCCCAACATCCTTTGCGGTTCTATAATCGGTTATTTCGGCGTAAAACTGCGCTAATTCGGGCACTTTAATAAAGTAGCGGAAGCGTTCTTTCTGCACGATGTTATTAGCCACTGAAAATTCGTAATCGGTGGTCTTACGGGCATAGATTGCTGCCCACGCATCGAAACAGTGAATTTGTTGCTTTTCTAAGGCTTGAGGACGCAGGTACTTAAAGAGCAAATAGAGCTCAGTAAGTGAATTGGAAATAGTAGTCCCAGATAGAAAAGTAGCCCCCATATCCTTGCCAGTGCGCTCTTGAATAGTTCGCAAGGCAAAAAGCAGGTTGAGGGCTTTTTGACTGCCTTGAGAATTGCCCAATCCCGCCACTCTATCGTGCCTTGTATTGAACATTAAGTTTTTGAACTTATGGCTTTCATCTACCAAGAGGTGATCAATGCCCATCATCTTAAAATCTACTGTATCATCGGTGCGCTCATTGATGTCGTGTTCTAAGGTTTTGAGCTTTACTTCTAGGTTTTCTTTACGCTTATACATTCCTTTAATCATCGCACGAGAGACTTCACTGCCTTGTTTTTCTAACTGCCAAAGACTCTCTTCAACATCTTGGAGTTCTTCTTGCAAAATACTCTGTTGCACCTCGGGGGATTGCGGTATCATCTTAAACTGGTCGTGGGTGAGAATCACGCAATCCCAATCATTGTTTTTGATATCTCCAAAGATACGCAAACGCTTTTGAGGGGTAAAATCCTCCTTGCCAGGGTAAAGGATTTTAGCAAAAGGATAGGCACGGCGATAGGTCTCGGCTATTTCGTGTACATTGGCTTTAAGCCCTATAATCATCGGCTTGTGTGCCAATCCTAAACGCTTCATCTCTTGAGCGGCACAGCACATAATAAGGGTTTTACCAGCTCCTACCTCGTGGTCGCAAATCGCCCCATTGTTGAGCTTTATCATCCAAATAGCATCTTTCTGACTATCATACAAATCCTCTATGCCTAAACTCTCTCTATCAAGTCCAGGGAAGGACTGAAAAGAACCATCGTACTGCGGACGTACAAAACAGTTAAAAGACTGATTGTACTGCTCAGCTAAGCGGTCTTTAAACTCCTGACTCTGCTCTAAGAGCCACAGAGGAAAAGCATTGCGTATTTCATCAATCTTGCTGTTTGCCAGTTGGATTGCCTCCATATCGCGCACCTTGACTTCCTTGTCGTCTATCTTGATTTTCTTGGTAATATCAGGGGTGGTATTTACCAAGGCGTGTTTGAAGAGGGCAATACCATCGTAGGTTCTGCTCTCACTTTTTACAGCATATTTCTCCCAGATATGTAAGTTTTTTTGTCGGCATTCTACTGAAAACTCATCGGTTTGAGCGCTGTATTGCACACCTACCTTGGTATCGAAAAGCGAAGAGGCAAAATCACTATAGATTTGTGGGGAGATCCAACGCTCCCCCAAGTTAAAATCCAACTCTTCAAAAGGAATAGGGGTAGGAATTACCTGCCTGAGTCCCTCTAAAGCGTGCTCAATTTCTGATTGCTTAGGATGTTCAGGGTGAGTGTTTTGATATGCTTCTACGGCTTTGATTTTAGTAAAGACATCCCCCGCTTGCCACTTTTGAGCAATTTGGTATTCGTCCTCTATAGGATTGTAAAAGAGTTTGCCCTGTAACTGCGCTTTGACTTCTTCCTCATTGGTGTTAGAAAGCTCAGCTATGTAGGGAATATCCACCCGCCCCAATTCACTTAAGGAAGTGAGTAGCGCCTCTTCAGTAGAAATGTTTTCATTCTTCCTCAGAGAGAATACCACAGGCTTGTGAAAGATATCTGCTTTTTGATAAACACCGTTTTTGATACGCTCTAAGTAAGGAATTTCAGCGCCTGAGGCATCGGTTTTTATTAGCTTGATATTATCAGCACTATTTAGCCGACCATAGTTCTTGACAAAAGTATCGTAAAGGGCGTTAAGATTTTCTCTTTCCGTAGGATAAGGGGTATAGGTGGTAGCCTCTTTATGGTACAAGTCAGAATAAGCATCACGCAGAGCGATATAGGCAATGGCTTTTTGTCTTTCCAAAGAAGAAAGCGCAAGAGGCACAAAGGTAGCAGCTGTTTTGTTCTTATTGAGATCTTGCAAAAAGCCCACCGTATCGGCTTGTACTACCAAAGTATCTTCTCTGAAATGAGGCAAATATTCTCCATCAAAAGGTACAGGTTCTTTTAGTAATGATACCGCAGGAGGCGTGTAATACAAAGCAGGAGAAGCTTTTGAAAGCACCTCTATTTCATTCCCTTGATTGACAGGATAAGTAAAAGAAAACAAGTCCAACTTTTGAGCATTCCCTAATTGAGAGGTAGTTGTTTTCTTCTTTGTTTTCTTTTTAGCTCCTGTGGGTATAGTAGGGACTGTTTTTGCTGAAATGTTGGGAGGGCTCGCTAAAGTAGCGGTGGCTTCCTGCTCTGATAGAAAATCAAAGAGACTTAGCTGAACGACTTTGGGTTCAACTTTTTGATTCTTAAGTTCTTTTGACTCTTTAGAGGTGAGATTAGTATTGGAAATAGCAAAGGAAGGCTCGTTGATTTTGCTTTCAATTTCAATAAATTCTTGCCGTTCAACCTTTTTTACCTCAATTTCCTTTACCTCAATTTTTTGTGAATTAACCTCTTGTAGCTTAATTTGTGTTGTTTGGCTTTGTTGTGCTGTTTCAGGCGATAGATAATGTGCTTTAAAATCGCTTAGGATTCTTTCTTTTACCTCCTTGGCAATACCTTCTACTCCTTCACTATGGGTATAGACCATTGCAGGCTGTCCGTATAGGTTGGTGCCTGCAAGAGCATCCGTACAAATAACGTTTTCTCTTTGTGAAAGATACTCGTTTTGTAGCATCCCCTGTGGTAGCCTTGCTGTATTGCAAAACTGCTCTTCTATAGGGTTTAAAGCGCCTCTTTGACTGTCTTTTTGAAGGATAATAAGATCACTTCCTGCTTCGGTACCTGCGTAATCGGTAAAGAGGTTGTTAGGCAGGCGCACGGCAGAGACAAGGCGCGCATTGGAGAGCATCGCTTGGCGAATAATCTCATTTTGAGGGCTATCGGCTACCCCTTGGGAGGTGATATAGGCTAGGAGTCCTCCTTCCTTTACCATATCCAAGCCCTTTAAGAAAAAGTAGTTATGCACCCTACGGGAGGCTTGTACCTTAGCAGGGTCATTGCTGCGAGAGTAACTCAAATCAAAGACAGCGGTATCGGAAAAAGGGATGTTGCTGGTTACTAAATCAAACTGGTTCCTTTTCAGTGGGCTGATTTGTTCGAAGCCATCGATATGTACTTGCTCCTCGGGGTAAAGATGAGAGAGCACCTTGCCTGTGAGTAAGTCCTTTTCAAAGGCAGTAACCGCAAGAGAGGGGTGCTCTTCTTTAAAAGCACGGATAAAATTGCCTCCTCCTGCCGAAGGTTCTAACATTGTTTGCAGAGGTACGCCTGTTTCCTTTATTGCTGAAGCGATAGCCGAAGTAAGACGCATTGGGGTATAAAAAGCCGTCAGTACAGAATTTCTAAGGCTTTGTACATAGTTTTGGTATTGCCTTTCATCAGCGGAATGTTCTCTAATAAGGGCATACAGACTCCTTACATCTTGCCAAAAGACTTGGTCAGCTTTTGCCCAGTACTTTAAATCAGCTTCAGACTGGTGGGGATTGAGGATAAACTTCAATCCCCCGAAGCCTGAATAGTGTTGTAAGAGTTCTCGCTCTTCTTGGCTTAGAAGTGTGCGCTTTTGCTTCTCTAAATCGAAAGCCAACGCCAGTGCACGAGCATTGCGATTAAAGCTCAGTCGTTTAAGATATGCCATTTTCTTCTATCCATAGTTCGATGGCACCCGTAAGTTCTGTGTAGAGGGATTGATAGGCAGCAGAGTGCTGAAAATCCTCATCGATTTCATTCTCGTACTTTTTAAAGTAAGGAACCAGTTCTGGGAAGATTTTTAGAGCAAAGGGGCGCAAATCCTCATCAGCTAATTGAGTGTCGAACTCCTGAGAAACGACCTCAAAAACCATATCAAAGGGAGAGAAGAAGAGCCCATCGAAGAGTACTCCTGAGGCTATTTTATCACATTCAGGAATACTGATACCCGCCTCAAAAGCTTCTTGGTAGGCTTGGGCTGCATACTCACTTCTGTCCTTGATAAAGACAGTGTCTGCTAAAAGATTAGGAAAACTCGTTTGTAACAGCTCTTTGAGTCTTAACTCGTAATAAGACAATGACCCTAAGGTACTGTCAGTGATCTGGGGTTTGGTTTGTGTTTCTTTCATTGTTAAAATTACTTTTAATGGGTTCAACAAATTTTAATTTTTACAAAGTGTCGTTCTGCAAAGATATATTTACCACGATTTTCCAAATAGGGCAAAAAGGTTCTCCTCCCTTTTCTGGGACATTTGTTTTTAAAAGGGTTCTTCTAAATTTTTTCCCTGTGCTAAGAACTCTCTCTTTGAGCCTCTCGGCCAGTTCTTTCTCCTTGATAAAAGAAAGAACATAGCCCAAGCGCTGGAAAATAGAGACAGGTGTAGAGAGGATTACCTCTGTAGGAAGTTCTTGCCAACTCAGGTGGTTTTTAATCCTTTGAATCGCCTCTATGGCTTTTTGAATGCCTCCTATCTCTTTTTCATAGAGGAGCAAATCAACCGCAGTGAGCTCTAAAGAGGCTACCCGCAAAGTTCTTTCCTCTATAGAAAAAGGTAAGGTTTTTCTTTTTACTCCTATTTCTCTTAAGTCTTTGATATCCTTTTTGACAAGGTAACGAATCTTACTTTGTCCCCTAAAGGAATCTCTCAGCGGAGGTAAGGAGGTTATTACTGTAATTTCATTTGCCTGTAAAGCCTCTTTGGGAGATAGATGTACTTCTACTGCACTGAGCAGGGCTATATAGTATTCCCTTTTTAGGTGTTGCATCAGTGTTTCAATGTAGAAATAAGGCTTTCCCTCTTCTCTGATAGCTTTGTTATCAGTAGCATTACCAATGTCCACAAAACGGACGATGCTATAGATGCCATTCCAAAGAGGCAGGAGCTTTCCTTGCTTTTTAAGTGTCCCTAAAGTATTGAGAATAGTTTTTTCTTTAAGGTGAGCAAATACCTCTTTTAGCTCCTGCATAGAAAAGCTGTAAATGCCCTTTTCCTCCAATGATTGTATCCACTTTCGTATGGTTAGTCCCTTCATATTGAAAATATATATCGTTGCAAAACATTTGCAAAAGTACTATATTATTTCTAAAGAGCAAATATATTGGAACAAAAAGTTATCAACAGGAGGACTAAACTTCACTTAGGATATGGTACATAATCCGTTGTGTTAGCTCACAGACTTTCTTTACTGAAAGTTTACCTAATCTTTGTTAGTATTTTCGCTTTTTGGAAGTTTTCTCAGGAAACTCAAAGGCGGTTTCACCATTTTCTTTCAAATGTATATAGGCATCGAAAGTGCTGCCTGATTTGCTTTTCATTCCTTTTATCAGAGGTGTTTTTCCTTTTTCAAAGAGCGTTTTGAGCAACTCATCAGTAAGAGGTTTGCCACATACATTCCTAAAAAGCACATAACCACAGTCCTCATCAGGGCATTTGGCTACCTTTTCAAACAGTAATAAGGAAGCATTTCTGCATTTAGGACAGGTGATTTTGAGTTTTTCTTTTTGGGGTATATCCATAGCCAAAAACGTATCAGTAAGACTATGGGTATAGGCTTCCATATCCGAAGAAAAACTATCGGGAGAGAGCTCTCCTTGTTCTATCTTTTGCAATTGACTTTCCCATTCGCCTGTAAGGGCAACATCGGCTATAGTAAGTGATTTTACCCACTGATATACTTGCATTCCTTTATCGGTAGGAATAAGAGACTTTTGTTTGCGCTCAATATAATTACGCTTTAAAAGCGTCTCGATAATAGCGGCACGTGTGGCTGGAGTACCTATACCTGCTCCTTGCAATAGTTCACGTTGCGCCTTATCTTCTAAGGTCTTTCCTGCTGTTTCCATAGCCCCCAACAGTCCTGATTCAGTATATAAAGCGGGAGGTTGGGTGGTTTTAGAAAGGATTTCAACGGCTTTAATCTTTATGCTTTCTCCTTGTACAAGTTCAGGCAGCACTTGATTGCTATCACCTTCATTGTCTTTTTCACTGTCTTTGGCAGTTTCATCAGAGTAAAAACCACCGATAGCGCGCCAACCTGCTTGTAACACTTGAACACCTTTTACCAAGAAGTCAGTGTGCAGAGCCTCCAGTAGAGTCTTTTGCACTTCTTTTACACAGGGTTCAGATACCGCTTCCAAAAGTCGGGTGGCAATCATCTTGTAAATAGTGTTTTCTTTTGCCGTAAGGTTGGTAGGAAAGCGCTCAGTAATAAGAAGTCCGTGATGGTCTGTTACTTTCAAATCATTAACCATCTTCTTATTCAGCGCCCTAATTTTCACAAGTTTAGCTTCGTTGGCGTATGCCTCACTTTCTTGTAACAAACGTATCAGCTGTGGAATTTCTTCCCATACATCCTCTGAGATGTACTTACTACCAGTACGTGGGTAAGTAATGTATTTTTGCTCGTAGAGACTTTGAGCGATTTGCAGGGTCTCATCGGCTGAAAAGTTCCATTTTTTATTAGCTTCTTTCTGAAGACCTGTTAGATCATAGAGCAAAGGAGGTTGTTCTTTTACCACTTCTTTTTCAGTGGAAATCACCTCGGCCATAGGAGACTTTTCTAATTGTTTTTGTAAGGCTTCAGCTTCTTTTTTATCCTCAATTTTAGCTGAGATACTGAAAAAATCAGTATAGCTTTTTTGGTGCTTGAGTCGTAATTGATAAAAAGGCTTCTTTTGAAAATGTGTGTGCTCTAAAAATCTTTTACAAACCATTGCTAAGGTAGGTGTTTGCACCCTACCTAAGGAATAAATCCCTTCACCTACGGCTATACTTAGGGCTTGGGTAGCATTGATACCCACCAGCCAATCAGCCTCACTACGCTTTTGAGCAGAGGCATACAGCAAATCAAAAGCACTTCCTTCTTGCAGATTGGCAAGTCCTGTTTTGATACCTTTTTCGGTTAAGGAGCTAATCCAAAGCCTTTGAAAAGGTTTTTGACATTGCAAATATTCATAGATATAGCGGAAGATCAGTTCTCCTTCACGACCTGCATCGGTGGCTACAATAATGGAACTACACTTCTTAAAAAGGCTATCAATGATTTTAAGCTGTTTTAAAGCCATAGGGTCTGACCTGTAACCTTTCTTATCCTCAGGAATTTGTTTGGGTACCAAGATAAAGGGGCGAGGTAGAATAGGTAGGTGTTCTCTGTGGAATCCTACACAACCATACGCCTCTGGGAGGGCTAATTGCACCAAATGTCCCAATGCCCAAGTAACAGCATAATCATTACCTAACAAATATCCATCTTGTTTTTCACTTGCCCCCACTATAGCGGCAATCTCTCTTGCCACACTGGGCTTTTCTGCTAATATAACTTTCATTTTTCTACGTGTATTGAGGTTAAAAATTAGAGTTATACTTTGCGTCCCTTGGACTTCTTAGCAGTTTCTTTTTGAGCTGTTTTTTCTGATTGCTTTTGAGGGCGTTTTTCTTCTTTAGCTTTAGAAGTTTCAGCTTTTTGCTTGGTAGAAGAAACTTTATCAGTAATGTCCTTTTGAGGATTGTTAAAGCTCATCTCTACCTTGCCTTTGTCCTTGTCAAAAGTAAAATAACCGCTATAAGTTTTACCGGCTTTGCTCTGTAAGCCTTCTAAATAAATAGGATTACCCTTGCTCAGTTCCTTGTGTTGCTCTTCGGTAAGAGTTACTCCTCGTATGATTGTAGGAGCCTCAGTGAGTTTCTCTTGATTAGCGAGTTTAGGTGCTTTGTCTTCAAAGAGAAATTCCACATAACGCTTGTCGGCATTGAACTGCACAGTTGCGTTAAAAGGCTCTCCTTTTTTAGAGGTCATTCCCTCGACAAACAGAGGCTTACCTTCTTTGAGCGTTTGTTTTTGCTCCTGGGAGAGTTTGACTCCTTTGATTTCATCGGGGACTTTGATGTGTTCACTGCGCAAGGCAATGATTTCATTGGTGAGCCTATCAATACTGATAATAGAAGGGATTTTCTCTTGAGTTTTGCTATTGGTAAGCTCAACTGTACGTCCCATATTTCCTGTGGTAAGCAGGTTCTTTTTATCCTCCTCTGAAAACTCGTGACCAAAGAAAGGATAATCCAATTGTGGTTCCTTACGCATCCCGTGAATGGCTACTGCTACTTTTCCATCAACTTCCCTTAGGGATAGACGAGCATCAAAACGGGTTACTGTAGAGCCTAAATTGAAACTAATAGGTACCAGTTCATTGGTTTTATAACCTTTCAAGAGGGGCTCTAATAGGTTCCTCTTCTCTAAAGACTCTCGACTCACCCCTAAGTTTTGTAACGTTTCCCAATCAATAGCATCAGGGTTGTACTTGAGTTCCTCTTGGGCAGGAGTATTTTGAGATTGTGCCTGAGCAGGAGCTTCTTGTGCTTGCGCTTGAGCAGGAGCTTCAGGAGGGGTCTGAGCAACGGCAGTCTCTCCTTCTTGTTTTAGAGTAGCTGCTTTTTGCTCTTGTTTGATATACTGCTCAGGAGATACTTCGTACTTCTTGAGGTATTCCTTACCCTTTTCAGTGAGCTTTGCCAGATGGTTTTGGAGTTTTTCTATCGTATTTACCGATTTTTCTATCGGTATTTTAAAGAAAGAAAAACGAGAAGGGTTCTGGGCTTGACGCATAAAGTTGCTAAAGAAATTAGATAGCATATTACCTTGCTTGTCTACTTTCATAAAGTCATCCAAGGATTTGCTGTCAGCAGGAGCCGTTTTTAACTCTCCTTTCTCATCAATTCCTTTTACAGCCTTAAGCTGTTTTTCTTCTTTGTCAAATACTAGTAGGATATCAGATAGTTGTTCATCCACTGGGATTTGATTGTCGTAATTTGCCGTATCGGCGTGTTGATTTTCTGCCATTATTTAAACATCTTTTTTAATTTGGGGGTAAAATTACTCCCTTTGTAAGACGTCTAAGAGAGGCTGTCCTTTTTAGGCATAGTATTTCCGTTTTTGGCTTTTAAGGCTGTTACTGGCACACTGAAATGTTCTCGGATAAATTGATGTACATCCGAAAGCTTGTAGTATATTTTGCCTGATATAGTATAATAAGGCAGTTTGCCATTGGAGCGATACCTCTGCAGGGAACGTGCAGAGATTTTAAAGGTGAGCATCAAGTCTTGATTGTCCAAGAGTTCCTCACCATCCAAGCTGTTTTTGCGTTTTTCAGCTTTGTCTATTTGCTCTTTAAGCAAATCAAAACGATCCATAATGCGTTCCATCCACGCTATAAATTCTATTCTGTCAATTTCCATTTTTTATATTTATATTTGTTTAATACTTCGATTGTTAGGTCTTAATCTTAGAACATCTAAAAGTTCTTCTTATCCTTGTGAGTTCTTGTTATCCTCCAAAAGTTCTTTTAGCACACTGCCCATTCCTAAGAGTTGGTCATTTCCCTCTTGAGGAACTAAAATGCCCATTTCCTTTAAGGTGCGGATATAACCTTTTGCGGTGCGTTCCTTTACATCAGTTCGTTTTTGAATTTCTATGTTCAGCTCTTGAACTGTCCACAAAGTTCGCTCTTTAAAAAGAGGAGAAACTAACGAGGCTAAGGTACTGGCTTTATTGGGTTTTTGGTCTTCGTTTTTTTGATTGCCTACATAGCTATGCATTCTCAGCTCATTGTTCCATCTAAAAAGTATTTGTGGGGTATCACTAAGACTGCCATTGCGAATTTTCATAGGTTTGACCGCTGAGATAGGACTGTTCTTCTCCCTTTCGATAGAAAGCACTGCTGTTGCTTTGCGTTGTAGTTCAGAGCCTAAATGACCACGGAGTTTAAGCCCACTGGGGGTGAGGTGTAACACGCATACAATACAGGTTTTGTAGTTACCTGCCAAAAGGTAAAGCTCTTCTATGAGTTCCACACTTTCTTGCTCGTTATTCACAGCTCCAATAAGGTCGGCTATGCCATCGATAACCACCAAATGCACTCCTGCACATTGGTAGTAAAAGCTCTCCAAGCCTTCACGAATGACCTTTAATCGCTCTCTGCGAGGGAGTTGGGTGAGGCAAAAGGCGTGTAGCAAATCAGGAAGAGAGGTTAGTTTAGCTCTTTTAAGCAGTTTGCTAATGTTTTGATAGAGCTGGTCTTGAGACTGTTCTGTATCGAAAAATAGCACCACTTTATCTTTTGGGCAAGGCAGTAGCGTTGTGCCCAATGTGTCAATAGGTAGGTTCTTACTGTTAAGACAACCTGCAATGAGGGCGCTTATATAATGGCTTTTGCCTGTACCTTCGCCTCCTGTAATACCCAATAAACTACTCTGTACTCCTACAGGAGTTCTGCCAATGGAGATGATTGTTTCTTGTTTTTGGGGAGGTTTATCCCATTGGATTTCGCAGTTTTTAAGTAGTGATAGGCTTTCTTCATAGTGTTTGCTAAGGGTCTGATAAAAGAGTTGCAATAGGTCTCTACCCGTTTTACCTTGCGCAAAATAATCGGATATATCTTTATCCTTTTTAGTACCTGAAAGAGGTAAGACCAAACGAAATACTTCTAAAGGTGCTAATTGGGCTTGTTGCTCTAAAGAGGCTCTTTTACCTGTTTCGTCGCTATCGAACAAAAGGACTAAATGTCGGAATCGCATTTTTAGCTTTTGGAGTTTTTGTAAAGGAATGTGAGCTGTTTCACTATTGAAACAGATAGCCGAAAAGCCTCTACTGGCTAAGCTCATTACATCTTTTTCACCTGCAGTGATAAAGAGAATGTCGCCTTGTAGTGGTAGCTGAGACTCACCAAAGCAATAGTTTTCGGGATTACCTCCATAGAGAAAGCGCAGTTTAGAAAAGGGACGATAGACCTTTAAATGCTTTTTAAAAAGGTAAGCAAACATCCACTCATTATAGGTGGAGGCAATAGTGTAAGGTTTGCCGTCTTTATTGGTGCTTGAATAGCTTTGCAGAGAGATTACATTGTACCTGTTTAGGATGTCTTGAGTGATACCATATTTTTGCCAATAGGCTAATTCTTCTTGGGTAAAAGGTTTTTGGGTGAATTGGTAAGAGATAGATTTTTTAGTTTCTACTTGAGTGCTTTCTATGGTGATAGTGGGAGGTATTTGATGTTTTTGTGTAATTATAGAGGTGGATTCCTCTAAACCCAGATGTAAATCTCGATTGATAATTTTTAGGATTTCGATAAAGTCAGAGGCATTTCGAAAGTCCAATTGATAGAGATAACCTACTAAGAAAAAACAGTCACCCCTGAAAGTATCGTTGCCAAAATCTTTCATCTTATAAATCCCCTGTCTGTCCTTATAGATATTGCAGGAAGCATTTTTATCGTCATAGAAAGGGTTTTTAAAGTTTTTACCTACTCGCCAGTTGCCTTGTAGATAGTGCTGGAAGACCTGTAGTCCTCCTTCGGTTCTACTTAAAATATCTTGCTTTTTCAACATAACCTTTGGCTTTTTGAGTGAGGGATTGCAGGTAGCTTTCAGTGTTTTCTACCGATTGACTGATAAGGAGTTTGCGAATGCTTCCCAAGGTATAGAAATATTGTCCATAGATTTTGGAGTAGGTGATTTCATTGCGTTTGCGCATTCGCCATAGGGTTTTCTCACTTAGGTGGAGATATTGACAGATTTCTTTTTGGTTAAGCCACAAACTATCCCACTCAATAGGCTCTTGCTTGAGTTGGTTTTCAATGCTTTGGAGTTGCTCCATAAGGGCTTTCCAAGCGGATTCTTCAATGGTGATTAAATTCATTGCGTATAAGATTAAATTCTCGGCGGCAAAGTTCTGACAAATACCAAACATAAACTGCCAAGTACTACCCATTGAAATGTGCATTTTAACGCAGTTGAAGTGATTTTTATTTATTTTATTGATTATGAGTGTATTACAAGATAATTGTAACGTATTTTTGGAGTATAAACTACTTTTATAGGAAGAAATGTCTAAAAAATGCCAATGGGCTATAATGGGCTTTTTGAGAAATGGAGGTAAAAGTGTGTTTAGGGAGTTTCTATAGAAGAGTTAAATTGAAAATAATAAATATAATTGAAAATAATGAATATAATATTTGATTATAA
>ERZ772946.612-NODE-612-length-12883-cov-27.8123_pt1 | contig 12883 bp, 13 predicted proteins | sample MGYA00511680_ERZ772946 | MGnify/ENA primary metagenome ERZ772946 (study PRJEB29015, sample SAMEA2737918) | human oral metagenome | biome: human oral; feature: human-associated habitat; material: dental | place: China | collected 2016 ... | reverse complement strand
AAAGCTTCGCGGATATCGCTGTTTGATGTTCCAAGGTAGTTTTGAATTTCGTTTACAAGATCGCTAAAATGCATCTCATGGTCGCGACCACGAAGTTCCAAGATAGCACGCGCTACCTCAATCATAGATAGTTCACTTTTTTCTTGCCCAGCAAATACTTCTAATTCCAAAGCGTTTCTCCTCATTTTTACTACTATCGCCAGAGCAGACAGACTCTGACCTCATTTTATCATGTACTCTTTATTGTACGATAATTTTGCGGAATAGTCAAAGGTTAAATGAGAGAAAGTGACAGGACTTTTTATTTCTTTGCTACCCAGCCGATAGCATCGCTAGGTGGAGTTGTAGAAACAAATTGACTGAGTTTTTATGTAGTAAGGTGATTTCTAAAATGTTAGTTACTTTAAACTTTATTCGTACCAATCACTAAAAATAAAGCTCTTTAGTTTAAAAGTAATTAATTTCTAATTCTTCTAGCAAGTTGATAGAAAGCAACTGATTCTTTATCAATATCTCTTTAATTTCATTTGTATTTTTATTATCAATAATTGATTTATTTTCTATCATGTAAAGAAAATTAATGATATCGTTTATATATTCAGGATAACCATTAACTAGTTCTATCAAGACATCTACATTTCCCCATTTTCTTTTTTTCAATTCAATTGAATTACTAATCAACTTCGAGTTTATTAGTTTATATATTTCTGAATAATTTTTTAAAGAATAGAATTCTTTAAAATCTGTCATTGCTTTAGTACTACTTTTTAAATCAGTAATTTTCATATTTTCGTGGGAAAATATTGATAATAACTTCACCATTGATTTTAAATTGCTTGAATTAACTTTTTTTAAATTATTACAAATATATGCTAAGAGAAGTACATCAAAATCAACCTTAGGTTCTTCTCCTGTTTTATTAATATTGGTTGATGGCTCATACACCTCAAAAACAATATTTTTCATATCAAGCAATTCGTTATTTATTTCTGATTTTACTTCATTCCAATTTAACCCACCATTCCCAGCTCCTAATGGAGGAATAGCAACTGACTTAATATCTCTTTTAACGACCTCTTCTTTTAATTTTCTCAGGCCATTAATGATATATTCTATTTTAGATTTTTCACGCCATTTATTCTTTGTTGGGAAATTGATTATTAAAAATTTATTTTCTTGATAAATATGTAATTTCCCAGGGTATAGTTCTCCCTTTTTACAAACTTTAATGTAGTCTTGTTCCATTTCAGGAAATTTCTTCTTAAACTGATAAGCAAGACCTTTCCCCATTTTCCCTTCACAATTAACTGTATTTATGATTGCTTGACATTGAGATTCAAAAATATCTCCTTTTGTATACTTAATCACCATTTAACCAAACCTTACTTTGAATTTTATCAGCTATTGTTGGATAACTACTTTTTAAATATTCAACATGTCTTTCATTACAGTAAATATAAGCAAAATCTTGGGGGAAAATAGAATCACTACTTATGCATTCTGCCATTTTAACTTCCTTAGCATAATCCTGAGCAGAAGGAGCAATATCGTCCATTCTTCTCTCCATCGTTTCCCAATCAATTCTGTTCATTCCTTCGTTATAATCAAAAAGCTCAAACTCACCATTCAAAGGATGTCGAGGAATTATTTTAAAGTTGCTGTATTCAGCATAAGATCTATAGACAGCTATATATACAAAATTTTCTGCACCATATTTATATCGAACAGCATTATCGAATGCTGTATTAGGATAAAAATGAAATAATACGTAATCATCCAAGTGATTGAGTTGACGACTTTCTAGGATATCGGGATTGGCTATATCCTGATTTAACATCCCTCTCTGAATCACTTGATTTCTAGATAGTAATCCATTTTCAATAATACTGTCTAAATTGCCAATATGAGTTAGATGATATAATAATTTTCCGTCTTTTATTTTCATAAGTTTTACCTCAAGTATTTTTCTATTATTATACCAAAAACACAGCAGTTTTGCTGTGCTTTAAATATTATTTTTACATCAAACCAACTTCTTCATCTCATCAATACGCGCTACGGTCGCATCGTATTTGGCTTGGTAGTCGGCTTGTTTGTCGCGTTCTTTTTGGACGACTTCTGGTTTGGCGTTGGCTACAAAGCGTTCGTTAGAGAGTTTCTTGCCGACCATATCCAGTTCTTTTTGCCATTTAGCGAGTTCCTTGTCGAGGCGAGCTAGTTCTTCTTCGACATTGAGGAGGTCTGCCAGTGGCAGGTAGATTTCTGCTCCTGTGATGACGCTTGACATAGCAAGTTCAGGCGCAGGGATGTTTGAAGCGATTTCTAAGTGTTCTGGATTTGTGAAGCGTTTGATGTAGTTGACATTGCTGTTAAAGAAGGCTTCCAAGTCGCTATCGCTTGTCTTAACAAGAATGGTGATAGGCTTGCTTGGTGCTACGTTTACTTCAGCACGCGCATTACGAACAGCACGGATCAAGTCTTTGAGACTTTCCACACCAGTGTGGGCCGCAAGGTCCTCAAAGGCTGGGTTGACAGTTGGGTAAGCAGCTGTTACGATAGAACCTTCTGAAATTTGTCCAAAGATTTCCTCTGTCACGAATGGCATGATTGGGTGAAGGAGACGAAGGATCTTGTCCAAGGTATAAAGGAGAACAGAACGTGTGATGACTTTCTCTTCCTCGTTATCGCTATAAAGGACTTCCTTGGTCAATTCAACGTACCAGTCCGCAAACTCATCCCAGATGAAGTTATAGAGGATGTGTCCAGCCACACCAAACTCGAACTTATCAAAGTTGGCCGTTGCTTTGCCAATCGTTTCATTGAGATTGTGGAGAATCCAGCGGTCAGTGACATTTCCAGCTTCCTTGTTGACAACTTTTTCCACATTGGCCGTTGCTTGCTCAAGGGTCAAGCCTTCATTGTTCATGAGGATATAGCGAGAGATGTTCCAGATCTTGTTAATGAAGTTCCATGAAGCATCCATTTTCTCGTAAGAGAAGCGCACGTCTTGCCCTGGTGCAGAACCATTTGAAAGGAACCAACGAAGGGCATCGGCACCATATTTCTCGATGACATCCATCGGGTCAATCCCGTTACCGAGAGATTTAGACATCTTACGTCCTTGCTCGTCACGGATAAGACCGTGGATAAGGACGTTTTGGAATGGCTGACGGCCAGTGAATTCCAAGGATTGGAAGATCATACGAGATACCCAGAAGAAGATGATGTCGTAACCTGTTACCAAGGTTGAAGTTGGGAAGTAGCGTTTGAAGTCTTCTGAGTCGACATCAGGCCAGCCCATGGTTGAGAATGGCCAAAGGGCAGAACTGAACCAAGTATCCAAGACGTCTTCGTCCTGAGTCCATCCGTCGCCTTCTGGAGCTTCTTCACCGACATACATTTCACCTTCTGCATTGTACCAAGCAGGGATTTGGTGGCCCCACCAGAGCTGACGAGAGATAACCCAGTCGTGGACATTTTCCATCCATTGGAGGAAGGTATCGTTGAAACGAGGTGGGTAGAATTCTACCTTGTCCTCTGTGTCTTGGTTGGCAATAGCATTTTTAGCCAATTGGTCCATCTTGACGAACCACTGAGTAGACAAGCGTGGCTCAACCACAACACCTGTACGCTCTGAGTGACCAACACTGTGAACACGTTTTTCGATTTTGACGAGGGCACCGATTTCTTCCAGTTTCTTGACAACCGCTTTGCGGGCTTCAAAACGATCCATACCTGCAAATTCGAAGGCCAGTTCGTTCATGGTTCCGTCGTCGTTCATGACGTTGACTTGTGGTAAGTTATGGCGTTGACCAACCAAGAAGTCATTTGGATCGTGAGCAGGTGTGATTTTCACGACACCAGTACCAAACTCAGGATCTGCGTGTTCATCGGCCACGATTGGGATTAGTTTATTAGCGATTGGAAGGATGACGTTTTTACCAATCAAGTCCTTGTAGCGTGGGTCTTCTGGATTGACGGCAACCGCAACATCCCCAAACATAGTCTCAGGACGAGTTGTCGCAACTTCAAGGGCGCGTGAACCATCTTCCAGCATGTAGTTCATGTGGTAGAAGGCACCTTCTACGTCCTTGTGGATAACCTCGATATCAGACAGTGCTGTGCGAGCTGCTGGATCCCAGTTGATGATAAATTCACCACGGTAGATCCAGCCTTTCTTATAAAGCTCGACAAATACCTTGCGAACGGCTTTTGACAAACCTTCGTCAAGGGTGAAACGCTCGCGAGAGTAGTCTACAGAGAGCCCCATCTTGCCCCATTGTTCCTTGATAGTAGTGGCATATTCGTCTTTCCATTCCCAGACTTTCGTCAAGAAAGACTCACGACCGAGGTCATAACGACTAATGCCCTCACCACGCAAGCGCTCCTCGACCTTAGCCTGAGTGGCAATTCCCGCGTGGTCCATACCAGGAAGCCAAAGCGTGTCAAAACCTTGCATGCGTTTTTGACGGATGATGATATCTTGCAAAGTTGTATCCCAAGCGTGACCAAGGTGGAGTTTACCAGTTACGTTTGGTGGTGGAATAACGATGGAATAAGGCTTAGCCTTTTGATCGCCTGAAGGCTTGAAAACATCTGCATCAAGCCATTTTTGATAACGACCAGCCTCAACCTCGGCTGGATTGTATTTAGGTGAAAGTTCTTTAGACATGTGTGTGCTCCTTTTATTCAGTTAAATAATAATATATCCCATTTTTTGAGATTATTTTTGTTTCTTTTTCGAGTAAGTCTTCAGTTGTATTTTTTATTCCAATCGAATTATCTAATTGATTATTAATTTGTGAAATTACAGGATCAGGTACTTCATTATATCTCAAATCATTGAAAAACATTGCAGGGAACCCGAATGCAAATGCCTCAAGTCCTTGCTTAGCATATCGTTTGTTATCTAAATCAATTTCAAATAATTTAATTGTTTCATTATGCCATTGATTTAGTAGATTTCTAGCATCAGTAGATTGTTCAATATAAATATTATATAAAGAATAGCAAAGCTCAGAAGAAATAGCCCCCTTGTTTAATAAATAAATTAACCTTGCAATTTCTTCTAAAATCGAGAGCAAGTATTGTTGAAAGCTAATTAATTTATCAACTTCCTCAATACTCTCTTTGTACTTATCAAATTCATTGTTATGACCTTTAGATACGATATTTTCTATTGTTAAATTGACTTGTTGTAGTAATTCAACTGCATCATCCCTATATCGATTCAAGTCATCTAAAGAACGTTTTCTCAATTCATCATTCTCAATGATTTCGATATTAAATTTGGAAATATTCCCAACTTTTCCTATTAAAGCTATTATTCTAGCTTTAAATTCAGTTTGTTGAAAATCATATATTTTATCTATTCCTTCTTGCATTTCTGCCATTTTAGTATCAATTTGAGCCATATAATATTGACCTACAACCATGGAGGAAATATTCATTACATCAGCTACTGTATTTGATATATCTGTTAAATTTTCAACATCCATTGGTATAAGATTGGCTTGACCAGCAAGTTTATTATTTATGGTGTAACCACCACGAAAAGCTCCAAGAACTTCTTTAGAATCGTAAAGTTTTGCTTCAGGTGGGATAACTACTTGATAAATATTACCTTCTTTGACTTTATTTAATAACTCTTCAATAGGTTTATTTTTGACATGATTGGTGAAGTTTTGAACGATTTGAGGAACAAGAGCATCTAATTTCGCTACAACATTTCCATCTGAAATCTCATGAACAGGTTTTTCATCAAGATTAATCTCTGTAGGTAAGAACTCAATTTTAGGCATTAGAGCTAAAAATTCTTCGTTTATTGGAGATACTTCATAATCAGTATTTGGAATAATTTCATTAGAGTAGCTAAAATCTACCTTTTCATTTGTATTCTTTTTATTTTTATAAAAGTAAAAAATTAGAAGTACAAGTAATAAAATAACAATCCAATTCATTTCTTCTCCTCCCACTCACTCTTCAGCAAGCCATATATCAGACTGTCACAGCGATTGCCTTGGGCATCTTTGCGGTCTCGGATGCGAGCTTCGAGGGTGAAGCCAAGCTTCTCTGCGACTCGTTGACTTTGGACATTGTAGCCAAAGCAGACCAGTTCAATCTTGTTAAGATCCAATTCCTTAAAGCCTAGGTCAATCACGGCACGCGCTGCTTCTGGTACATAACCTCGACCCCAATAGTCTGGATGCAAGGTATAGCCAATCTCCAGCACATCATCTGCGTGGCGATGGTTGAAGTCAACAGAACCAATGACTTTATCGGTTCCTTTGACTACAATTCCATAGCCAGCTGGGAGATTTTCCTTTTGATTGCGCTCAGGAAGGATATGCTCCAGATAATAAATCTCATCTTCCAAGGTCTTGACGGGGTGAAATCCTGCTGGATAGGCGACCTCTGGCAAACTAGCGTAGGCATGGATATCCTCGGCATCCGCCACTGTACGGACTCGCAGGATCAGACGCTCCGTCTCGATTCGTTCAGGTAGTTCAGCCCTTGTCATCTTTTTTTCTCGCTTTCTTAATAAAGCTTCCCATAGAATCGACTCGATTATCTAGATAACGGTAAACACGCTGATGACCATCCCCCATAAAGTAAGTCGGTGCAAAACAGTCATTTTTAAAATGGCCTTTATCGTCCAATAGTTCTGAATCCGCCAGTCGATCAAGAATCTTAGCAAAGATGTGGCAGATTCCATCCTCCTCGATAATCCGATCCACCTGGCAGTCCAATACGACTGGGCAAGCCTCTATAATCGGTGCCTGGGTTCGTTCAGAAATTTCATAGTCTAATCCCAAGTGTTCCAACTTTTCACGGTGGCTGATAAAACCAGCCTGCTCCATCGCAAGCATGGAAGTTTCATCAGGGATATTTACGGTGAACTGGTGGTAATGCTTAATCTGGTCAGCTGCATTTTCCTCAGCACCAACTCCGATGACTAACCAATCTCCCAGACTATAAGAGGAGCTACAGGTCGTAATATTGTGACCAAAGTTCTGATCCTGATATCCTAAAATGAAGATAGGAAAACCATAATATAGTTTACTTGTTTTAAAAGATTGCTTCATGACAACCTCCTTTGACTAAGACGCAAAAGAAAATCCCTGCCATAAACATGACAGGGACGAATGTGCTTATCCGCGGTACCACCCAATTTCGGGCAAGGCCCGCAACTCTTGTCTTTGAAGGATATACAAAGACACTTTTATTTCATTTTTAACCATCAGCAACCAGTCTTGACACATTTGTGGACTTCTCAGCGCCGCCACTTTCTGTAAAATGTGGGATTCAAAACACCTCTAATGGCTCTATTGTAGCAAGTTTTTGACGGAAATGCAAGGGACAAGAAAAATTACTTGAAGCTGATTCCGTGTTCTTTTAATTTCTTAATCGTAGCTGGGCCGATTCCTTTCAAGGCAAGGAGTTCTTTTTCAGTCCAGTTTTTGAAGTCAGAAGCTGACTTGATGCCTTCATCATAGAAAGTCTTAGCGCGATCTACTGAGAGGCCACCCAAAGTAGCTGCGAAATCTTCTACTGAATTCGCCACTTTTTGAGCCTGTTCCTTGGTCGCTTCTACTGCTTGTTCCACTTTTTTAGAGACAACTTTTCCTGCTTGGTTGGCAGATTTTTCCGCATGTTTCACGACTTTTTTGGTCTCTTCTACAACTTTGGTCATTGTAGTTGAAAATGCACCTGAACGACGAAGGCTATTTCGCAATTGTTTTTTACGTTGGAGTTTCTTTGACATGATAAAATCCTTTCAATAAAAAATCCCTGCTCTGACAAGGATTTAATAAAAATATTCTATCAAGATTTTGGGAAAAAATCAAGAAAGTATCACTATTTTAGTAGTTTCGCTCACCAAACAAGCCCTCTGGCAAATCATGAAATCCCTTGCCTGCTTTGAAGTTTTCAAACTTACCCAGCAAAAACTGATAAGCATCCAAGCGACTTTCGTAGCGAATCATAGCATCTTTGGCACGCTCGTCTTGGTCTTCTTCGTAGACTTTTTGACTTTCCTTGTGCGCCATGTCGTTGATCATGATCTGGGTATTGACCCAAGTCTCAAATTCCTTCATAAATTCTTGTTCGTAACTCATTGCTTCTCCTTATTCTAATCCACGGAAGTAGTCCGTATCAATCTCACGGTAGGGCTGGATATCCTGAACATACTCTAGCACTCCTTGAAATTCTCCGTTCTCATCGTGCACCGCAGCATAGGTGATGTGGACAAACTTGCCTCGGGACTCAGACTTGAACCACATTTCATACTTGTCCTTGACCCCTTCACGAAGGCCCTTCATAACGGCCTTAACCTTTTCTAGGTACTTGGGCGGATGACATAACTCGACATTGCGCCCGACTTGGGACGGTGTCCGTTTGAAAATCATCTCATCAGCTGGCGTATTGTCATTGTAATACTGGAAAATATCATCTTTATTGACAAAGGTGATCTCCATGGGAAGGTGATTGAGGATGAGGTTGGCCTGCTCTACGGAGAGATAGCCATTCCCAAAAGCCTGTTGACTATGGCGGTCCAGCACTGCTTCCTTTTCCTTAGGGGTAAAGGTAATGGTAAACTGGCCTTCTGGTGTATCGATAACTTGCTGCACTTGGCCTTCAGCCGTGTCTAGTTGCACGGGCTCCTCCGCACTCTTTTCCTCAACAAAGCGCTGACGCTCAGGCACCCATTTCTCAGACGGACGGATGATGGCATAACCATAGGCATCACTCTCCTCCGCAATCTGAATCCAGTCATCCTGAGTAAAGGACTCGAGGAGAATCATGAGAAGGATGGACTCTTCCTTGAAAATCATACTTTCAAACTCTGTCGCAAAAGCTTCAAAATCTTCTTTTACACTGCTAATCGACACTTCTGGTAGTGACTTGGCTGTCGTTAAAGCTGTTTGAAAGAGTTCCCTGATCTGATCATCCACTCCCCACATAACTTTGGGAGGTGAATCGTGTCCATAGCGCTCCATGATGGGGAAAAAGAGTTCTTCCTTGCGCTGATAGTGGATGTCAAATTGGCCCAAAAGCCCCAGTTGACGGACCAAACCCTTGCGCATCTCTGCCAGCATTTCCTCGTCTTCCATAGACTCATAGGTATCTAACAGTCTCCGAATGCGAATCAAGGCAGCACGGAGAGCCAGATTTTCATCCTTGAAGACGCGAACGGGGTGACCAGGATGCTCGGTATCCTCCACTTCGACACCCTTAACAGCGTTTTTAAAAAGATTGGCATGGACATCACAGAGCTCCATGACATCTTCAAAAGTGACACCTGAGTCTGAGTTCATCAGCTCGTGCTCCATGAGGGAAATCTCGATGGCGGACACACCTGTAAAGGTCGCATCAAAACGCTCCTGAACTGACTCAGGAGAGGCACCATTGTGCAATTCTAACAAAATATCCCGTAGGATATGAATCCGTTCATCTGCCATTAGTCTAATCCAATCACTTCGTAACCATTCGCTTCCAGTGTGCGGACAATCTTGTCCATAGGAGTTCCTTCGAGCTTCGAACCCTGTTTGAGCGATACCTTGCGACCGACGGTATTTCGCATCAAGGGATTGGCTAGCGGTTTAAAACCCAGCTCCACTAGAATTTCCAAGACTTCTGGATGCTTGTCCACCACTTCTGCAACAGGAATTGACACATCGATGATATTGTCCATGACGACCTCCATGTATGTTCTAAAATGATTTTGCTTGTTTTATTATACCACAAGGAGAGAGATTAAAAAACTAGCAACGGAGTTCCTGCTAGTTTCTTTCATTTCAAGTTATTCCTTATCATCTGGTTTTGCGAGCCACTGGGCTACATCCATCAGCTTGTCAGCAAGCAGTACTTTCCCGAAACCTACTAAAGCATTGTCATCTTTTTTCATGTTCTTCAGGACTTTGATGCTTTGCATCACAAAAAAGTAATTCCCGTATGTCTTGGCTAGAATTTTAATGAATCCCATATTACTCTCCTTCGATGATTTCGACCTCTTTTCGGATAATATCAACATCTTTTTGATATTGAACTTCATTGTAGTTGACTAGTTTGGACAATTCCTGTTGCAATCTTTCTCCCATTGGCTTCATGGTCGCAAAGGTTAAGCCACCAGAAATGACTCCGCCTAGGATAGGAATCACTTTTCCCATTCCTTTGGCTAAGCCTCCTTTTGTCAGATTAACACCAAAAATTTTCAAAATTTTCTCCAAAATAGGATACCAGAGCGTCTTTGTCAAGGCTTTCTTATTCACTACTTTTATGACTTGTTGGGCTACTGTCACTCCGCCTGATCGAAGCAGGGCACCTGCACCATTTACTCCCAGCATCACACCGAGATACAGTAAAAGTGTGTTTTTAGCATCTTCACTCAACTCATTGCGCGAAGCCCATAAATCATCAAATCCGTAAATATACCCTAGTTCTTGAGCTAGTTTTAATGAGAAAGCGTAAAACTGGGCTACATCTGTTGGAATAGTAATTGCCATGGCTAGGCCTCCAGGTAAACCTGCCAATACCGAAGTTCCGCTGGCCAACAAGACATTGTCCTTAATACAGGCCTTTGCCACTCGATCCAAGCTTTCCTGAGGCAACAATGAAGTCGGTCCTTGTTCTAATAAGGTTGCAATATCCTTGCGGTCTAATTCCTTGGAAAACTTTTCCACCAAAAATTTCTCTCGATCAACTTTGACTACAGGAAGTTTCACCACTTGTTGCAATACTTGCATAGCTATATCTTGTTTAGCCATTTGTATCTCCATTTTTCATTCATATTATGCTTTATCATATCATACTATTTGAAATTTACAAATTTTTTAAACTGCGTTTTACAAGTGCAACATATCGATGATTAGCAAACAGACTACTCTGAAAAGAAAAAAGAGGGTCAATCCCTCTTTCTTAATTCTTATCCAGATTACGTAGCATTTCGTCAATCTTGTTTCCATATTCGATGGATTCGTCTTTGACGAAGGTTAAATCTGGGATTTTGTACAATTTCAAATTGCGACCAAGTTCACGTTTGATGGTACCAGTTGCTTTTTCAAGCCCGATTTGAGCTTTTTGGTTATCCGAAGCAAGGTTACTCAAAATGGTGTAGTAAACCTTGGCAACAGACAAGTCACCTAGCATCTGAACATCAGTGATGGTCACACCTTGGACACGAGGATCACGGACTTTCTTTTGCAAAATCTCATTGACTTCACGCTTAATTTCCATGCCCACACGATCCGTACGAAAATGATTTGCCATGTTTTTTCCTTTCACTTTTATAATGAACCAAAAGCTAGGCCAGCAGACCTAGCTATTTTTAAACTTATTGATTTTCATTTCAAATTGAAACGAAGTTCGATTTGAAACCACCCGCTTCTTTCGCTGTGGTGAAAGTGATGGAACTGATTTATTAGTCCCATCACAGGGGATTTTTGAGACTCTAGGCTCAAAAATAAGCAATGAAACCATCGGTTTGCTTGCGTCCCTCACCACCTAAGAAAGGAGCAAAAATCTTATCTCTTGATTTCTTCCATGACGTAGGCCTCAATCACATCATCCATCTTGATATCATTGTAGCCGTCGATCATCAATCCACCTTCACGACCGTTAGTAACTTCTTTGACATCATCTTTGTAGTGTTTCAAGCTTGCGAGTTCGCCATCATAGATAACGACGCCGTCACGGATGACACGGACTTTAGAGTCACGGGTAACCTTACCACTTGTAACCATGAATCCACCGATGGTTCCCACTTTGGACACCTTGAAGGTTTCACGGATAACCGCTTCACCGATGATTTTTTCTTCGAATTCAGGATCGAGCATCCCTTTCATAGCTTCTTCCATCTCTTCGATAACCTTGTAGATAATGCTGTGGAGACGGATTTCCACATCGTCTGCTTCTGCTTGTTGACGAGCTTGTGGTGTAGGGCGGACGTTGAAACCAATGATAAAGGCATTCGATGCTTCCGCAAGGGTCACGTCAGATTCATTGATGGCACCAACCGCTGAGTGGACGATGGTAACTTTAACACCTTCCACGTCAATCTTTTGAAGTGAGGCAGAAAGGGCTTCAACAGAACCTTGTACATCGGCCTTGATGATAACGTTAACAGACTTAAGTTCACCAGCTTTAAGCGTATCAAAGAGGTTTTCAAGGCTGACACGTTGGGTAGCTTGACGTTGTTTCATAAGGGCACGTTTGGCACGTTCTTCACCTGCTGCACGCGCAGATTTTTCATCTTCGTAAACAGCAAAGTGGTCACCCGCCATCGGTGCTTCGTTCAAACCTGTGATAGAAACTGGTGTTGATGGTCCAGCCACCTTGACACGACGACCAAGGTCATTTGTCATAGCACGGACACGACCGAAGGTATTTCCGACAACGATAGGGTCTTGTACATTCAGAGTACCTTGTTGGACAAGAAGGGTTGCAACCGCACCTTTCCCTTTATCCAAACGAGCTTCGATAACTGTACCGATAGCACGCACTGTTGGATCTGCCTTGAGTTCTTGGATTTCAGCCACAAGAAGGACTGTTTCCAAGAGTTCATCGATGTTTTGGTTGAACTTAGCTGAGATTTCGACAAATTCAGAATCTCCACCCCAAGCTGTTGACATGACACCATGCTCTGCCAATTCACCGATAACGCGTTCTGGGTTGGCACCTGGTTTATCAATCTTGTTAATGGCTACGATGATTGGAACGTTGGCTGCTTTTGAGTGGTTGATGGCTTCGATAGTCTGAGGCATAACACCGTCGTCTGCCGCTACGACCAAGATGGTGATATCGGTAACAGATGCACCACGCGCACGCATCGATGTAAAGGCCGCGTGTCCTGGTGTATCAAGGAAGGTAATCTTCTTGCCATTTT
>ERZ772946.606-NODE-606-length-12962-cov-10.2255_pt1 | contig 12962 bp, 7 predicted proteins | sample MGYA00511680_ERZ772946 | MGnify/ENA primary metagenome ERZ772946 (study PRJEB29015, sample SAMEA2737918) | human oral metagenome | biome: human oral; feature: human-associated habitat; material: dental | place: China | collected 2016 ... | reverse complement strand
AGCGCACGCCACGATTGCCTTTCTTGTAAGTCAAGATTTTCTTACCAACATACTTGTAGGTGAATTTCTTACTTTGTCCACCTTGAACAAATTCCATAGTATTATCAGAAATGTTGATCTTAGTGACATCTGTCTGATAGCCTTTTGTATAGTAAGCCTTGTACTCAGCCTGAGTCATCTTACCAGTCAACTTAGACTTGTAGTCAAAGACTTGGTCAAACGTACCATCTTCAAGGAAAGGATAAACTGATTGCCAGTTACCTACATAGTCACTCAAGGTGCGGTCCTTGACGTCTGCATCCTCAAAGTAACCATTTTGAACTGTCTTGGTATCCTCTGCCTTTTCAGGCTCAATTGCTGGGCCTTCTTGGTCCGTTGTTTGTTTCAGAGCCTTGAGGTTTTTCTCCATAACGGAGATGTAGTTTTCGCCAGCCTTGGTATCCTCTTCTGTCAGACTTTCTAAAGGATTGAGGACATCTGTTTTGACACCTGCTTCTTTTGAAAGTGTGTTAGCAAGTGCTTGTGAAGCATTTTCTTCAAAGTAGATATAGGCAATTTTATTTTTCTTGACGTACTCTGTCAATTCTGCCAAGCGAGCAGCTGATGGCTCTGTATCTGGAGAGAGGCCTGAGATTGCGACTTGTTTGAGTCCATAGTCCAAGGCAAGGTAGTTAAAGGCTGCGTGTTGAGTCACAAAGCTCTTTTGTTTGGCTTGAGACAAGCCTTCTGCATAAGCCTTATCCAAAGCTTGCAATTTTTCGATATAGGCAGTAGCATTCTTCTCAAAGGTCTCTTTTTTATCAGGATAGTCTGCTGACAAGCTATCACGGATGTGCTCTACTAGTTTAATGGCACGAACTGGTGATAACCAAACATGGGGATCGAACTCATGGTGATGGCCTTCTCCTCCATGTTCATGGTCCCCCTCTTCTTCCTCGCTACCTGGTAAAAGCAACATATCGCCTGTCGCCTTGATGGTTTTGACCTTTTTCTTATCCAGGGTATCTAGCAATTTAGGTACCCATGTTTCCATGTTTTCATTTTCATAAACGAAGGTATCTGCGTCTTGGATTTTGGCAACCGACTTGGCAGATGGTTCATATTCATGGGGTTCTGTACCAGCACCGATTAGGAGTTCTACATTAGCAGTATCTCCTGCGACTTGCTTGGTAAATTCGTAGACAGGGTAAAAGGTTGTCACGATATTGAGTTTCCCATCTGCCTGTTTTTGATTGGAACAAGCCACTAAAAACAGAGCACATAGGCTAGCCAGTAGTAAGCTAATTTTTTTCATTTCATTCTCCTATTTGATAAAACGTTTCAATAGACTGACTAACAAAAAGACAGCTACAAAGATAATGGTGATACTAGCGCTAGCAGGAGTTTCCGCATAGTAGGAAATATAGAGACCTGCCACCATTCCCAAAAAGCCAATAGCGCTGGCTAGTAACATAACGGATTTAAAGTTTTTCCCCAGACGAAGGGCAATACTAGCCGGCAAGACCATAATAGTCGACACCAAAAGGGCTCCTGCTGCTGGAATCATAAGGGCAATGGCCACCCCTGTCACCATGTTAAATAGGATGGACATAGTACGAACTGGCAAGCCATCCACAAAGGCCGTGTCCTCATCAAAGGTCAGGATATACATTGGTCGCAAGAATAAGAAAGTCAAGAGTAGGACGACCGCCGCAATGGCAAAGAGGAATATCACCTGCTCCTGGCTAATAGTCACAATCGAACCAAAGAGATATTGGTCCAAACTCATGGAACTCGAACTTTTTCCCTTACTCATCACGATAAGGGAGACTGCAAGCCCTGTAGACATGAGGATGGCAGTTCCGATTTCCATAAAGTTCTTATAGACTGTACGGAGATACTCTAGAAAGACCGCAGCGATCAGGACGATAGCAATGGTTGAAATCGTTGGAGAAATTCCCAAAACCAGACCAAAGGCTACCCCTGATAGAGAAACGTGACTGAGGGTATCGCTCATGAGACTCTGACGACGTAAGATAAGGAAGGTCCCAAGAACTGGAGAAAAGAGACTCATGGCAATGACAGCCAAGAAGGCACGCTGCATGAAGTCATAAGATAACAAACTAAGCATGTTCCACCTCCTGGTCGCTTTCGTGAACGTTGAAACAACGCCATGGCGAGTCTTGGTTACGGACTAGATGAATATTGCGGTCCGCATAGTCCTTAACTTCTTCAGGGTCATGAGTAATCATCAAAACAGCCTTGCCATGATGATGGGCGCTGTGGTGCATGAGTTCGTAAAATTCGTTTTTACTTCCTGCATCCATCCCCGTTGTCGGCTCATCTAGGATAAACACATCTGGATCCGAAGCAAACATACGTGCGATCACCGCTCGCTGCTTTTGTCCTCCAGATAGAGAACCCAAGCGTTTGTCTCGGTGTTCCCACATGCCAACTGAATCCAGACTAGCCTTGATATGCTCCTCATCATGAGCATTCAAGCGACGGAACCAGCCTTTTCGTGGATAACGACCCGACTTGACAAATTCGTAAACCGTACTTGGAAAACCCGCATTAAAACTGGCAATCTGTTGAGGCAGGTAGGCAATTCGCAATTTTTTACCCTGCGTATTTGTCTTGGAAATAGTCACCTTACCAATGCGTGGCTGAAGGATTCCAAGACTGGCCTTGATGAGTGTCGTCTTAGCTGCCCCATTCTCCCCTGTCAAGGTAACAAATTCTCCACTGTCAACACTATAATTGATATGTTCAAGAACAGGCTCCTTATCATAATAGAAGGATAAATCCTCTACCGTAATATATCTCATTATTTGATTTCTCCTACTAAAGCAGTCAAAAACCGCTGGATCACTTTTTGTTCATTTGGAGTAAACTGAGTCGCCACTTGTTCATAGGTTAAAAGTGTATGTTCATGGTGATGATGGTGCTCCTCAGCGATTGGACGAGCTAAATCAGTCAACTGATAAAAAATCACACGCGCATCCTTCGGATCTTTAGATGTTTCCAACATCCCTTCCTTGACCAAAGACTTAATGGCCTTGGTAACTGCCGCCTGACTGACATTGAGACGACGCGCCAATTCTGAATTTGTTAAAGATTCCTCTGACAAAAGCATGAGAATGTGCTCCTGAGTATTGGTTAAGGCTACCTCACTAGTGCAATGACCTATTAGAATTTCATGCTGATTTTCTGCCTGCAAAATCACCTCATTCAAAAAAGCATCGATATCCTTCGCTAGCTGTCTCATATCTGACTCCTTTCCTTTTGGACTTCTCTTTTTTAAGAGAAAATACTATTCTTTGAAAAATTATTTACTGGTTAATTATATCACAACCAAAAAAAGAGTCAAGAAAAAACGTGAAAACTAGTTTCATCCTTGAACTCTTCTTTCATTCCCCTATTGAAATTCCTTGACATCTCCATCATAAGTCGCCCAGTATCTAATCCTATTTTTGAAGGCACGACACTTTTTATTCAAATTATATATAAAATGGAGAAGACCAAAGTCTTCTCCAAATGCATACCTTACTTCACTCAAGAAGTCTAGCAATCTATAACTAGAAACTCATTAAAATTTTGAATAAATCTTACTCACTATCCTTCTTGCGAAGAACGATACTTAGACCACTCAAAATTCCAACAAATCCGAATGCTGCCAAGGCTGCGTTCGATTCCGTACCAGTATTTGGCAATTGAGCTACCTCAGTTGATGGAGCTGGATAAGTGTTTCCATCCGGATTGTAATTTGAAGGTACTGGTTTGTTCGGAACTGCCGGTGTTCCCGAATCTTCCGCCACAGGTACAGGTGGTTTTGGAGTCTCGTTTCGTTGAGGTGTTGGAGCTGGTTGTGGTGTAGGTGCAGGAGCTGGAGTTGGAGTCGGAATTGGATTTGGCTCTGGCTGTGGTTTTGGTTCTTCAGGAATCTTCAGCTCTGGAATCTCCACAGTTGGCGGATCTAACGGAACTACTCCACCTTCAAATTCTGGCACTTCAACTTTTGGAGCATCAATTTGCATTACATATTGGTAAACAATTGTAGTTACTCCTTCTTTAACTAAACCTTTTTCCTCTACAGTATTTTTGAATTTATCACCAGCTGGAAAAACACGTTTCAATCGGAATGTCACTCCATCTACTTCAATAGTTTCAGGAGCTGTCACAGCGTACTCTTCTCCTGTAGCTTTGTAAGTCGTTTCTTCTTTATCACCAGTAGTTGTAGTTGTTGCTTCAGCTACAATGACATTGTTCTTAGCGACTACATCATCAGCAAGTAAGTTTTCATTAATATCTACGAATTTAACGATAACTGTTCCTTTTTTATCTTTTGCGTAATCACGTACACTGTTTGGTTTATTCTGAGAATACTTAACAACAACCGCTGAATCTTTAGATTCATGTGTTACAGTTAACTCATCTACCTTAGCTTTATCTACAGTGTAATCTTTGATTTCTGGTGACACTACTTCGACAAGTTTTTGTTCTTTCGTCCAGTCACTTGTGTACGTCACTTCACCAGTTCTACTGTTGATTTCGGCAGTTCTTGTGAAACGAGCACTTTGGTTAACAGGTGCACTTGCTTCCTGACCTGCTTTTGGTCCATTTTCGTAAACATAAGTGATGTTACGTTTCACTTCTGTTAAGAGACCTAAATCTTTGTAGGTGCGACCTTTTGGATCATTAGGAATTTTATCCTCTGGTTTTGGAGGAGTATTTTCTCCTTCGTTAGGTTTAGTTGGATCTACTGGAATAATGTAGTCATATTGGTATACAACTGTCGTAGTTCCTTCTTTCACCTTACCTGTCTCTTCTAATACATTATTGTATTTATCAGAAACTGCGTAAATACCACTGTATTTATATTTCTTACCATTCGTTTCGATAACGTCTTTACGGCTTGCTACAGTGCTATATTCTTCATTTGTTGGCGTATAAGTAGTTTCTTCGCGATCAGCGTAGACTTTTGTTGTAGCTTTTTCTACTACTACATTATCTTTAACCGTAACCGCAGTGTCAATTTCATTTCCTTGGGCATCTACATACTTAACAACAACAGATCCTTTTTTATCTTTTGCTGCATCATGTTCGATAATTTCAGGATTTTCACGATATTTAACAATTTCGCTACTATCTTCAGATTCATGCGTTACTGGTAATTCAGCTACTTTTTCTTTATCAACTACATATTTATCAATTTTTGGCGATACTACTTCTGCAAGTTTTTGTTCTGGAGTCCAGTTGCTTGTGTAGACAACTTCTCCAGTTCTAGAGTTGATTTCTGCAGTTCTTGTGAAGCGAGCATTTTGGTTAACAGGTGCACTTGCTTCTTGCCCTGCTTTTGGTCCATTTTCGTAAACATAGGTAATATTACGTTTAACTTCTTTTAATACACCTAAATCTTTGTATGAACGATTTTGTGGATCATTAGGAATCTTATCCTCTGGTTTTGGAGGAGTATTTTCTCCTTCATTAGGTTTAGTTGGATCTACCGGAATAACGTAATCGTATTGGTATACAACTGTTGTAGTTCCTTCTTTTATCTTACCTGTTTCTTCTAATACATTGTTGTATTTATCAGAAACTTCATACACTCCACGGAAGACATATTTCTTACCATCTTTAGTGATTGTATCTACTTTCTTCTCAGCAGCATTGTAGTTTACATCATTTTCTGTTACTTCATCACGTGTTGATAGGACAACATCACCTGATTTAGTAGCGTATGTTTTCGTTGTTTTCACAACTGCGTCTGTTACTACATTTTCTGCATCTTTGATTTCATTACCGTCAGCATCAACGTACTTAACAACTACTGATCCTTTAGTTTCAGTTACTGTCGGTGTAGTTTCTTCTTGTTTATCTAAAGTATAACTATAAATAACGTGTTTTTCACCTTCAGTTACGTCCCCTGATGCTGGAGCTGAGTCAGATGTTGGAGCTACATATTTATAAACTAAACCTGTAGTTTCATCTTTTAGCGTTGGGTATTGTTTATCAGTAGTGTCGTATTTTTCAGTAACTGCGCGTTTTTCTTTACGTTCAGATACTTTTACACCTTTTGAGTAAGTTACATAAGTATCTTCATACTCAACTGGTACTTTATCTTTTACTACTTCTGTTTCTTTTAATGTTTTTAGACTTCCATCTTCGTTGATCACAACATGTTTCACATCAACAGAACCTGTCTTAGTAACAACTGAGCTAGACGGAGTTTTTTCTTCTTCACTTACTAGACGGTATTCGTAAACAACTTCTGTTGTTCCCTCTACTACTTTACCGCTAGCAGCTGGAGAACCTTGTTTTAACCCTACATACTCGTATGTGAATCCAGTATCAGCATCTACTAAAGTTGGATATTGTTTTGGAGTCGTGTCATAGTTTTGTTCAACCGTTTTAACATCAGTACGTTCATCAACTTTTGTTTCACCTGAATATAGACTTACGATAGTTTTTGTTTCAAGCGTTACATTGTCTTTATCAGTTTCTGATTTTAATTGTTTTCCATCAGTTGTGACATACTTGATAACCACACTACCTTGTTTAGTAGCTGTTGCTTCTCCTGCTTCTTCTTTTGTGATTTTTAAGTTGTAGTAATGAGTTACGACTGGTTTTTCTTCACCCATTACTTTGTAAGCACGGATTGGTGTGATGATTTCTTTTTTATTAACTGTAACAGTATCCGTTGTTGTTTCATCAGAAGGTTCCCATTCTTTTACTGTACGTTCAGATTTAGTCAAGGTAGCTTTTGATTTATCATCTGTTACTGTAACACCCCATGTTCCGTTAGTCGTAATATTCGAAATATTAATGTTTGATTCAGTATTTACAGGATATTTATTCCAAATAATATCATGTCCTTCATTTCTATCATACTTAGTATTTGTTGTTACTACTAAACCACCTACAGTTGTAAATTCATAAGTTTCAACAATATCTTTAGAAACAGGGAACAAATCACCGTCAACTGCTCCGTATTTTCGAGCTTCTTCTTTTGAAGCAACACCAGTTTTTACCTTATCAATAATAGGTAAACCGTCTAAAACTGTACTTACTTCGTTAACTTTGTTTTCAAATTGATCTAGTTTAGATGAGTCATTGGCAGCAGAAGTATCATTTACATAAAAACCAACTTTACCATTAGATAAACCAACTCGAATATTATTCTCTTTCATATAATTAACGAGTTCATCTACTTTATTATCTAAATTAGTTTTAACTGTATTAATCGCTTCGATATCCGTAGGTTTTGACGCATTACTAGAAAATAAATCAACAAGTCGATATCCAGTTGCAAAAACATCTTTCAAGATATCTTTCACTGAAGCATTAGACGTGTCTAGATCTGGTGTTTTTTGAAGATATTTAGAGTTTTTATCTTCTCTTGCTGACAAATCAAAAACATCCATTGATCTTCTTGTTGGGGTACCATTCGAAGTTGCGTTTCTTTCATTATCATCAGTAGTACCAAAGATATTATCATCTCCGATATCTTTAATGGCTGTATAATTCTCTCTAAGAATCGCATAAGTCATACCATAAATATCAGTGGAAGTACCTTCATAGATATTTTCTTTTACTGCAACATAAGTGACAGGTGTTCCTGTTTTTTTACTTTTCGCTTCTACAGTATTTGTGACTGCATACGTATCTTTATCAAGAACAAGCACTGTGTCTCCTTCTTGAAGTGTTACATTTTCTTTCGTGAAATCTTTAGCAGTAGCTTCTCCAGCTTTCCATTTTTTTACTGCATCTTCATCACTAGTTACACCGTTAGCCTCTACAAATTTACCGTATTGTCCGTCAGCTGTTTCTTCGACTAGGTAGACTTTCCCAGTTGTTTTTGTATAGTCGATTTCTCCTAGTTTATTGTGCATTCCCTCTGGAGATACCGCTGCTTCGATATTGTTGAAACTTGTTTTGTCATACTTAGGTTTATCAGTACCTTCAATTTCAGAACGTACGTATTCATAGACTTTATTATTCGCTTCTACTGTTTCTTTTTTACCTGTAGTTTCACTAACAGCATCTCCAGTTTTAGCAACTGTTGATTCACGGTAGTCTTTTCCATCTGCATCCGCTGCAAGACCTTTTTTATCGTAAGGTGTTGTTACTGTACCTGTTCCCGCTTCTACTGTTTCTGTTTTGAGTAATGATTTATCAGAATCAAGTTTATAATTTACAGTTGCTCCTGATTTGAAGTTTACTGTGTCATTACCATCAGTATCACCAGTATTGATGTTCGCTTTTGTTGGTTCAGTTACCCCTCCATCTAAAACCGCATCAACTTTGAAAGTTTTAGATGCATCATTATCGTCTGTAAAAGTCGTAGCCTTTGCAGATTCAACTTTAGAAGTATCACTTACAACTGTAGGTTCATTCGTCCCGTTAGAAGTAACATTGGCAGCTACTGGGCTTGCACCAACTGCTAAAGCTACACCTGTTGCCAAAATCGTTGCCCCAATCAACTTAGAATCAGTTCGACCATCTTTGTACTTACGAAGAGAAAATTTCTCCTGTCTATCAGTATGAAACATAACACACCAGCTTCCTAAAATTTCATTGTTTTTTATATTTTGAATCTATAAAATTTGCGATAAGAACTATAAAACTAAGACTGTTTTACGCTTTCAATTATATCATACTTCTAACAATAATAGATACTTATACATATCAATTATTTCTTCTTTTTGATAGTCTTTAGCAAAGGTCGCTGATGCATAACGACCTTCTTTTTGATAAGCATTGAGCCACAAGATTAACTCCCCAATATCACCAAATATCGTGACCTCTTTGGATTGACTCTTATAATATCTATGAGCTAAATCTGTATCAGACAAAAGACAGACCAAACCCTTGGCAGATGCTTCTACAGCCGCATTGGCAAAGCATTCACTCATAGAACAGGAGAGATAGCCTTGGTGCTTCTCATAAGGAACTTCTTCTAAAAAACCTGCATAATGGACATTTGACGGCAAGTCTTTCTGGCTATAACCATCTGGCAAATTGCCATAAATCGTCAACTTACTATCTGGTACTTGTCGAAAAGCCTCAATTGCCCAGGCACAACGTTTGACCATCGTCATATTACCAACGATACACCAATCGGTGACTCTTGCATATTCTTTTTCCAAAACTCCATCCACAAACATTGGAGGCAAAAAGCGAACCTTTTCTTTCCCTATCAACTGCTCCAAAACGGGGCTTGCAACGATATTTTGGCACCAGCCTTGCAAGACAAACTTCATCATGGGATCTAAAATATTGTAGTGTGTATAAGCAAACAGCTTTCTTCCCGTGTTTTGGAAAAATTTCCTCAATTGAAGGGGATATTCATTAACCATATCAATCATAAAACAATCTTCCACTGTAGAATTGTTGGCTAGATAGAGACTGACTAACTGCCATTGGGTATAAGTTTCGCCACTTCTTAGATTTTGGTAAGAATGGTAATTTTCACTCACATCCCCTTTTAGCAACTCCCCTTTACTATCATAAAGAGTAAAGAGATTTTCTTGATATTGGAAACGATACAGCAATTGAGAGGTATAACATTCTATATCTCCATTTTTATAATGAATAAGACCTACATACCCCTCTTTTGTGTACTCGACTTTACTGACATGATCTAGTTCTTGAATAAAATCTTTTTCTACACTCGGCTTTTGTCTAGCCAGATCTGACTGGTCAAAAATAACATGATAGAAGTTTTCAAAACCAAGTTTTTCTAGCGTTTCTACAAAATTCGGTACAAAATTTTCCAGATTTGTTAGAACGACTTCCTGTTCTAGGGACAGACTTTTAAAAATTTCTTGGCGTGCCAATTGGCTTCTTTCAAAGCCATAAGTGCTTACAGGAACGCCTTCTTTTATTGTAAATACTTTCACCATAGTTTCTTAGTCCAATACATCTTCCAATCTTAATCCACGACTTTTTGCTAGTCTTGCACGGAAAGCCATTCCTCGTTTATGACGCTCCGATAAGCGATAGTAAGTTGTCATAACATTCAACACTAAAGCATTGTCCTTTGTGACCATGCGAGCCCATAAATGCCAATCTTCAAACCCATCACACTTAGCATCATATCCCCCTGCTTCATCATAGGCAGAGCGTTTAAAAATGACGGTTGAATGGTTAAAGACATTTTGATAAGCAAGTTCTAACCATAACTTTTCCCCTATTAGATGATTCGTTCTGTTTCGCCTTATTTTATCGGTCATCGCATCTTCTTCTGCGACGACTCTAGCTCCGATAAGGTCTAATTGTGGATTTTTCTCTAACTCTTGCAAGAGAAAATCTAAGTGCCAAGGCATCCATACATCATCTGCATCTTGTCTGGCTACATAAGCTGTTTGAGACAGGCTGACTCCACGATTTAAAGTTTCTGAAATCCCTTTATGACTTTCCCTGATATACTGTACTCGTTCGTCTACTAGATAAGGTTTACATACTTCCTCTGTATTATCTGTCGAGCCATCATCCACAATTAGCAGTCGAAAGGCTTGGTGGGTTTGATTTAAAACAGAATCAATCGTTTGACTAATGGTTTCAGCACCATTATAGACAGGCATAACAATGTCAACAGGTGTGTCTGATTGAGACACATTTTGATAGGGCACACCTCGTTTTGAAAAAACATTTGATTCATGAGTTGTTAAAAAGGTCCGATACCCGTGAACCGATACACCCTCTATATCTTTGACCAATAAAAGCGAAGTTGAGTAAAAACCGTGTACCTCAACGAACTCATACTCCTCTAGCAAAAGATAAATTTCTTCTTCAAAGCAAAATCTAGTTTCTTTTAATTTATCTTGATAAGGATTCAAAGGCACTCTAGGATGAGGATAGTAATAATCAATCTTCTGTTCATCTAAAACTTTAGCAGTCAGTTTTTGGGTAATTTCCAAATCTTCCTGATAAAGGAGAGAGCCTAAAAATTGCCCCAAAAAAACACTTATTTTCTTACCATTTTTAGCCCTATGAAAATGACTTGGTTCAAGATGAAGTTTTAGAAAAACCTGCTTCTCTTTTGGGAAAAGGATACAGTCCTCAAATACCGTGTAATGTCTATTTGACAAAGACATAACCTCTCTTAAGGTAAAGTTTGTATACGGAATGCCCCTCTCAAGATTTTGTGTATAGAAATTAAGAGGTACAATGGAAGTACTACCGTCATCAAAAGTGTACAAACTCATTGTGCTAGGTTTAAAGATACTAAGAGCCACAGGATTATCTAAACTTGCTAGATAGAGATTGCTGATGGGCCTGTCTTTTAAGGCTTCCTGAATATCATTAAAGACTGTTTTTCCTTCTAAAACAAGGACTTCCTTACAAAATTCTGCCATTCGTTCAGCATAAAACTCCTGTCTCGAATCATTTGACATCTTTAAATAAATCCCGATAAAGTCTTCTGAAACAGTCTGAACAACTTCTTTTGCGACTAAAACTTGAAATGGGGAAGAACAAAAAATGATATTTTCCACATTTACCTCCTCATAAAATCCTTACAAACTCTTACTTAGCATCTTGCTTTTGTGCGATCATCTCTTTCCACCAATCTTCATGGTCTTGATACCAACGGATAACTTCTTTTAATCCCTTATCAAAATCCACGTAGAGAGGCGTAAAGCCTAATTCAGTATATAACTTACTAGCATCAATTCCATAACGAAGGTCGTGTCCTGGTCTATCTGCTATATACTTGAAATCTTCCTGAGATTTTCCTAACTGCAACAAGATTTTCTGTAAAACTTCGATATTCGTTCGCTCATTATTTACCCCAATCAAGTAGGTCTCACCAATCACACCCTTATCAATAATGGTATCAATAGCTCGACAATGGTCTTTGACATGAATCCAGTCACGAATATTCAGTCCTGCTCCATATAGAACTGCCTGCTGACCAGTTAAAAGATTGGTGATTTGTCTTGGGATAAATTTTTCAGGATTTTGATAAGGGCCATAATTGTTTGAGCAGTTGGAAATCGTAGCCCTAACTCCAAAAGAACGAACCCATGCTTTTACCAATAAATCTGCAGAGGCCTTTGTAGCGGCATAGGGAGAACTCGGATTGTACTGCGTTTTTTCAGTAAATTTATCCTTACTTTCCAATGGAAAGTCCCCATAAACCTCATCTGTTGAAATATGGTGGAAACGGATATCATACTTCCTAGCTAACTCTAAAAGATTGTGCGTCCCGACGATATTACTTTTCACAAAAACAGATGTATCATGCAAAGACTTATCATTAAAAGATTCCGCAGCAAAATGAACAATCAAATCAACTCCTTCATCGATATGGTTGCTTAATTCCAACTCATTTGCGATATCAAGTTTATAAAACGATACCCTATCATCCAGCAAATCTTCGATGGTCTTTATCGAAGAAGCATAAGTCAGATTATCCAAAATTGTAATCTGAATATCCTCATAATTCTCTTTTAAGTATCGAACAAAGTTTGAACCAATAAAACCAGCTCCACCAGTTACAACGATATTTTTATAGTTCATCTATTTTTCCTTTAACACATTTTACTCAAAGCCAGTACGGTCAACACTGACAACTTCCCATTCTCTTGTATCCGCAATTTGTTTTCCATTTTGTTCAATCAGAGTATTAAAATCAGGAACAAACACTTTTACAAAAGGCTTGGTCAGTCTTAAAATGTAACCTACCCAGTAACAATAGGTCGAATTGGGACAAATGAAATACTTGTTACAGCTATACAGTTGTAAAAAGTTATCTTGAATATCCTGCTCCTCAACTATAATCGGATTTTCAAAATGGTACTGAGAATGTAGAAAAGGTACCAATTCTTCACGACACCAGGCAACATCATCTGAAGTAATTCGGATGGTTAACTGTTGGAATTTATCCCCTTCAATTGCTGCTATCTTCTCTAAACAAGAACCGATATACAACTGAGAATTATAACCGTAATTTTTTCTATTTCGTTCATTGAGAAAAT
>ERZ772946.605-NODE-605-length-12977-cov-5.90311_pt1 | contig 12977 bp, 10 predicted proteins | sample MGYA00511680_ERZ772946 | MGnify/ENA primary metagenome ERZ772946 (study PRJEB29015, sample SAMEA2737918) | human oral metagenome | biome: human oral; feature: human-associated habitat; material: dental | place: China | collected 2016 ... | reverse complement strand
CTTGCATTCGGTTGTGTTGTCTGGCAACTGTCCGGTTGTGTCGATGGGTTGCCCGACCGCTCCCTGAGCTACTCAACGGTTGTTTGCCTTGGTCGGATGCGGGTGGCGGCCGGGCGGTTTGTTGCTATGATACGGGTGTTCCGATATACAAGGGTGTGTGCGGTACACACGCAGTTTCTGCTTTTCAGACGACATCTACCAAATCGCCTCACCCGAAGGCAACGTCATCGCCATTACCGCCCCGGACGGCAGCAGCACCCAAATCGGCTACCACGAAACCCTCAACCTGCCGGTTGCCGTCAACGATCCCGCAGGCAGGATTACCGCCTACACCTACGACGAACGCGGCAACCTCATCAGCATCACCGACCCCGCCGGTTACACCACCCGCTACGGCTACAACGCCCAATGGCTGCCCGAAACCATAACCGACGCCTTAGGCAAAACCCGACACCTACACTACGACACCCTCGACCAGCTCGTCAGCTTTACCGACTGTACCGGCGAAACCACCCGTTTCGGTTACACCGAATACGGCGATCTCGAAACTGTTACCGATGCGCTGGGCCATACCACCCGCCACCACTACGACGCAGCAGGCAACCCCGTCCGTACCGACTACCCCGACGGCAGTCACGAAACCTTCGAATACGACCGCCTCAACCGTCTGACCGCCTACATCGACGGACTCGGTGCCAAAACCGCCTACGAACTCGCAAATGCCAAACAAATATAAAAAATTACCCGGCACCTGTACCCTGCATTTGATGCCTATAGTTTTTGGCGCGCCTCAGCCACAAGTCAGCCTTTCAATTTCAAAACCAGTAAAACCAGCAGCGCCTCATCTACAGCACCCCCCTGCAAGGGGCATCCTGCCGCTGGTATGGATCCGTTGCTCCGTTCTGAGGCCTGGTTCGTTCGGCGGATGCTGAAGCGTGACGCTGGTAGAGCATTACCTGTGATGCGGTAGGGCTGGCCTATATAAAACGATCAGGGGTGACTGTTCCCGCTACCTGAGGTGGACAAGGAGGACGAGAAGCAGGTATTGTTCGAGTGCGAAAAGAGATACGGTCATCCTCGAAAGGACATACCAATGGATGAATTGTATATATGGGTTGTTCAAGGAAGCAGCGCCAGTTTTCCGTCTGCTATCTTTTCGTCTAGAGAGAAGGCTGTTCGATGGATAGAAAAGTATAAAATCAGCGGGATACTATCGAAGTACCCTCTTGATATATCTATATATGATTGGGCTATTACACAAGGATTGTTTAAGCCCAAAAGAGATGATCAGAAAACTCCTGGTTTTATCCAGAGCTTCTCAACCGTTCATATTGAGGATTCTCAATACATTGATGGAGTTGAAGAGGGTTAGAACACCATAACCACCAATATAATCAACTAACAAGGTACGTTTAAATGGTGAAAAAGTCAGTCAGTTATTATAAGTAATCTTGGTTTCTCTAGATAAGATACCTTGCACATATCACCGACGCTCAGCATTAAACACCTTATCTAGCCCGGATTTTGCATTAATGCCCGTTGAAATAGCATCGGTTGAAGAAAACTTGGAATTATACTGAGTAATTTCCAAATAATTCTGAATCGCATATTGAAAATCTGAAGCATCACTACCAGATCCCTAACTCAGCAGTATTTATACTGGGGAATATGTCCTTTACTATAGTTAACTAGAGACGACAGCTTAGCTAAATTTTCTTCATTTAAATACGAGCATAAAAATTTACCTTCGGTAGCACTCTCAATTAGGTTATTTTCCAAGAAAATGCTGTCACAATCAATATGTTTTATATCAAAATTTCCCCATTCACTGCCAAATTGAAAAACTTCAAAAATAAATATTTTTAATAGATTTGCACAATGATATTCATCTTCTTTATCTTTAGTCAAAAATATTTTGTAGATTTCATCAAAAATATGGTTTAGTTTATTAGACTCTCTGGGAAGATGCTCTCTCATATCACTAGGAAAAATATGCACCACATAACTACTATAGAGCTCTGTGATTAGCCATAGTCCATATTCCAGGAAAATCATATAATTACTTGAATCGACATAAAGGCATTCTTCCAAGTATGAGGCAATAATAATATCTGCCGTATTAGATTCTCTGTTGTAATCATCTTCTTCATACGATCTAATATTTTCTTTTCTTACAGTTTCTCGCGAAAATCCAGTAACATTTTCTGGATTAACCCACTCAAAAGGCTCAATAAAAAAGGTTTCCTTTTCCTCTAGAACAGAGATATCAATATACGAGTTACCCATATTTCACCTATTTCCTCTTGCTATTCAGTAAAATATATTTAGCCCTGTGGGCGCACAAACCATATAATACCATGCACGACTATCACTTTATCTTCCAGATAAATTTTCTTTAAGAGACTATGCCATGGTGAGCATTCACTATTATAGGTCCTCAGAAAAAAATCACCGGGTCCGTTCGAAATACACATCATGTAGTTGCTATACCCCATGGTGTGTGCTGCCTACTGCAATAAACGCAAACCTATAGATTGAGTATGTTAATATAGAGGAAATAAAATATATCGCACAAATAATAGCACGAAGAAGGCTCGGTTAAAAATGGCATGAATCTAAATAAATATAATTATTTTTAACGCCTATCTGAAATATTATCATGAACAGAAAAGAAGCTATAAAAATACTTTCTGAACATCAGAGTAATTTAATATCTGATGCTGATAAGATGAATATATTGTTAGATTTTTGGTATTCTTATGAATCTGAACCTGAGTATTTAAATGAAGAACTTATAGATTACCTAAGCACACATGAATTTGACGACGTAGAATACTATAGTGAATTTTTCCAGCCTGTAGTTGTTTCAGGACTGGTTCATAAAAATTCGATTCTAAATAATAATTATTTATCAAAGGAACTTAGCAATGTTCTCCTCAAAAAGATAGAGGTCTTTGGGGATGAAATAGGCAGGAAGATCAAATGCCCCTGCTGTTATTTTTACACTTTGTCGGGTAGGTTAAGTTATGATATTTGTTCTATTTGTTATTGGGAAGGCCCTGGCGGTGATGAATTGTCATACTCGTCCGCAAACCACAGTACCTTATCTGAATACAGAAATGAGTTCTTCATTAACCATGATAAGGCCGAATTAGAAAAATACATCTTTAACAAGAAGGCTGATATTTTTTGATGCCCCATTCATGAATCTGAAAATCTTATTCCCCCAGGGATAAAAGCCGCGTTTTCAGTTTTATAACAGTGTATTTCATACAATAATTTTTAAAACCACTGTGTATTGACCCCTGAGCTCATGCTTCAATCTTTTAAATAAGTTATTTCCTTTATCTATAAAAGCCTGCTCTTTTTCTGTATTTTCAAATCCAGAGTTTACAGGATCGTTCATATTTAGTGTTTTATCATATTCATTTGCCCACTTTATTAATTCTTCAGCCAATATATTGGATATCGGTAGAGAATATGGGTCTATATTGCAGCAAATATCATCATCTATCCGCCATAACGGAAAGCAATGGTAGTCAGGCATCAGCTTAATTTTCTTCATTCCTCATACCGCGTCTTATTGTTCTTTCGCAAGATTCTTATCAGCGATAACCCATCGTTAACTTACTTATAGTACTTTAACAAATTCATTATATCTTTTGACTTCTTTTTACCATGATAATCTTCAGTCGCATAATGCCTAGCATTATATCCAAACTCATTTTTTATGAGCTGCCTGTATTAGATAAGGCTAGCTGGAACCGGATAGTTTTTATCTACGTAGACATCATCAACACTACAGGTTTCATAAATCCATTTATTCCAATTATCTATCACCCATTGCCTGCTTACCCCTGATGAATGTTCCAATTCAGCTTCTTGCGGGAGCATCACCAGAATTAGTCCGGCCTTATACCCAGTAGATACCACAAAACCATATTTTCTGTCGCTACCTGGGAATTCGACCAGCATTAAATCAACATATTTTTCGTGCGGGTATGAACCGGGAAACCTAAAAACTGCACCATGCCTCAAATCACTATGATAATTAACTAGTTTTTGCACTATTACTCCTTATATTCTCTTATTGGAATATTATGTAGCTATGGCGGTGTTTATATTTGCATCTCCCACAAGCGGATGAAGAATTAAAACATGTGGTTCCCTTTAAAACCTTGATACATGAACCTACTCGGCCCCCCTCATCGGTTATGACTATATGTTAAATTTCTCTCCGTGGAAGCCACAAGCCTATACCCTAACCCATCTTGATTTTCTAGAAACAGTTTATCTCCGCTCAGAGTAAGACTAATCTACCGTACCAAAGTCCAGATAGTCGTAGACACAAATACTCCACCTTTCCTGAGTGTCGATCAGATAATTTTCCCCCGGATACTCCACAAGAAAATCAAGTAGTGAACGAACACTTTGTATAGAGCACTGAATCAGGTACCCGTCCTCAAAATCGTTTCCCACCACTATAAATCTGCAGAAATCGGTGGGCTGAAGAATGACCTCTATCTCTTCTACAAACTCCAATGTTTCATGTAGGCGACGGCAACGGTGGTTTTTTGTTTTGCTCCACGCAATTCTAGAACCCGTGAAAGGGAAACCCTTCATAGATGAGTAGCTCTTATAAGATTCCTCATCTAACCGGGCATATTCAATATTGTGCCGCTTGAAAAACCTGGTTAGCTCCTGATCATACACAGCTCAGTCATCCTTTCAGCAGCTATTACTGCTATGCCCAGTACCCGTTAGTCCAACCGGTAGTGCAGCATACGGGTGGAGTCCCGGAAGGCTGGGATCTGCCGCCCGATAAGGGATAACAAGAAGCCGCTTCTTTTCCACGTCGGAAAATCAACTGTCAGGTGCTTGACGCTCATCAGGTGCAGATTATCCGCCCACCGCTCAAACTCCAGGTCATCGTCACAGCCGAAAACGAAACGGGCACGCACATGTTTCAGCGCCTCATGCCTGTCGGAGTTCTTCACCATCCACGAATTCTGCACATCGAAAGCTGCCTCACTACGGTGAAAACGGCGCGCCAGATCGCAGAACAGGGCGCGCACAGTGTACCGGTCAAAGTACATGAGCACTCCCTCAATCACCAGCAAAAACTGGGCGTTCGGGTGCAGGCGGTTCAGCTCATCCATCCACCCGGCGTCAAAAGCAGAAGTGGCCAGCAGCGTCTCACCCCGCTGCGCAGGCAGCAGCTTCTGCCGCAGAGCAATAACCTCAGGCAAATCAATATCGTAAAACGGTACGCCGTCGGCAGCAGCGCCGATACGCTCCCGGCGGCTGTCCAAACCACACCCCACGTTTACGACCACAGGGGTAGGGTGGCGATGAATGAAATCAGCGGTTAGCCGGTCGAAGTAATCCGCGCGGATCGCGGTACCAACAACGGTGTGAATAATATGGTCGTACTTCGAAAAATCGTAATCAAGCTGCCGCACCAGGTGTGTAGCCGCCTCATCGTGAATCACCGGGTTAGGCATCTGCGAGGCAAGATGCTTCATATACAGCGGAATCAGTAAAGTCTCGCTCACAGAATCTTCAAGGTGCAGCATGGCACGCTCCTTTGGCGAAGTCCACGACATACCCCCCCAGTAGCTAGAGGCGGCTACGCCCCAGATGCCCACCAGCAGGGATACGCATGGAGAATGGCTAACTTTGTGTGTATTTTATCTCTATCACCCACGATTTTTAAGGGGTATGCTGTCAAAAACACAGCACAGGTATTTCAGGTCTCGTGCGGCACAACACAAACCTTGTGCCCATGCTGCAACCGCGGCAATGGCAAAGCGGCTCCTCCGGTCGGTAAAAGCATTGTAAACACGGCCAGATACACGCGGTGCCGCAGCTTTAAAAGCTGCGGCACCCACAACAGCGCACCGTGGCTAAGACCCGCCGCTGCCGGTTTTCTTCACATAGAAAAACCTAATCGATCAGATCACGCACCACAATAGTCTGGTCGCGATCCGGACCCACACCAATCGCCGAGATACGACAGCCAGAAAGCTCCTCAAGCTTATGCACATACTTGCGGGCATTCTCCGGCAGGTCAGCCAAAGACTTCGCATCCGAAATGTTCTCGCTCCAGCCGTCAAAATACTCATACACCGGCTTGGCGTGATGGAAATCGGTCTGCGTCATCGGCACCTCATCAAACCGAACACCGTCCACCTCATACGCCACACACACCGGAATCTTCTCAAGCCCAGTGAGCACATCCAGCTTAGTAATGAACAAATCAGTAAACCCGTTAATGCGCACCGCCTGACGCGCAAGCACCGCATCGTACCAGCCGCAGCGGCGCGGACGGCCTGTGTTCACGCCAAACTCGCCGCCGGTCGTGCGCAAAAACTCGCCCATCTTATCGAACAGCTCAGTGGGGAACGGGCCAGCACCCACACGGGTGGTGTACGCCTTCTGAATACCGATCACACGGGAAATGCGGGTGGGGCCAACACCCGAACCCACACAGGCGCCCCCGGCAGTCGGGTTCGAAGAGGTAACAAACGGGTAGGTGCCGTGATCGACGTCAAGGAAGGTTGCCTGTCCGCCCTCCATAAGCAGGGTTTTGCCCTCATCCAAGGCATTATTGAGCAGCTGAGTGGTATCAACAATCATGGGCTTAAGCCGCTCAGCGAACGAGAGGAAATAATCCACAATCTCGTTCACCTCAACATGGCGGCGGTTATACACCTTCACCAGCAGCTCATTCTTCTGCCGCAGCGCGCCCTCAACCTTCTGCCGCAGAATCGACTCATCCAAAATATCCTGCACACGAATACCCAGGCGGCCCACCTTATCCATATAGGTGGGCCCAATACCGCGCCCGGTCGTGCCAATCGCGCGCTTACCCAAGAAACGCTCCGTGACCTTATCCATCGTCTGGTGGTACGGGGCCACCAGGTGGGCGTTCGCAGAGATTTTAAGCTTAGAAGTATCGGCACCGCGTGCCTGCAGACCCTCAATCTCAGCGAAAAGCGCTTCCGGGTTCACCACCACGCCGTTACCAATCACGGGGGTCGCGTTCTCACTCAAAATGCCAGCGGGCAGCAGCTTCAGCTCAAACTTCTGCCCATTCACCACCACCGTGTGGCCAGCATTATTGCCGCCATTAGGCTTGACCACGTAATCCACGCGGGGGCCGAGCAAATCGGTTGCCTTACCCTTCCCCTCATCGCCCCACTGGGCACCCACGATGACGACAGCTGACATTTCTTGCGCTCCTTGTTAAGCTTCACATTCCGCGCCGGTTACGCGCCATACAACCCGCACCCAGCCGAGGCGGGCACACAATTATTAATCATACCGCCCACCGCCCGCGCCGGCACTAGCAGCAGTCGCCAAATTTCGCGGCGGGCACGTGCATCTGCTGCGGACACAACAACGGGTGCGCACCCAAGACATTGCAGGGAGTGCGCACCCGTAATAATCGGCTGATACCAGAGCCAGAGGAATTAAAGGATCTTAATGAAAGTCAGCGGGTACTCGTACTCTTCACCCTTATTCGCCGAGACAGCGGCGATAATGTGGAAGACAATCAGCACAATAGTCACCAGAGGCATCACAATCAGCGGGATAAAGAACAAAATACCGAGGGTAATAAGTGCCAGAATCCACGACGCCGTGCTGATAGCCCACAGGGTGAAGTTAAAGTTAAAGGCACGACGGGACGCTTCCTTCGTGAACCCGTAGCCCGGCTTGTCTTTATAAATAAACCAGAAAATCAGCGGCGCCAGGAAACCAATAGTGGTTGCCGAAAGGAACGTGGCGCCCGCAGAAATAAGGTTCATCAGAAACGCCATGTTCTTATCGTCTGCGCTCACCGCCCCAGGCTGCGGCTGCCCGTACGGATCCTGCTGGTACTGTGCGCCCTGCTGGTCGTACTGGTTTTGGTTCTGCTGGTACTGGTACTGTGCCCCCTGCTGCTCATAAGGATTCTGGTTCTGCGGCTGGTATCCCTGCGGCTGCTGGTTCTGCCCATTCCCAGGGTTCTTATCGTAGGGGTTATTTTCGTAAGGATTCTGACTCATGATGCTCCTTAGGTATGCGGTTTTCGACGCCGCACGGTTGTTTGTGAGGTAAACACCATTTTAAGGGATGCACCTGAAAGAGCGCGAGCAGAAGATTTTTATCCACACAGGGTTTTTAATCCTCGTTCTCAAACACATATCCTCTGCTCCCGGTAAAGCGAATAAAACATTGAGAGATAATTCACCTTCATTCATTGAATGAAATAAACCTCAATGTATTCCGTGCAACTTTTTTCTCGCACACTGGTGTATTGTGGTGTTCATCTCTCAGCTTCTTCGAGGTGCGGCGATGCCGTCGCACCGCATTATCACTCATACATTCGAGGAGCATCATGCCAAAAAACACTCCGATACGGGGCCTCTCAAGAGCCTGCCTATCGGCAACCCTGGGTGTAACTATGGCCATCACAGCGGGACTGCCCGCGACGGCGGCACCCGCTGGTGACCCCGACACGCCAGTCGCCCAGGACATCGCCCGGAATTCCCGTGAGCACGCCGTACTCTCGGATTCCATGAAGAAGGCCGAAGGCAATATCCCCGTCTTCGTACAATTCAAAGGCAAAGGCGCATACGAACAAACCCAATCCCCCGCAGTACTCGCCAACAAACAAGCACCCATCAATAAGCAGGCCGAAGTCCAAGCCATAAAAACCCAGGTGCAGTCACAGGCACAGGCGGCAGCCCAGAGCACCGGTGCGAAAACGCTGTACACCACGCACAATATAATGCGCGGGGTGGCTTTGCAGGGTGATGCGGCACAGATCCGCGCCCTCGCCAATAACCCCGAGGTGGAGCGCATCACCCCGATCGTGCCGAAGAAGAAGCAGAACGCCGGTTCCGTGGTTGATACCGGCGCGGCGGAAAACTGGGCACGTGAAAACAGCGGGTACACCGGTAAAGACGTGAAAATCGCGGTCGTAGACTCCGGTATTGACTACACGCACTCCGATTTTGGCGGGCCCGGCACGGTCGAAGCGTTCAACAAAGCAACTAAGCTCACCGAGATGCCTGCCGCAGACTCGGGCCTATACGATGCCAAGAAGTACATAGGCGGCTACGACCTGGTGGGTGACTCGTACGACGGTACGAACCAGACCGCCCCGGATAACAACCCCATCGACTGCTCCGCTGGCGGCCACGGCACGCACGTTGCGGGCACCGCCGCCGGGTACGGCGTAAACCAGGACGGCACCACCTTTCGCGGCGACTACTCCAAACTTACCGCAGAACAGCTGAACCAGATGAAAATCGGGCCGGGCGCGGCACCGGAAGCGCAGCTGTATAGTTTCCGCGTGTTCGGGTGCACCGGCACCACCGCTGTGGTTGTTCAGGCGCTTGACCGCACCCTCGACCCGAACGGTGACGGGGATTTCTCGGACCGGGCAAATATTGTGAACCTCTCCATCGGCGGCGAGTTCTCCCCACCGGATGATGCCGACGCATACGCCGTTGAATCCCTCAACCGTCAGGGCGTGCTCGCAGTTGTTTCAGCCGGTAACGCAACCGACTACTACGGCCGCGGTGACACATACTCCGATTCGGGCCAGCCCGCAAACGCGGTTTCTGCGCTGACAGTGGCGAACTCCATCGGCTCCTCCTACGCGGTGGACTCCATGGAGATTCAGGCACCGGCAAATGTGGCCGGTAAAGTCCCCGGCGACTACACCGTCTCGTACACCTACACGGGGGCGAAACCTGAGGCGCTGACCGGGACAGTCGTGACCCCTTCCGAGTCGAATAAATTCGGGTGTGAGGCGTTCAGCGCCGAAGACGCCGCGAAGATTAAAGACAAGTGGGTGTTTATCGAGTGGGCCAACGCAGACGGTTCACTCCCCTGCGGTTCTAAGGTGCGGTTCGATAACGTCGAAAAGGCTGGCGGTAAAGGCGTAGTCCTTTCCTCAGAGGAAGAGAAACCTGCCCTGCCGATCGGCGGTAATGAGAGCATCCCCGGGTTCCGTGTGGCAAAAAGCGCCTCCGCTAAAGTGCGTGAAGCCGCCGCCACCGGTGAGCTGAAGGTACGCTTGGGCGCGGATTTGAAAGAATCCCTGCGTGTGCCCAGCAATAAGAAAGATCAGCTGACCGCCTCCAGCGCCCGCGGCTACCACGGCACTTACGGGTACACGAAACCCGACGTGGCGGCGCCGGGCAACAATATCTCTTCAGCGCGGGTAGGCACCGGAACGGACGGCATCTCGTATACGGGCACCTCCATGTCGGCCCCGTTTGCCGCCGGTGTGGCCGCCCAGGTGCTGCAGGCTAACCAGTCCTACGGCCCCACCCAGCTCAAGGCCGCGATTATGAACAGCGCCAACCATGATGTGCGCACCGCCGACGGGAACGTGTACGCGGTGGACCGCGTGGGGTCAGGGCGTATTGATGCTAAGGCTGCGGCAGAGACGAAAGTGCTGCTGTATAACGCCGACCGGCCCGCGCAGGTGTCCCAGACCTTCGGGGTACTCGAATACGCGGTGAACGAGGGCAAGCAGACCCTAACCCGCGAGATGACAGTGGAAAACTTCGACTCGCACCCCCACACGTACAACATTTCGTACGCGGGCAGCACCGACATGCCGGGGGTGGAGTTCTCCCTGCCGTCGAATATTACGGTAAACCCCGGGGAGAAGAAGAACTTCACGGTCACTATCACCATTGACCCGGCTGCCATGGAGAAGACCATGGACCCGGCCATGGAGAAAACCCATAACTCCGTGGATCCGTACGGTGACGGCACAGAGCTGGTACCCGAACAGTACCGCCAGTTCATTGCCTCAGAGTCGGGGCGTATTCTGCTCACTGAGGGCGCAGCCACCCTGCGTGCGCCCATCCACGCGGCACCTAAGCCCGCATCAGCGATGAAGGTAGAGGGGAGCTCTGTTGAAATCCCCGCCGGGGAGCACCAGGCAAACCTGAAACTCACCGGTACTGAGCTGAACCAGCGCGGCTACAAGTCGCTGCTGGGGGCGTTCGAGCACGGCGCATCAATTGAGCGCACCTCCCCGGTGAAGCTGGATGTGAGCAGCAACGCGAAAGCGAATATGCAGCATGTGGGTGCCGCATCGACCGCACCCGCGCTGAAAGCATCCGGCGGTAACCCCAATGACGGGCTGCTTGCGTTCGGTATCTCGACGTGGGCTAACTGGGACGTGGTCTCAACAGAGAACACGTTCACCGTGAATATTGACACCGACGGGAACAACCGTGCCGACTATATGCTGGTCACCGACCGTGCGAAGGGCATCGACTTCCCGATTGTGCGCCTGTACGGGTACAAGAACGGCAACCTGGAGCAGATCGCCTACTACCCGCTCAATAACGCCTGGGGCGATACCGACACGAACATGATGGACTCCAACGCCCTCGTGATGGCGGTACCGCTGAAAGACCTGGGGCTCAGCGCCGAGAAGACGAAAGACATTAAGTACAGTGTCTCGGCCACCACCCAGTACGCCTGGACTAACGTGAGCGAGACCGGCTGGATTAACTACCGTCCGTTCGACCCGAAGCTGTGGTTCTCCGGGACCGCCGCGACGGTTCCGGGTTTCTTCGCTGATGCGCCTTCCTCCGAGCTGGTGGCGCACCGCGCCGAAGGTGCGACTGATGTGAAGGTCCTGTTCCTGCACATGCACAACACCACCGGTGATCTGAGCGGGCTTAACGGTGCCGCAGGAAACCGTGCCCAGGTGCTGGAGGTCACCGAGCAGCAGCAGCTCGACCCGGCGCCGTCACGGTTCACGGATGTTCCGGCCGAGAACCAGTTCTACGCAGAAATCAACTGGTTGGCGCAGCGGCGCATCACCACCGGCTACCCGGATGGGACATTCCGCCCGGGCGAGAACGTGGAGCGCGGGGCAATGGCCGCGTACTTCTACCGCCTAGCAGGCACGCCGCAGTTCACCGCGCCGGATAACCCCACGTTCAGTGACGTTCCGAAGTCTCACCCGTTCTACAAAGAGATTGAGTGGATGGCCGCCCGCGGCATCACCACCGGATACGGGGACGGCACGTTCCGCCCCTCCGCCTCGGTGAACCGCGACGCTATGGCCGCGTTCTTCTACCGGTACGCCAACTCGCCGCAGTTCGCAGCACCGGCAGCCTCCCCCTTCAAGGACGTACCCGCCAACAGCCAGTTCTACAAGGAAATCGCGTGGCTGGCCGAGCAGGGCATTACGAAGGGCTGGGATGACGGCACCTACCGCCCTGGTGAGCCGATTCACCGCGATGCGATGGCCGCGTTCCTGTACCGCTACAGCGATAAAGTGCTGAAGTAGGTACGAGCGGATCTTGGCCGCTGCTGCGTTTGGGGCGCTGGCTTCTCCTGTGCGGGTGAAGCTGGCGCCCCGCGCCATATGCGATGCCGCCCGAAAGCTACGCGCCATAGGGCGGCTGGGTTTATTCAGACCTAAAACGCCATATTTTTGAGGAGGATGGGTATTACACACCGCATATTTACGTTGTGCACCAAAAATATTGGGATTTTTATTGCCCCGGCAATGCTTTAAAAACAGATAAATAGAGCACCCAGGAATTATTAAATCTCATGCTAAAGTAAATCACACTGATGTGCTATATCTCACACATATCACGTTACCTATAGTCAGGAAACCATCATGAGACCACTATCCACCCCACGGCTTTTCGCCAAAAGCTGCCTGGCCGCAACAATGGGCTTAGCCCTCACCCTCAGCGCCGCAGCACCGGCCTCAGCCGTACAGCCCCCTGCTGATGAAACCGGTATCGTCACCTCGGGGGATACCGCCAAGGACGTACTTAGCCCCGGCATGAAAAAAGCGGAAGGCAATATCGCTGTCTTTGTACAATTCAAAGGCAAAGGCGCATACGAACAAACCCAATCCCCCGCAGTACTAGCCAACAAACAAGCACCCATTAATAAGCAGGCCGAAGTCCAAGCCATCAAAACCCAGGTGC
>ERZ772946.600-NODE-600-length-13067-cov-7.84361_pt1 | contig 13067 bp, 9 predicted proteins | sample MGYA00511680_ERZ772946 | MGnify/ENA primary metagenome ERZ772946 (study PRJEB29015, sample SAMEA2737918) | human oral metagenome | biome: human oral; feature: human-associated habitat; material: dental | place: China | collected 2016 ... | reverse complement strand
GGCCAGCACGATGATCACGGCCAGGCCGATGATCAGCATCCAGCCGCCCAGTGCAAGGCCGAGCCAGGGCGACATCACGCCGACCACGACCGTGGCCAGCAGCGTCGCACCCAGCGCCGCGGCGGCCGGCACCAGCAGGCGAAGATAGAAGGCGTCCAGCGCATCCAGGTCCGTGGTCAGCCGGAACAGGGCCCGTGCCGGACGGCGCAGCAGGTCCTGGATGCTGGTGCTCTCTGCCCAGCCGCGGAAGAGGCGTTCGCGCAGTTGCGCCAGCGCCGCCAGGGTGGCGTCATGGGTGACGAGCCGCTCGCCATAGCGGGACACGGTGCGACCCAGCGCTAGCAGCCGGATGCCGGCAGATGGCGCGAAGACATCGAAGGCCAGCGCGGTGGCGGGCTGCAGCCCGGCAATGGCGGTTGCCGTGATGAACCATCCCGACAGGCCCAGCAGCCCCATGCCGGCCAGTATCGTCACGGCAGCCAGCACGGCCCCCCATCTCATGCGTGTCGATGCACCGTCGCACATCGCCTTCAGGGCGGGCAGGGCAGAGCGACGGGCCACACCATCCTTCACCCGGGTGTCCTTTCCGGTTACCGGGTCGTCTTTTCCTGTCATGCTGCGGCCTCCGGATCCGGGGCGGGCAGCTGCACGACACGGTCCATGCGTGCGGCCAGTCGGGGATCGTGGGTGGCCACGATCAGCGTGCGGCCCCGGGCCAGCGTCACCAGAGACTCGGCCACCTGATCGGCGGTTTCGCTGTCCAGGTGGGCCGTGGGCTCGTCGGCCAGCAGCAGGTCGGCTTCAGGTGCAGCAATCAGGCGAGCCAGCGCAAGGCGTGCAGCCTCACCCCCCGACAGGCCCGTTCCGCCTTCGCCTAGCGAGATGCCCGGATGGGCCTGGGCCACCGTGTCGAGTCGGGCCTTGGTGATGGCCTGGCGCACCCGTTCATCATCGACGGTCGGGCGGCCGAGCGCGATGTTGTCTCGCACGGGGGCGGCAAACACGTGGGCGCGCTGCCCCATCCAGGCCATGCGTTCACGCAGTGCACGGACCGTGTCCGGGCCCAGGGTCTGGCCGTCGATCTCGATGCGCCCGCTCGTGGGGACCAGCAGCCCGGCCAGCAGCGACATCAGGACCGTCTTGCCCGTGCCGCTGCCGCCCACCAGGGCCATATGCTCGCCGGGTCGCACCTCCAGCGAGAAACCCTGAAACACCGGTTTCTCGTCGGGAAAGGCGAAGGCAAGGTCCGTGAGCCGAACACCGGGGGCCGGACGCGGGGTTGATGCAGGATCCACCGATGCTGGTTTCACCGCGTCCGGGGCCGGTCGATCATGGCGGGTGGATGGAAGGGGATCCGTTGCCGGCTCTTCGGTGTCAGGCCGAACGGCAGGAGCCTCATCCAGCAGGGGCAGGCCGTTCCCGTTCAGCCGCTCCAGGGCGTCCATGGCGGCAACGCCGGCGGCCCGGTCATGCCAGACCGCTGCCAGTTCCCGCAGCGGCTCGAAGAACGCGGGCGCCAGCAGCAGGATGAAAAGCCCTTCGCCCAGCGTGAGTCGGCCACCCCAGGCACCGAATTCCAGATAGCCTAGCACGTGAAAGCCCACGTAGGCCGCCACCATCGCCACGCCAAGCGCCGAGAACAGCTCCAGCACCGCCGAAGACAGGAAGGCGATGCGCAGCACCTTCATCGTGCGCTGGCGCAGGTCTTCGGCACTGGCACGCAACCGACGGGCCGTGGCCTGCACGCTGCCCAGTGCACGCAGCGTGGGCAGCCCCCGCAGCCGGTCCAGCAGGAAGGCGTTCATGCTGCTCATCTGCAGCCATTGCGCCTCGCTGGCTGCCCGGGCACGCCAGCCCACCAGCACCATGAACAGCGGAATGAGCGGGGCTGCCGTGATCAGCACGGTCGCAGCGGCCCAGCTGTACCACGCCACGGGCAGCAGGATCACCAGGGGCATTAGGCGCACGCGCCACATGGCACCGTGGTAGCGCGTCAGCCACGGCAGGATGGCCTCGGCCTGTTCGGCCAGCACGCTGGCGGCCGTGCCGGCATGCAGCCGGGAACGATCCAGCGGCGAACGCGCAGACAGAGAGGTGATGGCCCGTTCCCGCCAGAGACTCAGGTGGGAACGCGCCGACTCGAACATCCGGGTGCTGCTCCAGGCATCCAGCCAGGCACGCAGCAGGCCGGCCACGACGATGCCGGCTGCAGGCCACACCACACCGGACAGGCCCGCACCTGACTGCAGGCGAGCGACACCCAGCGCCAGCAGCGCGGCCTGGGGAATCCACAGCAGCGGACTCAGCGCATGGATCAGGCAGGCAGCGTCAAGCCGCATGCCCGGTATGGAACGGGAGGATGCAGGGTGCTGTCGAACGGGGGCGGACTCTGTGTGCCCGGCTGGAGTCTCGCCTTCGCGGTTCCCACGGCCTGGAGAACTCGGGGTAGTCATCATTGCGATCTTATATGATCGTTGCTTCCGTCGTGCGTCCCGAAAACTTCTTTATCGTATCGACAGAAAGGTTCATCGCCGTTCTCGAGGCGTTGTTCTGCCCTTGACCGGATTGCCTCGGCTGAATGGGCAAGGCCCCTCCCATTATGCCCAGGCACCCATCAACTTCTGCTGTGGCCGTCTGCCAAATCCATACGTTTTGGCATTGGGCATCGAAACTTCTTACTGTTTTGCGTCGTTGCCGTCTCTAGGATTGACTGGGTCTGTCACCCCAGCATGGAGATCATCGACGCATGACACGTACCCCTACTTCCCGTTCCCCGTTTACCCGTACCACTGTGGTCGTGGCACTGGCCAGCCTGCTGTCGCTCGGCGCTTCCCAAGCTCTGGCCCAGACCACGCAGGAGGTGGAGCAACAGGCCGCGCAAACCACCCAGCAGGGCGCACAGCAGGTCGAACAGGCCGTGCAGTCGAATGCTGCGCAGGCGGGCCAGCAGGCCGCGCAGCAGAACGCCCCGCAGGCGGCTCAGCTGTCCGCCATCGTCCAGCGCGCCGCTGCACCGGTCAGTGCCCAGCAGGCCAGCACGGCATTGTCCTCCTCCGGCATGGACGGCCTGCTGCAGGACCTGCTGAAGTTGCCCGACCTGCATTGGGGCTCGCGCTACATCGACGTGCTGCGTCCCAGCACCCGTATCTCGAATGGCGGTGTCGAGGCGTCGGCCTTGCCCAGCGCCCCGGTGGACCTGAACAGCGTGACCTTCACCGGGTCCGACGGCAAGGAGGTCAGCCTGGAGCAGTGGCAGAAGAACACCGCCACCGACGGGCTGGTGGTGCTGCATCGTGGTCAGCTGGTCTATGAACGCTATGACCACGGCCAGACCCAGCAGGCGCGCCATATCTTGTGGTCGGCCACCAAATCGGTCGCTGGCCTGCTGACCCTGGACATGATCCAGGCCGGCCAGATCGACCCCTCGGCGCCCATTGCACACTATCTGCCGGAACTGAAGGGCAGCGCTTGGGAAGATGCCACCGTGCAGCAGACGCTGGACATGAGCACCGCCGTCGACTATGCCGAAGAGCCGCTGGCCAATCCCGGCGTCGTGCAGTACATGTTCGCCGGCAACATCCTGCCCAGCGACCAGAGCTACCCGGGTGCCCGTACCGTCGTGGATTTCCTGAAGTCCCTGAAGAAGAAGGGCGAGCACGGTCAGCGCTTCACCTATAAGAGCGTTGATACCGAGGTGATCGGCCTGTTGCTGGAGAAAGTCACGGGCAAGGATTTCGCCACACTGGTTTCCGAGCGTCTCTGGAAGCCGATGGGGGCTCAGCAGGATGCGACGGTGCTGAAGGACCGCACCGGTGTGGCCCTGAAAGGCTCCGGCATGAGTTCCTCGTTGCGCGACCTGGCGCGGGTGGGCGAACTGGTGCGTTTGGAAGGGCGCTTCAATGGCAAGCAGCTGTTGCAGCCGGGCACCGTGGCCGAGCTGAAGAAAGGCGGGGATCCAGCCGTCTTCAAGGCCGGCCGGGGCAATGCGCGTGACGGTTCCTCCTACCATGACTTCTGGTGGATCGCCCAGTCGCAGGACGGCACGCTGGAAGCCCGCGGTCTGGCCGGTCAGCATATCTATGTCGACCAGGCCAACGAACTGGTCGTGGCCAAGTTCTCGGCCGATGCGAAGCTGAATCCCACGCCGGGCATCGACCAGAACGCTTTTGCGGCCATTGCCAATGCCGTGAAAGGGCGCTGAACCAGGCCGTCCATGGCATCCCTGCCATGGACCCCGGACCGGGCCGGCAGGGATTGCCGGCCTGGTCCGATGGCGGCTTCGGTAACATAGCAGCGCACAGAACTTCAGGGAGGTGCCTTCGATGTCCGAACCCATTCATCTCGTCGTCACGCTGCAGGTCAAGCCTGGTCACCTGGACAGCCTGAAGCAGGCCACGGCCGAGCTGGTGGCTGCCAGCCGCCAGGAAGCCGGCTGCGTCTCCTATGGGGCGGCCTACGCCGAGGACGGGGTCACGGCCTACATCATCGAGCACTGGAAGGACCAGGCGGCGCTTGATGCCCACAACAAGACCGCCCATTTCATCGAGGGCGTGAAGAAGCTGCAGGATGCCTGCAGCACGCTGCAGATCCATCGCGTGCACTGGCAGGGTTGATCCGGGTGTCCTGAGCGCCGACAAGCCCCGACAATGAGCGGGTCATGAAGAACCCGCACGTCAGCGCACTCGCGGCCGCCCATGGGGTGGCCGTGCTTTTTGGGCTCACCGGCATCCTCGGCGCCCTCATCCGTTTCGATGCCGTGGCCATCACCGCCGGCAGGGCAGGGTTCGCCGCAACCGCACTGCTGGTGCTGGCCCTGGCGCAGCGCAGGCCGCTGCTGCAGGGGCTGGGCCCGCGCCGCGCCGGCATTGTGCTGGCCAGCGGCTTTCTGCTGGCCGTGCACTGGATCACCTTCTTCATGGCCGTCAAGGTGGGCGGCGTTGCTGTGGCCACGCTGGGCTTTGCCAGCTTCCCGGCTTTCATCGCCCTGCTGGACGTCGTGCTGTTCCGCGAGCGCATTGGCCGGGCCGAGGGCACGATGCTGGCGCTCGTCACCCTGGGGCTGGTGCTGGTCACGCCCTCGTTCGACGTCGGTGATCAGGGCACCGTGGGGCTCCTGTGGGGGCTGGCCTCGGGGCTGAGCTTTGCCGGCCTGGCCATCTGCAACCGCCGCGGCAGTCGAGGCATGGACGCCATCCAGGTGGCTTTCTGGCAGAACTTCGTCGTTGCGCTGCTGGTGTTGCCACTGCTGGGCCTCGGTCTGGCAGGCGAGGGTGACAGCGTGCCCATGACGGATGCCGCACATGCCGCGTCCCTGGTGGAGCCTCCCCAGGCAGCCTCTTCCGAGGCGGCTCCTTCCCAGGTGGCTGCCTCGGCCGCCGGCACCATCGACCTGGCCAGCTGGTTCTGGCTGGCCGTGTTGGGCGTCCTGTGCACGGGCCTGGCGCACACCCTGTTCGTCAAAAGCCTTGAGGCGCTCGATGCCCGCAGTGCCGGCATGATCATTGCCCTCGAACCGGTCTATGCCATCGCCTGCGCCTGGTGGCTGTTCGGTGAAGAGCCCTCGGGGCGCATGCTGGTGGGGGCGTCGCTCATCATCCTGGCCACCGTACTGTTGGCCATGGGCCACAAGCCCTCGGCCGCCCGGAAGGTGTCTTCCGAAGGCATTAAGCCCTGACCCTTTCCGGGTGGCGGCCATCGGCGTTGTGTGCCGACATGTGCCCAGCCTTGGGCCCCGTTCGGTGCCGTGTCTCGCCGCCGCGTCGCATCGTGGTGCGCGGCCCGACAGGGGGTCGCGTCCCACGCCACAGCCCGACGTTTTTCTCTTTGAAACACCCACGCCGGATCGCTCCGGGCTTACAATCGACCCCGCTCCGACCCCTTGTCTAGCGTGATGGTAGGCATGGGGACACTGTATGTGTTATTTTTACGGAACGGCAAGTCGCTGCAGGCCATTGCCTGCCACGGCCTGTCATCCCGTAGAAAACGGCTCGTGCAGCGGGTTCCCGGCGTTTCCACGCCTTCGTGGCGCGCCAAGATTTTCTTTCGGTTCAGCTTTCCTGCGGCCAGGATCCTCCTCCCGGCCTGCCGGCTCGACCGCTGTCCAACCTGACGGCGGCGCCTTCGTCTTCATGCGGCCTCCGGCCGTTTTCGTTTTTCTGGCAAAACGGGCCGGATGGCCCGTTGCGCCCTGTCGTTCTGGAATGTACGCCCTATGAAACGTGATGTCCTGCCTGCCGCCCACACCTCGTCGGCGCTGCCCGTCCAGCCCATCAGCCAGGATGTGCTGGCCGAGAAGTACCTGAAGGACGGCGAGAAGACCGAAGCCGAGCTGTTTGCCCGGGTGGCGCGTGCGCTGGCCTCGGTCGAGAAGCCCGAGATCCGCGCCGAGTGGGAAGCGAAGTTCCTGGGCAACCTGCATGCCGGTGCCATCGGTGCGGGCCGCATCATGAGCGCAGCCGGAACCGACATCCAGGCCACCCTCATCAACTGTTTCGTGCAGCCCGTGGGTGACTGCATCCAGGGCTACGACGACCAGGGCTACCCCGGCATCTACGAGGCCCTGCGCGAGGCCGCCGAGACCATGCGTCGCGGCGGTGGCGTCGGCTATGACTTCTCCCGCATCCGCCCCAACGGCGCCGAGGTCAAGGGCACGCACTCCATCGCCTCCGGTCCGTGCAGCTACATCAACGTCTTCGACCAGAGCTGCGCCACCGTCGAGAGCGCCGGCAGCCGCCGTGGCGCCCAGATGGGCGTGCTGCGCATCGACCATCCGGACGTGCTGGACTTCATCACCGCCAAGCGCACCCCGGGCCGCTGGAACAACTTCAACGTCTCGGTCGGCGTCACCGACAGCTTCATGAAGGCGCTGCAGGACGACGCCGACTGGGAGCTGGTGCACCGTGCCCGGCCCGGCCGCAAGGTGATGGCCGCCGGCGCCTACCAGCGTGATGATGGCAAGTGGGTCTACCGCCGCGTGCCGGCCCGACAGCTGTGGGACACCATCATGAAGTCCACCTACGACTTCGCCGAACCCGGCATCCTGTTCCTCGACGCCATCGGCCGCGACAACAACCTCAACTATTGCGAGACCATCGAGGCCACCAACCCCTGTGGCGAGCAGCCGTTGCCGCCCTACGGCTGCTGCGACCTGGGTCCCATCATCCTCACCCGCTTCGTGCGCAACGCCTTCGGTCAGGGCGGCGAGCCGGCCTTCGACTTCGCCGCCTTCGAGGACGTGGTGGCCATCCAGGTGCGCGCCCTGGACAACGTGCTGGACGTGACCTTCTGGCCGCTGGACAAGCAGCGTGCCGAAGCTGCCGCCAAGCGCCGCATCGGCGTGGGCTTCACCGGTCTGGGCAACACGCTGGCCATGCTGAAGCTGCGCTACGACCGGGCCGAGGGCCGCGCCATGGCCGCCCGTATCGCCGAGACCATGCGCAACGCCGCCTACCGTGCCTCGGTCGAGCTGGCCAAGGAAAAGGGCGCCTTCCCGCAGTTCGACGCCGACCGCTACCTGGGCAAGGGCAGCAAGAAAGGCGAGGGCAGCTTCGCCTCGCGCCTGCCCGACGACATCAAGGCCGACATCCGCAAGTACGGCATCCGCAATAGCCACCTGCTGTCCATCGCGCCTACCGGCACGGTCAGCCTAGCCTTTGCCGACAACGCCAGCAACGGCATCGAGCCGCCGTTCTCCTGGACCTACACGCGCCGCAAGCGCGAGGCTGACGGCAGCCGCAGCGAGTACGTGGTCGAGGATCACGCCTGGCGGCTGTACAAGTCGCAGGGCGGTGACGTGGACAACCTGCCCGACTACTTCGTCAACGCCCTGGCCATGACGGCCCAGGAGCACGTGGCGATGATGGAAGCCGTGCAGCCTTACGTCGACACCTCCATCTCCAAGACCGTCAACGTCCCGGCCGACTACCCGTACGAAGACTTCAAGGACCTGTACCAGCAGGCCTGGAAGGCCCGCCTGAAAGGCTTGGCCACCTACCGGCCCAACCCCATCCTGGGTGCCGTGCTGGAGGCCGAGCCTGCCAAGAAGGAAGAGAAGCCTGCCGAGAAGGCCGAGGCCGCCGCGCAGCAGCACGAGCAGGATCCGATGCGCAAGGTGATCGAGCGCCGTCCGCAGGGCGCGCTCAACGCTGTGGCCGAGAAGATCGAGTACTGGACGCACGAAGGCCAGCAGCGGCTCTACCTCATCGTCTCCTTCCTGCCGGTCGAGGGTATGGACGGCCGCGCCGTCGAGCGCGCCATCGAGTTCTTCATGCCCGTGGGCCAGAGCGGCGAATCGCAGCAGTGGATCACCGCCACCATGCGGATGCTCAGCCTGGCGGCCCGTGGCGGCTTCCTTGACCGTGCGCTGTCCGACATGCGCAAGGTTACCTGGGACCGCGGCCCGGTGCGTCTGGGGACCTACGAGAAGGCTGACGGCACCCATGTGCCGCGCTGGCACGACAGCGAGGTCGCTGCCATCGCCTACGCCATCCAGAACCTCATCGCCAAGCGCCAGGAGGCCGTGCAGGCCTCGCTATTCGAGCCGGGCGAGCTGCCTTCGGTCGAGCCGGTCGTGCAGACGGCCTCCGAATCCTCGGGCATCATGGCCGGGAAAAAATGCAGCGAATGCGGTGCCTATGCGATGATCCGGAAAGACGGCTGCGACTACTGCACCCAGTGCGGCATGCTCGGCAGCTGCGGTTGATCGGCCACTCCGGCTGATCCGCATCCTCGCAGGAGGCGCCCTTGGCCATCCGGCTGTACATCGTGCTGTTTGCCCTGGTCGCGGCCCTGATGCCGGCTGCGACCCGCGCCTCTGCGGAGGCGCCTGCGCCGGCTTCCTCCGACTGTGCTGTCCAGGGTCCCATCCGCCTGGGCGGACTGGACTGGGAAAGCGGCCAGATCACCACGGCGCTGCTGGACCTGCTGCTGCGCGAGGGCCTGGGCTGCCGCACCGAGGTGGTGCCCGGCTCGGTGCCCAGTCTGGAATCGGCCCTCATCCAGGACGACATCCAGATCATTGCCGAACAATGGGTCGGACGCTCGCCCGGCATCGAGAAGGCCGTGGCCGAGAAGAAGGTCGCCATCCTGGGTGACACGCTCACCGGCGGTGCCGTGCAGGGCTGGTATGTGCCCCGTTACGTGCAGGAGCAGAACCCCGACCTGAAGTCGGTGGATGACTTGGCCCGCCATGCCCATCTGTTCCCCAATCCCGAACAGCCCGGCCAGGCACGCTTCCTGAACTGCCCGGCCGGCTGGGCCTGCGAGACCTTCAACACCCGGCTACTGGCCAACACGGGGCTCTCGACGCGCTACGCCAACGTCCATCCCGGTACCGGAGCGGCGCTTGATGCCGAGATCGCCTCTGCCATCGCCCGCCGCGAGCCCTTGCTTTTCTACTATTGGCACCCGGCCGGCCTCATGGCCAAGTACGACCTGGTGCCCATCGCGTTCCCCGACTACGACGCCCGCTGCTGGCCCGAGCTGATGAACCCGGGTTCCCGTGACCGCTGCGTCTCGGGCTTTCCGGTGTCCCGGCTGGCCATGGCCGTCTCGGCCTCGCTGCAGAAGCAGTATCCGCAGGTGGTGGCACTCATCCGGAAACTCCAGCTGTCGCCCGAGGTGCTTGATCGACTCATTCTCGACATGACCGAGAACCGCCGTGACGGCCCCGCTCAGGCGCGCCTCTTCCTGCAGCAGCGGCCCGAGCTGTGGGCCCCCTGGCTGCCGGCCGAGGCCGCCCAGCGTGTGGCCCGTCGGCTGGGCATCGACACGGCACGCGTGCCGGGGCAGGGGAGCACCACGGAATCGTCAGCCGCGCTGGACACCGTGACTGCTTCTTTCCCGCCTGGTCGGTAGCCGAATGGCTCAACGACAGCCTGTCCCGGCTCGTCTCCCGCCATGGCGAGACCTTCCGCGCCTTCAGCCAGTCGCTGCTGCATGGCCTGCTGCTGCCGTTGGAGCGTGCGCTGGGGGCGGTGCCGCCCTGGCTGCTGCTGGCGCTGCTGGCCGGCCTGGCTTGGCACGCCACGGGCAGCCTCGGGTCGGCTGCCTTCAGTGCGGCCGGCTTCTACCTCATCGGGGGGCTGGGCCTGTGGACGCCGCTGCTGCAGACCCTGGCGCTGCTGGTCGCTGCCTTCCTCTTCATCCTCGTGATTGGCTTCCCGCTGGGCATCCTGATGGCGCGCAGTCGGCGGCTGCATCGGTGGCTCTCGCCCGTGCTGGACATCATCCAGACCATGCCCAGCTTCGTCTATCTCATTCCGGTGCTGATGCTGTTCGGCATCGGCCGCATTCCGGCGCTGTTTGCCACCGTGGTCTACGCCACCGCTCCGCTGGTGCGTCTCACCGCCCTGGGCATTCGCGAGGTCGACGCCCGGATGGTCGAGTCGGCCGAATCCTTCGGCTGCACCCGCACCCAGCTCCTGTTCTGGGTGCTGTTGCCGCAGGCGCGGCCCGCCATCCTGGCCGGCATCAACCAGGCCGTCATGATGTCGCTGGGCATGGTCGTGGTGGCCTCGATGATCGGTGCGCGCGGCCTGGGCGAGAACGTGCTGCAGGCCATCCAGACGCTGGACATCGGCCGGGGCGTGCAGGCCGGCGCCGCCATCGTCATCCTGGCTATCGTCATCGACCGCATCACCCAGGCCTACGGGCGAAGAGGGAACAGATGACCCGCATCGTGTTCGAGGATGTCAGCAAGATCTACGGCGACCGCCCCCGCCAGGTGCAGGAGGCCATGGCCCTGTTGCGCCAGAACGTGTCTAGCGACGAGATCTTTGCGCGCACCGGCTGCCGTGTCGGGCTGCGTCACATCAGCCTGGAGATTCCCGAGGGTGGCATCTTCTGCGTCATCGGCCTGTCCGGCTCGGGCAAGTCCACGCTGGTGCGCCACGTCAACCGGCTCATCGAGCCCACCTGCGGCCGTATCCAGGCCTGCGACATCGATGTCACCGCACTGGATGCGCGGGGCCTGCGCGAGTTCCGTCGCTCCCGGGTCAGCATGGTGTTCCAGCACTTCGGACTGCTGCCGCACCTGACGGTGATGCAGAACACCTGCTTCGGTCTGCGTGTGCGGGGCCTGTCTGCCAAAGAGCAGCGCGAGCGTGCCTGCCACTGGCTGCGCGAGATGGAACTGGCCGATATGGCCGACAGCTATCCGGAGCAGCTCTCGGGCGGCATGCGCCAGCGCGTGGGGCTGGCGCGGGCGCTGACGGCCGATACCGACATCATCCTAATGGACGAGGCCTTCTCGGCGCTCGATCCGCTCATCCGCATCCGTCTGCAGGACACCGTGCTGGCCCTGCAGCAGCGGCTGGGCAAGACTATTGTCTTCATCACCCACGACATCGACGAAGCGCTGAAGATGGGCAATCGCCTGGCCATCCTCAACGCCGGCGAGCTGGTGCAGGTCGGCACCCCGCAGGAACTGCTCGACCATCCGGCCAACGACTACGTGGCCGAGTTCATGCGCACGGCCCGCCAGCCCGGCAATGCCCGCTGAAGGGGGCTGCCGAGGTCTTCCTGCTGTGGCGGGGGCGCCAGGGCAGAGGGGCTGATGACGGGGCCCTTCGGCGGTCATTTCCGCCGAAAGGTCAGGACGGGAAGTTCAGCCGCCCGACAGTTCGACCGAACGCTGTCCGGCCTTGGCCGCAGCCACATCCACCAGCCGGCGCAGTGCCTGGCCCTGCTCGAACTCCTCGATGGCCGCATGCGTGGTGCCGTTGGGCGACGTGACGGCCTGACGCAGCGCCACGAAATCGGCGTCGTACTGCGTCTGCAGCGTGGCCGCTCCCAGTGCTGTCTGCGCTGCCAGTTGCCTGGCCAGCTCGCGCGGTAGGCCCAGGTTCACGCCGGCGTCGGCCAGCGCCTCGGAAAACAGGTGGTAGTAGGCCGGGCCACTGCCGCTGATGGCGGTGACGGCGTGCAACTGGGCCTCATCATCCACCCAGAACGAACGACCCACGGCATCGAAGAGCCGCGAGATTGTCTGACGCAGCCCCGGCGACACATCTTCGTCGGCATACAGCCCCACGCAGCCCTGGCGCACCATCACGGCCGTGTTGGGCATGCTGCGCACCACGGGGCGTTCCAGCGGCAGCGAAGCGCGCAGTGTCTGAAGCGGCACACCGGCCATCACCGAGATGATCGTGGCGTTCTGCAGCTGGCTGGCCGGCAGCGCACTCAGTGCCTCGCGTGCCATCACCGGCTTCACGGCCATCACCACCAGGTCATAGGGGGTATCCGGCAGGTCGGCGGCCTGACGGTACAGGCGGGCCTGCACATCCTGGGCACGGATCGGATCCACCGCATCGATGCCATCCACCAGCCCGGCGCCTAGCCAGGCTTCGCCCAGGGCTGCGCCCATGCGACCATATCCCAGAAAGAGAGCGTTCAGACCCATGCTTTACTCCTCGTCGTCGTGCGCAGTCGGGGTCGACCGAGTCGCGCGACAGACCTGGCGCCTGTCGCAGTGGCTACATGTTAATGGTTTTTCCTGAGGACAATCTGCAACACCCCATGGCCTCATGCCCATTCCGCATGCTCATCATCATGCAGCCCGCCTATTCGGCGCCTTCCCGTTCGGAGCGTTTCCCCTGGCAACCCCTCATCCGGAATACAGCGGCATGATTACTGGCAACACACGCCTGCTCGCCCACATCGGCTATCCCACCCGGACTTTCCGGTCCCCGATGATCTACAACCCCTGGTTTGCCCACGTGGGCGAGGACGTGGTGGTCGTGCCTTTCGCCTCGCAGCCTGACAGTTACCCGGCCTTGCTGCGAGCGCTCTTTGACACGGGCAACGTCGTGGGAGCGCTCATCACCATGCCACACAAGAGCACCACGCCGGCGCTGCTCGACCGTGTCTCGGTCGCTGCACGCATCGCCGGTGCCTGCAACGCCGTGCGACGTGCGCCGGACGGCAGCCTGGAAGGCGACATGTTCGATGGCGAGGGCTTCGTGCTCGGCATGCAGCGCAACGGCTTCAGCGCCCGGGGCTGCTCGGCGCTGGTGGTGGGCAGTGGCGGCGTGGGCTCGGCCATTGCCGCGTCGCTGGCTGGTGCCGGG
>ERZ772946.599-NODE-599-length-13092-cov-2.88686_pt1 | contig 13092 bp, 14 predicted proteins | sample MGYA00511680_ERZ772946 | MGnify/ENA primary metagenome ERZ772946 (study PRJEB29015, sample SAMEA2737918) | human oral metagenome | biome: human oral; feature: human-associated habitat; material: dental | place: China | collected 2016 ... | reverse complement strand
CGCCGCTGCCGGCCGGGGACAAACAGCCCGCGCGCCAGCGCCAACCCGCAAGCGCCGGCAAAAAGAATGGCGGTGATTTCAAAGGCGGCGTGGGTGATGACGAAGGGGAAGAAGGTAACGTTGGCATAGCCGAGGGTAATCATGTGCGCGCTGACGATGCCGAAGAGCCAGCCGTTATAAATCAGCGAGAAAAAGACACCAATGCCGAGCAACGCGCCACCGGCGACGACGCGCAAGCCGATGCCGGTGTTGTTGCTCAAATAATGGCCGAACATCAGCACGTCGCTGTCCGCACCACGGCTTTCGCCAATGCGGCGGTCTTCCGAAGGCTCATACATCGCGGCATATTCGCCCGCCTGTTCCGCGGCAATCTCCGGTTGCAGCAAGCCGATGCCAAGCGCGGCCAACATCGGCAACACAAACAGCGCCGTTGCCAGCGCCAGATAGCGCCACTCGCGCCGCACCGCCTGCGGCAACTCATACAAAAAATAAGCGGCAACCTTCGCGCCGCTACCGCGCTGACGGCGGTACAACAACTGATGCCCCTGCATGGCAAGACGCTGCAACCGCGCCAGGAGCGCGGGCGAAAACCCGGCATTCTCCGCATAAACAAGCTGCTCACACAGCGCGCGATACGCCGGCGGAAAATCCAGACGCAAATCCTGATTGCGCGTCTCGCGTTCGCGTTGCCAGAAAAAATGCTCTAGCGCCTGCCATGACGCCTCATGCGTGGCGACAAACTGCTGTTCCTTCATGCGTTGCCATCCATGCCGCGCAAATAGCGACCCCAGGCGCGCAGCAGCGTCACCCGCTCTCGCGGCGTGCAATCAGGCATCTTTGCCGCGAGCGGCGCGCTCAATTCCAGCAAACGCTCCTCGTGATGCGAATCGGCATAGGCGGCAAAATCCATCAGCACCCGCTGCTCATGCCGCGCCAAGCGCCACGGCGGCGGTGCGACCTCGCCCGCCTGCAACGTGCGCAGCCGCGCTTGCGGCGGCTGACGGAAAATCACCACCGTGCCCGCCATCCAGTCGCCGAGACGCTGATTCTTCGGGCTAAGGGTGAGGGCAAGCGCACCGATACCAAAAAAGGCGGGCAGCCAGTCGAGATAACGCAGCACATTGCGCCACGCCGCCTGCGTCATCGACAGCGGCATCAAATCGGCGCTGATGACCTGCAAATTGAGCCAACGCTTGCCGGGGGTAACGCCGCGCCACAGCCATTCAAAATAAAAAAAATAGCCCCAGATGAGTAGGAAGGCGAGCGCCAAAAAAATCCCCAGCCCCGCCGCGCCAGGCGAAATCCACGCCCGCAAAAAAGCCAACACAACAAGGCTCGCGACAATAATCAGCGCATCGCACAAAAACGCCTGCGCCCGCGACAGCGGGTCGGCAAGCACGGCAACCAGCTGCACCCCCTCCGGGGTTTCCACATAAAGCGCGTCATCGAGGAGCATTAACGGCCTGCCGTTGCCAGCATGGCAAGCCACCCAAACAGGGCGATAGTGCCAAAAATAATAGCGATCAACATCAGCACACCGAGCAGGCGGATAATCTTCATCTGTGCTTCGCAGGCGCGCTCAATATCGCCTGCCTCGCCGCTATCCATCGCCGTCGTACACGCCTTGTAATAAGCACGAAAAAGAACAATCTGCCAAATCCCCATCGCCAGCGAATAAAGATTCCAAAGAAGATCCTTGCCATTATTGCTAAAAAACAACAGCAGCGTAAAAAAGACGTTGATAATCATCACAACAAACATGGCAAAGCTCCAGCGGGCGGCCGCAGGCAAATGTTCCGAAATATTGTTCATAAAAATTCCTTGTCCCAAATACAAAAAAGCGAAGGGCAGTTACGAAAGTATCCCGCCCAGCAAACCAAAAACAAAGCCAATAATAGTCAAGATGGCACTTATCTTGAAAAAAGAAGTGCTGCTGATAAAACACTGCTCCGCATCATCCATATTGCCGCCCGTCTGCAACGCCTTGCTGGCATCGGCATAACGCCGCATCCGCATACCCAGCACCCCAAAAATAATCATGGCGGGCAATCCCACGATTATCCCTATAAACAGAAATATTCTTACATCCTCGTTTTTCAGACTTCCTGGAAGAATGGCTGAACCAGATTTTATCAACAGCACAATGCCTACCGGAACGGCAATGACACCGAGAAAATACCCCACGCTTTGCACCCGCGCCCAAAAAGCGCCCTTGGACAAATACTCCACCATCGCCGGGGTCAGTTCCCCGTCCGGCGCAATCGTCTGCAGGGAAGACTGCGGCGCGCGGTACAAATTGTCATCAGAACTCATGTATTCACTCCTTTTTGCTTGATAAACCGGTGGTCAATGACCGCAGGCGAGTATAAAACATTTCCACTCTTTCATGAACCCGCTTCATCTTTCGCGCCCGCCTGTGCGGGGCGTCGCCGGGTACCGCGCGACAACGAAAAAGCGCCCTTGCGGGCGCCTATTTTGGGCAGGTTTCAGGACGATGCCTCGTTTTGCAACATTTTCAGCAAATCGTCCGGCTTGTAATAGCCGGGAATAAGCGTGCCTTTCGGGGTAATGATGGCGGGGGTACCCTGCACGCCAAACTGGTGTCCGAGCTGGTAGTGCTTTTTCACCTTGTCGGCGCGGGTTTCGGCGATGTCCTTGCCGTTTTCGAGGTCGGCGAGCAGTTGCGCGCGGTTTTCTTTGGCGGAAAAGACGGTTTCCATCTGCCGTGCGATTTTGCTGCCGACGCCGCTGCGCGGGAAGGCGAGGTAGCGCACGGTGATGCCGCGCTCGTTCAGCGCACCGATGTCCTTGTGCAGCAGTTGGCAGTAGTGGCAGGAGGTGTCGAAGAAAACGGTGATGGCGTATTTTTCGTTTTTCGCCGGGAAGAGGATCATCTCGTCTTTCAGCGCTTCCAGTTTGGGCAAAAGCGGGCGGTTGCTGAGGTCAACCGGCCCCTTGTCGCCCAGTTCGACCAGGTCGCCTTGCAGGTAGTATTTGCCGTCTTCGGTGGCATAGAAAATGCCCTGTTCGGTGATGACGCTGCGCATTCCGGGGATGGGGCTGTCGCCGATTTCCACGCTTTTCAGGCCGAAGTCGTGCAGTTTTTTGCTGATGATGGCGTCATCGGCGTGCGCACTGGCGGCCAGGGCTAGCAGGGTCAGGGCTATGGTTTTTTTCATGTTTTTCTCTGTTGTGGGGAAAGGGCGCGGATTATAGCGCATCGTTTCTTGCGCGCGCGTTGCGTTTTTGTGTGGCGGCGGCTCAATTTACCCGTATAAAAACCGCCCCGAAAGGCGGGGACGGTTGGCAACGGTATCAGCCGACCGGCGCGTGGTAAAACAACACGATCAGCACCTGACCGACCATGATGCGCATGAAGGTGGTAAGCGGATAGACGGCGGCGTATTTGAGCGCGGTCTGGTCGGATTGGGAGATTTCTGTCGCAAACGGCAGTACCGGCGCGCCGGTGTGCGAGCCGGTGAGCAGGCCGCAGATTTCCGGGAAGGTCAGTTTGCCCCAGAGGCGGGCGGTGATGGCGGTGATGAGGAGCGGTACGGTGGTGATGGCGATGCCGAGCGCCATCCAGTAGAGGCCGTCGCCGTCTTTGAGCGCGGCGAAGAAGGCCGGACCGACGCTCAGGCCAACGCTGGCGAGGAAGAGCGCGAGGCCGAGTTCGCGCACCATCAGGTTGGCGCTTTGCGAGACGTAGTGCGTGACCGAGAAGCGTCCGCCGTAGCGGCTAATCAGGATGGCGACAATCAGCGGCCCGCCCGCAAGCCCCAGTTTGACCGGTACCGGTACGCCGGGGATGGGGATGGGGATGGCGCCCAGGACGATGCCAAGGGTGATGCCGAGGAAGAGTTCGGCGATGTGCGGGATTTGCAGGTCGCGCTTGGAGTTGCCGAAGGCGCTGACGGCGTGGCGGAGGTGGCTGTCGTCGCCGATAAGGGTGATGGAGTCGCCGAATTGCAGGCGGGTGTTGCGGTCGGGAACAAATTCAATCCCGGCGCGGCGGACGCGACTGATGTTCACGCCGTAGCGTTCGTGGATGTTGAGGCTGGAGAGTTTTTTGTTGCAAACGCCGCTTTGGGTGACGTTCACCCGCATCGAGTTGATGTAGGCGGGCGAGGTGGTGCGCGGGTTTTCGCTGAAGATGCTGGTGCTGACCTGACCGCCGATGAGGGTCATCAGCCGGTCGGTTTCGTCGTCGCGGGCGATGACGAGGAGGATGTCGCCCTGCTGGATGTGTTTGCTGTCGTCGGCGAGGGTGATTTCGCCATTGCGGGCGAGGCGCGAGACGGCGAAGCTGGTCGGCAGGATTTGCCGCACGGCGGCGACGGTTTTGCCCACCAGCATCGGGTTTTCCACTTGCAGCGCGATGCGGGTGACGGAGGCGGTGCCGGCGCGCAGGCGGCGCAGGGTCAGGCGTTTTTCGGCCTGTACGTTGATGCGGAAGCCGTATTTGACGAGGAAGATGGCGGCAATCAGCCCCATCACCCCGCCCGGATAGGCTGCGGCGTAACCAGCGGCCATTTGCACCGCTTGGCTGCCGTCACCGACGAGGTTGGTCAGCGTCTGCTGCGCCGCGCCGAGGCCGGGGGTGTTGGTAACTGCGCCCTGCATGATGCCGACGAGGATGGGCAGGTCGCCGCTGCCCATCTGGTAAAAGGCGAGGACAATCAGCACGTCAAACAGCACCACAACGAGCATCAGCGCGTTCAGCTTCAGCCCTTCGCGCTGGAACGAGGCGAAGAAGCCGGGGCCGACCTGCAAACCGATGGTGTACACAAAAAGAATCAGCCCAAATTCCTTGACGAAATGGGTGATGTGTTCATTGATGGTAAAGCCGAGGTAGGAGAGGATGATGCCGGTGAACAGCACCAGCGTCACGCCGAAGGTGATGCCGAAAATGCGCAGGCGACCAAGCGCGGCGCCGCTGAAGATGGTGAGGGCGTAGATGACGGCGGTGTAGGCGACGCTCTCGTGTTGGGTGAATAGCTGGGTAAGCCAGTGCATGGACAGTCCTCGCGGGCGATATTAAAAAACGGTATTTTATCGCGAACGGGGACAGTCGCGACGAAATCAGGCGTCCTTCAGCTTCGCCCAGTCATGCACCGTCACCCCGCGCTGATCCCAGGTCAGCACCGCTTCCTGCTCCAGTTGCTTGAGCAGGCGCGACAGCGTTTCCGGGCGAATGGCGAGATACTCGGCGAGGTCTTTCTTGTTGATGTCGAGCGGATACAGCGCGCCGTTCTTGCGCTCGCCCTGCATATGGTCGCGCAGATAATGCAAAAGGCGGGTGCGCGCATCGAACACGCTCAGCATCTCGATTTGCGTACTCAAAATCTGCACATATTCCGACAACGCGCCCATGATGGCGAGACACAACTCCGCGTTTTTCAAAAGAATCTCGCGGAACTCGCGGTTATTGATGACCAGCAGCTCGGTGTCTTCGGTGGCGATGGCGTTGGCGGGATATGTGTCATGGCGCATGAACATCAGCGCCTCGCCAAAACTCTGGCCACGGCTGAACAGCTTGATCGTCTTCTCCTTGCCATCCGGCGCGGAAAAATAAAGGCGCACCGTGCCGGAAAGGACGAGGAAAAAATCGGTAGTCTTCTGATTTTTGGAGAAAATCATGCTACCTGCCGAATAACGGCGACGGTGCTGGTGCCGGGTCAGACGCTGGCGGTCTTCCGGCGACAGCGGGGAAAGAAGGTAATGTTTTTCAAAGACATCAGTCATGGCGGCACCTGCGGGCAGAGAAATGTCAAGCCATTATAGACGTAAAGCGGACTGCAAGACTTCTGAATACCGCCTGCCCCGTCACCCGCCTGCCGTCATCATGCAGAATGTGCCTGCCACTTGAGCTGTGCCGCATCCAGCAACTCCCGCGCAGCGGCAAGCGCGGATTCCACCGCTGCCGGTTCGCCGTCAAAACCCAGCTCGCTTTCAAAATGCAGCTTCGGCAGGCTGGACACCGCCACCTGCGGGAAACGCGCTTCCAGTTCGCACATGACAGGCGCGAGCTGGCTTTCCGGCGCGAACACATCCAGCGCCGCATAGTGCCGCGCGCGGCCATCGGCGCGGTAAAACGTATCCAGCACCCAGTCCATCATCGGCTGCGCCATCTGCGGAAAGCCCGGCACGCAGTGAATGCCGCGCAGCGAGAAGCCCGGAATGCCATTGACCGGATTGGGAATCAGGCTGGCGCCCTGCGGAAAATGAATCAGCTCGCGCCGCGCCGGGGTGAAATCCGCCGCGCCATATTTGGCGAGCAGCAGCGCCTCGCCCTCCGGGTGAAATTCGAGCGGCACGCCGCAGGCCTCGGCGACCGCCTGCCGTGTGCGGTCATCCGGCGTCGCGCCGATGCCGCCAAAACTCAAGACCACCTCGCCCGCTTCCAGTGCGCGGCGGTAATGGGCGACCAGCGCCGCCGCGTCATCGCCCAAAAAATGCGCTGCGGCAAGACGCAGCCCGCGCGCCTCGCACGCCGCCCGCGTGTTGGCAAAATGCACGTCCTGCCGCCGCCCGCTCAAAATCTCGTTGCCAATCACCAACAACTGAAAACGCTTACTTGTCATAACCTTGCTCCGTAACCTGAGAAACCGGCGCGGCAGCTCCACCTGAACCGAAGAAGACACGGGCGCGGGTGCAGACGGCTTCAGCGTCAGACACACCACCCCGCAGACAATCAGCGCGATGCCAAACCACTCGCGCGCGCTCAGCCGCTCGCCGAGGAAAGCAACGGCGAAAAAGGCGACGAATACCACCGAGAGTTTGTCCACCGGGGCGACGTGCGCCGCCTGCCCCAGTTGCAACGCCTTGAAATAAAAGAGCCACGACAACCCTGTCGCCGTCGCCGACAGCGCGAGAAACAGCCACTGCCTGCCGCCGACGGTGGCGGGCGACTGCCACTTGCCGAGAAAACTGACCCACAACGCGACAATGCCGACGATAAACACCGTGCGGATAAACGTCGCAAAATCGCTGTCCAGCCCCTCCAGCCCGATTTTGGCAAAAATGGCGGTCAGCGCGGCAAACACCGCTGATAACAAAGCAAAAAACAGCCAGGACATAACGCCCTCCTTCATAAAAAAAATCTGCGCGCATGATAGCGCCAAACGGCATGACAGGCGGCCTGCCTTCGCAACGCGGACGGTCTGAAGCGGGCGGGAACCGCATCATGGCGGACTTTGCGGCGGTTTCGCGCTAACATGAGCGCTTGTTTGGAGGAGCCTGTGTTACGTCGATTGATTTACTGGGGATTGTTGTTGCTGGCGCTGGCACTCGCGGTGCCGGCGGGATGCTATGCCTGGATTTCCTGGAGCAGCCGCAGCTATCTCTATGACAGCGTGGCAGAAATCCCGGCGCGACCGCTGGCGCTGGTACTCGGCACGGCGAAATACACCACCGATGGCCGCGTCAATCTCTATTACCGCGCCCGCATTGACGCGGCGGCGGCGCTCTACCGCAGCGGCAAGGCGCAATACTTCATCGTCAGCGGCGACAACCGCAGCCTTTCCTATAACGAACCGGCGCAGATGCGCGCCGACCTCATCGCCGCTGGCATTCCCGCCGCGCGCATCCAGCCCGATTACGCCGGACTGCGCACGCTCGACAGCGTCTTGCGCGCCGACCGCGTCTTTGGCAACCGCGACTACATCATCGTCAGCCAGCCCTTTCACAACGCGCGCGCGGTATTCCTCGCCCGCCACCACGGCCAGGCGGTGATTGCGCTCAACGCCGCCGACCCGATGCAGTTGCGCTATCGCCTGAAAACACAGGTGCGCGAAATCGGCGCACGAATGCGCGCGGTGTGGGACGTGATTTCCGGCAAAGAAGCGCGCCACTACGGCGAGCCGATTCCGTTTCCGCCAGAAGATTGAGGCGCGCGTAGGGGCGGTTAGGCAAAGCCGTAACTGCCCGTTTATAGCCATCCTCACAAACCGATAAAAAAACCGCCTTTCCGGGCAATTTTTAATGCGTACGCCATTACCGCCACAATTCCCGCAGCGCATAGGCACAGGCGGCGGGAATCAGCATTAACCCCATATTCGGCAGCCACCATAACCATTCAAAATCTTTGGCAATCGCCCAATAGCTAATAGCCATTAACCCGGTAGCAAAAGTCAGCGTCAGGGTTATCAGCAACAACGCCTGCGCGGCGGAAGAAAACGGCTGGTGTCTGCTCAGCCATGCCCAGGCTAAACCGCTACCGATGGCGCATAAATCCAGCGGCAAAAATGACCAGTTCCAGGCAATCACGGCGGGCGTGCTGTAATCCCGAAAGGCGAGCGATGGCGGAATCAGGTGCAATGCGGTTGCCAACCAATAAAGCAGCAGGCCGAAGTCAATGATGAGTAACAGGGATTGGGTGAGACGCAGGCGTTTGACAAGCGTGGCATTGATAGGCATGGGTAATTCCGGTTTTGATGAACAAGTTTAATGCTGTTTTTGCCAGGATTTGGCGGCGGGAAGCAGGGTACATTGACTGTCGCCAATGCTATCTGCGGGATAGTCTGTATATAGTGTGATGACGGTGATTCCATCCGCGGCTTTGAATGAACCTTGCGGGGATTCATTGGCATAGAGCGACAGGAATAGCGGTTTTCCCTGAATGTCCAGCTGATAATAGCGGCTCACAATCATATCGGGTTCATCTTTGGGGCAGGGTTCGGTGATGGGTTCCATAATGGTGGATGCCTTGAACTGGCGGCGCAGATATTTCTCGCACAGCGCCAGGGTTTCGCAATGATGAAAGCTTTCAAACCATATCCGGGCAATCCGTTGATGATTATCCGCGAATGCCTTTACCCAGGCATTCCCGGTATCGCCACCGATGGAAGGGGTTGGATAACCGAGCTGCACGGTAAGCCGCCGCTTATATTTGGGAAAGCCAACCAGACGGCTGCGCCCGTCAAATTCGTTCGTATGGTCAAACGCTTTGCGCAATTTCTTGCGCGCTTTATGCGCTACCGGTTTATTGTCTATTTCCCAGACAATGCCTTTTATATCCGCCAAATCGTGCCAGTCGCCACGCTTTGCCATCAATTTGGCGACGCGCTGCATGGGCGAGGATTCTTTTTCGACGTCAATATCGCTTTCGTCGCCGATTTCATCTGCACCTGCAATACGCAGCCGCTCAAAGGTATCAAATTCTACTTTGCGGATGAAGGCTTCAGCGCGTTCCAGTTTTGCCTGGTATTCCTTGTCTCTTTTTTCCTGCTCCGGGTCAGAATGGAAAAAATGGATACGCCCCAGCCTGGATGTTTGGTCTTCACCGGCATCCTTCGGGAAAGAGAATTTTACAGGGTATGCCGTAGCATGAATGGCAAGGGCGAACAGGACGGCGACAAGCAGTATGGGGTACGTGAGATTTTTCATGTTTATGCGGAGATTGGCTATCTTTCGTAATGATAGCGGCAAGAGATAATTGTGATTGCCCGATTGTCCACTGCATAGACCAAGCGGTTGTTGTCATCAATACGACGCGACCAAAATCCTGACAAATTTGCCTTGAGCGCTTCTGGTTTGCCAATGCCTGCAAAAGGTTCGCGCAATGTTTCCCGAATCAGCAGATTGATGCGCTTTAGTGTCTTTTTATCCTGCGTTTGCCAGTAAAGATAGTCCTGCCATGCTTCATCGGTAAACGCAAGCAAGCGGTCACTCATCCGTCAATTCCTTCGTGTGCGCAGCGCCGCTGTGGTACTGGGTGATGGAGCGCTGCAAGTGCGCGGCGTTGGCGGGTGTTTTCAGCAAGTGCAGGGTTTCCATCAGACTGTTGTAGGTGTCGAGCGACATGACGACGGCATCTTCGCCGTTGCGCCGGGTGATGCGGGTAGTGCTTTTGTCATGGGCGACCCGGTCAAGCACGTTTTTGAGGTTGTCGCAGGCGTCGCTGAAAGAGATGGTTTGCATGGATGTGTTCCTCTACTACGTTGTGCCCGCAAGTATAGACGCGGGCGCGAGGCGCAGCAATGCGCCGCGCCGCCCTTGAATCCCCCCGCCGCGCCCCCAATTCGTCAAACATCTTCACCCTACAGGAACCATCATGTTTGACGCACATTCCACTACCATCCTTTCCGTGCGCCGCGGGCGGCACGTTGCCATCGCCGGCGACGGCCAGGTCTCGCTCGGCAATACCATCATGAAGGGCAACGCCCGCAAAATCCGCCGCCTTTACAAGAACCGCATCCTCGCCGGCTTCGCTGGGGGTACCGCCGATGCCTTCACCCTGTTCGAGCGCTTCGAGGGCAAGCTGGAGGAGCAGGACGGGCAACTGCTGCGCGCGGCGGTCGAACTCGCCAAAGACTGGCGCACCGACCGGATGTTGCGGCGGCTGGAGGCGATGCTGATTGTCGCCGATGAAACCAGCACGCTGATTCTTTCCGGCAACGGCGACGTGGTCGAGCCGGAAGACAGCATCGCCGCCATTGGCTCCGGCGGGATGTATGCCCTCTCCGCCGCGCGCGCGCTGTATCACAACACCGAGATGGACGCGCTCACCATCGCCCGCAAGAGCCTGGAAATCGCCAGCGACATCTGCGTCTATACCAACCACAACATCATTACCGACGAATTGAAGGGCTAACACATGGATAACAAAACCGAATACCGCGACCTCAACATGACCCCGCGTGAAATCGTAGAAGAACTTGACCGCCACATCATCGGCCAGAAAGCGGCGAAGCGCGCCGTGGCCAACGCCCTGCGCAGCCGTTGGCGCCGCCGCCAAATCCCGGAGCCGATGCGCAGCGAAATCACCCCGAAAAACATCCTGATGATTGGCCCGACCGGCGTTGGCAAAACCGAAATCGCGCGCCGCCTGGCGAAACTCGCCGAAGCGCCGTTCGTCAAGGTGGAGGCGACCAAATTCACCGAAGTCGGCTATGTCGGCCGCGACGTGGACAGCATCGTCCGCGACCTCGTCGAAACCAGCATCAAGCTCGAACGCGAACGCGCGCGCAAACAGGTGCAAACCAAAGCGCGCGAAGCGGCGCTGGAGCGCGTACTCGATGCCCTCGTGCCGCCCGCCAAAGGCGGCAGCAGTTGGCACGACGGCGCGAACGTCCCGGAAGACAACCCGGCGCGCAAAACCTACCGCGAACGCATCCTGCGCGAAGAACTGAACGACAAAATCATCGAAATCGAAGTGCGCGACCAACCGACCGCCGCGCACGTCGAAATCATGGCGCCGCCGGGGATGGAAGACATGAGCAGCCAGCTCTCCGAACTCTTCCAGAACCTCGGCAAACAGCGCACCAGCAAACAAAAAATCAAAATCGCCGACGCGCTGGTGCAGCTCGCCGAAGAAGAAGCGGACAAACTCGTCTCCGAGGCAGACATCAAACAGCAGGCGATAGCGAACGCCGAGCAGAACGGCATCGTCTTCATCGACGAAATCGACAAAGTGGCGAAACGCAGCGACGTCGGCGGCGCGGACGTCTCGCGCGAAGGCGTGCAGCGCGACCTTTTGCCGCTGGTAGAAGGCTCCACCGTCTCCACCAAATACGGCATGATCAAAACCGACCACATCCTGTTCATTGCCTCCGGCGCCTTCCATCTTGCCAAACCGTCTGACCTCATCCCCGAGCTGCAAGGGCGGATGCCGGTGCGGGTCGAGCTGGACGCGCTCGGCGTGGACGACTTCCGCCGCATCCTCACCGAGCCGGATCACAGCCTGATCAAACAATACACCGCGCTGCTCGCGACCGAATCGCTGCACCTCGAATTTACCGACGACGGCATCGAAAAAATCGCGGAAATCGCCTACCACGTTAATAAAACGACGGAAAACATCGGCGCGCGCCGCCTGCACACGCTGATGGAGCGGCTGACCGAAAGCCTGTCGTTCGACGCTGCCGACCGCCCGGACGGCGACCGCATCCGCATTGACGCCGCTTATGTGGAAAACGCCCTCGGCGAGCTGTCGCAGAACGAGGATTTGAGCCGCTTCGTGCTGTAACGGCTGCTCATAAAATCAAAATCCCGCCGTGCTGGCGGGATTTTTTGTAGGGTGGGGCTTGCCCCACCGTTAGCTTCCGGGTGTTTCATCATGGTGGGTCAAGACCCACCCTACTTGCATCGGCAGAGCCGCGTAGGCCAGGCATTTATGCCCGACATTTTGCGAGTATCGCTATAGTCGTTCACCCCTCCCGTTCGACAAAGGCGGCGGCGATGCCGATGACAACGTTCGCCGCCTGCTCCATCACGTCCAGCGAGATGTATTCCAGCGGGCCGTGGAAATTGGCGCCGCCGGTGAAGAGGTTCGGCGTCGGCAGTCCCATGAAGGAGAGGCGCGCGCCGTCGGTGCCACCGCGAATGGGCTCAATCACCGGCTCGATGCCCTGCGCGCGCATCACGTTTTCCGCTATTTCAATCAGGTAGCGGTGCGGTTCGACCTTCTCGCGCATATTGCGGTAATGCTCGTGGATTTCCACCGTGCCGCAGTCCGCGCCGTAGTCGCGCTGCATCGCGCTCATGGTGTCGGTCAGCATTTTGCCCCAGGCGGCGAGCTCTTCACGGGTGAAGCTGCGCAGCGCGTAAAGCAGGCGGCAGGCTTCGAGTGAGCCTTCGATTTTGCGGAGGAAGATGAAGCCTTCACGGCCACCGCTGGTTTCCGGCGCGGGGTGCGCGGGCAGGCGGCTCTGAAATTCGCAGGCGCGCGCCCAGCCGTTCACCATTACCCCTTTCGCCGTGCCGGGGTGGACGCTGCGGCCATAGAGGGTGACGACCGCTTCGTCGGCGTTGAAGTTTTCGTACTGCAATTCGCCGAGGCGGCTGCCGTCAATGGTATAGGCGACGTCCGCGCCAAAAACGGCGACGTCAAAGTGATCCGGGCCACGGCCAATTTCTTCGTCCGGGGTGAAGGCGATGCGGATTTTGCCGTGCGCGATTTCCGGGTGCGCCTGCAAATATTCGATGGCAGCAAGGATGATGGCGATGCCGGATTTGTCGTCCGCGCCGAGCAGCGTTGTGCCGTCGCTGGTGACGAGCGTATGCCCGCGCAGTTCGCCAAGCTGCGGAAAATCCTGCGGCGACAGCACCGCGCCGCTGCCTGCAAGCCGGATGTCGCCGCCGTCGTAGTGT
>ERZ772946.596-NODE-596-length-13163-cov-3.49466_pt1 | contig 13163 bp, 13 predicted proteins | sample MGYA00511680_ERZ772946 | MGnify/ENA primary metagenome ERZ772946 (study PRJEB29015, sample SAMEA2737918) | human oral metagenome | biome: human oral; feature: human-associated habitat; material: dental | place: China | collected 2016 ... | reverse complement strand
ATGGCAGTTCACACACGCCTTGGGGTCGTCGGACAGATAGGTATGCGCTTTCGATATATAAAAAATATACCCGCAAAGCCCTATCAGTATCCCTACTAACGAGGGAATTAAGAAACGAAACCATCGTCCTTTTTTAGTAGATGGGGTGTTGTTATCTGTTGTCGCCATTATATAAAAAATATTTTTTTCGTTGCTTTTCGTTGCAAATGTAAAATAGTTTCCTTACATTTGCAAAAGAAAATAAAGATATATCCTTATTTTATTGTAATTCTAAATAAGAAGCTGTAGTCTTGTGTCTTATTTTCAGCATTTTAACCTATTTTAAACGTAAAATATTTTAAAAACACTATACCAATGAAAAAACATTTATTATCATTTTTTGCTTTGGGTACCGCTTTCGTTTTGTACCCCTCTTTAGCAACTGCGCAGGTAGAAAATCCTCCTGCTCCTAATGAAGGTGTTCCTCCTCCACAACCTCCTATGGAAGAGATGATGACACCACCTCCTCCGCCACCTGCCGATAACGAGTTCACGCTATCAGCACAAATTCGTCCGCGTTTTGAGTACCGCAATGGGGCATATCGTCCTTTAGTAGAAGGTGAATCGCCTGCTATCCTCACCAACAACCGCGTGCGCTTAAACTTCGACTATAAGTATAGCGACCGCCTACATTTGTACGTTTCTCTCCAAAACGTGAACGTTTGGGGGCAAGCACAACAAGTACAAGCCGTCGATAAAACAGGCGGTATGTCGGTTTTCGAGGCTTACGCCGAATTCCCTCTTGTGAATACCCTTAGCGCAAAAGTAGGTAGACAAGTGATTGCACTGGACGACGACCGTATTTTCGGCTCTCTCGATTGGCACCCTGCCGGACGTAGCCACGATGCAGTGAACCTCAATTGGACACCTTCTGAAAAGTTGACACTTCGCGGTTTCTTTGCTTATAACCAATCGGGAAGTACCACGACCCCTACTCTAAATGTAAATACTCCGAGCGGACAGAATTTCACTCCAGGATGGGGTCAGGATTATCAACACTTGCAAGCTCTTCACGCGCACTACAACATCAGTGAAGCGCACCAATTGTCGCTCTTGTTTGCTAACTTAGGTTACCGTACTGATGATAGTGCTGACCAAAATATGCAAACTTTCGGTGCGCACTACACTGGCAAAAGTAACCAGTTGAGCTATGGAGCTTCTGCTTATATGCAAACTGGTAAAAACGCTACAGGTGCCGATAAAAGCGCTTATATGTTTGCAGTGAACGCAGGCTACAAGTTCTCTCCTATCTTTGGCCTAACTGCTGGAGTAGACTACCTCAGTGGCAATGCTTCTGATGACACTTCGGGTAAAGACAAGAAATTTAACCCATTCAGCGGTACCAACCACAAGTTCTACGGTTTTATGGATTATTACTATGTAGGTGCTCCTGGGTCTAAAGCTGCTCCTTCTGCAGGTTTGCTCAATCCTTATCTCACTGCCAATGTACGCACTGGCGAAAAGAGCAACCTCAGCGCTACTTTCCACTATTTTGCACCTGCTGCTAAATTTGAGGTTGGTGGCAAAAAACACAGTAGCTATGGCAGTGAAATCGACTTGGTGTACAACTTAAAGGTACAACCTTTTATAGGGTTGCAAGTAGGTTACTCTACTTACTTTGCTAACGATGGCACTAAAGCCCTCAAAGGCACTGCTAACCAACGCGGTTACCAAGACTGGTTCTGGTGCAGTTTGAACATCAATCCTAAGTTGTTTTCAGCAATGTTTTAAAAGGAGTAACAACTCATAACAAAAAAGGATAGCTTTCGGTGGAGAGTTATCCTTTTTTACATTTGCTACTACTTGTTCCTTGTACATTTAGACACTACAAAATATAACACTCTTTTTAATAAGATGAAAATTAATAATACTGATAAAGTGTAAATGAGTAATCCTATTCTATATAATTAAGGATTGTAAATTGTTTCATAAATAGTTAGAATGAATACATATTTTCATCATCTCCGTTGATTCCATAGCCTATTTTAATATATTCCAAAGCATTATCGCTATATTGAAGACTACACCGAAAATAATGCCCTTGTTCTTCACAGAAATTTTTTCGATAATCATCCCAAAACTCGCCGTCTCCTTCCGTTTTTCCGTGTTCATTAATCAAATTCATATTTACATCACGAAAAGTAAACTTATTAACCCCTAAGGCTCTGCGATTTTTATTAAACTCTTTTAGAGACATTCCTGCCTTTACCTCTGCCCCATCTATGGTAACTGATTTATCATATATATTGTAGGGCAGGAAAAAGAATTCTTTTAAAATTCTAACATTTGTATAACCTTCATTTTCTTGATAATTTAGCTTGTCTAAAACCTCTTCAAAAGTAAGATTGTACTTTTCACCATATTTTTTGATTGCTTCAGTAGAAATTCCTGGGGCAAAAGACAATTTTTCATTTCTCCCAGCAGGGCTATCTAAGTTGGCATAAAAGATATAGAGAACATCGTATTTTCTCGTTTTAGGTGAGGGGTCATAAGGATCGCTATTAGTAGTCGTAGGATTCTGAATAGCTATACCTAAATCGTCCCAAATATAAACACATTCGTATTTTTTTCTTGAAACTTTACCAAATATCTTCTCCCATTCTTCAATGGGTTTGCCAAAGGGCAATGGTTTCCCTTTATACAAAGCACTACACTCTGTAATTTGAAAATCTGTATTTATCATTTGTTTTTTTTCTTGTCCACAGGATAAGCACAGTATACTTATTGCTAAAAATGTTACCAATCGTTCCATTGACTAAAGTATTTTTTTTCTTTATTTTTCCAATCTCCCCACTTAAACAAGGTGGTTTTATGAAACATTGTCGTATCAATACTTTGAAAATGAAAGCATTTTGATGCTGAATTTTTTGATTTTATTGTATGAATATACTTGTTGTATTCTCTGAAAATTTCATCTTTTTTCTGTGCAAAATCATTTTCTTTGAAATCATTATTCCAACAGCAACTTGTGCTTACTACCAATTCGACTTTTTGAAGTAAACTATCCTTAAATAGAAATCTTTTTTGAGATAATATTTTTATAAAACCTTCTTTTTCTTTAATCTTAGTAATATAAAGGCTATCATTATTAGGAAAAATTTCTAAATCTTTGTAAATATTAAATCTTTTTTGAATATCTTTAATCGTAGATTCTCCTAATACAAACGATTTTTCATCGATAAATCCCTTACATAAATCTTTATGACACATTTTTATGTGCGATAAAAATATAAATGGAATCAATATACATACGGATACAATTATTTTTCTATTTGAAATTTCCATTTTACGTTTTTTTTGGGTTGTACAACAATTTTAAAAAGTTTCTAATATCGATTTTCTATAATAATATGTGTTTGCTGTAAGGAATATTTATTAATCAAAATAAATAGACAGCTTCGCTGTTCTTTTAAGTCTCGTACTGATTACACAAATTACACGGATTTTGACACAGATGATTTTCTTTTATTGCACGGATTGGCAGCTGGCGCTACTAGATTTACACGGAATGTGATGCAAATGTGATTGAAAAGCGGTGGTTTGCTATATGGCACTGGCGTTGAGGTTAGACAAGTGTTCTTTATTTTTGCTACTACTTGTTCCTTGTACATTTAGACACTACAAAATATAGGAATCTCTTTAATAAGAGAAAAATTGATAATACAAATAAAGTGTAAATGAGTAACCCTATGCTATAATATATCAAAAAAGGACTGTTTTCAGTAGCTATATCTAATTGAATTGCTATTGGTCTAATAAAATATCCTAAAAGAGATGTCCATTCGTAATTTGCTTTTAATATTCCCCAAAAAATACTATTTGTAGCATAATACTTTTCCCTTATAAAGTCTTCTATTGGAAATAAAGTGTCTTTGTATTGAAATTCATTATATTCATACGATAGTCTATCTATCAAAACTAAAATAGATATTGTTATTTGGAACGTAAATAAGAGTATTATAAATATTTCTATTACTTTATTTTTTACTTTTCTATAAGACATTTTCTACTACTATTTAATAGTTTATTCATCCAATCCTTTCTTTTTTATCTCTATAATCACTTCATCATCAGACAAATAAAAGACAGTATCATTTCATTTCTCTTTTATATAACCTATATATTTTTTATCGATATATATCATATCAATATCAAAGCTATTCAATAAGGCTACATCATTTTTTAGTTCTGATAATGTATATTTCAGAAAACCATTGGGTTTATTCCAAAGAACTTCTTTTAATTTTCCTTCCTTATCGTAGTGAGAAATGTTTTTTATGTTTAACTTTCTGTAGTTATTTTCTATAAACCCCATAGGATTATATGAATAATTTTCACTTACTTTTTTTGCACGGATAATTTCAAGCTCAGTTTTTTTAACACTACAATTTATAAGTAGAAAACTAATTAAAATGCTTAATTTTATTTGGTACTTTATCATTTTTTTCTTTCTATGGTTATTCTAATATGTTCTTTCAGTGATATTTTGTAAGGTAAGTACTGTATGGTAACATATATTTATATCAATCAAGAGTTGAATTAGCACACTGATTTATTATCGGGGTGGGATATTTCTACGTGAAATTTAGGTATAACTTTTTTTGAAAACTTATAGGTAGTAAACCTAAACTAAGGATTATTATATAAGATGTTTCTTTTATTTCTATTTGATTGCTGTTTTTTCAATAAAATTATTGATTATCAAAGCAATATGTTTTATCAAAGTGTAAAACTTTGGCGGTGTAGTGACACCAAATTTGCAGACTATTTCTGATTGAGTATAAAAGTTAATAGGGTGACAAAGGTAATGATTTTTTACTAGAAATCAAAAACTTTTTCCTAATGAGAAGACACTAATTCAATTAACAATTGACAATTAACAAATGTGGTGTGCAAGGATTGGCGGCTGGTGCTACTGGATTTACACGGAATGGATTACGAATATAGTTGTAAGTTGGTGTTTTGTTATGTTGAAATGATGTTATTTATGATTTATACTTGAGTTTCAATATTTCTTCTTCTCCATAAGTTCTTTCAATTTTGTATACTCGGAAATATACTCGCTTTGTATAAGTTCATAAAGTGTAGACATAAAAAAATACGCTCTAAGGCGTATTTTTATTAGGTTTCCCCTTTGGGGTGGAATATGGGGCTCGAACCCACGACCTTCGGAACCACAATCCGACGCTCTAACCAACTGAGCTAAAACCACCATCTTTATTTTTTCGGGGGCAAAAGTAATACCTTTTTTTGAAACTACCAAACTTTTTACTAAACTTTTTTAGATAAGAAGTAAGAGATAAGAGGTAAGAAAGTGTATTCTCTTAATTATCAATCGTTAATTGTTAATTGTGATAAGAGTGGGGCTTGTTCATCTTTTGTTGATAGGATAATATCTTTCTCGGGCAATAGCCAATCTATGGCTATAGTAGGGTCGTTCCAACGCACACTTCCCTCGCTGTGAGGGGCGTAGTAGTTGTCGCATTTATACTGAAAAATAGCTTCTTCACTGAGCACTGCAAAACCGTGAGCAAAGCCTTGTGGGATAAAAAACTGTCGTTTGTTTTCCTCGCTAAGCACTACCGATTCGTATTGCCCAAAGGTGGGTGAACCTTTGCGTAAATCAACTGCAACGTCTAACACTTTGCCTTTCACAACTCGTACTAATTTAGATTGTGCGAAAGGGGGCTTTTGGAAGTGCAAGCCGCGCAATACACCATAACTTGATTTTGATTCGTTGTCCTGCACAAATGTGATGGGGGCTACTTGCTCGTTGAAGCGTTGTTGTGAAAACGACTCGAAAAAATAGCCTCTGCCGTCAAAAAATACTTGTGGTTCTATAATCACCACACCTTCTAATTTAGTTTTGATTACTTTCATCGGTGGGGATTGTTTGTTCGTCGGTGGTTTCAGGCACTTCTTCTATTACTTTTTTAGATTTTTTAGAGGGTCTACCTACATTTCTATTGGTTTTAAGAGCATTGATGCGTTCGGTGATAAGGTCGGCGGTGATGAAATCTATACTGGGTTCGGTATACGATTTTTGATAGGTTTTCAATGCTTTTTTGTAATCTTCGGTTTTTTCGTAGTATTCGGCTAAGAAGAAGTTAGGCATTGCGGTTTTTACATAGCCATTTGTTTCTACATATTTTGCTAATTTTCTAAGCGACTCCCAATCGGCTGCCGATTTGATTGCGGTATAGGTTGCCATCACATCGTTGAGCAGGGGTTTCTTTTTGAGTCCGATATATTGTTCGATAGTGTTGTACTTGTTTTCTAAATATTCAAAAATATTATTGCTCAAGGTTTCCATTTGAGTTTTGTACTCCTTGCCACCTATGGGTTTATAGATGTCGAAACACTCGTCGAGAGCTTGGGCAATTCCTTGTAATTTGGCGGAGTTGACGGAGCTTCCTTTCATATCGGCAAAGCGGTAGAGTACCGATTCGTGGATAGGCATAGAACGCAATCCTTTTTCAAAATTAATTGTTTTGTCGTAGCTGAGTTTGTTTTCTACATCGGCGGTTGCCATATAGTAATACAAGCGGTGTTGTTCTTTTGAGGCGCCTGTTGCCAAAGCGGCTGCAAACTCGGGTGCCATACGTGGGATTACTGTGGGGTTTAAACTCACGTACATACTGAAGGGCGATTTGGGGTTGAGCAGGTAGTAATTGATTAAAAAACCGGCTTCTTCCGATGCGATAATCCCTTTGAAACCTGCAATGGGGTATTTGCCTTGTATATAGGGTACTAATTCGGTAGAAATAAAATCGAAAAAGCGTGCGGACTCATTCATAGGGCGACCTACTTCATCGATGATGGCTACTTCTTCTAACTTTTCATCGTATACGCCTACTACTATACATTTGGGCATTTCTTCAAATTGTTCGTAGTAGCGCACGGCGGTTACCACGGGCTCCATTAGGGTGTTGGCGTTGAGGACTACTATCAGTGGATAGACTTTTTTATCGGTGTAACCAGTGGGCTTATAGAGTCCTAATTTCTGGCGTTTGCCGGTTTTGCCTGAAGTGAATGTTTCGTTGCTGATTTGTGCAAAAATACTTTGTGCCATTAATAAGGCAATGAGGAGTGTACATAATTTCTTCATCTGCATAGATTTGTTACTTTTTGTTTGAGCGTACAAAATAACTAAAAAAGGCTTATATAAAAAAGTTATCCACTGCATTTTAACGAAACTTTAACGGTAGGAGGGTAATTAGTAAATTTACTAATTGGAAAATTTGCTAATTATACTGATACTTGTGCTTTGATGGCGGGATAGGGGTCGTAGCCTTCTAAACGGAAATCCTCGTAGTCGAAAGCAAAGAGGTCTTTTACCGCTGGATTGAGGTGCATAGTAGGCAATTCACGTGGGGTACGGCTGAGCTGTAGGGCTACTTGCTCGCGGTGGTTGTTGTAGATGTGTACATCGCCGAAAGTGTGCACAAAATCACCTACTTGCAAATCGCATACTTGGGCGAGCATCATTGTGAGCAGGGCATAAGAGGCAATGTTGAAGGGTACTCCTAAAAATACATCGGCGCTGCGTTGATATAACTGACAAGAAAGCTTGCCATCGGCAACATAGAACTGAAATAAGGCGTGGCAAGGGGGTAAGGCGGCTTTGCCATTGGCTACATTCTCGGCAAACGATTTTCCTGTATCGGGTAATACCGAAGGATTCCAAGCTGATACAATAATGCGACGACTTTCGGGGTTGTATTTGAGGGTTTCGACGACGGTTTTTATCTGGTCGATAGCTTCTCCATTCCAATTGCGCCACTGTGCGCCATACACGGGGCCGAGGTCGCCGTTCTTATCAGCCCACTCGTTCCAGATACGCACGCCGTGATCGGTGAGGTATTTGATATTGGTATCGCCTTTTAAGAACCACAAGAGTTCATAAATTACTGATTTTAGATGTATTTTTTTAGTAGTTACCAAAGGAAATCCTTGACTGAGGTCGAAACGCATTTGGTAACCGAACACGCTGGTAGTACCGGTACCAGTGCGATCGTCTTTAGAATAGCCATTTTCAAGGATATGGCGCAAGAGGTCGTGATATACTTTCATTTGCCGATTTGGTGCAATCCGATTTAGCCCCCGTTCCCCCGAAGGGGGACAAGCTGGTGCGAGCCGCACGGGCAAGTGTGAGCCGTACGGGTGATTTGCCGATTTGTTGATTTGTTGATTAGTAGATTTGCTGATTAGCAGGGCGCAAAGGTAAGGATAATTTAGCAATTAGGCAATTGGTTTGATTTTCAGTGGTTAAAGAAGATTTTCATCGATTTATTTAAAAAAAACTTCTAAAAAATTTGCAGATTACAAAAATAGCAGTACCTTTGCACCGCAAATGAGAAATCGCTGGTCTATGGTGTAATGGTAACACAGCAGATTTTGGTTCTGTTATTCTAGGTTCGAGTCCTAGTAGACCAACGAAAGAGGCTTCCGAGAGGAGGCCTTTTTTATTTTATAAAAACGGTGAAAACAAGCGCACTACCCGCTCTATCATTTGCTTAAACTCACTCCGCTTTTGCCACTGTTCTAACTGCAACAAACGCGCATTTTTTAAATCGTTATAGAAAATTCTCTGCAAATCGCTGGCGACTGTTTTGTTGTACACGAGAGCATTTACTTCAAAATTGAGGTCGAAACTGCGCGCATCGAGGTTGGCTGTACCTACCGATGCTACTTCGCCGTCTATCACAAAAGTTTTAGCGTGTACAAATCCTTTTTCATAAAGATAAATTTCTACTCCTGCCTTGAGCAATTCTTCAAAAAATGACTCACTGGCGATATGTACAAATACCGAATCGCCTTTTTGGGGTACTAATAATTTCACTTTTATTCCGCTAAGTGCGGCAATGATAAGCGACTCTTGCAAGGAGGTATCGGGGATGTAATAAGGGGTGGTAATTAGGATTTCGCGTTTAGCTGCATAGATGAGCTGCACGGTAGCGTAGAGGATATTTGGGAGGTCGGAATCGGCACCACTGGCGACGATTTGTGTGAAATAATCGGTGGGATGGGGCTCTATGCCTATTGGGAAATAAGGAGCGTTGATAGCTACATTTTCACCGCTACAGAAATTCCAATCCTGCAAGAATACTGCTTGTAACACGTGAGCCGAATAGCCTTTTACTTTTAGATGAGTATCGCGCCAATAGCGCTCGTTAGCTTCGGCATTGTTGTACTTATCACTGATGTTGATTCCTCCTATAAAAGCGGTATAGCCATCTACCACTACTATTTTGCGGTGATTGCGGTAGTTCATACGATTGGCGAGTTTTACGAAGTTGATTTTGTAAAACGGAAAAGCAGGGACTCCATTTTCGCGTAGCTCACGCGCAATGTTTCGGCGTATGCCTTGACTGCCAAAATCGTCGTAAATGAAACGTACTTCTACCCCTTCACGCGCTTTTTCTATTAGAATATCTTTAATAGCGTTGCCTATGTGGTCGTTCTCGTAGATGTAATACTCTATGTGGATATGATGTTGAGCACTTCGCAAACTCTCAAGCAATTCAGGAAAGAGGTTTTCGCCATTGCATATTACTTTTACTTCTTCATTAGGAATCAATAAAAGGCGTTCCTCTATATTCGACAGAAATCGCAAACTTTTTTCATAAGATGCTGTAACCGAATTTCCTAAGGATTCTAAATGCGCTTGTATACGCGGGTAAATCTGTTCTAATTGTCGGCGGAAAGCTTGGTCTACAGTCAGTTTTTTGTGGTATATTTTATGCCGACGGTAGTTGATACCAAATGAAAAGTAGAAGATTGCACCTGCAATGGGCACAAAGATAACTAAGAGCAAATAAGCTAAAGCTTTACTCACCGAGCGTGTGTCCCAAATAATTCGCAAGCACACAGCTATAACAAATAGTATGTAGAGTATTTCGTAGAGGAGAATCAGTTTCATTTATCCATATAATTGGTAATTTGTACTGAGTTGCCGTTTTGGTATTTTACTTCTTTAGCGACCTGACCTTGCTCGTTGTAGTATTTCCAAATGCCTTCTCTCTGTCCGCGAGCGTATTGTCCTTCTATAGAAATCATTCCTGAGGGATAATACTCTTTGTAAGCGCCCTCTTCCCTACCCTTGTCGTAATGAGCTTCTTTAGTTAACACACCATCGGTGGTGTATGATTTCCAAGTTCCATCGGGATAGCCTTTTAGGTAAGCTCCTTCTACTAATAGGCGTCCGCGTTCGTCGTAAGAAGCGTATTTGCCGTGTTGTTCGTTGTTTTGGTAATAACTTTCGGTTTTTAGTTTTCCGTTAGGGTAATATGTTTTTTTCATTGTAGGGAAATCGTTGTCGTAAGTACCTTCCTCAGTAAGTATGCCATCGCTGTTGTAGAGTTGGTAATCACCTTGGTATTTTTCCCCTTTGTAATGCACTATTTTACTAAGTCGACCGGTTTCGTAATATTCTTTGCGTACTGAAGTGCCATTGGCTTTGTACTCTCTTTCTTCACGGAGGGTACCATCGCTCAATTTGGAGAGCCATTTGCCTGTAGGTTCACCGTTTTTGTAGTATTCTACATCGGTTTGTACAAGTCCGCTACGGCGGCGAGTGACAGCTGACCACTGTTTACCGTCCTTTTTGCCCATTTTGTAGTGCTCTTCTTTGGTGAGTTTGCCGTTCTCGTCGTACTCTTTCCAATCGCCGTCGGGTTTACCGTCCTTGTAGTTTCTATCGACTACTAATTTGCCATCGGAATATTCGCGGAATTTGCCGTCGAGCTCGCCGTTCTTGTAGTTATATTCGCGGTACATTTCGCCTGAGTAAGGGGCGTATTGCCTGTAAGGACCGTGGAAGATGCCTTTTTCAAAAGTAGCTTCGGTTTTTAGTTTGCCATAACGGTTGTAGAATTTCACCAATCCGTTGGCAATTCCATCAACGAAGGTAGCCTCGTAGTATTCTCCTTGGTTGTTGCCTATTTTGTAGGCGCCATTCAAGCGAGTGTTGTTGCTTTTGAGGAAATGGATACTCTCATTGCCGAATTTTTTTTCTTCTATCTCACTCTCGGTGAGGAGTTGCTGTGCGTACTGCTGTAATGAAAGCAGAGATAAGACTGTAAAGATTAAATACTTCATATTGTTATAGTTAAACAAAAATAGATTGCGGATAATAGATTTATTCTTAGAGGGCGATTTGCAAATCGCCCCTACAATATACCGAAAAAGCAACTGATTATCAGGGTATCATCCTAAAAGGGTTTTCAAAATTGTTCATTATTCATTATCAATTGTTAATTGAATAGAAATGCCATTGCAAAACCTATAACAATCACGCCTAACTTTCTATAATTAAATTGGTGATTTTCGGAGGTTTCAAACAGTATTACTGACGAGATATGCAAGAATATACCTACGACTACGGCGCTCATCAGGTTGTGATAGGGCAATAAGGCGGGTACATAGTTTGCTAAAAAAGCGCCCAGCGGGGTCATTAGCGAAAAGACAAACAGAAAAGCGAGCGTGCGTTTGAGTCCGATACCGGAATCTAAGAAAAAGATTGTCAGCACCATAGCAATGGGCAAATGGTGGATGAAAATGCCGTACACCATATTGCTGTGCTCGTGCAGCGGAAAGCCTTCAAGCAGCGAGTGGATACTCAAACTGATGAATAACCCCCAAGGAAAATGCGTTTGTAATCCTTTGGCGGGTGAATGAAAATGACCGTGTTCGGCGCCGTGCGAAAAGAACTCTAACACAATTTGCAGGAGTATGCCCACAGCGATCCAGAGTCCGATGGTTTTATCGCCAAAATCACTGTGTTCTTCGTGAGCGTGTAGTGCATCGTGATATACTTCGGGGAGGAGGTGAAAAATGGTCATCCCCATCAAAAAAGCGCCACTGAATGCCAATAACAGCTTAAGCCTGCTTTTATGCGTGGGTTTGAGCCACAACACAAGGCAAGCCCCTATCACGATTGAAAGGAAAGGAAGGAGGTAATTTTTCATTGAGTTACTGCTAATGATTGAATTGCTTGGATAAGCGCATCTACTTGTGCATCGGTGGTAGCCCACGAGCTAATCAAGCGAATGGCGGTGTGGGTTTCATCTACTTTTTGCCACTGGTAGAAATCAAACTGCTCTGCCAATGCGGCAATTTGGTTGTGAGTGAGTATCGGGAATAACTGATTTGTACAAGTATTTGAAAGCAAGGTATAACCATTGACTACAAACGCTTCTTTGATACGCTTCATCTGCTGGTTAGCGTGCAATGCCAAAGCATCGTACAATCCGTTTTCAAACAAGGTGAGAAATTGCAAGCCAAGCAAACGACCTTTGGCAAGTAGCGCTCCTTGTTGTTTGAGGTAATACTCAAAACCATCGGTGAGGGCTGGGTTATTGATTACAATGGCTTCGCCTAACAGTCCGCCGTTTTTGGTAGCTCCTATATAAAACACATCGGTATAACGAGCTAAATCTTTCCATTGTATATCGTTGTCTTCAGCATTTAATGCCGAACCTAATCGCGCGCCGTCCATAAACAGCAGGAGGTTATGCGCTTGACAACACTCATAAATGGCTTTGAGCTCTGCCAAAGTATAGATGGTTCCTATCTCGGTGGCGTTCGTAATATACACGAGTCGTGGTTGTACTTGGTGTGGATAATTTGTATAGCGGGTGGCAAAATCGGCAATGCTCTCAGGAGTGATTTTTCCGTTTGTTGCTGGGGCTAAGTGTATTTTGTGACCTACTGCTTCTATGGCTCCGGTTTCATTATCGGCGATATGCCCTGTTTCGGGGGCTATCACACTTTGATAGGTGCGCAACAAAGTGCCTATTACCAGCATATTAGCTTGCGTACCACCACTTACAAAAAATATTTGCGCCTCAGGGTTTTCTATCTTCTTTCTGATGAGTTCTTTGGCAGCTGCCGAATAACTATCGTAGCCATATCCTGCTTGTTGTACAGTGTTTGTGCGTACGAGGGCTTCTAAAATTGCGGGGTGAGCGCCTTCGGCATAATCGTTTTTAAATGATATTTTCATTTTTAGTATTAGTTAATGTGAGTTCGACGTAAGTAATTACTTAACAATCAGTAAAATATTTTTAATCTCCCACGAATTTCACGAATTTTCACGAATTTGGGAGTGTATAAAAGTCTTT
>ERZ772946.588-NODE-588-length-13321-cov-23.1717_pt1 | contig 13321 bp, 9 predicted proteins | sample MGYA00511680_ERZ772946 | MGnify/ENA primary metagenome ERZ772946 (study PRJEB29015, sample SAMEA2737918) | human oral metagenome | biome: human oral; feature: human-associated habitat; material: dental | place: China | collected 2016 ... | reverse complement strand
GATGTGGGCTAGCTCTCGTATTTCGAGTATCTGTGTGCGTAGTCTCCAACCGGTCCAGGGCGGCGTCGAGGGTGGCGCGGGGGCAGGCGACGTTGATGCGGGTGAAGCCCTCACCGCCGGCCCCGAAGATCCGGCCGTCGTCGAGCCAGAGCCCGGCCTCGTTGAGCATGACCTCGTCGAGCTTCTCGGGCTCGAGCCCGGCGGCCTTCAGGAATCCCGAGCAGTCCAGCCACAGCAGGTAGGTGCCCTCACAGGGGGCGGCCTCGATCCCCTCGATCCGCTCCAGGCGCGCCTCGACATGGGCCCGGGCGGCCGCGATGTGCTCGCGCAGGGCGTCCAGCCAGGCGTCCCCGCTCTCGTAGGCGGCCCGGCAGGCCGTCAGGCCCAGGGTATTGGGCTGGGAGTAGCCGGTGGTGGCCAGCTCGCGGCGGAAGGTCCTGCGCAGGTGGGCATCGGAGATGAGGATGTTGGCGACCTGCAGACCGGCGAGGTTGAAGGACTTCGACGGCGAGGTGCAGGTGATCGTGTGGGCGGCGGCCGCCTCGCTCAGGGAGGCGAAGGGCGTCGTCGCGAAACCCGGCAGGGCCAGGTCCGCGTGAATCTCATCGGCCACGACGACGACGCCGTGGCGGGCCGTGACCTCCTCCAGGGCCGCGAGCTCCTCACGGCTCCAGACCCGGCCGACCGGGTTGTGCGGGTTGCACAGGAGCAGCAGGCGCGCACCGGTCGCCTCGATGGTCTCCTCCAGGGTGGCCAGGTCACGGCGATAGATGCCGTCGGCGTCACGCACGAGGGGGACGGCGGCCACGGTGCGCTCGTTGACCTCGACGACGTCGCGGAAGGGGTAGTAGACGGGCTCCTCGATGAGGACCGTCTCACCCGGCGCGGTCAGGGCGCGCACTGCCAGGGCCAGGGCCGGCACGACGCCGGGAGTCACAGTGTTCCACTCGGCCTCCACCTGCCAGCCGTAGCGGCGGGAGAACCAGCCGGTCAGGGCCGTCCGATAGGCCTCGTCGGGCTCGGAGTAGCCGAAGATGCCGTGGCGGGTGCGCCACAGCAGGGCGCTGGTGACCGCCGGCGCGGTGGCGTGGTCCATGTCCGCCACCCACAGGGGCAGGACGTCCTCGGGGCGGCCGCGCTTGACGGCGGAGTCCCACTTGAGGCTGGCCGTGCCGCGGCGGTCGGGGACCGCGTCGAAGACGGCCGGGTCGACGGCGGGGGTGGTGAAGAAGGTGGAGTGGTCCGCCGAGGTGAGGGCGACCGCGGGGGAGGAGGCGATGGGCGTGTGGGGGGCTGTGAGGTCGGGGCGGGCCGGACAGGCGGAGTCGTTGGAGTCGGCGGAGCTGGAGACGGGGGTGAGGTGGGTGGGCATGGCTGGAGGTCCTCTCGGGTGCCCTGGCGGGGGTGACGCGCGAGCGCTAGGCGCAGCTGTGGCGTCGAGCTCAGGGGTGGCCAGCGGCGGGCCGGCCGAGGTGGCGGGTTGCTGGAGGGATGAACACGGGGCGGTAGTGCCTCCGCGGAGTGCGACGAGCCAGTGTTGGACGGCTCGGACTCTCACCGTTACGTGATCAGACAGCGACGGCTGGCGCTGTCAGCGCATGCACATTCGACCCTCGCCAAGGGTGCGCACCATCATCGCGCGGGCCTGCGGCAGAGAAGTCATCACGGCCGAGATTCTAACGATCCGTTGGAGCGGAGCGCAAGCACGCCTTATGGTACACCGTGTCAAGTACAAGGAGGCGTTCCTACCGCATAGCAGAATATTGAGAATGCGCAATGGTGAGCGCAGATTAAAAGGTGGATACCTCTACCCCTGGATTCGGTGGACACGATGTCTCAGGTCTGCAACAATCTCATCGCCGTCAGATAACGGGCTGGCATACATGTGCCAGTAGTCCGTTTAGACGGGACATCGGACGAATGCGTCCACGAGAACACCCCCACCCCTTTCATCATGGATATATAGGAGCATCCCATGGATATGATGAGTCAAGCCCTCCAGCTTTTCGTGAAGTTCGCCACCATTGGAGGTGGCCTGTGGACCGTTTGGGGGGTTATCACGCTGGCGGGAGGCCTGCGTGACCACCAGGGTCCGCAGATTCAGTCTGGTGTTTGGCAGGCTGTTGGTGGCGGCCTGATTGTGGCTGCGGCGCAGCTATTCTCGAATATCGCCCTGTAGCGTCAAAATACAATGGCGCTTGAAATCAAGGTATATCGGGAGATCACTGCCTACCAAGCGAAAGTTATGATGGGCATGTCATGGCGACAAATGGCGTGCTCAGCAATAGGAATCATTGTTGTCGGCGGAACATATGCCCTGTGCTTCTGGGCGGGGCAGTCCGATCTGGGATCCTGGATGGCTGCACTTCTGACCATGCCTTTTGTGGCGGTCGGCTGGGTGAGGCCAAAAGGTCTGCCTTTTGAGAAGTATGCGCGTTATTTCTGGAGGTACAAGTGGGACCCCCAGAAGCGACTGTATGCGCAGGACTCGGTGTTGTCGACAGAAATAGCCGCAGAAAGGTCAGCTAATGCTGTTCGCAACTCGAAAGCGCCAAAGCAGCGAGTCATCCGAGAACTCGAATGCGGAGGATGGCAGTAAGCCTGATCGGAAGGCTCGCAAGCAGAGTAAAAAGCGCCGCGAGAAGAATGATGTTCCTCGCCGTAAAAGGAACACCGCTCAGGCTGTCATCCAGTATGAGGCGATGGTCGAGAACGGCGTCTGCTCGCTTGGGGGGAACCAGTACTCCGTGACGCTGAAGCTGGCGGATATCGACTATCAGCTGGCTCCGGAAGAAGAGCAAGCCTCCTTGGTGGAGTCGTATGCACAGTTCGTCAACTCCTTTGATGCTGGGCAGAGCATTCAGTTGACGGTTATGAATCGCCAGCTTAATAAAGCTGAGCTGGCGCAGAGTGTCGAGTTCGCTCCTCGCGGTGATGGGCTGGATGCCTATCGGTGGGAATACAATGACCTGATTAACGCGAGGCTGGCATCCGGCCGCAACAACACTGTGACGGAAAAGTATGTCACCATCACGGTTGAAGCCGATGATTTTGAGCACGCCACCAACAAGCTGGCTCAGATATCATCAGATGCGATCGCGCAGCTGCGAGCTGTTGGTGGGTGTCGTGCAGAAAGAGTCTCTGGTGAAGACCGGATCCGGATCCTGCATGACATTCTGAGGCCGGGAGAGCCGTTTCGTTTCGAGTATACCGACCTGATCGGAACCAACCTCACCACGAAGGATATCGTCTCGCCGTGGGCAATCGATTTCTCAGGTGACGGGAACTCGATCTGTTTCACTGGTGAGAAGGACTCGTACTACCAGGTGCTGTGTCTGCGCGACCTGCCCTCGTGGCTCTCTGATCGTCTCATGAAGGAGCTCTCTGAGATCAACTCGGAGCTGGCGATCTCGGTGCATTTCCGGCCTCTCGATCACGCAGAAGGTCTGGATCTGGTCAAGCGGCAGATCGCGGAAATGGACATGCAGCGCTCCAACGAGCTGCGAAAGGCCCGGAAGCAAGGAAATGGTGAGGAGTCGATTCCTCACGAGCTGGTGGCTTCGCATCAAGAGGCAGTCGATCTGCGTGATCAGCTCGAGTCGAGTAACGAGAAGTTGTTCACGACCACCATTGTCGTAGGGGTCGCTGGTGCGACGAAGGACGCGCTTGCGGAGGCCGTTGAGAAAGTGCGGGTCGCTGGACGTAAGCACTCATGCCCCTTTGAGACGTTGAAGTGGATGCAGGAGGATGGTTTGAATGCCGTTCTTCCGCTCGGCGTGTCTCGTCTACCGATTTACCGGACTCTGACAACGGCGGCAGTGGCTGTGATCGTTCCGTTTACAACGCAGGAGCTGCTACACAAGGGCGGCCTCTTCTACGGGGTGAACGCAATTAGTCAGAACCTTGTGGTGGGATCACGCACATCCACGATGAATGGAAACTCCTTCATTCTCGGTACGAGTGGTGCAGGAAAGTCGCAGTTCGGAAAAGGCGAGATCATGCAGGTCTTCCTTGGACGTCCTAACGACGATCTTATTATCGTGGACGCTGAGCATGAGTATGCGCCCCTCGGGCAGGCTATCGGAGCCACGACTGTCGAGATCAGCGCAGGATCACGAGCATGCATCAATCCACTGCATATCGACAGAGACGCGCCGGCGGATGATGGGAGCCCCGTCAAGCTGAAGGCGGAGTTCATCCTTTCTCTCTGTGAGGTGCTTATTGGAGGAGTTAATGGACTGAGTGCGCCTCAGCGCTCAATCATCGACCGCTGTGTGACGCGTATATATGGGCAGTTCTTCCAGGACAAGAGAATGGCTCCGCCAACTCTGCTCAACCTGTTCGACGAACTGCGGCGCCAGCCTGAGGAGGAGGCCAGGGCAGTTGCAACTGCCCTTGAGCTCTATGCGGCGGGCTCGTTCTCGGGCTTCTCGCAGCAGACGAATGTGGACACGTCGAACCGTGCGATGATCTATGACATCTCTAAGCTCGGATCCGACATGAAGACGTTCGGTATGCTCGTGGTGCTGGAGCAGATTTGGGCACAGGCTCAGGTCAACCGCGCCAAGGGCAAGCGGACCTGGCTGTACCTGGATGAGTTCCACCTTCTTTTCAGTAACGACTACGCTGGCGCGTACTGTCAGATGATCTACAAGCGTGCCCGTAAGTACGGCCTTTTGCCGACCGGCCTGACGCAGAACATTGAAGAGCTGCTCATCAGTGAGCGTGCTCGTCTGATGCTCGCCAACTCGGACATTCTTGTGCTCCTGAACCAGACCCCGACGGATGCCCAGACTCTGCAGGAGCTCTTCAACTGGTCTGATAAGCACCGCTCCTATTTCCAGAACATCCCACCAGGGTGTGGGCTCTTGAAGATGGGGCCGGCGATGGTGCCTTTCGATTCGAGGATGCCAACAAGCTCCAAGTTGTACCAGCTGTACACAACTAAGTTCGGTGAAGGAGTGTAGGTCATGGCTAACGTTCGAGTCGACCTTCGTAATCGAGACGCTCAGTCACTGACGGAAGACAAGTTCTCAAGCGTCAATGTTGAGTCCCGCGGTTCTAGTGCTCTCACGTCGGCGCCGAGGGAGGCCAGGGCCACCTCCGTCGATGGAGGCACAGGGAAGACCCCCAAGGATGGTGCTCCCGGTAGCGGAGGCGATGGCAAGGCTTCAGGCAGTAAGAAGAAGGAAACCCCTCAGAAGAAGGACGTAAAAAAGCCTTCCTCTAAACACGCCCCTAAGAAGTTCAGCGACGAAGTTCGTAGTTCTATACGTAATGGTACCAGGATTGCGACCAAGACCTCGATCGTAGCCAAGAAGGCCTTTGATCAGGTTGATAGTGTTACCTCTCCATTCGGTAGCGATGCGTCAATGGCGGATGTTGGCGGAAAGATCGCCAAGCAGAAAATGATGAGCGCGGCAGCTAAAACGCCGAGGACTGCGCTTACTAGTTATCGCATCGGAAAACGTGCCGTAAAGAAGTCCATCGAAGTTACTCCGAGAGTCGCTCGGATCACATCGAAGCAGGTCCAGAATGCAGCACGGCTTACGTCGCGGGTTCGAAAGGCTGGACTCAAGAACTCGGCCAAAGCGGCCAGGAACAAGATTGCCAAGGTTAATGGCAAGGTTGCCGCAAGGGCTGCCAACAGGGCTGCGGCAGCGGCGTCGCGAGCGGTCGCACATCTGATTGCAAGGATCGTCGCAATCATTGCCGTGAAAGTGAGTGCTTTGCTCATCTTCATGTTACCTATCATCGCCGTCATTGTCGTGGTAGCCATTGTTCTGTCCTTTCTTCCTTCATGGCTCGGAGGCTATGAGGAGGAGCAGAAGTCAAAGGGGGGCGCGGCAGGAGTTGTTGCGGCTGGTATGGGCGATGACTATCCATACAAGGGGATGGGTTCGTCGTCAGCCAACCCGGATACAGGATATTTCTATGGAAACTGTACAGACTTTGCGATCTGGCGAGTCAATCGCGATGAAGGCGTGACAAAAAAACCGTGGAAGTATGTGAATGCCAATACGACTCCTGCTGGGGGTCATGGATATCAGTGGGGAAATGAATCTGCTCTGCCAGGTTGGGAAAAAGTGAGTAAACCTACTCCAGGTGACATTATTTCCTTCCAGCCCGGCGCCCAGGGGGGACGCTGGAACGCAAGTTTCGGACACGTCGCCTACGTGGCTCAGGTCGGTGCCGACGGCAGTATGGTGACGGAGAACTATGGAGATGCGGAATACTTCCTGGAGAACTACACGCCAGATATGGTGAAGCAGCTGGTGTCGTCCGGGCAGGCGGTTATCAAGCACAACCCTAACTCCAAATTAAAGGTTAAGACTGAGAATGGTGTGACGACGGTCGATAATGCGCAGTATGCGGCGGCTGGTACAAGCGCTGGTGACGCTCAGGCGTACGCCAAGACGCAAATGAAAGCCTACGGCTGGGATGATAAGCAGTTCGCCTGTCTGGTCGAGCTGTGGAACCACGAGTCGGGATGGAACTACACTGCGGACAACCCGACGTCTGATGCCTATGGTATCCCACAGTCTCTACCCGGAGAGAAGATGGCGTCCGAGGGTGCCGACTGGGCCATTAACCCTCAAACCCAGATCAGATGGGGATTGAAGTATATTAAGGAGAGACCTGACTATGGCTCTCCGTGTGCGGCGTGGACGTTGTGGCAGCAACGCAGTCCGCACTGGTACTGAGAAGGTGAGTGATCATGGATCGGCGACAGAAGCGTCTTGTGGCAACAATCATTGCGGTGTCGTTGTCGCTGGTTGGCGCCTTCGCTGGGGTAATCGTATGGTCGGCATCCCATCGAGGTGAGTCTGAGGCGAAGGCAAGCTCGGCTGCGACATCCCCGGTGCCGTCATCGGAGGCGACCCCGTCGCGTTCTGCGACATCCTTACCGTCTCAGGTGGATGGCTATGCCTCAGAGTTTCGGCCGACGTCCGCTCAGAAGGAGCGCGCAGTGAGGGCCGTGAAGGCAGCAGCTCAGTGGTCACAGTCGGAGACGGAACAAGAGCGGTTCAAGCGATTGTCGAGTGAGTTTTCCGATGACGTTGCGAAGCAGGAGTCTGCCTGGAAGAAATTATACGGCAGCGTCGATAATGCGCGTGTCACCGTGGACTCCACTGGCGATGCCAGCGTCACTTCGCATGACGGCAAGACCATGAAGCTGGGAGTGATGGTCACCTATACGGTACACATTCCTCATGGAAATGGCAGTGAAGTGGTGTCGTCAGGAACTCGCTTGTGGGTAGCCGAGCTCCCCCTATCGGGTGATGGAAAAGTAACGGGCTTGGAAGAGCCCAAGCTCTGAAGTCGGAACAGGACATTCACTATGAGACTCAACAGCGATCTTACTCCGCAGCAGTTGTGGACTATTGCGGCGGACAGTGAGCATCGGGATCGAGATGTTCTCGACGAGCTCGTCAGCCACCCCAACTCCTACCGCGCGCTCAGCGACTGGGCGTTAGCCGGTTTGGCTGTCGAGGATCCTAGGTCGCTGGATGTTCCGCCTCAGCCGGATGCTGTGGAGCCGGTGCAGAAACGAAAGCGGCGCTTTCCGGGTCTCAAAGCGAAAAAGCGTGGCGGTGGCAGGCAGTCCGGAGACGCAGCACCAACGTCGTTCTCACCGCCTGCGACGGGTCCGGGTGTGATGGGGCCTGGTCGCGTGGGTCCGGCCGGGCCGGGTCCGGGTGTATCGGGACCTGGCCGGGTAGAGGCGGCTGCGACGGGTTCGGGTGTGTCGGGTCCGGGTGTGATGGGGCCTGGTCGCGTGGAGCCGGCTCTGTCGGGTCCGGGTGTGATGGGGCCTGGTCGCGTGGAGCCGGGCCTGTCGGGTCCGGGTGTGATGGGGCCTGGCCGGGTGGAGCCGACCGTGACGCAAGCAGCACACGCCGGGCCTGGTCCGTCCCATGCGACGAGTCGCACGCCGTACGGATCTGCGCCGTCACGTAAGACGGCGAACCAGCAGGCGACAACTGAAAACTCTGATCCTCAGACGGTGCCCATCGATGTTCAGAGTGAGTATCGCCGACGTCAAGAGTATCGGTCTCGCACGGTTGAACGACCCCGCAGCTCGTCACAGGATTCGGATTCCTCGGCCAACGTCTCTCATCTGCGATCGCCTGAAGTTCCTCAGGCCTCCGCGAGTCATACTGCCCACGTGGGTCAAGCACCGTTTTCCCCAGATAGCACTACTCTCCAAGGCGGTAGCGGTGTTCCATCGCGATCTGGCATCTCGGATTGGGTCAGTGCCGGTGAGCGACTGAGTCAGAGTGTGCGATCTCCGGAGCCAACTGAGCCGCAAAGACAGATGGATCCTCATGATGTGCGTAGCCTTCCTGCGACATGGAATTCATCTCCCCCTCCAGGGACTCCTTTAACCCCGTCGGCTCCTAGGGATCGGCCTCAGCCCACTCACCCGCCAGTCGAGAATGGGCATAAGCATACGGGTTGGGCAGCTAAACCAGCACCCTATGGTGTTGTTGCGGCGCTTGCCGCACTGCAGGTGCTCACTGTACTGGCTCTGTTGTTGGTTGTGGTGTGGGGTCATTAGTCAATAATGCAAATGGAAGTCAGGTTCGTCAAAATGAAGTTGAGGTAGAGTTTCCATGGATGACATGATAATCTACATGTTTAAAAAGCTGTTTGAGTTCGACACAAGTGAGGCAACAGGACTTAAACAGACGCTATCGGAGTACAGCAATGAAACATACAATGTTGTCACGTCATTGCACAACACGGGCATCAAGCCGGTAGCGTCTGTGATCATTTCGATGCTACTGGTGCTAGAGTTGGCGAGGAATGCCAGCCGAATCGAAGCGGACCAGCAGCTCGGCGTTAAGATTATTGCGGCCACGATGTTCAAGTCAGTGCTCCTTGTGTGGGCTGCCCAGAACGCCATGATGTTTCTTGATGCAATTAATCAGGTCGTTCAGAGTGTCGCTAATAATATAGAAGCGGCTCAAAAGTCGTTACCGCAGCTTCCTGACATTTCCGATAAAGTGTCCAATGCAGAGATGATGGACAAGGCGGGAATGGTGATGCTGCTCATTATTCCATTCATTGTCGCAATGGCTGCCGTCCTAGTTGTTAAGCTCATGGTGGTGCTGCGCTTTATTGAGCTATACATTATGACCGCATTCGCATCATTGCCGATTGCGTTCCTGGGGCACCCGGACACGAAGTCGATGGGTATCGGATACCTTCAAAAGTATGCCGCCGTCTCGATGCAAGCTGCCACATTAATGCTGGCGACTAAAATCTATTCGTACCTACCTGTGGTAAATGCGATTAATGTCGGTGAGCCTGACGATTCTCTGAGTGGATGGATCGTTCAGAATTATGCGACGTTCCTTTTGGCGCCAGTGCTCTTAATAATGCTTGTGATGAGCAGCGGTAAGGTGGCCAAAGCGCTGGTTGGTCAGTGAGAACAGAGAATGCATGCAATGAGTTCGTTCAGAAGCAAAATTGATTTTTATGTAACTCTACTGACATCTGACCAACCAGTGTCTCGGTGCTTCCGATGGTTGCTGGCATACTTGGTCGTCTACTTACTTGTTACGTACGTTGTGGGGAGGGTGGCTGGAGACTGGCCTCGGTTCCTGGTTGGAGGAATTGGGGTTTTAGGGATGGCTCCTTTTGTAAAGATCGTGGCGTCAAAGGGTCCTAAGGTGTCTGATGATGCAGGCCAACATAGGTAAAATGCCCTGCGCGCGCATGCCGCGGTCGGGTCTGCCAGAATAATAATGAGGTTGGAAGGCGTTCCACGTCTTCTTGCCGCGGCAGTCCCCCTCCGAAAGGCGTTATGCTGGGCGTGAATAACGCGGTGCGGTGAAAGGTGAGTCCTCATGATTACGATCACGGTGAATCCCGACGGAAGTGGCCAGCTTTCCGGCGACGGAAGGGGGCAACGTGTCAACGCCGGGAGCGTATCTCAAGCACGTGAAGAGCTTCTGCGTCTCGTTGCATCGATCGCCGCAGAAGCGGGTATGAGCGTCACTGTAGCGGCCGTTGACGAGAACGGAACGCAGTACATTTCTGTCGACGCCTTCGGCGCAGTGACGCTACTTGATGAAACGCTGGTTGTCCGAGAGTATAATGAGCCGTTCGCCTCAGATCTGACAGTGGCAGGAGGTGTTGAGCCTCCAGCCCTGCAGCCAGAGGAAGGTGCTTCAACGAGTGAGAATTCGTTGGTGTCAGAGATCGGTGGCTCTGTCGATTCGGTCGCTTACTCACGTCATTCTCCGTTCGTGGCAGAGCTTGAGGGGCACAGTCCGCTTGACTCGCGAGTGTTGAATGTTGACGAAGGTGAAGGTGGTCCCGAATTTTTGCATAACGACGGCGCCTATGAGATGGATTTGCTGCCTCCACGAATCTATCCGAAGCGAACTCGCGTAGCTCAAAGCGCCTCGTCACCGTATCGGGTTTTGTCTCCACAATCCGTGTCGCCTGATGGCGATGAGCGACTAAATGAAGATCCGGGCCGCCTGTCCCATACCTCTGTTCTGAGTGAGTCCACGTCCAAGTCGACTCCGTCTAGCATTATCGACTACTCTTCCCTGCTGGGTGTCGATGGTCACAAAAATAATGATTCTGACAGTGACCCTGGTGCTGTTGGAGCTGACGGTGAGGGTGATCCGAGTGATGTGGGAGAGGGTGTCCCGGGCTCTGTATTCCGGATGGACCTTTCAGTATTTGGTTTGCCAGCAATGGGAAAGAATGCCGTGGGTCACGATGACGCGCAGAGTAGTTTCCCCGATGCATTTATGGCATACGATGATGTTGAAACACCTTCCAGTTCCTTGTCGGGGCGAGGTGCGGAACTTTCCGGTTTTGTGAGGGATGAGGATCTTGCGTGGGGTCCGGAGTGGATTGAGGAGCGTATCCGGGAAGGGCTGCTGGGCTACCATGACATGCCTCCTTTGGGTGTGGGGCGTGTGGTGCCGGAGGGGTACTTTGAGCGGTTTGGGGGTGTGTTTCCTGAGTCTGTTTTGTATATCTGGAGGCGTTTCGGGTTTGATGGTTTTGGGCAGGGACGCTCCTGGATCACGGATCCGGTTGAGTGGGCTCCGGTGGTGGATGCCTGGCTGGAGGGTGTTGAGCTGCCCTTCCCTCCTCAGCGTTGGCACTGCGTGACACGCACCGCCCTGGGCACCATGCGTTTGTGGGGGGAGATCTCCGGGCCGGCATTGGACGTCGACGTCGTCGACGGGGCCATCTATCCCAACTCCAATGAGGCGGAGAACATGACTGATCCGGTGGTCAGGGAGCGCAGCGGCTGCACTGTGTTCACCAGCCCGCTTGTGGATCGGGATGAGGATGAGGTGACGGGTCGGCCTTTGGCTGTGGAGGGGATTGAGCGTCTGGGGGTGCCTGGGGCTGACGAGGTGCTGGGGTTTGTGCCGCCGTTGAGCTTTGGTGGCCAGGTCAGTGCGGATCGGTTGAGTGTGCAGAAGGCTGTGCCCTACCTGGTGGGGCTGGCGCAGTCCACCCCCAGGTACCTGGGCGTGGATCTCATGGCTGCCTGGGGCGGGGCCGCCACCCAGTTCCTCATCGACCAAGGCGCCATACCCCCCACCAACCCAGACACCTCCGGTGACGCAAGCACCCCCGAGACCCCCGGCGACTCCGAAGACCTTGGAAGTCCTGGTGGCCATGGTGGTTCCACTGGGCTTGGTGTCCAGGATGGTGCTGTTGGTTTTGCTAAAGATGACGATTTTGAGTGGGGTCCGGAGTGGATTGAGGGGCATATCCGGGAAGGGCTGCTGGGCTACCATGACATGCCTCCTTTGGGTGTGGGTCGGGTGGTGCCGGAGGAGTACTTTGAGCGGTTTGGGGGTGTGTTTCCTGAGTCGGTTTTGTATATCTGGAGGCGTTTCGGGTTTGATGGTTTTGGGCAGGGGAGGTCGTGGATCACGGATCCTGTTGAGTGGGCTCCGGTGGTGGATGCCTGGCTGGAGGGTGTTGAGCTGCCGTTCCCGCCTCAGCGCTGGCACTGCCTGACACACACGGCCCTGGGGCGGATGCTTCTGTGGGGTGAGATCTCTGGGCCGGCATTGGACATCGACGTCATCGCCGGTGAGATCTCCCCGAATGCCTCCGCTGCGGAGAATATGACTGATCCGGTGGTCAGGGAGCGCAGCGGCTGCACTGTCTTCACCATGCCGCGTGGCGACCTGTATGACGATGAGGTGACGGGTCGGCCTTTGGCTGTGGAGGGGATTGAGCGTCTGGGGGTGCCTGGGGCTGACGAGGTGCTGGGGTTTGTGCCGCCGTTGAGCTTTGGTGGCCAGGTCAGTGCGGATCGGTTGAGTGTGCAGAAGGCTGTGCCCTACCTGGTGGGGCTGGCGCAGTCCACCCCCAGGTACCTGGGCGTGGATCTCATGGCTGCCTGGGGCGGGGCCGCCACCCAGTTCCTCATCGACCAAGGAGCCATACCCAACAGCACAAGCACAGGTACTCCGGATGGTCGGGGTGGTCCTGGTGCCTCAGACGAGAGCACCCCCGACACTCCCGGCGACCCCGACAGCCAGGATGTTCCTGGTGGTCAGGGTGGTTCTGATGGTTCTGGTATCCAGGGTAGGCCTGGTGCTCCGGGTGCGCGCGACGTTGACATTCTCGGCGACTCTGGTGGTCCTGGTGGTGTTGGGAGTGGTTTGTGAGCGGTGGTGGCTGTGGAGAACGGGTTGTGGTGAGTGTTGTGGACGGTTTGCTGACTAGGGAAAGGATGTAGGTCATGGGTTTTGCTAGAGCTGAGAATCTTGAGTGGGGTCCGGACTGGATTGAGGAGCGTATCCGGGAGGACATGTTTGAGTCGGTTGATCCGATGCCTCCTTTGGGTGTGGGTCGGGTGGTGCCGGAGGAGTACTTTGAGCGGTTTGGGGGTGTGTTTCCTGAGTCGGTTCTGTATATCTGGAGGCGTTTCGGGTTTGATGGTTTTGGGCAGGGACGCTCCTGGATCACGGATCCGGTTGAGTGGGCTCCGGTGGTAAACGCCTGGCTAGAGGGCATCGAGCTACCCTTCCCGCCCCAGCGCTGGCACTGCCTGACACGCACTGCCCTGGGGCGGATGCTTCTGTGGGGGGAGATCTCTGGGCCGGCATTGGACATCGACGTCATCGACGGTGAGATCTCCCCGAATGCCAATGAGGCGGAGAATATGACTGATCCGGTGGTCAGGGAGCGTAGCGGCTGCGCTGTTTTCGTCATGCCGCTTGCGGATGTGTATGACGATGAGGTGTCGGGTCGGTCTTTGGTTGTGGAGGGGATTGAGCGTCTGGGGGTGCCTGGGGCTGACGAGGTGCTGGGGTTT
>ERZ772946.581-NODE-581-length-13439-cov-2.59295_pt1 | contig 13439 bp, 12 predicted proteins | sample MGYA00511680_ERZ772946 | MGnify/ENA primary metagenome ERZ772946 (study PRJEB29015, sample SAMEA2737918) | human oral metagenome | biome: human oral; feature: human-associated habitat; material: dental | place: China | collected 2016 ... | reverse complement strand
CTGGCGGGCGATTTGTTCAGACGCATATTCGCGGCACAGCTCGCGGAAACGGCTGGCGGGCATGTCTTTGCCGTGCAGTTTTTCCACCATCACTTCAATCGGCAGCCCGTGGCAATCCCAACCGGGCACATAAGGCGCGTCAAAACCCGCCAGCGTTTTGCTGCGGATGATGATGTCTTTTAAAATTTTATTGACCGCATGTCCGATGTGGATGTCGCCGTTGGCATAAGGCGGGCCGTCGTGCAGAATGAATTTGGGGCGGCCTTTGGCAATTTGGCGCAGTTTTTGATAGCGTTTTTCATCTTGCCATTGTTTCACCCAAGCAGGTTCGCGTTTGGCAAGGTTGCCGCGCATGGGAAACGGAGATTCGTAAAGATTAACGGTTTTGGAGTAATCGGTCATGGTGTGGGCTCTGTAATCGTAAAAATAAAGAAAGAGGAAAAGGGGTTTTCAGGCTGCCTGAAATCGGCTTGGGCAGGGAAAAACAGCCATTCTACAAGCCTTTATCCTTTGTGAAAAGCAATGCGGTGGCGCGGGCGGCGTTTCGCTGCTGTGTAAACGCGGGTTAATGCTCATTACCAAACGCTGCATTTGCAGGTAAGATGCGCGCCGTTGCCATTTGGCAATATTCAACCAATGGAGATTTACCATGAATATCAAACACGTTTCCTTGATTGCGGTTTCTGCACTGGCTTTGGCAGCTTGCGCGGGCAGCGAAAACCCTTCGGCAAACAACGACCCACGCAATAGCGCAATGGGCAATATGTCTATGCAACAACAGCAAGCGATGAAGCCCCAAGTAGGTGGCACCAAACGCTTTGAATGCGACAACGGCATGACCGCCACCGTGAAATACGGCAGCGGCGCAATCAATCTTGCCGTGGACACCATGGGCAAATCGGCTGTGTTGAACCAGGCGATGTCGGCATCGGGCGTGCGCTATGCGTCTAACAGCGCGTTCTATGGCAACCCTGCCGAGTGGCACGAAAAAGCAGGACGCGAAGCCTATTTTGAATTTAGCGGCTCGGACGGCAGCGTTGTGAACACCAACTGCATGGCAAAATAATCCGATATTTGAATAGTCAATCAGACCGATTTCAGCATGGTTGTTGAAATCGGTTTTCGTATTTGAAGGCAGCCTGAAACAGCAAATCTGGCTTCGCCATGCTGTCTGCTTAACAATTCTTAACCGGATAGAAAGATTATGCTAGAATGCGCCCGTTGTTCTCGCTTAATCAAAAACGCGCTGAACAATGATTTTCAGGCTGCCTCACAGCCTAAACACAATTAGTCGGGGTGCTGCACAAGCGGCTGAGAAAACACCCGTGAACCTGACACAGGTAATACTGGCGTAGGAAACTAATCAAAACAACTGTTTATGTTGATTAATTAACCCACCGCCATTTGCCGTGTTGCGCAAATGGCGTTTTTAATGTTTATTAACAGGAGAATACCCATGAAATTTGTTCATTTTAGCGTGCTTACTTTATCGCTGGCGTTAAGCCACGCTGCTTGGGCGCAAACAGAAGTGCGGTTAGCCGTGAGCGATTCGTTTGATTTGCCCAAGCCTGTGATTGCGCAATTTGAGCAGCAAAACGATGCCAAAGTTTCCATTGTGAAACTGGGCAGTGGCAATGAAATGCTCAACCGTTTAATTTTAAGTAAAAAATCACCGTTAGCCGATGCGGTATTCGGGCTGGATAACAATTCGTCCGCCAAAGCGCACGCGGCAGGCATTTTGACAGCGAAACAACCGCAAAGCAAAGCAACATCGGTTTCTTTATCACACGCATTAGCGGTGGATTTTAGTTTTGTAACGTTAAACTATGACAAACAGTGGTTTGCCAAAAACAACCTGCCTTTGCCTAAAACACTGGATGATTTGGCACAGCCCAAATACAAAGACTTGGTTGCCGTTCCCAATCCGGCCACATCCACCCCGGGTTTGGCATTTTTGTTAGCCAATATCAGCGGTTTGGGCGAAAAAAATGCGTTTAAATGGTGGGGACAAATGCGGCAAAATGGCGTGAAAATCACCAAAGGCTGGTCGCAAGCGTATTACACCGAATTCACACTCAACGGCGGTTCACGCCCGATTATCGTGGGCTATGCCACCAGCCCTGCGGCGGAAGTGTTTTACAGCGAAGGCAAGCTCAAATCGCCCAATATGGGCAACTTGTTCTTGCACGGCGGCAGCTATTTGCAGGTTGAAGGCGCGGCAGTGTTAAACCAAGCCAAGCAGCCTGAAATGGCGGCGAAGCTGGTGCAATATTTGCAAAGTCCTGCGGTGCAAGATTCGCTGATGACTTCCATGTGGGTTTATCCTGCGGTAAAAGGAACGAAAGCGCATCCGATTGCAACCCACGCTTCTACGCCCAAAGATGCCAAGTTGCTGCCCGCGGCGCAAGTAAACAGCAAGCAAAAAGATTGGGTGGCGCAATGGACGCGCGTGGTGCTCAAATGATTTGAGGCAGCCTGAAAACAAAAAGGTATCCGTTTGGGATACCTTTTTTGCTGCGCGGCTAGGGCGTATCGGTATGCCGTTTAATGCGCGTCGTCCCAATTTTTGCCTATACCCACTTCGGCAACCAGCGGCACATCCAGCACACCTTTGCCCACGCTTGCCATCAGCGCAGGGATATTTTGCACAATCCGTTCTTGTTCGCTTTTGGGCACTTCCAACACCAATTCATCGTGCACTTGCATGGTCAAACGCGTTTTCAGGCTGCCTGATTAAATCGGAAGCGGTGCCCTGCATCGGCGCATTGATGGCGGCGCGTTCCGCTCCTGCGCGTGCCTGCGCATTTTTTGCGTGAATATCAGGCAGATACAACCGCCGCCCAAACAGCGTTTCCACATAGCCCAAATCTGCCGCCTGCTCTTTGGTGCGCTGCATATAATCCGCCACGCCCGTGTAACGTGCAAAATAGCGTTTGATAAACATATCGGCAGACGCGTTATCAATCCCCAGCGATTTTGCCAAGCCATAGCTGCTCATGCCGTAAATCAAGCCAAAGTTAATCGTTTTGGCGTAACGGCGTTGCTCGGGCGTAATGTTTTCAGGCTGCATGCCAAACACTTCGGCGGCGGTGCGGCGGTGCACGTCTTCGCCATTTTTAAACGCCTCAATCAGCGTTGCGTCGCCGCTTAAATGCGCCATGATGCGCAGCTCAATTTGCGAATAATCGGCAGACACAATCACGCTGTTTTCAGGCGCAATAAACGCTCGGCGCACGCGCCGCCCTTCGCTAGTGCGGATGGGAATATTTTGCAGATTGGGATTATTGCTTGCTAGCCGCCCCGTAATCGCCACCGCTTGCGCATAATTCGTGTGGATACGATGCGTGTTAGGGTTAATCATTTCAGGCAGCTTATCGGTGTAGGTAGATTTGAGTTTTGCCAAACTGCGATTTTGCAAGATGATTTTTGGCAAAGGATAATCCATCGCCAGCTGTTCCAGTACCGTTAGTGGATATACTGCCCGTGCTGGTTTTCTTTAAGCCTTTGGTTGGAATGCCTAATTTTGTAAACAAGATTTCTTGCAACTGCTTGGGCGAATTCAAGTTAAACGGTTGTCCTGCTAAATCATAGGCTTGCTGTTCTAGTTTCAACAATTCCGCACCCAATTCCGCGCTTTGCTGCGCCAATTCCGCGCGATCAATCAGCACGCCATTACGTTCCATGTGAAACAACACCTGCGCCACAGGTAATTCCATTTCTTCATACATTTTGCGCTGCTCATCGCTCATCTGCGCTTTTAAATGCGCTTCAATGCGCAACGCAAAATCAGCATCTTGGCAAGCATATTCCGTTGCCTGCTCAACCGAAACATCAGCAAACGAAATTTGCTTCGCGCCCTTGCCGCACAAACTTTCATAAGTAATCGTTTCCAAGCCCAGCCAACGTTGTGCTAATTCATCCAAACCATGCCCCAAATGGCTTTCCAACACATAGGAAGCTAACATCGCATCGCCTGCAATTCCTTGCAATTGAATGCCATGATTAGCAAAAACGTGTTGGTCATATTTTAGGTTTTGCCCAATTTTTAATAACGTTTTGCTTTCCAAATATGGTTTCAGGCTGCCTAACAGCGTTTCCCAGCTTAATTGCTGCTCAGCAAATGTGTGATTAATCGGAATATACACCGCTTCGCCTGCGGCAAAAGCCATGCTGATACCCACCAGCCGCGCATTCATTGGGTCTAGCGATGTGGTTTCAGTATCCAAGCCAATTTGCTCGGCTGTGGATAATTTTCTGAGCAATTCATCCAACTGCGTTTGATTGATAACTGCTTGATAACTCAGCTTTTCAGGCTTAGGAGCAAGTATGATTTCAGGCTGCCTTTGCGCATCAAACGCAGCTTGCGTGCCCACATCATCCGCTGCAAATAAATCATCACTTACTTGGCTAGATAATTGATTTTCTGCTTCTTTTAACCAAGTTTTAAACCCCAGCTCACGAAAATGCACCGCAAGCTGTGCCCATTTAGGCGCGTTGCGGCGCAAATCATCCATGCCATTGGGCAATTCGCTAAACAAATCAACATCGGTTTTAATCGTTACCAATTCATACGATAAAGGCAGTTGTGGCAAAGCAGCACGCAGATTTTCCCCAATTTTTCCTTTAAATTCATCTGCTTTATTCATAATATTTTGCAGAGAACCAAATTCCGCCAACCATTTTGCCGCCGTTTTTTCGCCACATTTTTCCACCCATCAGTGCCAAAAAATCGCGAATCTGATTAGGATGTACACCAAATTTGTTGAACACGCCCGCTTCATCCAGCGTTTCATTTTTCATGGTATTCACCAGCGTGATGCGCTCGCTCACAAGCTGTGCCATGTCTTTATCGCCTGTGGATATAATCACATTCATATCCGCACTTTCAGCCTGCTTTGCCAGCGTGCCAATCACATCATCCGCTTCTACATCGCTGATTTTCAATACCTTCCAGCCCATCAATTCCACCAAATCAGGCAGCATATCGGCTTGCGGGCGCAAATCATCAGGCATGGGCGGGCGCGTGGCTTTGTAATCAGGAAACAGCGCGTGGCGGAAATTTTTGCCTTTGGCATCAAACACGCAAGCGCAATAATCATGCGGGGTTTCTGCACGCAAACGGCGCAGCATATTCAATACGCCGTAAACCGCGTTGGTTGGCGTGCCATCAGGCGCAGAAAGATGAGTCATGGCGTAAAACGCGCGATAAAGATAGGACGAGCCGTCCACCAAGAGTAAGGTTTTTGTGGTCATTTTAATATTCAACATCAATAAAAAAGCTGCCTAAAACCATTCTAGGCAGCCTGAAAATCAATTTAGGCAAATAATTTGGCAAACGCTTTTTTCAAATCATCATCGGTAAGCGGCAAGCATTTGCGAATATCCTCAAACGAAAGCGAAGCCACAATTTGGTCGACTTTATGCTCTTGCGCGCCCAATTTTTTCAATTTGGCAACCAGCATTTGCCCAACCATAGATTCCAACGCTTCTTGACCTTCTGATGAATTCATTTTTCGTCCTTTCAACTAAACAAATACACAATGATAATGGCTGCTATTATAACAATAATCTGATTGATTTGTTTAGCTATTCCTATTTTCAGGCTGCCTAGGGGCTGCTGATATTCAACTTTTGAAGTGAATTTTGCGTCATAAAATGGCAGATGCAAGGCAAAAATGCGAGCCAATGCCATCCATTGGCGAGTATTTTTAACGCGGCAGATGCCGTTTTAGGGCGAAAAATCCGCCAAAATGTTGATTATCAACAGTCCCTAATAACGGCGCAATTCTTCTTGCAACGCCTGCATATTTCTAATACGGTCAGCCACTTGCATACCAAAGCGTTTAATCGCCGCATCATTTTTCGCTTTGCCTGCTTTAACCAAATTATTTTGCGCGGCTAAAAGCGCATTTTTTTCGCGGCTGATTTCCTGTTGCAACACTTCGCGCTGCGTTAATTTTTTCGGTTCAGACAGCGATACAACTTTGGCAAGCTGGCTGGGAATGCGCGTATTAGTGTGAAGTGCCGCCACTTGGTTACGTAAATTGGCTTGTACCTTGTTATCCGCAGCCATATCAGAAACAGGCGGCAGCAAAACCGTATCGTTAAACAGCTGGCTGGAATCTTTCCACACACGGCTAATCTCATCATCAATCGCTTGTGGCACGCTGGCAGGAATAGGCGCAACCATAGAAGCAGAAGCGGGTTCAGATGCCGCTTCTGCGCTCGTGTTTACGGTTTCAGCATGGACGCTGTGGATGAAACTTGCTGCTGCAAGGCATACCAACCATTTAAATTTCATCATGTTTTCAGGCTGCCTAATGTGGATAACTTAAAGCAACATCATACCAAAATTACGCTTTTCAGGCTGCCTGAAACAGCCGCCAATCCCTCATTTTTAGAAAACTTTGCACTATTAACTTTTCTTTATTTTTATTTACTTCAATTGTTTGTTTTAAATCTTATCGCCACACAAATTTTTTTTAATGATTTGGATGCCTTTTAAAACTATAAAAAAGCAGCCTGAAACTGTGGATAAGTTTTCAGGCTGCCTACTTTTTTGTGCTTAGTGTTCCACTTGTTCGGGCAAAAATCCGCCGCTCTGATGCGCCCATAATTTGGCATACAACCCGTTGTTTGCCAACAGTTCTGCGTGCGTACCTTCTTCCACGATTCTCCCTTTATCTAGCACAATTAATCTGTCCATGGCAGCGATTGTGGATAACCTGTGGGCAATTGCGATTACGGTTTTGCCTTCCATCATTTTATCCAAGCTTTCTTGGATTGCCGCTTCCACTTCGCTATCCAACGCACTGGTCGCTTCGTCCAATAGCAAAATCGGTGCATCTTTAAGCATCACACGGGCGATGGCAATACGTTGGCGTTGTCCGCCCGATAATTTCACGCCACGCTCGCCAACATGGGCATCGTAGCCTGTTCTGCCTTTTGCATCTGACAAATTGGGGATAAAGTCAGCGGCTTCGGCGCGTTTGGCAGCCTGAAACATTTCTTCGTCGGTGGCTTCGGGGCGGGCCATGCGGATGTTGGCCAGCACGGTGTCCTGCCGTACACAATATTGTCGCGCACGGAGCGATGCAGCAGGCTGGTATCTTGTGTTACCAAGCCGATTTGGGCGCGCAGGCTTTCTTGTGTGATGTCGTTGATGTTTTGCCCGTCAATTTCAATTGTGCCACTTTGCGGCTCATAAAAGCGCAACAGCAGGTTCACAATGGTGGATTTGCCTGCGCCGCTGCGTCCGATTAAGCCGACTTTTTCGCCTGCCTTGATGTTCAGATTAAAGCCATTTAGCAATGGTTTGCCCGCTTCGTAAGAAAAATCAACATGGCTGAAACTGATATTGCCCTGTTCCACTTTTAACGGCAATGCGGCAGGTTTATCCAAAATAGTTTGCGGTTTAGACAAGGTCATCATGCCGTCCGACACTGTGCCGACATTTTCAAACAGCCGTGCCGACTCCCACATGATAAATTGCGACAAGCCATTGAGCCGCAATGCCATGGCGGTGGCGGTAGCAACCGCCCCTGCGCCAACGTGTCCGCCATGCCACAGCCACACACCCAGCGCGGCGGTGGATAACGTGAGCGATGAGTTAATAATGAAACTCCAAGTGTGCAACAGCGTGGCAAGCCGCATTTGGGCGTACACAGTTACCATAAATTCGTCCATAGACTGCTTGGCGTAACGGGCTTCGCGTGCGCCGTGCGAAAAGAGTTTCACGGTAGCAATATTGGAATAGGCATCGGTAATGCGCCCCGTCATCAGGCTGCGCGCATCCGCTTGTGCCTGCGCCGTTTTGCCAAGCTTCGGCATCAACAGCTTCATCATCAGCGCGAACGACACTATCCACAAGGCAAACGGCACAAGCAACCAACCATCCATTGCCGCCAGAATCAGCCCGGAAGTCAAAAAATACACAAAAATGTAAATCACCATATCGGCGATGGTCATCACCACATCGCGCACGGCAAGCGCGGTTTGCATCACTTTGGCGGATACGCGCCCCGCAAATTCATCCTGATAAAACCCGAGCGATTGGTTCAGCATCAAGCGGTGAAAATTCCAACGCAAGCGCATCGGGAACACGCCTTGCAAGGTTTGCAAGCGCACATTAGACGCAACAAAATGCCACAACACGGCAAATACCATCATTGCAACCATGCCGAACAGCGCCCAGCCTTTTTCAGCGAACAATGTTTCTGGTGTGAATTTTCCAAGCCAGTCCACAAGTTTGCCCATGAATTGAAACAGCAGCGCTTCCATAATGCCGATGCCTGCGGTCAAAATCGCCAGCACAAATATCCACACGCGCACCCCTTCCAAATTGCTCCAAATAAAGCGGAACAAACCTTTGGAAGGTGTAATGGGCGTTGCTTCGGGATAAGGTTCCACTCGGCTTTCAAACCAAGCGAATATTTTGGTTAAGAATTTAGTGTTTTTCATAAAGGATAATGGTTTCAGGCTGCCTTAAATATCATTCTAGGCAGCCTGAAAACGGATATGTTGTTAATCTAAACGGGTTTGGCAAACAAAGTGGTACGATTGAATTTCAAAGCCTTGTTGAAAATAAACGCGATGAGCAATCGTTCGCTCGCTGCCCACATGACAATCAACATGAATTTGCGTGATACCTTGTTCCGCAGCAATTTGATGCACTTTATCCAACAGCCGCGAAGCATAACCGCAACGGCGACTTTGGGGGATGGTAATCAAATCATCAATATGAATGTGCCGCCCGCTAACCAAATCGGTTTTTTCACGAAACCCGCATACAGCAACCGCGTTGGTTTTTCCTGCTTCAAACAATCCAAGCAAGCGATAGCCTTGCGCACGTTGCACATTATTCACTTGCTCTACAAATTGGTTGATGTCATTAAGCGTGGGGCGCAACACGCTCAATGCAGCAAATACACTTGCCGTTTCTTTGGGCAAAATTTCACGCACATGGCTGGTTGGTTCTTCTGCTTTTTCAATAGATTGTTCTGCTTTTTCTTCAACAATGGATTTATTGTTATCTTTAACAGACTCTGTAAGTTGATTTTCAGGCTGCCGATGAGAGTAAAAATCCGAACCACGCATAATCTGCAAATCATTATCCGCCGCAAAGTCCATCAAAAAACGGAACATGCCGGGATTAATTTCTTCAAGGCTGGGCGAAACCTCTACACAACGGACTTTATTCAATAATACAGGTCGCACCCATTCTTGATGCGACGATTGATTATCTTTGCCAAACGACGAAAGAATACCGCACAACCGTTCTGCCCAATCGCTGGGACGAAACACCTTGCCATTACTGGTTGTGCCATGAATAATAATTTCATCGCTGGGTAACATAATCCATTCCGCAAAAAAGCAGCACAAAGAGTGCTCATTATACCTGACATGTATCAATCAAACCTTGAAAGATAAAACAAAACCGCTTGGAATACCAAGCGGTTGAAATTTGGTTGCGGGGGCAGGATTTGAACCTACGACCTTCGGGTTATGAGCCCGACGAGCTACCATGCTGCTCCACCCCGCGTCATAAAAAAGCGAACTATACGCTATGCCGTTTTATCTGTCAAACTCTTTACGTTTCTTTTCAGGCAGCCTGAAAACGGTTTAACGAATAATGCCACGTTGTGATGTTGCGACAAATTCATGCAAAATTTGTAGCTCCGAATGATTTTTTGCCATTTCTGCAATTTTTGCTTTTGCTTCATCCAAGCTTAAATCTTGCATATAAAGAACCTTATAGGCTTGTTTTACCAACGCAATTTGTTCCGCTGAAAAGCCATTACGTCGCATGCCTTCGCTGTTTAAACCTGCGGGCTCTGCGCGATACCCTGCTGCCATAAAATAAGGTGGCACATCTTTATGCACACCTGCGGCAAACGCTGTCATGGCATATGCTCCTATGCGACAAAATTGGAATACCAATGTATAACCGCCTAGCACCACACAATCGCCAATGGTTACATGTCCTGCAAGCGATGCGTTGTTAGCAAAAATAGTATGATTCCCTACTACGCAATCATGCGCTAAATGGCAATACGCCATAATCCAATTATCATCGCCAATGCGCGTTTCACCAATGCCTGTAACTGTTCCTGTATTAAATGTTGTAAATTCACGAATGGTGTTACCATTACCAATAATAAGCTTAGTAGGCTCATTGCAGTATTTTTTATCCTGCGGCTGCGCACCCAAACTGGCGAATTGGAAAATTTTATTGTTTTGACCTATTGTCGTATGCCCTTCAATCACAGTATGTGCGCCAATTTCCGTGCCTGCATCAATTTGCACATTTGCGCCAATAACGGAATAAGCACCCACTTTCACACTGCTATCTAATTCAGCTTTGGGGTCTATGATGGCTGTTTTGTGGATTAAAGACATAATACTCTCGCTATTGTTTAATTTGTCTTTTTCAGGCTGCCTAGATGGATTAGGCAGCCTGAAAACTCAAATACTCATTCAAAAAACAAGCTGTTTGAAGCAATAAACCAACCCCGCCAGTTCGTTTTATGACTTGGTATTATTTTTCCACTTTGCGTTTAGCACACATAATTTCCGCCTCAACCGCCAACTCGCCATTCACTTTTGCAACAGCTTTAAACTTGCCGATACCCCGCTTGCTTTGCAGCAGCTCAATCTCAAAAACAAGCTGATCAGCAGGAATAACTTGGCGTTTGAATCGTGCATTATCAATCCCCGCAAAGAAATAAATCTCATCAGGATTGCGCCCGCCTTCGGTCAAAATAGCCAATGCGCCACATGCTTGTGCCATCGCTTCAATAATCAACACACCGGGCATAACAGGATATTCAGGAAAATGCCCCACAAACTGCGGCTCATTCATGGTTACGTTTTTAATTGCCGTAAGCGATTTTCCGCTTTCAAACGCTGTGATACGGTCAATCAGCATGAATGGAAAACGGTGAGGAATCAGTTTTTGAATATCTTTTGCTTCTATTGGTAGAGAAATGTTCACTTTTTTTTTCTTTTGCAAATAATTAAAACCAATCTATGTTTCATATGAAACACAGACACGAGACTAACGATTTTTCAATGCTTCGGTTAATTGCGGCACAACTTCAAACAAATCGCCCACAATACCAAAATCTGCCACATTGAAAATTTGGGCATCAGGATCTTTGTTAATGGCAACCACAACTTTGCTGTCCTGCATCCCCGCAACGTGCTGAATCGCGCCTGAAATACCAATCGCAAAATACAATTCAGGCGCAACAATTTTACCCGTTTGCCCCACTTGATAATCATTTGGCACATATTCAGCATCCACCGCCGCGCGTGATGCACCAATCGCTGCGCCTAATACATCGGCTAATGGTGTTAAAACAGCATCAAACTGCTCCGCACTCCCTAATGCGCGACCTCCCGCCACAATTACTTTTGCTTGTGTTAATTCCGGGCGGTCGGATTGTGTTAATTCGCGCGACACAAATCGACTCAGCTGCTGCGCCGGCGTAGCCGCCACATTTTCAATTTCTGCCGCTTGCTTGCCGTATGTTGCCGCATCAAATGCGCTGGCGCGAATGGTCAGCACCAGTTTTTCTTCATTGCTGGATACGGTGGTGAGCACATTGCCTGCGTAAGTAGGGCGGATAAAGGTTTGTTTATCCACAATCTCAGTTAAATCCGAAATTTGCGAACAATCCAACATCGCCGCCACGCGCGGCATAATATTTTTACCAAACGCGCTAGCCGTGGCAACAAAATATTGATACGGCGCAGCCAGCGAAACAACAAGCGGCGCAATTTCTTCTGCCAACGGCTCGACAAAATGCGTGGCTTCGGCGTGCAACACTTTGTTCACACCGCTAATTTTACTGGCTTGTTCCGCCACTTTCAGGCTGCCCGAACCCGCCACCAGCGCATGAACTTCGCCTAATTTTTGCGCAGCGCAGACAGCGTGTAACGTGGCCGGATTGACTTGCTTGCCATCATGTTCTACCAATACCAAAACGGTCATTTTGTTTTTTCCTTTAAATTGCTTTGGCAGCCGCCAGTTTTTCAACCAATTCAGCAACGCTCGCCACTTTCACGCCAGCTTGCCGCGCTTTGGGTTCGGCGTATTGTTTCACGTGCAACCGTGGTTCAACGTTTACAGCCAATTCTTCAACCGATTGCTTTTCAATTGTTTTTTTCTTCGCTTGCATCAGCGCAGGCAGCTTCACAAAACGCGGCTCATTCAAACGTAAATCTGCGCTAATCACCGCTGGCAATTTCAACGCCACGGTTTCCACGCCGCCATCTATATCGCGCGTAACAATTGCTTCATCAGCAGACAATTGCACTTTGCTGGCAAACGTGCCTTGCGGTGCATTCATCAATGCAGCCAGCATTTGCGCCGTTTGGTTGGCATCGTCGTCAATGGCTTGTTTACCCAGTAAAACAAGGCTAGGTTGTTCTTTATCTACGATTTTTTTCAATAATTTAGCCACGGCTAAGGGGTCAAGCAGAGTATCGGTTTCCACATGAATGGCGCGGTCTGCACCCATTGCCAACGCAGTGCGCAGCGTGTCTTCGCATTTTTTTTCGCCCAGCGATACGGCGACTACTTCGTTGATTTTTCCTGCTTCTTTTAAGCGCACCGCTTCTTCTACCGCAATTTCGTCAAACGGGTTCATTGACATTTTCACATTGCCGATATCCACGCCCGAGCCATCTGCATTCACGCGCACTTTCACATTGAAATCAACCACGCGTTTTACCGCCACCAATGCTTTCATGAGAATTCCTTATACCGTTATTTTCAGGCTGCCTGAAACCAATAAAGAGCGGTATTTTATCGGAAAAGCACATTTTTGAACACGTTTTAACATAGCCATTGTTTTATTATCCACAGATTGAGGCAGCCTGAAAACGACAGCCTGTTTGTTTTCCAAACTTATCCACATAATGTTGCTGTTTACGAAATTTTATCCACTGCTATTCACACCCTATCCTTGTTTTCAGGCTGCCTTTTCCAAAGCCATAAATACAATCCAACATTTTGAAATCATTTTATTTTTAAACTTATCAACAAACAGATAGCGCATTCTTTATCTTACATAATCAGTTTATATTTAAATTTTGGATTTAAATACTTATTACCGGCAACGCTGGTTTCTTGCATTGTCTATCCCATGCCAATGGAGTAAAGTTACAGCTTTCTCAACTCGCAAGGAATACCTATGAAAGGCGATATTGGTGTAATCGGTTTGGCGGTAATGGGTCAAAATTTGATTTTGAACATGAACGACAAAGGCTTTAAAGTGGTGGCGTTCAACCGAACCGTTTCCAAAGTAGACGAATTTTTAAATGGTGCTGCAAAAGGCACCAATATTATTGGCGCACATTCTTTGCAAGAGCTTGTGGACAAATTGGAAAAACCGCGAAAAATCATGCTGATGGTGCGCGCGGGCAGCGCGGTG
>ERZ772946.580-NODE-580-length-13442-cov-8.21932_pt1 | contig 13442 bp, 10 predicted proteins | sample MGYA00511680_ERZ772946 | MGnify/ENA primary metagenome ERZ772946 (study PRJEB29015, sample SAMEA2737918) | human oral metagenome | biome: human oral; feature: human-associated habitat; material: dental | place: China | collected 2016 ... | reverse complement strand
AGCACCGGGGTGAGCGGGGTGCGGACGGCTGCCTTGCTGGCCGCTGCCGCGGTGGCGGCTGCGGCTCCTGCCTTGCGGTGGGCGCCGGATTTCTGTGTGGCGCCCTTGGTGGTCTTGTGGGTTGCCTTGCCGGTGGCTGCCTTGTGCGTGCTGGAGGTGGCGCCCTTGCTGCCGATGGTGGCCAGGGATGCTTTTGTCCGGCCAGCGGCCCGGGTGGCGTTGGTGCTCTTGCGGGCGGCGCTGCTTCGAGTATTGGCCTCATGCTGTGCGACGGTCAGCACGGTGGCGCTCTGGCGGCCGTCGGCAGAGATGAGGTGGGCAGATGGCTGGCTGCGATGGCGGGCGCTTCGGATGCCGGGCTGCATGATGGCTGCGCTGCGCAAAGGGGCCTTGGCCGTGGGCACCAGGAGGGCGGTGGCGTTCAGCAGCTGGGCGGGCTTGTTCAGGGCCAGATCCAGGGCCTTGGCCTCGGGCGGCAGCGGCAGCAGGGCGACGGCCTGGCGGATCTCGGCGGGGTTGTTGATTTCCAGGGCCAGGTTCAGGCGCTGCTGGCGCTGGGCCGGGGTGAGCCATGCGTGCTCGGCCAGGGTCTGCAGCAGGGCGGTGCAGCTGCTGTTGAGGGCCTGGGGCTGCAGCAGCAGGTCGGTGGCGTGCCGCAGGGTGGCAGCGCCCGGATGTCTGCCTTCTTCGATGCGGGACAGGGCCGAGAGGCTGGCCAGGCATTCGGGGGCGCTCTCGTCCTTCAGGGTCCAGGCCGGGTAGAGGGCTTCGATGGTGGCCCAGTCCTGGCGGCGGCCGGCGGCCAGCATCCAGTCGCGGCGCAGCAGGTCGGCGGTGAGGGTATGGGGGAACTGTTTCAGGTAGGCACGGGCGTCGGCACTGACGGCCAGATACTCGGCATCGGTGGGGTCGCTGGCGGCCAGGCGGATGCGAAGGCGCCAGTAGTCGAGGTAGCTGGACAGGGCGTGGCCACGCGGGACGAGGGCCGCAGCGGTGTCGAAGGCGGCCAGGTTGTTGGCCTGCATGGCCTTGCGGGCGTCCAGGACGGCCAGGTCCACGGGGTCGGTGACGACGGGCGGGACGTAGACGATGGCGGGTGACAGCCGCGCCAGGATGCTGGAGACGCCGGGCTGTAGGGTGCTGGCACCCAGCGTGCCGGCGCCGTCGTCGGATGGGGTGGGGATACTGGTGGCCGAGGTCAGCGGGGTGAGGTCCGGGGCGGCTTCGGAAACGGATGCCGGGGTGGTGCTGGGCGGTGTGTCGGGCAGCGCGATGCGTGCGTGCAACGTGCAGAGGGCAGCCAGCAGGGACAGGGCAAAGGTCTTGCGCGCCAGGGGCTGGCCGCGCACCGTGTTTACAATGTTCATGTGGATAAATCTTCCGGATCCAGCATAGCACGCAAGGCGCTGCGGCAGCAGCTTCTGGCCTTGCGCTCGGACATGGCGCAGGCTGGGCGCGAGCATCTCGACACCTTACTGTGCCAGCAATTGCTGCGGGCCGATCTGTTGCAAAGTGCGGACAATATCGGCGTTTATCGTCCGATCCGGGGTGAACCCGATCTTTCTGCCTGCTATGCGCAGTGGCGGGCGCAGGGGCGGCGACTGGCGCTGCCGGTGGTGACGGGCAAGGACGAGCCGCTGACGTTCCGGGTGTGGGATGCCGAGGCCCCGTTGCGCACGGCAGCCTTCGGGGTGCAGGTGCCCGATACGGACAGGACGGTGGTGCCCGATGTGCTGGTGATTCCGTGCGTGGGCTTCCGGGTGCTGGATGGCCGTCCCTACCGGCTGGGGTATGGCGGCGGCTTCTATGACCGCACGCTGGCGCTGCCGGCGTTCCGCACGACCGGCAGCGTGGGGGTGGCCTACGATCAGGCCGAGACCAGGTCGTGGACGCCGGATGACTGGGACATGCCGCTGTCGATGCTGCTGACGCCGTCGCGCTGTATCGTGGCCATGGCCTCGCCCTGATTGAAGCGCTGGATCCAGGGGATCAGCTCTTCGGCGGGCAGGGCGCGGGCGTATAGGAAGCCCTGCACGCGGTCGCAGCCGAATTCGCGCAGCATGTGGACGGCGGCCGGGTCGTCGACCCCTTCGGCCAGTGCACGCAGGTCGAAGGCGTGGGCCAGATCGATCAGCGCCTTGACGATCTGCTGGTCGCCCCGGTCGTTGACCAGGTTCTGGATGAACACGCGGTCGAGCTTCAGTTCATGCACGGGGAACTGGCGCAGGTAGGCGAACGACGAGTAGCCGGTGCCGAAGTCGTCGATGGACAGTTCGCAGCCGATGTTGCGCAGCGCGTGCATGCACTCGATGGTGGCGCGTTCGTTGCGCACGATCGAGTCTTCGGTCAGCTCGAACAGCAGTCGGGTGGGCGACAGGCTCCAGGTCTCGCAGGCCTGGGCCACCTGGGCGGCAAAGCCGAGGTCATTGGCGGTCTTGGCCGAGAGGTTGATGCCGATGCTGAGGTCGATGCCCTGGGCCTGCCACAGCATCTGCTGGCGCAGCACGGTGTTGATGACGAACTGGGTGAGCTGGCCGATCATGCCGCGATCGTCGCAGATGGAGGCGATCATGGCGGGGCTAACCTGCAGCGGGTGGTTGCGCGGCCAGCGGATCAGTGCCTCGGCGGCGTGACACTGGTTGGTGGCCAGGTCGATCTGCGGCTGGAAATGCACTTCCAGGTCGTTGCTGAACAGGTGGCGGCGCAGGGCGGTTTCGATCTCGGCCATGCGCGCGGCGTTGTCATCGGCACCGATGCATTGCACCAGCAGCCGTTCCTCGCGCTCGGCAGCCAGCTGGCGCGCATCCCAGGCACCCTGCAGCAGGCCGCCGATGCTGACGGTGCTGCTGCGGCTCCAGGCGCCACCGATGATGGGCTGCAGCTGGGCGGTGAGGGTCTGCGAATTCTGCAGCGGGATGTGGATGGGCACGTACAGTGCTTCGCGGAAGGCGGTGGCCACGGTGGTGGCGACGGCTTCGTTGGGCACGTTGGCAATGAGGATCCAGATCTCGTCGAAGGCAGCGGTGGCCACGCGGTCTTCAGCGCGCAGGCGCTTGCCGATGCGCTTGATGATCTCGCCCAGCACCAGGTTGGCGTGCGGGTCGCGCGCCAGGGCCTGCAGCTGGTCCGAACGGTTCAGGCCGATGGTGAGCAGGAGGGGCTGGCCCGGTGCCTTGCGGCTGAGCAGTTGCTGACCGTGGGCCAGCAGTTCATTGGGCGTCAGGCGCTGATTGAGCGGTGCTTCCATGCTGGGTCTGGACCTCATCGAGGTAATAATCCTGCAGTTTGAATCCGTGGGTGCCGGCAGGCAGACCACGCACGATTCGCAGGGATTTCTTCTGTCGTCCACGGCTGTCCTTCGATTCCTGGTAGAGGTCGCGCTCGATGGGTACCTCAAGCGGCGTCTTGTCGGGCTCCGACAGCACCAGCACGCGCGGTTCCAGACGGCGCACGCGGTTGTGGGCAATGACGACGGCCACTTCGCCACTGGACAGTTCCACCAGGCTGCCGACCGGGAAGACGCCGATGGCCTGCACGAACTGCTCGACGAGCGGTTCATGGAACGAGGTGCCGCTCCATTCGTATAGGTTCATCAGGGCATCTTGTGGTGCGGAGGCCTTGGCGTAGGGGCGGGGGGTAATCAGCGCGGCAAAGGAATCGGCGATGGCCGCCATCTTGCCGTAGATGCTGATCTTGTCGCCCTTGAGCTGATTGGGATAGCCCGAGCCGTCGATGCGTTCGTGGTGCTGGCTGATGCCCTGCAGCACCTGCGGCGGCAGGGCGGGGCCGCTGTTGAGGATGTGCAGCGACAGGTTGACGTGTTCCTTGACCAGCCCGAATTCGGCCGCCGACAGCAGACCGGGCTTTTCCAGTAGGGCACGTGGAATCTTGGTCTTGCCGACGTCGGCCAGCATGCCGATCTGACCCAGGTAGCTGAGTTCCTGACGCGGAAAGCCCAGGTGCCGGCCGAGCGCCACGAGGTACAGGGCCACGCGCACGCCGTGGTGATAGACCTGGATGTCCTCTTCGCGCAGCCGGGCGATCCACATCATGGCGTCGGGGTTGTCTAGCACGCTGTCGACCATGCTGTCGACGGCACCGGCCACGGCGTCCATGTCCAGGGTGTTGCCGTGACGGATGTCCTCGATCAGCGCGTTGAGGGCTGTCTCGCCGGACTTGAAGGCGTGCCGGGCGCGTGGCAGTTCCGCCTCCATCGGCCGACGTACTTCATAACGGGTCAGCTTGATGCCGGAGCCCTTCAGCTCGGGAATCTGTTGGATGGTGCGCTTGTGCTGCTCCAGCTCGCGGCTCTGGGCCAGGTGGTCGGTGATCCAGAACAGCATCCGCTCCAGCACCCCCTGGTCGTTGTCCTTGGGGGTAGCGGTCTGCTTGACCATCTGGCGGAAGCGCTGGCGCGTCTCGCGCGAGACGCTGGCGTCGGTACGCGGCTTGTAGCGCCGGGGCGGTCGGGGGGCCGCAGCACCCAGGATGCGGGTCTTGGGTTCCTCGTATTCCAGCGGCTTCTTCGCGGCCGAGCCCGATCTCGAGCGCCGCACCGGAGGTTCAAGGGGAGCAGGGGCGGCCGGTGCCGGCACGCTCCTGGGCGCACTGTGTGCGTGGATGATGGTCGTGGGTGATGTCGGGGGCTCATGCACGATGGTGTTGGGCATGGGCCGGGTCTCGGACAGGCGCCCGAAATTGGCGTCGGCCACGCGGATGTCCATGGCCACGCTGGGCGAGGACAGTTCGAGGTCGACGTAGACGTAGTTGCAGTACCGTGCCAGGGTGTCCAGTTCCACCTGGTCGTCGATCAGGAACCCTTGCAGCAGGAAGGGCGTGTCGAGCCACGGCCGATCCAGCTCCACGACGAACATGTTCAGTCGCAGATCCTGGACGGCGATCCGGTAACGGCGATTGGCCGTCATCGGCGGGGTGGCCGGTATCGTCTGGTCGACTACGGTGGACAAGGGAATGCTCCAGGTTGACGGTCCTTCACGGGGAAGGGGCCTGCAACACGGATCCGAAAGAGGGGATCCGGGAGGAGCATCTTAGCGAGCCGGGGCAGGATGGCGCGCGCTCAGGTCAGCGTCGGCCGGCAGGGGCTGACGGGCGGCATGCCGGGTACGGGGTGTGTCGCCGATGCACGGATCTGCACGGGGTGCGCGGGCATGGGGGAGGCTGTGTGGAGCCGGGGGCTCAGGCCGCTAGGCCGGAACTGGGGCGATGGATGAGGGCGGTGACCGGGGAGCGGCGGCGGGGGAGACGGCGAGAGAGCGGCAGGGCGCCGGCGTGGAGCCGGTGCCGGGGGAAGGTTAGCGCTTGAGCGCCTGCCAGATGGCGGCGCAGGGGCCGGCTTGGTTCATGGTGTAGAAGTGGATGCCGGGGGCGCCGCCGGCCAGCAGCCGGTCGCACAGCTCCACGACCACGTCGTGGCCGAAGGCGCGTAGCGAGTCCATGTCGTCGTGGAAGGCGGCCAGGCGCAGGCGGATCCAGCGCGGGATCTCGGCACCGCAGTTGTCCGAGAAGCGCGACAGCTGGGTGTAGTTGAGGATGGGCATGATGCCGGGCACGATGGGGATGGAGACACCGACAGCTCGCGCCCGCTCAACGAAGCTGAAGTAGGCGTCGGCGTTGTAGAAGTACTGGGTGATGGCCGAATCTGCACCGGCCGCCACTTTCTCGGCGAAGCGCGCCAGGTCGGCGTCGGGCGAGGTGGCCTGGGGGTGCATTTCGGGGTAGGCCGCCACTTCGATGGTGAACCAGTCGCCGCTGTGCTCCCGCACGAAGCGCACCAGGTCGGTGGCGTGCTGGAAGTCGCCCAGGGACATGGTGCCGGAGGGCAGGTCGCCGCGCAGGGCCACCAGGCGCTTGACGCCCTGGGCGCGGTAGCCGTCCAGCAGTGCACGGATGCTGTCTCGAGTGGCGCCCACGCAGGTCAGGTGCGGGGCCACTTCCGAGCCGGCGGCGGTCAGCTTGGTGACGGCCTCGGCGGTGCGGGCCTGGGTGCTGCCACCGGCGCCGAAGGTGACGCTGAAGTATTCGGGCTGCAGGGCCTGCAGGGCGCGGTGGGTTTCGAGCAGCTTCTGGGCGCCGGCATCGGTGGCAGGCGGGAAGAACTCGAAGCTGAGCGAGGGGGCTTGTCGGGTCATGGTGTGAGGGAAGGCGGGGTTCAGGGCCTGCGGGTGGCGATCAGAAAGTACTCCTGGTTGCCGTCGCCGCCAACGAGGGCGCAACGTTGCCAGTCGTCCACCTGCCAGCCGGCGTCTTCTGCACGCTGGATGACGTCACGGCGCAGGCCATCCAGGTCGGCGTCGGCACGGACGATGCCCTGGCGGTTGCGGGCCTGGGGGCCCAGTTCGAACTGGGGCTTGATGAGGCAGGTCAGTCGGCCGACCGGTGCGGCTAGCGTGGCCAGCTTGTCCAGCAGGTGGCTGGCGGCAATGAAGGAGAGGTCGACGACGATGAGTGCGAAGCCCTGGGCAGGCGCGGTGCCGTCGGGCAGCCGCAGGTCGGCCAGATGCACGTCGCGGATGTGGGTGTGCTCCAGGCAATGCACCCGGGGATTGGCGGCCAGGACGGGATCGAGCTGGCCGTGGCCGACTTCGATGCCCAGCACCTGCCGTGCGCCGCGCGCCAGCAGGCAGTGGGTGAAGCCGCCGGTGGACATGCCGACATCGAGTGCATCGAGGTCGGTGCAGTCGACGCCGGCAGCCTGCAGGGCGGCATCGAGCTTGTTGCCGCCCCGCGAGACGAAACGGGTCGTTTCGGATTCCAGGACGCGCAGGGGCTGGTCGGGGAAGATGGGCTGGGCGGCGCGTGTCACGGGGACTTCGCCGCCCGGGCCGTCGGTGAGGACGGCGCCTGCCTCGATCAGTCGTCGTGCCAGCGTGCGGGACCTGGCCAGGCCCCGCGCGACCAGCGCGACATCCGCGCGCGTGGACATCAGTAGCGGTAGGTGTCGGGCTTGTAGGGGCCTTCGACCGGCACGCCGATGTAGGCGGCCTGTTCCGGCGTGAGCTTGCTCAGCTGGGCGTTGAGGCGGTCGAGCTGCAGGCGGGCGACCTTCTCGTCCAGGTGCTTGGGCAGCACGTAGACCTTGCCGGGCTGGTAGTAGTCGGGCCGGGTGAAGAGTTCGATCTGCGCCAGCGTCTGGTTGGCGAAGGAGGAGCTCATCACGTAGGACGGGTGGCCGGTGGCGCAACCCAGGTTGACCAGGCGACCCTGGGCCAGCAGGATGATGCGCTTGCCGTCCGGGAAGATGATGTGGTCGACCTGGGGCTTGATGTTTTCCCAGGTGTACTTGGACAGCGAGGCGACATCGATCTCGTTGTCGAAGTGGCCGATGTTGCAGACGATGGCCTCGTCCTTCATGGCCACCATGTGCTCGTGACGGATGACATCCTTGTTGCCAGTGGTGGTGACGAAGATGTCGGCCTTGTCGGCGGCGTATTCCATGGTGACGACGCGATAGCCTTCCATGGCGGCCTGCAGGGCGCAGATCGGGTCGATCTCGGTGACCCAGACCTGGGCGGACAGGGCACGCAGGGCCTGGGCCGAGCCCTTGCCCACGTCACCGTAGCCGGCCACCACAGCGATCTTGCCGGCCACCATCACGTCGGTGGCGCGCTTGATGCCGTCGACCAGCGATTCACGGCAGCCGTACAGGTTGTCGAACTTGGACTTGGTGACCGAGTCGTTGACGTTGATGGCGCGCAGTTTCAGCTCGCCGCGCTCGGACATCTGCTGCAGGCGATGCACGCCGGTGGTGGTCTCTTCGGTCACGCCGATGATGGCGTCCAGGTTGCGCTGGTAGAACGTGGGATCGGTCTTGAGGCGCTCCTTGATGGCGGCGAAGAGGATCTTCTCTTCTTCGCTGCCGGGGTTGGCCAGCACCGACGGATCCTTGGCCGCGCGGGCACCCAGGTGCAGCAGCAGCGTGGCGTCGCCGCCGTCGTCCAGGATCATGTTGGAGGGCTTGCCGTCGGCCCACTCGAAGATGGCGTGGGTGTAGCGCCAGTAGTCTTCCAGCGATTCACCCTTCACGGCGAAGGTAGGGATGCCGGCGGCCACCATGGCGGCAGCGGCGTGATCCTGCGTGGAGAAGATGTTGCACGAGGCCCAGCGCAGTTCGGCGCCCAGGGCCACGAGGGTCTCCATCAGCACGGCGGTCTGGATGGTCATGTGCAGCGAACCGGTGATGCGTGCGCCCTTGAGCGGCTGGGCGGCAGCGTATTCGCGGCGGATGGCCATCAGGCCGGGCATCTCGGTCTCGGCGATCTTGATTTCCTTGCGGCCCCAGTCGGCCAGGGAGAGATCGGCGATGCTGTAGTCTTTGGCAGCAGGTGCGTTCATGTGGGCTCCGGATTGGGTTGGCACCCATGGCTGAATGGCTGGGGTGCCGCTGCAGGCAAAAAAAAGACGCCTGCAGCCGTTGGATGGGATGCAAGCGTCGTTTCGTTCTGATCAGGTCGAGCCTGGCCAGGAGGGAATTCCTGGTCGCAACGCTTCTCGACATGACGGGATGGCGGGCATTATAGGCTGCCATCCGCAATTTGGGGACGGCCGCCCCGATCTGTTGCACGGTGATGCCATGTGGCGACTGCGCAACGGCAGGTCGGGGCGGCCGGATGGCCGATCAGAGACCGGCGTCGGCACGCAGGGCGGCCGCCTTGTCGGTGGCTTCCCAGGTGAACTCGGGCTCCTCGCGGCCGAAGTGGCCGTAGGCGGCCGTCTTGCCGTAGATGGGGCGCAGCAGGTCCAGCATCTGGACGATGCCCTTCGGACGCAGGTCGAAGTGCTTGCGCACCAGGGCGGTGAGCTTCTCGTCGGAGACCTTGCCGGTACCATGGGTATCGACCAGGATGGACGTGGGCTTGGCCACGCCGATGGCGTAGCTGATCTGCACCGTGCAGCGCTTGGCCAGGCCGGCAGCCACGATGTTCTTGGCCACGTAGCGGGCGGCGTAGGCGGCCGAGCGGTCGACCTTGGAAGGGTCCTTGCCAGAGAAGGCACCACCGCCGTGCGGTGCGGCACCGCCGTAGGTGTCGACGATGATCTTGCGGCCGGTGAGGCCGCAGTCACCCTGCGGGCCGCCGATGACGAAGCGGCCGGTGGGGTTGATCAGGTACTTGATGTCACCCTTGACCAGGTCGGCCGGCAGCACCGGCTTGACGATTTCCTCGATGACCGCCTCTTTCAGGTCCTTCTGGGCAATATCGGGGTGGTGCTGGGTGGACAGCACGATGGTGTCGATGGAGTGCGGGCGGCCGTCGACGTAGCGCAGCGTGACCTGCGACTTGGCGTCGGGACGCAGCCAGGGGAGACGGCCGTCGCGGCGCAGGCTGGCCTGGCGCTCGACGATGCGGTGCGCATAGTAGATGGCAGCCGGCATCAGCACCGGGGTCTCGTCGCAGGCGTAGCCGAACATCAGGCCCTGGTCGCCGGCGCCCTGGTCGAGGTTGTCGTCCTCGGCACGGTCGACGCCCTGGGCGATGTCGGGACTCTGCTTGTCGTAGGCGACTTGCACCGAGCAGCCCTTGTAGTCGATGCCGTATTCGGTGTTGTCGTAGCCGATGCGCGCGATGGTGTCACGGGCCACGCCGATGTAGTCGATGTTGGCCCTGGAGGTGATCTCGCCGGCCAGCAGCACCAGACCGGTGGTGCACAGCGTCTCGGCGGCCACGCGCGACTTGGGGTCCTGAGCCAGCAGGGCGTCCAGAATGGCGTCGGAGATCTGGTCGGCGACCTTGTCGGGGTGACCTTCGGAGACAGACTCGGAGGTGAAGAGGTATTCGCTCATAGTGGGGGCTTTCCCGAAAGAATTTGGATTGGGCGTTGGGTCCGGAACGGCCGGCAGGTGCAGCAACCTGTCGTTTTTCCGGCGTTGCCAGCTTCCTGGGAAGCCGCGACGCTTTAGCGGAACACAGTAATTTGCTTCAATACGGTCTTGGGCATCAGCCCGGACCGTCGGCCACCCCGCAAGTTGTCCCAATTAACTCGGTGGCCACGGTGCAAATTATAGCGACGGTGCCTTGCCACGCCATGGAAATCGATCACACCTGCCGCATTTCTGCCGTTCTGGTCCGGACGGTGAAAGGCCTGGGGCGGCTGCCTTTGCCGCTGCTGCATGCCGTGGGAGGTTGCTTGGGGCGGCTGGCCTATGTTTGTAGCGCCGACCTGCGCCGCAAGACCTGCAATAACCTGAAGACGGCAGGGTTATACAGCCGCCGGCTGGCCTGGAGCAGTGCTTCGGCGGCCGGAAAGGCAGCTATCGAGAGTGCCTATGTGTGGTTTCGGCCCGACGCTGATCTGCTGGCCCGCAGCGGTCATGAGGCCATGACCCGTCTGGCCCAGGAGACCCTGGCGCGCCAGGCTGCGGGCGATCAGCGCGGCCTGATCATCCTGACGCCGCACATCGGCTGTTTCGAGCTGGGGGCGCGTGCCTATGGCCTGACGGCGCCCATTACCGTGCTGTACAAGGCGCCGCGTCATCCCGCCATGCATCGGCTGCTGCGGGTGGGGCGGTCGCAGACCGGGGTGACGCCGGTGCCGGCCGACACCTCGGGGGTGCGGGCGCTGCTGCGTGCCCTGAAGCGAGGGGAGGCGGTGGGCATTCTGCCCGATCAGGTGCCCTCGGCCGGTGATGGGCTCTGGGCCAACTTCTTTGGCCGGCCGGCCTTTACCATGACCCTGCCGCTTCGGCTGGCGCAAAAGACCGGGGCCCGTGTATGCTTGATGGCAGTGTGGCGCCAAGCCGACGGTCGGGGCTGGGAGGTGGAGGTTGAGGATCTGGATGGTCTGCCGGACCCGGCCACCCTCAATGCCCGCATCGAGGCGCTGGTGCGGCAGCGTCCCGAGCAGTACGTCTGGAACTACAACCGTTACAAGGTGCCGGCCGGCATGACGCCGCCGACCCGAAACCCCGAGGTGAACATGGCCATGGGCTGCATCCCGCCGGTTCATCCCGAATCTGGAGGATAGCAACCGGTGAACGTGTCGCGCATTCTGCTGGCAGTATTCCGCATGCTGGCAGCGCTGCCGTATTCCTGGCTGCGTCGTCTGGGCAATCTGGCGGGCGTGGTGCTGTACCACGGGGTACGGCGACGCACCCACATCGCTCGGGTGAACTTGCGACTGTGTTTTCCGCAGATGCCCGAGCACGAACGTGAGGCCCTCATCCTGGCGCACTGCAAGTTCTTCGCGCGCAGCTTCCTGGACCGTTTCATGCTGTGGTACCGGCCGGTGGAGTACCTCCGCAAGCTGGTGCAGCTGGAGAATGTCCACCTGTTCGACGAGCTGGCCGGCAAGCCGCTGATTCTGCTGGCCCCCCATTTTCTGGGGATGGATGCGGGCGGCACGCGCCTGTCCATCGATCGCACCATGTTCACCATGTTCGCTAACCAGAAGAATAAGGTGTTCAACGAGGAGATGCGCAAGGGCCGGGCCCGCTTCAGCGGCGCGGTGGTGCTGTCCCGTCAGGACGGGTTGCGCGGCGCGATCCGAAAGATCCGCGAAGGGGTGCCTTTCTATTTCCTGCCCGACATGGACCTCGGGGCGCGCGATTCGGTCTTTGTGCCGTTTTTCGGCGTGCCGGCGGCGACGGTGACCTCGGTGGCGCGGCTGGCGCAGATGACCGGTGCCCGGGTGCTGCCCTGCGTGACGCTGATGACCGACACCGGCTATCGGACGACGTTCTATCCCGCCTGGGAGGATTTCCCCGGAGATGACCTGGAGGCTGCTACCTGGCGGATGAACGAATTCATCGAGGCGCGGGTGCTGGAAGCGCCGGCGCAGTACCTGTGGACGCACAAGCGCTTCAAGACCCGGCCGCCGGGCGAGCCGGATCCGTACCGGGTGGATGGCCGGCCCATGCCCGATACCGAGACCGAGGTGGTGCCGCTGGAGGACAATGGCCCGGCCACCGACGGGAGGTCGGCATGAAGCTTCGGCTCACGAAGATGCACGGTGCCGGCAACGATTTCGTGGTGATCGATGCCACCCGCGGTATGCCGCCGGTGACGCTGGCGCAGTGGCGCTGGCTGGCCGATCGCCATGTGGGGGTGGGGGCCGACCAGATCCTGATCGTCGAGCGCCCCACGGCGGAACAGGTGGCGGCGGCCGGGCCGGACGGGCTGGATTTCGTCTACCGGATCATCAATGCCGACGGCATCGAGGTGGAGCAGTGCGGCAACGGTGCGCGCTGCTTCGTGCGCTTCGTGCACGAGCAGGGGCTGACCGACCGGGATCGGATCCGCGTGCTGACGCGCGGCGGTATCATCTCGCCCCGGTTGCTGCCCGACGGCGGGGTGGAGGTGAACATGGGCGAGCCCTCATTCGATCCGGGAAGGCTGCCGTTTTCCACGCGGGGGCTGGTGCCCCGGCAGCGCGGCCAGGCCATGCTGTGGCCGCTGGCGCTGGAGGCGTCGCACGGCGAGGTCTTCACGCGCGAGGTGGCGCTGGTGTCCATGGGCAACCCGCACGCGGTGCAGGTGGTCGAGGATGTGCAGCAGGCGCCGGTGCAGATCGAGGGGCGGTTGATCGAGCTGAATCCGCGCTTTCCAGCGCGGGTCAATGCAGGTTTCATGCAGGTGCTGTCGCGCGACGAGATCGCGTTGCGGGTGTTCGAGCGCGGTGCGGGCGAGACACTGGCCTGCGGGACCGGGGCCTGTGCGGCCGCTGTTGCGGGCATGCAACAAGGGCTGCTGGATCATGAGGTCCGGGTCAGGGCGCTGGGGGGAACGCTTACCATCCGTTGGGAGGGGCCAGGTTCTCCGGCCTTCCTGGCAGGTCCGGCCGTGACGGTGTTTTCCACCGAGGTCGAGCTGCCCGACGACCCGCCTGGGGCGGACGAGACAGCCTTACGCTGACGCGGGCCGCCCGGTGCGAGCACGGCCCCGTTCGGGTGGGCCGTTTGGCGCCGATGTCTTTGCAGGATTCAAGATGAGTTTCACATCATTGCAGGGGGGCTCTCCCCGAGAGGCCGGCGAGTGCCGGCACATCGATGCGCTGGGTGCCGACGAGGTGGCAGCCTGGCTGCAGTGCAACCCCGAGTTCTTCGAGTCGCAGCGCGACATGCTGAGTCAGCTGAAGCTGCGCCATCCGCATGGGGGGCGGGCCATTTCGCTGATCGAGCGCCAGGTGACGGTGCTGCGCGACACCAATCGCATGCTGGAAAAGCGCCTGGCCGACTTCCTGCGCATCGGCCGCGACAACGATGCGCTGTCGATGAAGATGCAGGGTCTGGCACATGCACTGCTGGGCGAGCGCGACCCGGCGCGGCTGCCGGGGCTGCTGTGCGCGGGCCTGCGGCGCGGTTTCGATGTGCCCTTCGTGGTGGTGCGGCTGTGGGCGGAGGTGAACCTGCCCGAAGCGTCGCAGGGGCCGGTATCAGCCAGCCTGCGGCAGTGGGCCGACCGGCTGGAGCAGCCCTACTGCGGTCCGGC
>ERZ772946.579-NODE-579-length-13454-cov-6.89529_pt1 | contig 13454 bp, 10 predicted proteins | sample MGYA00511680_ERZ772946 | MGnify/ENA primary metagenome ERZ772946 (study PRJEB29015, sample SAMEA2737918) | human oral metagenome | biome: human oral; feature: human-associated habitat; material: dental | place: China | collected 2016 ... | reverse complement strand
AGGTTGTGGGGCGGCCCCATCAGCGACAGCGCGTGCTCTTTCTTCTCCTGGCTGTATCTGGACATGTCATCCTCATCAGGTGCCCCCGGGGTTATAACAACGAATCAGAGGAGGCGACAACTATCCTGCCAGAGGGGGATAGGCTCACCGGGGATTGCTTGTTATTTAAACAGTGCTCAAGTTCCCAGTATTTGAAGGCCCCGTTTAGTTCTCTTGTATTTATTTCTCTTTCCTTCTTTTGAAACGTATCTGTAGTCAACGCCGATTTTCTGTAATGCGCATGAAGAAGGTACGTCCAAGCTATTGCCATAAGAACAATAAATAATTCTGATTTAAATATCATGCCCGGGTTGTTAAAAATCTGTACCGCAGCAATGGCGGCCTCCCTTAGTTTTTTTTACTAGCTCGGTTGATATGGAGGCGCATTTTCTGTGGCGCTGGGTTTGTTTTTTTGCACTCATGGAAGCCATGATGCCTGAATGTTGATTCAGACATCATATGCTTGTCATCAATAAAAGTTAACGCGTTGTTGGGTTTCGGCTGCAGCCCCGTTGTTCAGGCATCGTTCTTGCCCGCCGGCTTGTCCGGCCGTTTTTCAGCGTCCGGCCAGCCCTGGGAACTGCTGCTCCCCTGCCCCATCGGGAAGGCGCCGGGGAAGTTGCTGAACATGTTGCGGGCTTGCTGCTGCATCTGATCCTGCATCTGGAAGAACAGGTTCTTGCTCTGTTCCAGGTAGTTGCTCATCATGCTCTGCATCATTGGCGCCTGACCCTGCATGAACTGGGTCCAGAGTTCGGCGCTGGGCACGCCCTGGCCTTCATACAGGTTCCGTGACTGGGCCTGCATGCGGTTCTGTACTTCGATGAAGGTCTGCAGGGTCTTTTCCAGATAGGCCCCCATCATGCCCTGCATGGCGTGGCCGTAGAAGCGGATCATCTGTGCCAGCATCTGCTCGGAGAACAGCGGTGCGCCGCCGGCTTCCTCTTCCAGGATGATCTGGAGCAGGATGCTGCGGGTGAGGTTTTCCTGCGTCCTGGCGTCCTGTACCTGGAAGCTCTCGCCGTCCAGGACCAGCTGCTTGATGTCGGCCAGCGTGATGTAGGCGCTGGTCTGGGTGTCGTAGAGCCGGCGGTTGGGGTATTTCTTGATCAGCCTGGGCGTGGGGGCCATGGGGTGCTCCACTGCTGGATGGATGGTCGTCGTTTACGGCATGATACCTGCTTGGTCGGGGCTCCTGCCGGGGGTGAATCCGGTGGCTCCAGAAGCCATCAGCACATGTGCAGGCCGCCGTTGACGGAGAAGTCGGCGCCGGTGGCGAAGCTGGCATCGTCGGAGGCCAGCCAGGCCACGATGGAGGCGATCTCGGCGGGCTCGCCCAGTCGGCGCACCGGGATGGTGGACACGATGCGATCCAGCACGTCCTGACGGATGGCTTTCACCATGTCGGTGGCGATGTAGCCGGGCGAGACGGTGTTGACGGTGATGCCCTTGCTGGCCACTTCCTGGGCCAGGGCCATGGTGAAGCCGTGCAGGCCGGCCTTGGCGGTGGAATAGTTAGTCTGACCGAACTGGCCTTTCTGGCCGTTGACCGAAGAGATGTTGATGATGCGTCCCCAGCCCTTTTCCAGCATGCCGTCGATGACCTGACGGGTGACGTTGAACATGGAGTTGAGGTTGGTGTCGATGACGGCGCGCCAGTCCTCGACCGACATCTTGCGAAAGAGCCCGTCACGGGTGATGCCGGCGTTGTTGACGACGATGTCGGGGTTGCCGAATTCGGCCTTGACCCGGTCGAAGGCCGCAACGGTGGAGTCCCAGTCGGCAACGTTGCCGACCGAGGCATGGAAGGTGTAGCCCTCTTCCTTCTGCTGGTCCAGCCAGGCGCGGGTGTCGCGGCTGGGGCCGGCCCCGGCAATGACGATATGCCCTTCCCGGGCCAGACGTCTGCAGATGGCGGTTCCGATGCCGCCCATGCCGCCGGTCACGTAAGCGATGCGCTGTGCCATGATTCAGATCCTCTCCTTGACGTAACGGCCAGGCGCCGGCTCGATGGGGGGATACTGCGCGGAGCCGGGCGCAGTGGGGGCCGGTATGGCCTTGCCCTGGTAGCTTTCCAGCCATTGATACCAGTCGGGCCACCAGCTGCCGGCATGTTCTTCACCCTGTGCCTGCCATTGCTCGGGCGTGAGGCCAGCAATGTCGGGGCCGGTGGCGTAGCTGCGTTTCTGTTTGGCGGGCGGGTTGACGACACCGGCAATATGGCCGCTGGCGGCCAGCACGAAGCGCGGCTTGCCGCCCAGCGTCTGGGCCGATTCGTAGCCGCCCTGCCAGGGCACGATGTGGTCCTCGCGGGCGCACAGCACATAGGTGGGCACGTCGATACGCCGGAGGTCGATGGGTTCCCCCAGGCTCTGGAAGACGCCGGGCTGCGCCAGTTCGTTCTGCAGGTACAGATGGCGCAGGTAGGTGCAGAACATGGGGCCGGCCAGATTGGTGCTGTCCGAGTTCCAGTACAGCAGATCGAAGGGCGGCGGGGTCTCGCCCTTCAGGTAGTTGCCCACCACATAGTTCCAGACCAGCTCGTTGGGCCGCAGGAAGTTGAAGGTGAGCGCCAGATCCTTGCCGGGCATGATCCCCCGCTGGCCGATGCTGCCTTCACGCAGCGCCAGCTGCATCTCGTCGATGAAGATGCCCAGCACGCCCGGATGGGTGGAATCCAGCAGCGTGGTGAGCAGCGTGAGCGAGGCAGCGGGTTTCTCGCCCTTGGCGGCCAGTGCAGCCAAGGCGGTGCACAGCAGCGTGCCGCCGATGCAGAAGCCCAGCAGGTTGATGGTTGACTGACCGCTGATGGCCTGCACGACATGGATGGGATCGACGATGCCCTTCTGCAGATAATCGTCCCAGCCCAGCGTGCAGCCCGGATCCTGGATGTTGCGCCACGAGACGACAAAGACGGTGTGTCCCTCGGCAACGGCATGGCCGATGAAGGAATTGCTTGGCTGCAGGTCCAGGATGTAGTACTTGTTGATGGCGGGCGGGATGATCAGCAGCGGCCGTTCACCGACCGAGGGCGTGCTGGGCTGGTACTGGATGAGCTGGACGAGCTCGTTCTGGTAGATGACGGTGCCGGGGGTCGTGCAGACGTTGCGGCCGACCTCGAAGGCATCGGCTGGAGTCTGCGAGATGCGGCCCTGCTGCAGGTCGTTCAGCAGGTTCTGGATGCCCTGGCGCAGGCTCTCGCCCTGGGTCTCGATCATCCGCTGCTGGGCATCCGGATTGGTGGCCAGGAAGTTGGCGGGTGAGACGGCGTCGATCCACTGCTGCACGGCAAAGCGCAGGCGATTCTGCGTGCGTTCATCGGATTGAACCAGGGCGACAGAGCGCTGCAGGAATTCCGAATGGAAGCGATACCAGGCCGCCTGCCAGCCAAAGAGCGGCTGCTTCTGCCAGGCCTCGGCCGCAAAGCGCCGGTCGTTGCCCAGCTCGGGGGCGGCGCCCGACATCTGCTGATTCAGCTGGGCCTGGAAGCGCTGCATGAACTCGGCCTGCAAGGCGGACAGCGCCTCGGGATCGATGTGCCAGGTTGGTGCTGCAGCCGCGGTGTCCGGGTGCTTGCCCTTCGGCTGAGACGACCCGGCGCGGGTCTTCGTGCGCCGCCGGGCGGATGGCGAGGTCGTGGCCAAGATCGGTCTCCTTGGGGTGCTGTTTCGCCCTGTGTCCCCGGGCGTGGCCCTGCCGGATCATTGTAGGCGCTGACACATGCCCTCACCATGGTTCAGCGGATGGGGAAAACCATGAAGACCGGCTGATGTCAGGGGGGGGGGGAGCCGGGCGGTTCATGCCTTGTCCGTGGCGCGGGACTCGCTGCGTGTTGGATGCGGACCATGTGCGGCCCGTGCGGGATGTCCGTGGAGCGCCCGGACACGGCACAATGCAGGCATGCTGATCATCATCATTGCTTGGCTCTATGTGGTCATCCTGATGTCGATGACCGAACACACGGTCATCGCCGGTGTCATGACCTTCCTGCTCTACGGCGTGCTGCCACTGTCGGTGGTGGTGTACCTGCTGAACACGCCAGCCCGGCGGGCACGGCGCAAGGCGGCAGAAGCGCAGAAGGACACGGCGGCGGTGACGGAAGATGCGGAAGGATCCGATCGATAGCCTCGGGATGCCTCAGGATTTCCGTCAGGGCTTGATCCAGATGAGCCCGGCCATCCGCCCGCAGGTCTGGTCGCGGCGATAGCTCCAGAAGCGCGCGGGATCGGAAAAGGTGCAGACTCCGGCCGTGTGGATATCGGTGAAGCCCAGTGCGTGCAGGTGCTGGCGGGCCAGTTCCGGCAGGTTGGCCAGCCATTTGCCGGGTTTCCTGCCGGGCTGGAAGGCGGATTCTGCACGCGCTGTGCGTTGCGCGTCTTCCTGCTTCGGTGGCCTGCCCTGCTGGTTGGTCGCCATGTCCTGGGCGGTCGCAATGAAGGCGGCACGCACCTCGTCGCCCACCTCGAAGACGGCGGGACCGATGCAGGGGCCCAGCCAGGCCACGATGTCGGCGTCGGGCACTTTCTGGCGCATTTTCTGGACGGTGGCCTGCAGGATGCCGCCCGCCAGGCTGCGCCAGCCGGCATGGGCCGCGCCGATCACCCTACCCTGTCGGTCGGCCAGCAGCACGGGCAGGCAGTCGGCCACCTGCACGGCCAGGGCGATGCCGGGCCGGGTGGTGATCTGGGCGTCGGCTTCTGGCTCGGGGACAGGGGGATACGTCGAAGGGATCATGTCGGCGCCGGCCGATGTTCCCTGGGCATGGGTCTGCGGTTCCTGCAAAGGAACGTGGCGGTTCGTACCTCGGAGTGCGTTGGTATCGGGATGCGTTTCATCCAGATCCAGCACACGGATGCCGTGGACCTGTTTCAGCCACGAGATGGGCTGGCCAATGGTAGCTTCCACCCGCCGGCGGTTCTCGTGCGCGGCGGCAGGATCATCACCACAATGAATGCCCAGGTTCAGGCCGCCCGGAGCAGATCCGGTGGATCCGGGCGCTGCCGAAGCGGGCGATGGGGCCTTGGGGCAGGCTTTTTCTTGCCGGGGAGCCAGCCCGTCAGACGCTGCCGGTGTAGCGTCGTCCCGAGGTGCGTCATCGGTGGAGTCGGCGCAGGCCCCCCACGGTCCCTGGCTGACGCCGCCGCTGCGCAGCGTGAAGGTCCAGCCGAGGGAGGGATGCGGTGCCGACGGCATGGGCAGGAAGGCGTGGTCGTCGTTCAGGGAGATCGTCATGGCGTCTGTTCCTTCAGGCCCCTTCCGATGAAGCGGCCGGCGGCTGGGCGGGCAATGCAATCTGCAACTCGGCAGCTAACGTCAGTAGGTCGGACGGGATGGGGGCAACAAACACCTGCGACTGCTGGGTGGCAGGATGGATGAGCTGGAGCTGCCACGCATGCAGGGCCTGTCGGGCAAAGCCGGCCAGCGGCTTGCCACCGTACAGGGTGTCGCCCACCAGCGGATGGCCGATGTGGGCCATGTGCACGCGGATCTGGTGGGTGCGACCGGACTCCAGCTTGCAGAGAATGGCAGCGGCCTCGGCATCGGGGCTGGTGGCCAGCAGCCGGTAATGGGTACGGGCCGGCTTGCCGGCAGGCGGCTGCACGACGGCCATGCGCAGACGGTTGCGTTCGTCACGGCCGATGTTGCCTTCGACGGTGCCCTGGGCCGGCGTCTGGCCGCAGGCGATGGCCAGGTAGCGTCGTCCCATCTGCCGGCTGGCCAGCTGGGCGGTCAGGCTGGCAAAGGCGCGTTCGCTGCGGGCGCAGACCAGCAGGCCGCTGGTGTCGCGGTCCAGCCGGTGGACGATGCCGGCACGCGGCAGCCGGGCGGCCTTCGGGTCGGCATGGAGCAACCCGTTCATGAGGGTGTTGCGCCAGTTTCCGGGGGCGGGATGGGTGACGAGCCCGGCCGGCTTGTCGATGACGGTGATGTCGGCGTCCTGATGGACGATGGCAAGCGGCACCGGGTCAGGGGCAAAGGCGCTGTCACTTTCCAGCGGCTGGGGTTCGACCTCGATGCTCTCGACGCCCTTCAGGCGCAGCGAAGGCAGCCGTACCTGCTGGTCGACGCGCACGGCCCCCAGGGCGATCCAGCGCTGGATGCGTGTGCGCGAGATGCCGTCGAGCCGTTCCTGCAGGTGGCGGGTCAGGAACTGGTCCAGCCGCTGGCCCTGCCCGTCACAGGCATCGATGACAAGGAGCGTCTCGGGGGTGGATTCGTTGCTGAGGTCGTCGGACAGGCTCATGATGATGGTGGGGCGGCGGGAACGGCGGGGACCTGAAGGATGCCGGGGTGAGTCGGGTTGGCAGCTCGTGCGCTTTCGGTCGGCCTGGTGTCTAGTGTAGTCAATAGTCGTCAATAGACGGTGTCGGGATGGCGTGACAGCAGGCCGTGACCATCCGATACGCTTCGTGGCTGCCCGGGCGACAGGGCGTTTTGCGCGTGCCGCTGGGGGGCTGTCTATAATCGGCCGCTTATTCGGAGGAATGTTCGGATGTGGCAAGGCAGCAGGCAGATGGCAAGGCAGCATGATGCGGACGCAGCGCCGGAGACGGGTCTCGGGGGGCTTCGTGCCGCCGGGATGACCGATGACCGCGTGCAGCGCACCCGCGCAGCCCATGCCGGCAGGGCCACGGCACGTCGTGCCTCGGGCTGGCTGGCGGTGGTGGCTGCGGGTGTGCTGCTGGCAGGCTGTGCGGCCACCGACAAGGACCCCACCGCAAACTGGACGGCCGAGCAGCTGTATGCCGATGCCAAGGCGGATCTGGATGCGGGCAACTGGGCCAGCGCCATCAAGGGCATGGAGCGGCTGGAGTCGCGCTATCCGTTCGGCAGTTATGCGCAGCAGGCGCAGCTAGACATCGCCTGGGCGCACTACAAGGAAGGCGACCGGGCCGAGGCGCTCTCGTCGATCGACCGCTTCATCCGGCTGCATCCGGCCCACGAGCGGCTGGACTATGCGTATTACCTGAAGGGGCTCGTGAACTTCAGCAACGGCACCGGGCTGATTGCCCGCTGGGCGGGCCAGGACGCTTCCGAGCGCGACCTGGCGGCCACGCGCGAGGCCTATGACGCCTTCCAGCAGGTGGTGAACCGCTTCCCGCAGAGCCGCTACCGCGAGGATTCGATTGCGCGGATGCGCTCGCTGGTCAACAGCATGGCCTCGGGCGAGGTGCATGTGGCGCGCTTCTACCTCAGCCGCGGGGCCTACGTGGCCTCAGCCAACCGGGCGCAGGGGGTGCTGTCTTCCTATCAGGGCACGCCGGCGACCGAGGATGCGCTGAACATCCTGGCCACCTCGTACGAGCGGCTGAATCTGCCGGACCTGCGTGACGACACGGTGCGGGTGCTGGCACGCACTTGGCCTCAGAGCGCCTATCTGAAGAATTTCCCCAAGCCGAAGGATCCGGATCCGAACGCGGTGCGGCCGGCTGACGCCAACACGGCGCCCTTGCAGACGGCCCCGCTAATTCCGGATCTGCCCGAATCGCTTCGCCAGAATCCGGACACGGGAGGCGGTGATTCCGGCAGTGCGCCGGCACCGAACCCGATGGAAGGGATGCCGGGGATCTGATTCCGGGCGTAGCGGGTCAGTGTTCCGCCAGAAAGTCCAGCGCCTCCTCGAAGCTCTCCAGTCTCCGGAACGGGGGCAGGCTGGACAGGATGCGGGCGCCGTAGCTGCGAGTGCGCAGGCGCTCGTCGCAGATCACCAGCAGGCCCCGGTCGGTCTCGGTCCGGATGAGCCGGCCTGCGCCCTGCTTGAGCGCCAGCGTGGCCTGCGGCAGAGCCAGTTCCCGGAAGGCATGCTGGCCGCTGCGGGCCATGGCCTGGCTGCGGGCGCGGAAGATCGGGTCGTCAGGCGGCGCAAAGGGCAGCTTGTCGATGATGACCAGCGAGAGCTTGTCGCCGGCGATGTCCACGCCTTCCCAGAAACCGGCAGACCCCACCAGCACGGCCGCGTCGGCCTCACGAAAACGCGTCATCAGTTCATGACGGGGGGCTTCACCCTGCATCAGCACATCGATATCGTCACCGGCCTGGACGCGCAGCTGCTCGGCAATGGTGCGCATGGCGCGCAGTGTCGTGCACAGCACGAAAGCGCGGCCGCGGTTGCGGCGGATCAGCGGCCAGGCCTGACGGGCCACCCGCTCGGGAAAGTCCGGCGCCGTGGGGCTGCCCAGTCCGCGCGGGATCCACAGGGCTGCCTGTTGGGGATAGTCGAAGGGGCTGGCCACCTGCATCTGCCAGGCCTCGGGCATGCCCATCTGGCGGGCGAAGTGCGCCAGGCTGTCGTCTACGGCCAGGGTGGCCGAGACGAAGATCCAGGTGCCGCCCAGGTGCGCGCGCTGCTCGGCAAAGCGCTGGGCGACCGACAGCGGCGTGGTGCGAAGCTGGGCATGGTTGTCGGTGGTCTGGGCCCAGAGGATCAGGTCGTCGGTGGATTCGGTGGGCTCAGCCGGTGAAGCGGGCGTGAGTTCGGCCGCGATGCCGGCAAAGACTGACGCGGCCGGCTCCCCTGCCCGACCGCCTGGCTCGGGTCCGGATGCCGAGGAAGCCGGAGCTTTCTGTGGTTCGGGCCCGGCTGGGGGACTTTCGGGATGGCAGGCGCGATCAAAGGCCCGGTGCCAGTGGCGCAGGCGGCCCAGCAGCTCCAGCGTGCGCTCCTGCAGATGCGTCAGGTCGGCCGAGGCGGCAGCGACCGGACGCAGGGCTTCGGCGTGGTCTTCCAGCACTTCCTCCACATCGGGCAGCACGTCGCTCAGCCATTCGTTCACGTCCTGGGCATCGGCGGCCTGAAGTTCGTCCAGCCCCAGACGCAGCATGCCGGGCGGCAGGGCCAGCCGCAGCCGGCCGGCCACCTGCTCCAGCTGACGGTACAGCCCGGGCCAATCGGCCAGACCGGGGGCGTCCTGGTTGCCGGTTCGCAGGCTCTCGCGCCCCAGATCCAGCAGCTGGCGGGTGGAGACGGTGTTGCCGAAGAACTCGGTGGCGATGTCGGGCAGCTGATGGGCCTCATCGAAGATGAGGATGTCGGCCTTGGGCAGGAAGTCGCCGATGGCGTCGTCCTTGAGCGACAGGTCGGCGCAGAACAGGTGGTGGTTGACGATCAGCACGTCGGCCTTCTGGGCCTGCTGACGGGCCTTCATCAGCGGACAGTGGCGCAGCTCCGGGCAGTCCTGTCCCAGGCAGTTGTCGCGGGTGGAGGTGGCGAACTGCCAGGCGGGGTCTTCTTCGGAGAGCTGGGTGCAGCCGGCACGGTCGCCGGTCTCGCTGAGGGCGGCAAAGCGCTCGATGATCCGCAGTCGTGCCGGGATCTGAGGGTCGCGAAAGCGCCCGTCACGCAGCGCACGCGACAGGTGCACGGGGCAGACATAGTTGGCGCGGCCCTTGAGCACCGCCACGGCGGCATCGCTGCCCAGGGCCTGCCGGATGCGCGGCACGTCGCGCTGATGGAGCTGGTCCTGCAGCTGCCGTGTGGCAGTGGAGAGCAGTACGCGCTTGCCGGAGAGCAGCGCGGGCACCAGGTACGCAAAGGTCTTGCCGATGCCGGTACCGGCATCGACCATCAGCACGGCCTGGGCATCGATGGCATCGGCAATGGCCTCGGCCATCTCCTGCTGACCGGGACGCTGCCGGTAGCCGGAATCCTGCCGTGCCAGCGCACCCCGGGGCCCGAAGGCGGTGCGGGTGGCCTCCAGCAGGGCGTCGTCGGTGCCGGCTTCCTCGGCGGTGGATGGGCTGGACAAGGTGGGTGCAGGCGTATCGGGCAAGACGATGCCTGGATGGCAACGGGAAGGCCCCGATGATAAAGGGATGGGCCCGGGAAAGGACAGACCGGGCACAGCCACTGTGGCAGGAAGAGACCGTGTATTCAGCCCAGCCGGTCCGCCTGGGCGCGGCGCGCCTCGTTGCGGTAGGTGTCGGACTGCATCTCGTGCAGGCGGCTGGCGGTGCGGACGAACTCATGGGCCATGGCGCCTGACGTGTAGAGCTGGTCGGGTGGCACCTCGGCCGAGATGACCAGGTTGACCTTCTGGTCGTAGAGCACGTCGATGAGCCAGGTGAAGCGCCGGGCCTCGGAGGCCATGCGCGAATCCATCTGCGGTACGTCCGACAGCATGACGGTGTCGAAGCGCGAAGCGATGTCCAGATAGTCGTTCTGCGAACGTGCGGTCCGGCACAGGGTGTCGAAGTCGAACCAGACCACCTCGTCGGCGCAGCGCACGGCGCGCAACGGCCGGTTCTCGACGATCAGCTCGGGTGAGACTTCGGCGCCGTCGGAGAGCCGCGCAAAGGCGGCTTCCATGGCAGCCCGGTTGGCGTCATTGAGCGGCGACAGGTAGGCCGGCACACCCTTGATGGTGAGCTGCCGATAGTCGGTGCCGACATCGACCGACAGCACGTCCAGGTTCCGGTTCAGCAGTGCGATGGCCGGCAGAATGGCATCGCGGTGCAGGCCGTCGGGATACAGGGCATCGGGCACGTAGTTGCTGGTCATGACGAAGACCAGGCGATGCTGGAAGAACGCGTGCAGCAGGCGCTCCAGGATCATCGCATCGGCGATGTCCGAGATGTGGAACTCGTCGAAGCAGATGATGGCGTAGCGCTCGGCGGCGCGGCGGGCCACCTCGTCGAGCGGGTTGGCCATGGCCTTGAGGGTGCGCAGCTCCTGGTGCACGGCCCGCATGAATACGTGGAAATGCAGGCGGGTCTTGCGGGGCGTGGGCAGGGCCTCGAAGAAGCAGTCCATCAGGAAGCTCTTGCCGCGTCCCACGCCGCCATACATCCAGACGCCGCGCGGCGGTACCTTGCCGCGCGACATCAGCCGCTTCAACAGGCCGCCGGGGCGGTTGTCGAAGTCGGCCAGCTCGTCGGCCAGCTTCTGCAGTCGTTCGATGGCGGCCCGCTGGGCCGAGTCGGCGGTGTAGCCGCGCTCGGCCAGCCGGGCTTCGTAGCGATCGATGACGTTGGGCATGGTGTGACGAGCCGATGGCACTTACATGTTGAGTGCGCGCTTCTCGACCGCGAGCGCTGCCTCGCGCACCGCCTCGGACATCGACGGGTGCGGGTGGCAGATACGGGCGATGTCCTCGGACGAGGCCTTGAACTCCATGGCCACGACAGCCTCGGCGATCAGGTCGGATGCACCGGCGCCGATGATGTGCACGCCTAGGACCTCGTCGGTCTTCTCGTCAGCCAGGATCTTGACGAAGCCGTCGGCCGCCATCATGCCCAGTGCCCGGCCATTGGCCATGAACGGGAACTGGCCGACGCGGTAGGCGCGTCCCTCGGCCTTGAGCTGCACCTCGTTCTTGCCCACCCAGGCGATCTCGGGCGAGGTGTAGATGACGTAGGGGATGCAGTTGTAGTCGAGGTGCGGCTTCTGGCCGACGATGCGCTCGGCCACGGCCACACCCTCTTCCTCGCCCTTGTGCGCCAGCATGGGGCCACGCACCACGTCACCGATGGCGTAGATGTTGGGCACACTGGTGCGGCACTCGTCGTCGACGGGGATGAAGCCGCGCTCGTCGGTGGCCAGACCCACGGTGTCGAGCGTGAGCCCTTCGGTGTTGGGCACCCGGCCGATCGAGACGATCAGGCGGTCGGAAGCGATGCTGTGGGCCTTGCCGTTGGCATCTTCATAGTGCACGGTGACGCTGCCACCCTTGCCGTTCTTGCCGGCGGCGACCTTCACCTCGCCGATCTTCACGCCCAGCTCGAAGGCCAGCCCCTGCTTGCGGAAGATCTTCTCGGCTTCCTTGGCCACGGCTACATCGCAGCCGCCCAGGAAGAACGGAGCCATCTCCAGCACGGTGACTTCCGCACCCAGGCGGCGCCACACCGAGCCCAGCTCCAGACCGATGACGCCGGCACCGATGACGGTGAGCTTCTTCGGCACGCTGTCGAAGGCCAGTGCGCCCTCGTTGTCGCAGACCAGCACGTTGTCGACCGGCACGTTGGGCAGGTGACGCGCCTTCGAGCCGGTGGCGATGATGACGTTGCGGGCCTGGATGATCTCGTACTCGCCCTCGTCGGGCTGCAGTTCGAGACGGACCGCCTCACCCTCACGGCCGATGAAGCGACCATGGCCCTTCAGCCAGGTGATCTTGTTCTTGCGGAACAGGAACTCGATGCCCTGGGTCATCTTGGAGACGATGGCGTCCTTGCGGTCCAGCATCTTCTTGATGTCGATGGAAACATCCTTGACCGTGATGCCATGGCCTTCCAGGCCGTGCTTGGCGTGCTCGTAGGACTCACTGGAGGCCAGGAGCGCCTTGGACGGGATGCAGCCCACGTTCAGGCAGGTGCCGCCCAGCGCGTTCTTGCCGGCCGGGTTCTTCCATTTCTCGATGCAGGCGACCTTCAGGCCCAGCTGGGCAGCCCGGATGGCGGCAATGTAGCCGCCAGGGCCAGCACCGATCACGACGACGTCGAATTCAAGGGACATGATGTTCTTCCTCCCTTACAGATCGAGCAGAAGACGTGCGGGATCTTCCAGCGCGTCCTTGATGGCGACCAGGAACAACACGGCTTCGCGGCCGTCGATGATCCGGTGGTCATACGACAGTGCCAGATAGTTGATCGGGCGGATGACGACCTGACCGTTCTCGACCACCGGGCGCTCCTTCGTGGCGTGCACGCCCAGGATGGCCGACTGCGGCGGGTTGATGATCGGGGTGGACAGCATGGAGCCGAACACGCCCCCGTTGGAGATGGAGAAGGTACCGCCACTCAGCTCCTCGATGCCGATCTTGCCGGCCTGGGCACGCTTGCCGAAGTCGGCGATGGTCTGCTCGATCTGGTGGAACGAGAGCTGGTCGGCATTGCGGATGACCGGCACCACCAGACCACGCGGCGAGCCGACGGCCACGCCGATATCGAAGTAGCCGTGGTAGACGATGTCGTTGCCGTCGATGGAGGCGTTGACGATCGGGAACTTCTTGAGTGCGTGGACCGCGGCCTTCACGAAGAAGCTCATGAAGCCCAGGCGAACGCCGTGTTCCTTCTCGAATTTCTCCTGGTACTTCTTGCGCAGCGACATGACCGGCTGCATGTTGACCTCGTTGAAGGTCGTGAGGATGGCGTTGGTCTGCTGCGATTGGAGCAGGCGCTCGGCCACGCGCTGACGCAGGCGCGACATCGGTACGCGCTGCTCGGAACGGCCTTCCAGCACGCGATTGAGGTCAACCGGGGTGCGGGCAACCGGCAGTGCAGCAGGGGCATTGACGGCAGGCAGCGCCGCCGGGGTGCTGGCGGCAGGCTTGGCCGTGGCGTTCAGGGCATCGGCCTTGGTGATGCGACCGTCGCGGCCGCTGCCGGCCACCTGGGCGGGATCGATGCCTTTTTCGGCCAGCAGTTTGGCAGCGGCCGGCATGGCGATGCCACTGGCGGCACCCCCGGTGGTGGCCGGTGCG
>ERZ772946.578-NODE-578-length-13482-cov-127.29_pt1 | contig 13482 bp, 14 predicted proteins | sample MGYA00511680_ERZ772946 | MGnify/ENA primary metagenome ERZ772946 (study PRJEB29015, sample SAMEA2737918) | human oral metagenome | biome: human oral; feature: human-associated habitat; material: dental | place: China | collected 2016 ... | reverse complement strand
GGCTGTTCTTGGGCGGGCCGGCCGACGCGCCCGGTAGCGGGGCGACGACGACGGGCGCCCGGTAGTCGTCCCCATGCCCGCCGGGATGCTCGGCCTGCCGCTTGCCATGGTCGTCATGGTCGTCGCCAGCCGGAGCCGCAGCGCGCTCGACGTCGGAGGCCGCCTCATCGGTGAGATCGTCGACACGGCCGTCGACATCGGTGCTGCCGGGGGCGTCCGGGGACTGCGGAGGCTGTGACATGGTCCAACCGTAGGCGACAGGTCCCATGTCTCGCAGGACAGCCGCGCCCGTCCGCTGGCGGCAAACGTCGAGAACGGTGGGAAACAGGCCGATGAAGATTCAACGCTTCCCGGGTTATCCACAGGCTATGCCGAGGTGGTGGCCAATTCGTGACCAGGTGCCCTAGAGTTAATCCGTGACATCGGTCACCGACCGGCCGGTGCGTCTGAGTTCAACGCAGAGCTCCTGCTCGATCCGCAATCATCTACATCCGATCCCATTCAGATACTCGCTGAGAGGCATCATGGACGCTGCCGATCTCCTTCTCACGGAGGTTCGTGAGCTGGTTCGCGCTCGCGGAATCGATCCGATCAAGGACAACTCCGACCTCGAACGGCTCGTCACCGAGGCCGAGGACGACTACCTGCGCCGCTCCGACGCCGGTCTCGTCCCGCCGCTCGTCGACCCCACGGGAGCCCGCTGCCACGTACTGGACTCGATGGCGGGCCTGGGGCCGCTCCAGAACTACCTCGACGATGAGTCCATCGAGGAGATCTGGATCAATGCCCCCGGTCGTGTCTTCATTGCCCGCTCCGGGCGCCCCGAGCTGACCACCACGATCCTGGAGAACGAGGACCTCACCGTCCTGGTCGAACGGATGCTGCGGGCCTCCGGGCGCCGCCTGGACCTGTCCAGCCCCTTCGTCGACGCCCAGCTGGCGGGCGGCCAGCGCCTTCACGTCGTCATCCCGCCCATCACCTCCCAGCACTGGGCGGTCAACATCCGTAAGCACACCTCCCGCGCCTCGCGCACCAGTGACCTCGTGCGCATGGGCTCCCTGACCAGCCAGGTGGCCGCCTTCCTGGACGCCTCCGTGCAGTCCGGCCTCAACATCCTGGTCTCGGGGGCCACCCAGGCCGGAAAGACCACGATGGTCCGGGCACTGGCCGGAGCCATCCCCGGCGGACAGCGGGTCATCTCCTGCGAGGAGGTCTTCGAACTGGCCTTGAGGAACCGGGACTGCGTGGCCATGCAGACTCGGCCGCCCAACCTCGAAGGCGTTGGCGAGATCAGCCTGCGTCGCCTGGTCAAGGAGGCCCTGCGCATGCGCCCCGACCGCCTCCTCATCGGCGAGGTCCGCGAGGCCGAGGCTCTCGACCTTCTTATCGCCATGAACTCTGGGCTCCCTTCGATGTGTACATTGCACGCCAACTCCGCGCGAGAGGCCGTCATCAAGATCTGCACTCTGCCCCTGCTGGCGGGGGAGAACGTCTCCAGCGACTTCGTGGTCCCCACCGTCGCCAGCGCCATCGACCTGGTCGTCCACCTCGACCTGGACCGCAACGGACGCCGCACCGTCAGAGAGGTCGCCGCCATGTCGGGCAGGGTCGAGAACGGTGTCATCGAGCTCTCCGACGTCTTCCACCGCGATCCCGCAGGCAACCTCGTACGGGGCGCGGGTGTGCCCGGCGCCGCCGAGCGTTTCAGTCGAGCCGGCTACGACCTCACGGCGCTGTTGAACGGGCGGCCCTCCGTCGGCAAGGAGGCCTACTGATGGGCGCCGTCGCCGGACTCCTTGGGGGAGTGGGAATGCTGCTCATCTGGATGGCCTGCACCTCCGATCCGCCCCAGTGGCGCTCGAGACGCTCTCGTCTCCTTGCGGACATCCTGGTTCAGGCCGGTGCTGGCCGCACCAGCCCCACGATGTTCGCCCTGGGCTCGCTCGGACTGGGACTGCTCATCGGCATGGTATTCCTGGGAATGTCGCGGGCCTGGCCGGTCGCCGTCTCCTTCGCGGCCATCTTCACCGCGATTCCCTTCCTCATCATCTCCTCCCGGGCGCGCAACCGACGGACCCGCCTGCGCGAGGTATGGCCCGAGGCCGTCGATACCCTCGTCTCGGGGGTTCGCGCGGGCATGAGCCTGCCCGAGGCCCTGACCAACCTCGGAGAGCGCGGCCCGGAGGCCGTCCGTCCGCAGTTCCGGGCCTTCGCCGCCGACTATGCCGCCACAGCCCGCTTCGATAACTCCCTGGACCGGCTTAAGGCCCGCTTCGCCGACCCCGTCGCCGACCGAATCGTCGAGGCCCTACGCCTGGCTCACGAGGTCGGCGGTACCGACCTGGGTACTCTGCTGCGCTCTCTGTCGCAGATGCTGCGCGAGGACATGCGCACCCGCGGCGAGCTCGAGGCGCGCCAGTCCTGGACCGTCAACGGCGCCAAGGTCGCCGTCGCCGCCCCGTGGTTCGTTCTGGCGCTGTTATCCACCCGTTCTCAGGCGGCGGCCGCCTACGCCACCGCGACCGGTGCCGTCATCCTTCTGGCCGGGGCCGTTGTCTCGATCATCGCCTACCGGCTCATGCTGCGCCTGGGGCGCCTCCCTGAAGAGGAGAGGATGCTGCGATGACACCTCTCAACGCAACATTCGTCGGAGGACTTGCGGGACTGGTGGGAGCAGTGGGGGTCCTGGTTATCATCTCGGCCGTACGCCGACGCCGGCCCACCCTCATGGCCAGACTGGAGCCCTACGTTCACCAGCAGCCCACCACCTCGGGCCTTCTGACCGCCCCGGCGGGGCTGACCTCGGACGGGCGCACCGTCGTCGGTCTGCTCATGGCCTCTACTGCCGGTGCCCTCAACCTCGGCCGGATGATGGAAACCCTGGGGTCCTCGGCGGAGTCGGTCCGTCGGCGCCTCATGCGGTCCGGATCGCCCCTTGGCCTGGACCAGTTCCGCCTCCAACAGGTCCTGTGGTCGACGACGGCGCTCCTCCTCGTCCTGGCAACCGGTGGACTGGCGGCCCTGATCAGGTCCGTCAACGTTCCGGCACTCATCATCCTGTCCGTCTTGGCCACCGTGGCCGGGGCTGCCGCCCGCGACTGGTGGCTCAGCCGGGCCGTGGCGAAACGGCTGTCGCGAATCGAGGCCCAGCTGCCCGACGTCGTCGAGCTCCTCGCCCTGGCCGTGGGGGCCGGTCAGGGACCCGTGGCCGCCATCGAACGCGTCGTTGCGCTCGGGCGAGGCGATCTCATCGAGGAGCTGGGTGCCACCTTGACCGACATCCGCTCCGGCACCGTCCTGTCCACCGCCCTGGACCGTATGGAGAGGCGGGTCGGTTCCGTCCACGTCACTCGTCTGTGCGAGGCCATCGTCGTGGCTCTCGAGCGCGGTACACCTCTGGCTGATGTCCTGCGGTCCCAGGCGACCGACGTGCGCGAGGCGGCGCGTCAGGACCTCATGGAGGAGGGAGGCAGACGCGAGATTGCGCAAATGGTCCCCGTCGTCTTCCTCGTGCTGCCCATCACCGTCGTCTTCGCCCTCTTCCCGGGCCTGTTCGTCCTCAGGCTGGGGGTGTAGCGCATCCGTCGTCCCCTTCTGCCCTCCGGCCCTCCTCGCCCCCGTCCTTTCGTTCAGTTTCCCACCCGTCGCCAAGGAGCAGTCATGAAGCGCATCCTCCTCTCGCCTCGTTCGTCCCGTCTCGCCCTCAGGTCGTGGTGGAGGTCTCTCCCGGCCCGGATCGATCTGACTGACGAGCGCGGTGATGTCCCCGGCTGGGTCCTGGTGACCCTCATGACCGCCGGTCTCGTCGTGGCCCTGTGGACGGTGGCCGGCAGCACGCTGACCGAGGTCTTCCTCAACGCCATTGCGAAGGTCACGAGTGCTATCTGATCAGGATCGCCGTCGGGCGCCGTGTGAGAGCCGCGCCGTCCTCCGGGACTGTTGGCGCCGTGTGCGAGCTCAAAGCGAGTCGGGTTCCGCCGTCGTCGACTTCGTCCTGGTCGGCGCGCTCGTCATCACTGTGTTCGTGGCCCTCCTCCAGGTCGTACTGGGCGTCTACGCGCGCAATGTCCTCACCGACGCCGCCGGTGACGGGGCCCGCCGGGCCGCCCTGGTCGGGGGGACCGAGGCCGAGGCCCGTCAGCGGGTGCAGACCCTGTCCGACGCGGCGCTGCGTCGTGGCTACGTGGATACCGTCTCCGTCGCGCGGGTTCCTTCCGGTGACCTGTCGATCGTTGAGGTGACGGTGACGGCGCCCTTTCCGGTTCTGGGACTCTTCGGACCCGCAGGGACACTGACGGTGAAGGGGCACGCGGTTGATGAGTCCTCCCTGGTCCGGGAGAAGTGAGCGCAGGTGATCCCCGTGGCCTTTCCCAGGATTCTCAGACGCCTTGCCCCGGGGCTTCCGGGCGTGAGACTCATTGCCGCAGTCGGTCTGCGGACGCGGCGGACCGTGCGCCGGCTCCGGTGCGTTTTCGGGGGTATCGGCCGGGACCCCCGGGCGCTGGTACATCGGGAGGAGGGCAACGCCGTCGTCGAGTTCATCGGTTGGAGCGTCATCCTGGTCGCACCTGTTCTCTACCTCGTGGTCGCGCTCGCTCAGATCCAGGCCACGACCTTCGCCGTCGCCTCGGCGGCCGACGCCGCCAGCCGTGTCCTGGAGATCGACGACTCGCCATCCGCCATGGACAAGGCTCAAGTGGCGGTGGGGCTGGCCCTGTCCGATCAGGGAATCGACGCCGATCCGGCCGGATCGCTGCTGGTCACCTGCGCCCACGGCTGCGCTCGAGGGCAGACCGCGGTCGTCAAGGTCGCGGTCGGCGTAGACCTGCCGGGCTTCGCCTCCCTGGGGATCGGCCGCGACGTCGTCGTCGTGGACACCGAACGCTCCATCACCTTGCCGGGCAAGGAGGAGCCGTGAGCAGGAGGCCGGTCCCCGGAGGTGTTCTTCGACGAGTGTCGAAGCAGATGCGTCGCCTGCGCCGGGAGGAGGATGGACAGACGCTTCTGCTGGGAATCGGGCTCATCTGTATCGTCTTCGCCCTGCTGTTCATCGCGGCCTCGGCGACAGCCGTCTACCTCGACCTCAAGACTCTCACGTCGCTGGCGGATTCGGCCGCGGCCGCGGGAGCGGACGGAACAGACGCGAACCCGTACTACGGGGGCGATGGGACGGGCGCGGCGCCTGGCGTTCTGACTGATGCGGAGGTGGGCGCCAACGCCACTGCCGATCTGTCGGCTCAGCCGGCGGCCTCCAAGCTGGCTGGGACTACGATCATCGGCGCCCGGGCCGCCGATGGCCAGACCGCCGTGGTGACGTTGCAGGCCCGCTCCCGTCCGCCCTTCCTGCCCTGGGGCATCATCCCTGCCGATGGTTTCACCATCACCGCCACCGGTTCGGCCCGAATGACGACGGCGCAGTGAGCCGACAGGACTCACTGCGCCGTAGCGGGTTGGTTGGGCTGCTGCTGAGCGGGATGGTGACGGGCTGGGAGCCGCAGTCAGGCCTGCTCGACGAAGCCCGTCGAGACGACGGGGGAGGAGCGCCGGTGCAGGTGCATCCGGGCGCGCAGCTCCTCCTTCTGCCGACGTGAGAGCTGGGCGATGTAGGCCCGCTTCACCGTGAACAGGATGTTGATGCCCACCAGCAGGTAGAAGGCGTTGGCGATGACGCTGGGCCAGGCGCCGGAGCTCGCGCAGTTGATCGTCAGCAGCACGGAGCCGGTGATGTTGAGGGCCTGATACTTGAGCGAATCGCCGGCGATCGTGCCCTTGGAGACCAGGAAGTAGGCCACGAGGAGCTCAGCGGCACCGATCCAGCCGCCGAGAGAGATGAGGGAGGGGAGCACATCGTTCACGGAACCGATTCTTGGCCCGTCCTCCGATGAAGGTCAATCGCATCTCTCTGCATGAGGGGTGTAGATTTACTTCATGCAGGTACTGCCTCAGAGACTCTCGGTTCTATTGGCCGTCCACCGGGCCGGAGGAGTCGTCGCAGCGGCAGATATCCTTCACATCACGCCGTCCGCAGTCTCCCAGCAGATTCGCCTGCTGGAGCGCGAGTGCGGCGCCCGGGTACTGGATCGCGCACCCACCGGAGCCGTGCTCACCGTGGCCGGCAAGGTTCTGGCGGATGCGGCCGAGCGCATCGAGGACGAGTTGACCACCGTGCGCCGTGAGCTGGCGGACCTGGACGACTCCATCCCCTCCGGTGTGGTGCGTGTGGGCAGCTTCGCCTCCGCCGTCCGCGCCCTCCTGCTGCCCCTGCTGTCGTCGCTAGCGACCACCAGTCCGGAGCTGGAGGTGATCGTTGAGGAGGTCGAGGAGCGCAATGCCCTGTCCCGGCTGCGCCGGGGCGAACTCGACCTGGTCCTCATCGAGCGCGACGAGCACACGCTTCCATCCGCGCCCCGGGGTATGGCAGATATGCCGTTACTGGACGAGTCCTGGCTCGTCGTCGTGCCGGCCGAGCAGGCGACTCCCTCCACCCTGGCGGATTTGGCGAGGGCAACCTGGATTGACCTCGCCCCGGGGACGGCGGGCGCCTTCGCCTTGGACCGATTGGAGCGCCAGCTGGGGACGCCGTTGACGATGCGGCACGTCGCCTACGACTACGACGTCGTCCTGGCCATGGTCAGCCAGGGACTGGGGTGCGCGCTCCTGCCTGAGCTGGCCGTCTACTCCGGGCTCGTCCCGGACGAGCTCAGTGTGGTGCGCCTGCCCGGCCTGGGTGTGCGCCAGCTGGTGGTGCGCCATCGCTCGACCCGCACCGAACCGAGCCCGGCGACGCGCGCGGTGCTCGAGGCGCTGCTCGCCCAGGCCCAGGGGCTCGAGCTGGGGTGACGGATCAGACGTGCTGCAGCTTGCGGACGAGCGCCGGCGAGGGGCTTGATGGTCGGTGCCGACCGACGAAACGGCGCCGACGATGCCCCAGGCGCGTTCTGCCGTAGACTCGTCTCCGTGGCCACTGACTTCTCCTCCGAGATCGAACGACTCCGACACACCTACGCCTCCATCGCCGCGGTGACTGACCCCGATGCCCTGCGCGCCCGCATCGCCGAGCTCTCCGAGCAGGCCTCCGCCCCGGACCTGTGGGACGACCCCGACTCCGCCCAAGTGGTCACCTCCGCCCTGTCCCACGCCCAGGCCGACCTCAAGCGCGTCGAGAGCCTGGGCGAGCGCATTGAGGACCTCGAGGCGATGGTCGAGCTCGCCGGTGAGGAGGAGGGAGACGACGCCGCCGAGATCCTCGCCGAGGCCGAGACGGACCTGGCTGCCATCAGCAAGGACCTCTCCGACTTGGAAATCCGCACGCTACTGAGTGGCGAGTACGATCCGCGCGACGCCGTCGTCACCATCCGCTCGGGCGCCGGCGGCGTGGATGCCGCCGACTTCGCCGAGATGCTCCTGCGCATGTACACCCGGTGGGCCGAGCGGCACGACTATCCCGTCAAGGTCCTCAACACCTCCTACGCAGAGGAGGCGGGCCTGAAGTCGGTCACCTTCGAGGTCCACGCCCCCTACGCCTACGGGACCCTGAGCGTTGAGGGCGGCACGCACCGCCTGGTGCGCATCAGCCCCTTCGACAACCAGGGGCGCCGCCAGACCTCCTTCGCCGCCGTCGAGGTCATCCCGCTCATCGAGTCCACCGACCACATCGACATCCCCGAGACCGACATCCGCATCGACGTCTTCCGCTCCTCGGGACCCGGCGGGCAGAGCGTCAACACCACCGACTCCGCCGTGCGCATCACCCACCTGCCCACGGGCCTGGTGGTCTCCATGCAGGACGAGAAGTCCCAGATCCAGAACCGCGCCGCCGCCATGCGTGTCCTCCAGTCGCGACTGCTCCTGCTCAAGCAGCAGGAGGAGGACGCCAAGAAGAAGGAGCTCGCCGGGGACGTCAAGGCCTCCTGGGGGGACCAGATGCGCTCCTACGTCCTCAACCCCTACCAGATGGTCAAGGACCTGCGGACCAACTTCGAGGTCGGCAACCCCGACTCGGTGTTCGACGGCGACATCGACGGCTTCATTGACGCCGGTATCCGCTGGCGCAAGCAGCAGGAGACCGCCGAGGACTGAGCGGCTTGTTTCATTAGAAACGTCATCGGAGTCAGGGATCCCCCGGAGGGATCCCTGATTTCTTTTCCATGCGCCCCTGGTTCTTCTTACCTGCGATTGAAAGGCCATAATAGTGGGCATACCGTGAATTTTATGAGCGCATCACATGAAAAACCTCGGTCGGTGGAAGTCTCATCAACACTCTCGTCTCTCGAGTCCTCGGATCTCAGTGAGGATCGATCGGATCAAGGTCGTCACCTCACTATAGGTGGCAAGGTTGTGCGCATCGTGATTGCGTTTGCGATGATGTTCGCCTGCGCGCTCGCTCCGCCTTTACTGAAGCAGGTTCCTGTCATCCAGTCCTTTGCTCTCGCACATGAGAATCCCGATGATCTCTTGGAGTCCTTCGCGGTGGGGTCGTGTGTGTTGCTGATCTTTGGGGTGGCGGTGGTGCTCGCTCTTATCCTGTGCTATGTCTTGGGTCGCACGCTTGACCGAGGCCGGCATGTCAGTGTGGGGCTGCGCACCGACAGACGTGCGCTGCTTTGGCTGGCAGGGATGATTCTGGCTGCGCTCGTCGTAGACCTTGTGGTGGCCGGCATGCTTCATGTCTTCGGGATTGCTGGTGGAGGCCAGCCGTTACCCCAGAGCCCAGCGTGGCTCATGATCGTCGAGTCCTTCTCCATAGCCTTCCTTCTCCAGGGAATTCCTGAGGAGATCATATGGAGGGGGTGGCTCTACTCCTCACTGGGTGAGACGCGTTTCGCAGCAGTGTCCAGCGTCCTCGGATTCACTGCTCTTCATATTCTCTCTCAAGGAGGTCAGCAGAATCTTCTTGAGCACCTCACGTATCTCGCTCCACCGTGCGGATTTGCGGTGACAGCATTGATTGTTCGAACGATCTCCGGGTCGACCTGGGCGGCCATCGGCGTGCACGGGGGATTTCATGTGGCGAACGACTTGTTGTCGGATCGGTTGCATCTCCCCGTCGGTTCGATCACCTGGGTGCTCCAAGGTTTGATCTGGGCCGCGGTCGGACTTCTCATTCTCGTGTTCCACCGACGTCAGCGGCGGTTGGCCACATCATCATCGTCGGAGTGATGGAGCGTCGATGATCACCTTAAGAGGGGAGAAGATAGACGAGAGGACGTGCGATGATTATGAATCTGTTTTGGACATGGGATAGGGGACGACAAGGCCATAACGAACTAGTTGGGCAGCAAATTTTGCATTGAGTAGGGAGAGTAGCCCGAGAGGTCTCTGGGAGACTTCGGAATTATGTCCGACGTACGACTGAGCTGCCTATGATAGGCGACACTGCTAGTGTCGGAGGTATGAATAACTCACGATCTCCAGCACTCACCCCTGCCCCAGTAAACGACCTCTCCCAACGACGTCGGCTCCCCGGCCGCGTAGGAACGGTCCTGCGCGTTGCACTCGCAGTGATTGTCATGGCCGCAGGCGATCTCGTGCTCCTTCCTCTGGTGCCACTCGGAGTGCTCAGGAATGCGGATGGCATAGCGGAGACGATGATCGAGACTGTGGCAATGTCCGGATCGTCCTTGTTCGTTCTGCTTCTGATCTGGTTGGCGGTGACCCGATTGGATGGGAGGAGTCTGAGTGATCTGCGTCTGCGGGTCGATCGGCACGCCATGGTCTGGATGTTGGTCATGATGGTGGTAGCGGCAGCCGTTGTGGTGATCGTGGGAGCCGTGATGAACCTGCTTGGGATCGAATCTACCGCCGAAAGGATCAAGAATCTGCCCCTCCCCATCGTCGGGGCTTTCGTCCTCCACCAAGTGAATCTTGCGTTCCTGCTCCAGGGGTTCCCGGAGGAGCTCGTGTGGCGGGGCTGGCTCGTCAGGTCGCTGGGTGATAGACGCACCGCAGGTGTCATTTCGGTCATTGGTTTCACGCTGATCCACCTCATCTCCAAAGGCGGGCAGGAGGGTTGGATTGAGCGCATTGTGTATCTGGCGACTCCTTTCGGCTTCGCTGTCGCGGCAGTGGTGGTCCTGTGGGCATCGGACTCGACGTGGGCGGCCGTCGGTGTGCACGCGGGCTCCCACATGGCCAATGTAGTCTTGCTTGTCATGCCGATCGATAGGACTCATCCTGTGGCCTGGGTGCTTGAGGGTGCCCTGTGGCTGGTGGTGGCCGGTGTGGTCTGGTTCCTGACACGACGCCGCGCCCTTATTGCCTCCCGCTGAATCATTCGTATCGGGAACCATCCCGAGAGGGCCTCGAATTCCGGGCTGAGCGTCCCTGATTTCTTCTGCGTGCAGTTGAAGTCGCCATGTCGTGGGTGTGCGTTATTCTGACGATCGCGATTGATCGGTGGCGTAGTGTCGATCTCGCTTTGCGCTTTACTCGAGATACGGCGCTGTGGGTGGTTGGGATGATAACTGCGCCCGGTGCTCCGACACGGCGATGGCCCGGCGTGCACCGTCTCACCTCCGCCGTCGTCGCCATTGCTCCAGGGCTCCCTTAGGCTTGGCCACGGTGCGCACGGACGGGACCGGTCGGTCGCCGTCGTCGCGCAGAACCTCCGCTCACACCCTGACGAAAGGCGCAGACGAGCAGTGGCTGAGTACATCTACCAGATGATCAAGGCGCGCAAGGCGCACGGCGACAAGGTCATCCTCGACGACGTCACCATGGCCTTCCTCCCCGGAGCCAAGATCGGCATGGTCGGCCCCAACGGCGCCGGCAAGTCCTCCATCCTCAAGATCATGGCCGGCATCGACCAGCCCTCCAACGGCGAGGCCCGCCTGAGCCCCGGCTACAGCGTCGGCATCCTCCTCCAGGAGCCCCCGCTCAACGAGGACAAGACGGTGCTCGGCAACGTCGAGGAGGGCGTTGCCGAGATCAAGTCCAAGCTGGACCGCTACAACGAGATCAGCGCCGCCATGGCGGACCCGGACGCCGACTTCGACGCCCTCATGGCGGAGATGGGCACCCTCCAGGACGCCCTGGACGCCGCCAACGCCTGGGATCTCGACTCCCAGCTGGAGCAGGCCATGGACGCCCTGCGCTGCCCCCCGCCGGACGCCGAGGTCAAGAACCTCTCCGGTGGTGAGCGCCGCCGCGTGGCCCTGTGCAAGCTGCTCCTCGAGGCCCCGGACCTTCTCCTGCTGGATGAGCCCACCAACCACCTCGACGCCGAGTCCGTCCTCTGGCTCGAGCAGCACCTGGCCAGCTACCAGGGCGCCGTCATCGCCGTCACCCACGACCGCTACTTCCTCGACCACGTCGCCCAGTGGATCGCCGAGGTCGACCGCGGCCACCTCTACCCCTACGAGGGCAACTACTCCACCTACCTGGAGACCAAGGAGAAGCGCCTCGAGGTCCAGGGCAAGAAGGACGCCAAGCTCGCCAAGCGCCTCAAGGAGGAGCTCGAGTGGGTGCGATCCTCCGCCAAGGGGCGCCAGGCCAAGTCCAAGGCACGTCTGGCCCGCTACGAGGAGATGGCCGCCGAGGCCGAGCGCACCCGCAAGCTCGACTTCGAGGAGATCCAGATCCCGCCGGGTCCCCGCCTGGGCAACCAGGTCCTGGAGGCCACCAACCTCAACAAGGGCTTCGACGGGCGCACCCTCATCGACGGGCTCTCCTTCACCCTGCCGCGCAACGGCATCGTCGGGGTCGTCGGCCCCAACGGCGTCGGAAAGTCCACCCTGTTCAAGACCATCGTGGGCCTGGAGCCGCTCGACGGCGGAGACCTCAAGATCGGCCAGACCGTCAAGCTCTCCTACGTCGACCAGTCCCGAGCCGGCATCGACCCCAAGAAGACCCTCTGGGAGGTCGTCTCCGACGGGCTGGACTACATTCAGGTGGGTAACGTGGAGATGCCCTCACGCGCCTACGTCGCCTCCTTCGGTTTCAAGGGGGCCGACCAGCAAAAGCCTGCCGGCGTGCTCTCCGGCGGTGAGCGCAACCGCCTCAACCTGGCGCTGACCCTCAAGCAGGGCGGCAACCTCATTCTCCTGGACGAGCCCACCAACGACCTCGACGTCGAGACCCTGGGGTCGCTGGAGAACGCCCTGCTGGAGTTCCCCGGCTGCGCCGTGGTCATCACCCACGACCGCTGGTTCCTCGACCGCGTGGCCACCCACATCCTCGCCTGGGAGGGAACCGACGAGGACCCGGCCAGCTGGTACTGGTTCGAGGGGAACTTCGCCTCCTACGAGGAGAACAAGGTCGAGCGCCTCGGACCCGAGGCGGCCCGGCCTCACCGGGTCACCTACCGGAAGCTGACCCGAGAATGAGCCCTGAGTGATCGAGCTCCGGCTCGATCCGCCATCTCAGACGGAGACGCCATTCCCTCAGCCGACCGGCTGAGGGAATGGCGTCTCTGTTACGGACAATGAGAGCGCTGCGTCATGGTGCTGAAAACCGTCATCGCTAGAGACTCTGGGGCCTGCACCAAGAGTGGTGGTGCCGGCGTTGGCGCGACTGGATGGAGAAAACTAACTGACAGTAGTGGTTGGGGTAGATTTTCGTCAAGGGGGATCGACCGCTCTGGTGAGTTTCGCAAGGTGGATTCTATGGTCATTTTCAGGTGGTGACCTCGTGCGGTCGGGGTGCCGCCTCGAGTACTCCGCCACTTTGAAAGGATAATCATCATGGGTGCGACAATGGCTCGCCGTATCGCAAGTGCCGGCTCACTTCTCTTGCTTACCGCCGGCGCTCTCCTGATTCCGACCTCGGCAGCAAGTGCCGCTGAGAGGGACGGCGTCTGTGACGAGGGGGAGGTCTGCTTCTACTACAACAGCAACGGGGAAGGGTCGGTTTCCGACTTCAGTAGTTCCGTCCCAAACTATGGGGGAAGTCAGCCCAACTGCTATGAGTTCAAGGGGGACGGAAATGGTCGAGGTGAGTGTGTGAAGAACAATGTGGCCTCGGTCTGGAATCGGACGGGCCAGTCGGTGACTATTTACTACAACTCCAACTACTCGGGGCCTAGTCAAACGATTCCTGATGGTGAGCCGGTGAACCTCCGTCCTGACCTCAAGAATGAGAATGCGTCGCATAAGATCGACAACTTTAAGTTGTGCGTGAATGGGAACTGCCCCTTGTAGCCTGGGCTGAGCTGATGGGGTGTCGTAAACAGCAGTGCCAGTCGACTTCAACAGATGTCGACTGGCACTGCTCTCATGATAAACGTTCCCGATTGCGTCTCACGTGCCTTGTCCGGCAAGATTGACCGTGCTTAGAGTGCCTGTTGGGAGGCGTTGCGATGAGTAGGACCTGACTCGTGACACTTTGGTGGGGTCTGGGTTTTGAGGTGGGTTTTTCGTTGGTATTCCGTGGTGTTGGGGGCGTGCTGGCACACTAAGGGACCGGTAGGGTGGGGGTGGTGAGCCCGTTTGTGCGTAAGGTCAAGACAGCCTCTGGGGCGACGGCGGTGCAGATCGCGGTCAAGGA